>Ga0233447_1000612_pt1 | contig 37569 bp, 34 predicted proteins | sample SI_124_October20_3_FD_183014 | JGI IMG/M metagenome (GOLD analysis project Ga0233447, IMG submission 183014) | Seawater microbial communities from Saanich Inlet, British Columbia, Canada - SI_124_October2016_135_MG | ecosystem: Environmental > Aquatic > Marine > Inlet | place: Canada: British...
CTTTAATTCTTTTTTTTCGGATTCAGTCAGTTTTATTTCAAGCATGCTTTATTCTTACATGTTCAGCTCTTAACTTCACATGTTTTTTCTCTGGTATTTTCTGCTTTTTATTTCGGTTTGGGTATATCTTTATATTTATGGGGCGAGTATAGTACAGCTGATTACAAGAAATACATTGAAAATACTTATGAAAATCCCAGAATACATAATATGAACTATGAAGAAAGTATAGATAATATTTATCCTAATATTGATGTGTGTATTGTGCCATCAAATGTAAAAGAAGCTTTTGGTAGGGTTGTCGTAGAAGCTAATTCTTTTGGTGTCCCTGTTATAGGTTCTAGTAGAGGTGGGATTCCTGAAATAATTATAAATAACAAAACAGGTCTATTATTTGATATAGAAGACCAACGGGATTTACTAGAAAAGATGCTGTTTTTTATAAATAATCCAGATGTAATACGTAGCATGGCTCCACATTGTTTAGCACATGCCAGAAATTTCTTATACGGAAAGATTACAAAACAATACTTGGAAGTATATAAGAAAATAATTTGTAAATAGTATTATACCCAAACCAAAATAGAAACTAGAACACAAATTTCAAAACTTATGTATATATATACACGACGCTTTAAAATTTAAATCCTATTTTCATTTTGGTTTGGGTGTAAGTATCAAATTTCTATTAATCCATACGCTCTTTAATTGCCAAAATAAAAAAATATTCAAAAACTAATAGTATCCTAACAAAAATCTAACAATTTTATATTAGAATTTGTTTTGGCAAAGAGGGGCTACTATTTCCTTGATATTTTGTAGAGTAGTTCCAAAAGCTTAAATTTAGAATTAAATTTTGAAAGGATTAAAATGGATTATGGAAAAGGCTAGGAATATTTTAATAAATATTATTAAGGTCTTGCTGGTAGTTTTTATGGTGTATATATTTCTATCTTCAATTTCTTTAATAGCTGTTGGTTTTAAATTGTTAGGAAAGGAAGCAAGCAAAGGGCTTGTAGATGTTTCAGCATCTCCGGTTGTGGCGTTGTTTATTGGTATTTTGGTTACATCGCTTGTTCAGTCTTCATCAGCAACAACATCAATGGTTGTTGGGCTGGTATCTTCAGGGTTGTTGCCGGTAGTAAGTGCTGTTCCTATGATTATGGGTGCTAATATTGGCACAACAGTAACTAATACAATGGTTGCTTTGGGCAGTATCCGCAATAAAAGAGAATTTTTAAGATCTTTTTCTGGTGCAATAATCCATGACTTTTTTAATCTTATTTGTGTAGCAATATTATTTCCAATTGAGCTAGCTACTGGTTTCTTAAGAAAAACCGCTGGCTTCCTGGCTACCTTATTTTATGGGCAGCATGATATTTCAGTGACATATAACTCCCCAATAAAAGTGGCTAGTAAAGTCATCGCAAAAACCCTAAGTTCTTTTTTAATAAAAGACTGGCATTTAAGTCAAAAAATAGCAGGTGTTATTTGTATTGTGGTTGCTTTTGTATTGCTGCTTTTTGCGTTGTCTTTTCTTGTAAAAATAATGAAATCTATGATGTTGATGAAAGTTGAAAAGCTGCTAAACCACTATTTAGGTAAGTCAGCAGTTGTTGGTATAACCGTTGGTGTTATTATGACAGTGATGGTGCAGTCTTCATCAATAACAACTTCTTTGATGGTTCCTCTTGTGGGTACAGGCTTGTTGTCGTTAGAGGCTATGTTTCCAATAACTCTTGGGGCAAATATAGGCACTACAGTAACGGCCTTGTTGGCCGCCTTGGCTGGTAATATGGCAGGGCTAACTATTGCTTTTGTTCATTTGCTCTTTAATGTTATAGGCATAATTATGATATATCCTGTTGAAAAAATCCGACGTATTCCTATAGGATTATCGATATGGATAGCTAAAAAAGCTGTGAAAAATAGATTTGTTGCAATAGCATATCTAGTAGTCTGTTTTTTTATATTACCAGCAATACTAATTTTTATAGATAAACTTTTAAGATGAGGAGCTAATAATATGTTTAGAGAATTAATAAAAATAATGACAGAGAAAACAACTTTATTAGAACAAATGGAACTGCAGTTTCAAGAGATGCTAAAGAAGGGCAAGACAATGTTTGTATTTGCAACAAATTTATTAGAGGATAATCGAGAACATACTCAAGATCTTGCAAAAAATATATTTCCTATAGATCAAGAGCTAAATGATCTAGAGTGTAAAATAAGAGCTGAAATAACAACCCATATATCAACAGCTGGCGCAGATAATTTAGCCCAAATACTAATATTTTTAAGCTCTGTTAAAGATGCTGAACGTATAGGTGATTATGTTAAAAATATCTATGAGATAGATCCATATATTAAAAACATTTCCCAAAATGAAGTAGGTAATAATTTAATAAGAATAAAAAATGAGACAAAGGTTATGTTTGATCGTGTTTATAGCTTGTTTTCAAATAAAGGAATGGTAGAAAGAGAACAGCTATATAATGACATAATTTCTATAAAAAAAGAGTGTCAGACAATTATTGATTCATTACTTGATCCTGATCTTGTTTTGGATAACAAAGTAGCGTATGCATTGTTAACTAGGTATATGAAAAGAGTTCTTGCTCATTTATCTAATATTACAGCAGCAACTATTAGCCCTGTAAATAAAGTTGGGTATACAAATAGAGAGGATTAGTTTAGATATTTAAACTAATATTATTTGCTGGTATTGCGCTAAAGTTTTTTTCGCAATTTGCTGCCATTGATATTGAGATACTACTTGGTTATAGGCAGTGTCAATAATTTCTTGAAATTCAGGGCTTTCTTTTCGGTTGGCAATCTCAATAATATTTGAGACCAGATTTTGGGTGTTGGTTTTTTCAAAGAAGAAGCCTGTGTTCCCGTTCGAAATAGTGTCATCAAAGCTATAGCTATTAGCAGCTAAAACTAGAACTTTACTAGCCATAGCCTCTAAAATAACAATGCCAAACGGCTCATAAATTGATGGGGTTAAAGCTAGGTTGCTCAATGAGTATAGATATGGGATTTCGTCAGGTTCAGCTCTATCAATAATAATTTTATTATCAAATCCAGTTAATTTATTTTGCATTTCTTTTATGTAGTTTTGGTTGCCAGATCCTGCTCCCACAAAAATAAAATTAAATTTTTTGCTTTCATTAGGGTGGTTTTTTACAAGGTGCCTCATGGCCTTGACCACAAGATGGATTCCTTTTTGTTTAATCCAGCGTGCAACAATAATTATATTATACTTTTCATTTGAAATTTCATATTTTTTTGCGATTTCATTTTTTTTTGGTTGTAATAAGTTTTTGAATTTTGTCAGTTCAATACCATTGGGTATCTGATAAATTGGATTTGTACTATTTAAGAAGCTAGTGGTGTTATTGAAAACATTGCTACTAACGCAAATTATTTTACTGGCTTTTTGGAGTTGTTTTTTTTCAATATAACGCCAAACCATGTTTTTTAAATTAAAACTATTAACTAATTCAAAAAAATCATGGGTATGGTTGGTCCAGACCCATTTATAATTTTCCACATCTATTAAATGTTCAGTAGAAAAAAGCTCATGAGTATGAATAATATCAACGTCCTTAAAGGTTTCTTTAATAAAATCATTAATTTCTATTTTGAGTTTTTTCGAGATATTTAAATATTTTAGTGGCTTTTTTATATAGTATTTGTATACATTAATGCCTTCATATTTTTCAATATAAGACCCCTTTTTTTTTGGGTCATATATTATATGCATGATATTTGTAGTGACACCTAAGTAACTTAATTGTTTGTTTAAGTTATAAATATGAGTGGCTATTCCGCCAATATTTGGTAGATAATCTGTAGTTACAGTTAAAACTTTTAGCATAATGTTTTCTATAAAACAGGTAGTTAGTAATACCTATTTTTTAGTATACCGCTTTGCCACCGCTTATTGCTACTGTTTTTGAGTTAGATCCTATTTTAAAAATCAGCTCTTCAACATAAGCTGGCATAGATGCATGATAGCTTAAAGTGCCAGTGCTACTAGTTACACCTTTAAAAGTATTTATGCGATCACCTTCACTATTTATGTAGTCAACTAAAACAAGTTGCCTAGAGGAAACGCCATTAAGTTGCACTTGTAAATTAATTAATTGGTCATTTTTCCATAGAAAACCTTTGGGTATGGATACTTCTTTAAAAGATGTTGGTGCTGATGCAGTGTTTCTTGATCCAGACCCAGCTGCTTTTCTTACACCGCTACAACCAAAAAATATAATAGATGAAACATAGATAAATACTAAGATAACTAAGCTGAATTTATTAACTTTAACTTTCATTGATACTTTCCTCCTTGTTTTTATAGCTTATATATACCCACTAACAATATTTTTAAAACATCTAAATTAATTGATGTTTTAGACATTGTGCTTTCAATTGTCCAGCTTAAATGTTATAAGAATAGATCTTATGACAAAACCTGCACCAAAAATCTTGATACTAGGGCGACCAAACGTTGGTAAGTCGACCTTAATAAATCAGATAATAAAGAAAAAACTAGCTATTACAGACAATATGCCTGGCGTAACCAGAGATATTGCCTATATCCCTGCTAACTGGAAGGGGAAAAGTTTCTACTTGATAGATAGTGCTGGTGTATTTTTTTCTACTAAAAAAGATATTTATTTACAGGAAGAAGCCGAACAAAGAGTTAGAGAAATGATTGAGTTGGCAGATAAAGTGGTTTTTGTTGTTGATGTTATAACTGGTTTGCATAGTATTGATCAAAGTATTGCAGACATACTACGTTCTTATACTGAAAAGGTTGTGTTGGTTGTAAATAAAGTTGATAGCAATAAAAGAGAGGCCGAGGCTGCAAGCTTTTTTAAGTTGGGTTTTGGAGAGCCACTTTTTGTTTCAGCAATACAGGGTAGGGGCATCAGTGTCTTACTTGACAGAGCCACTTCTAATATAGCAACTGTTTCTGAGAATTTAAGAGAGCTACATCACTCTTCTTATCGAATATCATTTATTGGCAGACCAAATGTTGGTAAATCATCGCTATTAAATGCCATTATAAACGAAGATCGAATGATAGTTGATGATGTTGCAGGCACTACCAGAGATTCAGTAGAGGTCTTTTTTGAATATCAGGACAATAAATATGTTTTTGTTGATACAGCGGGTTTAAGAAGAAAGTCTAGAATAAAGGATGATATAGAGTTCTATTCTGTGGTTAGGTCAAATAAATCAATCAAAACAGCAGATTTGGTTGTTGTACTGTTAGATGCTACGGATTTTCTGACAGATCAGGATAAAAGAATAATTAATATGGTATTAGAAGAAAACAAAAACCTTATCATTTTTGTGAATAAATGGGACCTAACAGATAGATCTGACCATGAAAGAAGAAGGTTGGTTAAAGCTGCTCGCTATACATTTCCACCATTAAATAATTTTCCGTTTATATTTGGCTCAGCTACAGAGCGGCTTAATTTTGGTAAGCTCTTTAACCTGATTCCTGAGATAATAGCTAATGGAGAAAAACGTATTACAACAGGCGAGCTTAATAGATTCGTTCAGGAGGTTGTGGGGCGTACGCCGCCCAACTCTAAACGAGGTAAACATGTAAAAATTTTCTACTGTACTCAGGCTGAAAATACACCGCCGATCTTTATCTTTTTTGTTAATCAAATCGGTTTTATTGAAGACGGGTATGTTCGCTACCTTGAAAGAAGCATCCGTTCCTTTTTTAATTGTTTTGAGGGCAACCCAATCCGAATCTTTTTTAAGATGCGGGGCGCCAAGCAAAGCTGAGTTTCAAGATATGTCCAAGATTCGGTTAGACAAGTTCCTGGTAAATAACCGCTTGATAGACACAATACAAAAAGCACAATCACTAATAATATCTGGTAATGTGATAGTGGAAAACCAAAAGCTAACAAAGTCTGGCACCTTAATTTCAGAAAATAGTAATGTGCGGGTTCTAAAAGAAGATCTTCCGTATGTCAGTCGCGCAGGTGAAAAGCTTGAAAGCGCCTGGCATAACTTTGATTTTAATATTAATGGTTGTATAGCTTTAGATCTAGGTCTTTCAACAGGAGGTTTTACAGACTTTCTACTTCAAAAGGAGGCTAAATATGTTTTTGGTGTTGATGTAAGCTATGGTATAGTCGACCTTAAAATCAGAAATAATGAAAAGTTGATTTTACTAGAAAGAACAAATGCTAGATTGCTTAAAAAAGACCATCTAATAAAGGCTCTTTATAAGAGTGGTTTGCCAGCAGATATAGCAGACGAAATATCTTTAGTGGTTATGGATCTATCTTTTATAAGTGTTACCAAGGTTTTGCCCCAGATAAAAAAGCTGGTTATGCCAGGTACAGATTTTATAATTTTAATAAAACCTCAGTTTGAAGCTGATAAAGATCAGATAGAAGCGGGTGGTGTTATAAAAAGTGAAGATCAACAAAAGGCTATTTTAAATGATGTAGAAAAAAAGCTAGCTGCTAATTTTAATCTTATAAAATCTTCAAAATCACAAGTTAAAGGCAAAAAAGGTAACCAAGAATACTTTTTTTGGTTAAAAGCAATTTAATAATTAGTTTATGAATATTCTTAAAAATATTTTTGGTCAGCTCTATATATGTTTCACTTATCCATTTTATTTGGCTTTTCTATTTTATAGAAACCTAATTGTTTTCTATAAAAACCCTTTGCTTTTATTGGTAGATATTAAAATATTCTTTTATTATATTTTTAACTATTCACTATCGATTCAGAGATACGAGCAAGAAAAAGCACGTTTAAAAATATTAGATGATAGCTGCTTAATATATGGAGAAACACCGTACTTTAGCTTAGAAAAAATATTAGATAATATCCCTGTTACCAAAGACAGCGTTTTTTTTGATCTAGGCTGTGGTAAAGGTCGGCTGTGTTTTTATGTTGAATGCATGTTGAATGTTAAGTCTTTTGGTTTTGATTTGATACCAACCTATATTAAAACAGCAAATAAAATAGCAACCAAACATGGGTTTGCAAGCAAATTCATTTTAAAAGATATTTTTGCAGTAGATTTAAAAGATGTGGATATTCTTTATGTTGCAGGCACTTGTTTTAGTAAGGAACAGCGAAAAAAACTTTTAAATAAAATTATAAGTATCAGGCCTGGCGCTTGGATTATTTCAACCAGCTATGGTTTTGACCACTCAAGCCTAAAACTTAAAAAAGAGCTTGATTGCTGGTTTTCTTGGGGGGCTGGAAAGGCCTATATTTATCAAGTAATGGCACATAGTTCTAATACTTGCTAATATTATGCAGATGTTAACACATTTACGCATAGAAAATTTCGCAATTATTGATAGGGTGGAGCTAGATTTTTCTAGCGGTTTAACAGTGCTCACTGGTGAGACAGGTGCTGGCAAATCTATTATTGTTGATGCGATCGCACTTTTATTGGGTCGGTCTGCAAGCGATGACCTAATTAAAACATCAGAGCAAAGCATGGTTATTGAGGGTGTCTTCAAATTATCATCAAAACAGAAATCAGTAGCTAGCTTCAGAGACTATCTTGATGAAGACCAGGATGAACTGATCATTTTAAGGCGTCTTACCCGTGGTAAAGGCAGCATAGCTCGTATTAATGGGCAGACGATCCCTTTGAAGGTGTTGAAACAACTAGTTACTCCTCTTGCTGCAATTATTGGGCAGCACGAGCATTTATCATTGTTTGATGAAGAATTGCAGCTGACTTTATTAGACAGTTTTTCAAATAAAATAAAAAAAGAACTGGATGATTACAAGGCTTGTTTTTTTAGATATAAAGATATCCAATCAAAACTATCTTTAAGTCAACAAGACCAGAGCGAACTAATCAGAAAGACAGAGTTTTTAGACTTCCAAATAAAAGACATAGCAGAACATGATTTTCAGCAAAAAGAAGATGAGGATCTTGAAAGACAAAGAAAAGAAATGAAGAATCTTAATGATCTCAATGATTCAATAGTAGATCTCATCACGAACCTGGAAAAGATTAGTTTGTTAGGTTCTGAAAGTATCAGTAAGATAAATAAGCTAAGCTCAATCGACCCAGAGTGCGGCGATTTGGGTGACTATATCGAATCTTTACCAATTGAGATTGATGAAAGATTGTCTTTTCTAAAAAACAAGCAGCAAGATCTTGCTTATTTAAGTGAGGCTTCAATCGATGATATTGAGAGCAGGTTAGATCTAATTTTTAGGTTCAAAAAGAAATATAAAGTTAATAGTATTTTGGAGCTTTTAGATTTGTTGGCAGCCCTAAGAAGTGAAAAGCAAAAACTAGAATCTGGCGCAGCCAGTACAGAACAGCTAGAGGTAGATCTTCAATCTATTAGTAATCTTTTGAGTAGGCACTCTCAAAAACTTAGTGAAGAAAGAAAAGCTGTGTCTGCAATTATTTCTCTTGAAATTAAAAAGAAAATGCATGGCCTTAATTTCGATCAATGTGCTTTTAATATTAGTGTGGAAAACATAAAAGAGTATGGCGTTAATGGTGCTGATGATGTTTCCTTTTTAGTCTCAACAAACCCAGGAGAACCTCTTAAGCCTATCCAAAAAGTAGCATCAGGTGGCGAGCTTTCTCGTATTATGTTGGCAATAAAAGCTGTTTTTATAAAGCAAAATCCAGTGAATACTTTAATATTTGACGAGGTCGATACAGGGGTTGGTGGTGTAACGGCTGTGAAGATTGGCGAGTATTTGAAGCTTATATCAGTAGGTTCACAAGTGCTTTGTGTTACTCATTTACCTCAAATAGCAAAGTTTGCAACCAGTCATTATGTGGTGAATAAAGAGGCTACAGTAGATAGCACTAAAACAACTATCCGGCTCTTGGCAGCAGCGCAGGCTCAAAAGGAGTTGCAGCGTATGGTTGGTGGTAAGGAAGTTGTGGAGCTTATAAAATAAGGTTTGGTTGTATATAATTATATATTAGAAAAAAAATAAATATACGGTTTTCAAGTTGAGTAACAAAATCTATTTTTCTTGAAGCGAGGAGAAAATTATGTGTGGTATTTTTGGTTATGCTGGTGATAGAAATATGGAGTCAGTCTTATTGGTTGGATTGGAACGCTTAAGTTATCGTGGCTATGATTCATCTGGAATAGCGATTATCTCTGATAAAGAGCTTAGTGTTTGGCGTAAGTCTGGTAAACTTCATGAGCTAGAAGGAATGCTTAAAAATTTATCAATTACAGGCACTGTTGGTATCGGTCATACCCGTTGGGCAACTCATGGCAGGCCAAACGAAGTTAACGCTCACCCCCATATGAGTGGTGACAGTAGGGTTGCTATTATTCATAACGGTATCATTGAAAACTTTATTGAGCTCAAAAATAAGCTAATGAAAAAAGGCTATATTTTTCGCTCAGAAACTGATTCAGAGGTAGTGGCTCATTTAATAGAAGACTATTATCAAGATAGTCTTGCAGAGGCGATCGAAAAAGCTGTTGTGGAGCTGCGGGGTACATATGCCATAGCTGCAATTGCAGAGCGAGACCCAGAAAAAATGGTTGTTTGTCGTAAAGGTAGCCCTTTAATAATCGGTATTGGCAAAGACGAACATTTTATTTCATCTGATATTAATGCGCTTATTACTCATACCAAAGATATTATGTTCCTTGATGATGATGAGATCGGTATTATTACAAAAAAATCATGTGTAATAAAAAAAGTTGGTGGTGCTCAGATCACCAAAGATATTCAACATATATCATGGGATCCCAAAGCTTCAGATAAAAAAGGTTATGACCACTACATGTTAAAAGAGATTTATGAGCAGCCAGCGGTGGTGAGAAGAATAATAACAAAAATGCTTAGTGAAGATAATTCCGTAAAAATCAAGCATTTAAGGAGCCTGACTAAAGAGGAGTTATCAAATGTTGGTAGGTTTATAATCCAAGCTTGTGGGACTTCTTGGCATGCGGGTATTTATGCAAAGTATATGATCGAAAAGTATGCGAGGGTCTTAACAGAAGTAGATATCTCTTCAGAGTTTAGATATCGTCAGATGATAGGTGCTGGAAACGAGGTTGTTATTGCGCTTTCTCAGTCAGGCGAGACAGCAGACACTCTGGCTTGTTTAAGAGAAGCAAAAAGTAAGTTTTTTAAAGCATTATCTTTTGTAAACTCAAAAAATAGCACAATGGATAGAGAGTCGGACGGGGTTATTTATACTCATGCTGGCCAGGAGGTGGGTGTTGCTTCAACTAAGAACTTTGTGGCTCAGCTGGTAACTATCTATTTGTTTACTATACATATAGCACTTGAAAAACAATCTCTTTCACAAAGTCAAGCAGACACAATGATAGAAGATCTAAAAAAGATTCCAGAATATATTGATTCTATCTTAAATAAAGCAGATAAAATCAAGAAAATAGCAGATAAATATTATTTGAGTGGCCAGTTCTTATTCATTGGTCGAAGCTTGAACTATCCTTCAGCGCTTGAGGGCGCATTGAAGTTGAAAGAGATATCTTATATACATGCAACAGGCTATCCAGCTGGCGAATTAAAGCATGGACCAATCGCTTTAATCGATTCTAAGTTACCAGTAGTTTGTATTGCAACTCAATCGGAGACCTACGAGAAAATGCTTACAAATATCCAAGAAGTTAAGGCTAGAAAAGGTAAGGTTATTATGGTGGCTACTGAAGGTGACGAAGTGGCTGCTAGCTATGCAGATGACACAATATTTATCCCAAAGGTATCAGAGGAGCTTAGTCCTATACTTGTTGCAATTCCCTTGCAATTATTGGCTTATTATATAGCAATTAAGCTAGATTGCGATGTTGACCAACCAAGAAATTTGGCAAAGAGCGTAACTGTTGAGTAAAAATAGCAATATTATTCTTATTGGGTTCATGGCTAGCGGAAAAACCTATGTTGGTCATGAGCTTAGTCGGCTTACTGGTAAAACCATGTTGGATACAGATGCCTTAATAGAAGAGACATCAGGTCAAAAAATCTCAGATATATTCCAAACCCAAGGCGAGTTGTGTTTTCGTGACTTAGAGACAGATGTCACAAGAAGTCTCTCTGGTTATAAAGATACAATAATATCAACAGGTGGCGGTATAATATTGCGCCAAGAAAACCGTGAGCTATTGAAAGAGGCTGGCTTGGTATTTCTGTTATGGTCAACTCCGGAAAAAACTCTAGAGCGGGTTCAGGATGATAATTCCCGACCCTTACTAAATGTTACAAATAAGCTGCAAAAAATAAGGAAGATGTTGTCAGATAGAGAGTCTTTTTATAGGGGGACGGCAGATTTTATAATGGACTCTGATAACAACTCGATAGAAGAATTAGCTTCCAAGATCCTCAAACTAGTCTAAATTTTATTAATTATAATTAATATATTACAGGTTGTATTATGGTTTGCTGTTATGTAAAATAATAACAGTAATAATGTAAAAAAAACACAAAAAAGGAGGATGTTTATGACAAATAGAATTACCGATAATGACCTTTTGGGTTATTACGTGCAAGTGGCCAAAGCTTTGGGCGAGATGTTCGCTCCAGTTCTTGAATCAGTTGTTCATGATTTAAGAAAGCCAAGCCACTCAATAATCGCTATCTATAACGGCCATATCACAGGCAGGAAAATAGGTGATGGTACATCAGACCTTGGTTATAAGCGAATTAAGGGCGAGCTTCCAGATGAGATGATCAACTACGAAAACGAAAGCCCAATCGGTAGAAAACTAAAATCAACAACAGTTGCTATCAGAAATAAGCGTGGTAAATTGATTGGTACTTTGAGTTTGAATATGGATGTTTCTTATTTTGAGGAAGTGACAATGTTTCTTTCTCACTTTGTTAGTTCACACAAGATCCCATATCTAGAAAAGAGAGAGCGTTTTTATATTGGTTCACCAAGAGACGATATTAATGCTTTTGTAAAAGAAATACTTCTTCAAAAAAACTGGCTACACAACAAGCTAGGAAAAGCTGAAAAAAAAGAAATAATCAGGCTTTTATATGCAAATAACTACTTTTCAAAAAGAAGTGCTGTTAGTAGTGTCGCGGAAATCTTGAACATGTCTAGACCAACAGTGTATCGATATGTAAGAGGTGTCCAGGGCTAAAATAATAGTTTGTGCTGGGGCTTTCGAGTCCCGGTTTTTTATTTAATTTTCCTCAAATATTCTTAATCCATAAATCCCAGCTCATGACCCAATAAAAATAATTCTTGCCTTTTTTTTAAAAGAATCTATACTTAAAAAATAAGTAAAAAAAAGAAATGTTTTTTCTGATAAAGAAGATTATTCTGGTGATTTTCAGTGTAAAAAATAAGTAAAAATATCTTTTAAAAATACAAAATAAACATGGGTCTCTGGTTAGTGGCGAGGTGATTGTGTGAGAAAGAAGCTGGAGGGGGTGGGGGTGTTTATTGATTTATGCAAACAATAAAATTAGGAGGGCTTATAATGGCAAAAAATAATTCAAATGTTTCAAAGAAGTTGGTTTCTGATAGAAGATCTGAGGTAGAGGCCTTTCAAAGGTTAGAAAAGGATTTGGCTGGGTATCTTACAGATGATGAACTTCAAGCATTTATTGTTGCCAAAACAGCTGGGGATATTGCTGGTATAGAATATTATTTAACTAAGGCGATGGCTGAAAAAGCCACAAGAGTTCTTGTTGATTCAGCAACACAGAGAGCTAGGGCTGGTCTCTCCCATGATCTTGAAGATGGTGCACTTGAAAGAGTCACAGCTCTTCCTCTTTAAGGACACGTATTATTTGTAAAGCTTTATGCCGCTGCCGCAGCTTCAGCGGCTACTTCTGATGCGATGCCTTTTATAAATGTATGTGTTGCAACAGGTTCCATCTTAATTATTCTTTGTGGTTCTCTAGACAGTTGTTCAACTAAGTATCGATAAAAATCAACAATTTCACTAGCTTTTTTAGTTCCTGGTACAGCATGAAGTATTCCTGTCATAGTAGACTTAAGAATATTTTCAGCTATTTCTGCAAATTGAGGCGGAGTTAGGTTGTAGTCTTTAAGACAGGCCCAAACTTCAATTGCGCGGTTATGTGCTCCGTCTAAAGTTCTTTCTCTTGTATCAATTATGCCAATAGTACTCATAACATTAGAAGGGGTTATTTCAGGGGTTCTTGCCATAATGTTATAGGGTCTAAAATCTGGCACGTATGTTTCTCCTAAGGCAAGTTGAGTACTAAAAATTCCGAATATCGTTTTTGCAGCTAGGTAATAATCATCGCTTTCTGGGCTTGGGTCTAAGTGAAGAGGTAGGTATTCCATTGCCCAGAACATGTTTTCGCGCATATGTTCTAAAGCATCTTCGTCAAGGCTTGTTTTCGGAAGTCTTTTATCAGATTTTAATGCTAGTTTTGCTAGTGGATATCCTTGTGAATGCATAGTTCTATATGAGTCTGTAGATATTGAAAACATATCTTCTGGATTATAATCTGTGGAATACATAGCAGCAGTTCTATTGATTGTTCTTGCTACAAAAAGTGGTTTTATATCTTCAGCTGTACTTGCTGGGTAAACAAGCCAGGCTTGATGGCAGTCGCCTGCAGCTAATTTTGAAAGAATGACTGGTCGTCCAGTAGCTTTAGAGATCTCATCTTGACAGCGTTGTCTGTGTGTTTCAAATATTCGGTCAGCAAGTCGTTCAGAGGTTGCCTTTTTTGGGGCTGGAGGAGGTAATAGTCTTCTTGTTAAGGGGTTGAGGTCAAGAACTCTTAAGCTTCTTTGTGAGTCGCTAAATGGATCCTTAGGGTCTCCCGTTTTTGCAGTGGCAGCTGATCTATCTTCTTCTGGTATTGAGTTGATAATAATATATGTGAGCTCTTGAATAGCAGCGGCTCTTTCTGCTGTGCTTGCTGATTGTAATTTTACTTTTGCTGCATCTATAAGTCTATTTGTTTCAAGCAAGGCTCTTTGATGTTTTAAAATAGGATCATCTATTTCATCTGCATGTAGTTCATCAAGTTTTAGAAATAAGCTCTCTCTTCTGGTTTTAGGTGTAGTTGCTAGAGCACTCATATTAAGAGGTTTGTCTGTGGCTGCTGTGTCAGTAAAAACAGGAGAGCTTGTGCCAAATCTTAGTGGTGAAGTAGTGGCCATGGCATAGTCAGTGTCAGTAGCGGTAGAGCCTCTTAGGGCAGATAAACGTAAGGGGCTTTCTGCAAACCCATCCATGCCAGGTGATGCTGCTGAGCCAAAGTCCAAAGCGATTGGTCTAAATCTACCAGTAGCTTCTGGTGAGCCAATAGGTGATGCTGTAGCATCACCCATCATGCCAGGTGATGCTGCTGAGCCAAAGTCCAAAGCTCTGGGTCTAAATCCACCAGTAGCTTCTGGTGAGCCAAAGTCCAAAGTCCTGACGGGTGATCCATAATCACGATGGGCTGCGGATCTATAGGTTAATGGGCTTTCCATTTCAGTAGGTTTTTCCACTGATACATCTGTTTCTTGTGGCGGCCATACATAACTATCTAAAAAAGGCGCTAATGAAAGCTCTGGGGTTATTTTTGCTCTCTTTGTCGTAGGTGGTGCTGGTGGGTCGATGTATGCTGCAATTAATTTGTATAGTCTGTTGTTAAAAAATATATTCATTGTGATTTTTTTTCCTTAATTATAAATTTGTTATTCATATAATTATATAAAAAAAAAGAAAAAACACAACAAAAAAAAGAAAAAATAAGAATATTTACTTATTAATGCCTGTTCATAGATTCAATTCTATCTTTGTTATCATCAATATTTAACGCTATAATAATTTTCATAATGAAAAATAAACCAATAATAGTTAGTGTAGAGTTAGGTGCGGCTCGTAGTTACGATATCTTAATAGGGATAAATTATTTAAGAGAATTGCCATCAATCATAAAAGCAAAAAAATTTGGTGCTAAAATCGCCTTAATAACCAACCCAATTATAAATAAGCTATATGGAGATAGAGTTGTTGCTTTATTGAAGGCAGAAGGTTTTCTAGTAAAACTAATCGAAGTTCCTGACGGTGAAACAACAAAGAATATTGAACAAGCCTCCCAAATACTAGATATTATGTTGGCAGAAAAACTAGAAAGAAAAGACACGGTTATCGCACTTGGTGGTGGAGTTATTGGCGATTTATCAGGCTTTATTGCTTCTATATATTTAAGAGGCATAAATTTGATCCAAGTTCCAACTACTTTACTAGCGCAAGTCGATTCATCTGTTGGCGGTAAAACCGCTGTTAACCATGCAGCTGGTAAAAACCTGATAGGGACTTTCTATCAGCCAAAGCTAACCTATATAGATGTTGATACCTTAACAACTTTACCAAAGCGAGAAATTTATTGTGGGTTAGCAGAGGTTATTAAGTATGGCATTATTTGTAATAAAGATTTTTTTGAGTATATCGAAGGTAATAAAGAAAAGATCAAAGCCATGGATATCAAGGCAGATATGGATACTTGGTCATACCTAATCCAAAAATCTTGTGAATTTAAAGCAGAGGTCGTTTCAAAAGATGAAACTGAAAAAGGCATTCGAGAAACTTTGAACTTTGGACATACTTTTGGTCATGGTGTAGAAGCTGTTTTTGGCTATAAAAAATACTTGCATGGTGAAGCAGTGGCCATTGGCATGAAAGCGGCATCGTATGTAGCTGCTAACCTGGGTTTAATAACTGAGGCAGATTATATTAGAGTAATAACTCTTATGCTGGATTTGGGTTTCAACTTAAAAGTTGATGGCGCTAATGCAGCTGAAATTTTGGAAAAGATGCGCTTAGACAAAAAGGTGCGTAATAATAAAATCAGGTTAGTATTGCCAGTAGATGGTATTGGTAAAGCAACAACCAAAGACGATGTTTCAGAATCGTTGGTATTAGAGGCAATAGAAACAATTCTTTAATAATTAAAAGTGGTATTTGGTAAGGATGGTGTGAAATGACAATCTTAATTATCCATGGTCCCAACTTGAACATGCTGGGCACCAGGGAGAAATTGGTTTATGGTGATATGAGCTTGGAAGACTTGAATGAAAATATCAAGCAAAAGGCAGCGTCTTTAGATTTGCAGGTGGATTTCTTTCAATCCAACCACGAAGGCGAAATAATCGAAAAGATCCAACAATCACCTCAAAACTATCAATGCATAATTATTAATCCTGCTGCTTATACGCATTATAGTGTGGCTATTAGAGATGCATTGGCTAGTATCGATCTACCCAAAATAGAGGTGCATTTATCAAATGTTCATGCCAGAGAAGATTTTAGGCATCAGTCTTTTACAGCCGGGGTTTGTATAGGGCAAATCTGTGGGTTTGGTTTGCAAAGCTATTTTCTAGCTCTTCAGTATTTTGCTAATTCTAGTTCAATCAAATAATAATGGATGATCAAGTCCTGTCATCAGATGCTATTGCATTTAATGGCGATAAATACCTTCAAGTAGAAATTGCCAAGCTAATAAAAAAGCATAATATTAGAAGTGTTATTGAGACAGGTACACATGCTGGTTGCTCAACAGCGGCTTTTACTGAGATGGCTCACGCTGTTTTTTCTGTTGAATTAAATATAGATCTCTTTGACGCTGCCCAAGAAAGGCTCAGGGGGAAAACAAATAAGCTATTATCACTAGGTAACTCGCCAGACGTTTTATATGACATATTATCAGCCATAGAAGGCCCACACTTATTCTATTTAGATGCCAGTGGCAAAGATTATTGGCCGCTACTAGATGAGCTGATAGTTATATATAGGTTCTCACATTGCAGAGACTGTGTGATTGTTATGCCAGGTTTCTATGTGCCAGGTTCGGATTTTGGCTATTATACATATAAAGAGCAGAGATTGGACTTCGATTATATAAAACAAAAAATATATAACATAAACCCTAACTTTCAATACTATTACAACACCCAGGCTGAAGGTGGAAAAAGAGGGTGTATTTTCATTCACCCTTAAGGTAAATACAAATGAAATCAAAAATACAGCAGCTAGAGCATGGTTTAAATAAATGCTTTGATCGGTTCAAAAGAAATATTGCAGATCGTCAAATTAGAAATTATGATCTGGATTGGTTATTAGATGAAAGTAAAAATATTTATGTGCCTGATCACTTTATGCTGTGTGAGATTGGTGAGACTAGGCTGCAATCTATATTGAATAGGTTGTTGGCTTATATAGCACCTAAACTTTGGTATTGGTTCTTTCTAGAAAAATTCTATAAAAATATATTTGTAGTTATCAAAAAAAAATTCATAAACCAGTTATTTATCGATTTACCAGAGGACTTGCATTTATATAAGACAAAATATTTAAAAAAAATAGATAAGCTTTTCAAGAAGCCAATGTCACAGATGCGCTATGCATCATTTACTGATCTCTTTAAGTTTTTATCAGAGACCGCATATGTTTTGATTGATATTCTTAATATAGATCCCGACTCTTACAAAAAAGAAAAGCAGCTTCATAACCAGGAATGTCTGGGTATCTATAAAGAAATAAAAGCAGAGCTATGGTCTAGACCAAACCGTTTTGAGCTGATTTGCTACCTGGCTCTCCGAGCTAACTGGATCGATTGTGTTGAAGATAACGTATCTTCGTTTCTACTAGCTTTCAAAGAGGAAATCAACCAGTTAATAGATTCTGATAATGATCTAGAAATCCAAAAGACCTATAACCCTTGCTATCACCTATCTAAAATAAACGCAGCTCTTAGATTAGCTCCACAAACCATACTTTACGAGCTTGATAATTGTGGAGAGGTGATTTTGGATTTGTTGTTTGTGGAGGTCTTGATAACTGCTGGGCATAAAGTGACATTATGCACTAAAAAAGCACCAATCATAAATGATGTTACAGAGTCAGACTTGGTAGCACTTATGACAACTCCAGAGCTATTGCACCTAAATAAATATATTTCAGAAGGAACTCTAAAAATAATTAATAATAACTCTATTGTTGCGGGAAAATATATCTTTGATGTTTCAGATGCCTATAAACAGGCATATAAAGGTTCTACATTTGTGATTTTGAAAGGGCAGGGTAATTTCCAGGCAATGCCTTTGGGTAGGCGAATATGCAAAAAGTTTTTGCCATACAGATACAAAAAACCCATCATTTACATGATGGGCGTTAAAGCGAATTTGATTTGGTTAGGTTTAAGGTCTATTTTCTCTTGTCAAAATGTTCCGGACATCCAGTCTCATTTTATGTATTTCTTTGATCCATCTGATCCAGAGACTTATCCAAAATAATATATTTAGTTTAAGCAAAATTCATATTGAATAACAAGATCGCCAAAATCCATTGTATATTGCATCTTTTCAAGGCGTTTTAACTCTTCTAACTCTTCAACTCTTTTTTCTATTATCGCTTGTATGTTTTTATCAGACATTTTTTTGCTCCTTAAACCTTATAATTTTCCTATGTAAGGTTTATGCCCAATACCAATAACAGCTAAACATCGAAAAATGTTGATTTATACTCAAACCAAAATAGAAACTAGGATTCAAATTTGGTTTGGGTATATATTGGGTATATATAGGAGATAAAGTTTTGGTGTATTTAAAGCTATATCTTAATAGAAGCGATTAAGTATTTCTAAAATCTAGTATTCTTTGGTCAGTAACTAACATATCCATTTTTATGTCATGATTAGCTACTGGAAGTTTATTATCTACCACCTGAAAGTCATGTGCGATTCCAATTTTTAGGCCAGAGTTATTCATCAAAAAACGATCATAAAACCCACCGCCCATACCAATTCTATTGCCAGTGGTATCAAAGACAGCGCCAGGTACCAGCCATACATCTATTGTTTCTTGCGCTTCTTCAATGGATAGTGATAATAGGTGTGGTAGTGGTTCTTTAATTCCATACTTACCTATCGTGAGGTCTGTTTCCATGTTTTGGATTTGCATGAAAACATATCTACCTAAAGCTATTTGAAATTTTGGTAAGAAAAATACCTTTTCATGAACACAAACCGAGATAAATGCAGCTAAATTAATCTCATTTCTAAATGCAGCATAGCCAGCAAATGTTGTGGCCCTAGCGGTGTCATAGCTTTGAGCTAGCTTCTTGCAAACCTGAAAGCTAGATTCTTTTAAATGTTCAGTGCTTAGCTCATTTCTTTTTTTAAGAAACTCTTGTCTGATTAAATTTTTAGAGATACTGGTGTTTTGAGACATGGCGATAAATTATAGCACAGCTGTCAAGGGGTTTGGCAAATGTTTAAAAAAGTAGATTAAAATATGACCTAATATCCAATAAATAAAGCTAGAAGTGTGTTGTCAGAATATTTTTTATATTCAAAATATTATTTCTATAGATATGTTTTGAAGGGGTGCCATTATTTATTAACATAAAAAATCTGCCATATATAAAAAAACAATGTATGTTAAAAATTAGCAGTTTTACTTGGGTATAATAGGTGGTTTGTCAGATGCAGTGTCTGGTATATAGCCAATGTTTTAGACGTATAGAAGAACATTATGAGCAGCTACTACTAAGTGCAAAAAGCTTAGATTTTTTGTTTATTTTTGCAGCATACGTATGAATAAAAACTGTGATACTATTAATTAATAGATCGTAAAATATTTAACAAAAAATAATTTAGGAGGAAATTTTATGTCAACAAAAGAAGAGTTAACTGCAAAAATTATAGAAAAAGCGAGTGTTGATCCTAGCTTTAAAAAAGAGCTACTATCAAACCCAAAAGCAGCAGTGCAAACCCTCACTCAAAAAGATATTAGTGCAGCTTCAATAAAAATAATAGAAGAAGGAGCTGGCGAACTAGTTATTGTTTTGCCATCTGATGAATTGTTAGATTCAGATCTTGATGGTGTTGCTGGTGGCGGGGTTTCTGATTGGTTTTAGTTTTTTTCTTGCCCCATAAAAAATGGGGCAAGGCTTTACACGTCATTATAGGCTGCTTTAAGTGCTGTCATTCCAATCATTGAAAGAATATTTAATGTATCGATTAATACCTGAACATAACCAAAAGACCTATGCCACTCTTCTTCAGAAATACCTTTTGCAGCTCTGTCCATAATAACCATAGCTCTAGGCATTTTATCTTTTGCACAGGCCATAGACCTAGAGGCTTCCATTCCTCGCATAAACATTTTACTGAGTGATTGTAGCTCTGCTCTTGTTGTTTCAATATCACTAGGTGTGGTTGGTGGTTTTTTAGAAATAATATATTGGACTTCCATTAAAAATTGTCTCATTACCTCATGAACACCACCCATTGCTGTTGCCCAGGCAACTTTTGAAGAAGTTTTCATTCTAGTGCATAGAGACTCAAATAATTCCTCTCTGTTTTTTTGTGAAAAACCTAGCCTTGTATCAACAAATTCTTTTGTAAGAGATGGGTGTGATAGAGCAATAAGTCTAACAAATTCACGTTTTCTTTGATTGAAGGAGCTATCTGTTTCATCTGGTTGTCTGGTTGTATCAAAAACTTCTTCAAGCTGGCCTAATTTATTTGGTGTTTCTAGTGATATGCTGCTAAAGCATCTATCAACTCTTTCGTAACCTGTTACATCCTGGCAAAGTCTACTAAGTAATACATTACGGATTTCAGAGCTTCTTGTAGCAGCGTAGAGCTCTAGTCTTTCTTTTACACCAGGACTTAATGGACTCTGACTTAGTTCATCAAAAAAACCAGCCGCATTGTTACTAACAATATGAGTGCTTATTGCTTCAATTTGTGCTGTAGTAAGATCACATTCTATAGTAGGAGCACAAATTAAATGACAAGTAGTGAAGTGAGTAAGTGCTTTTGTGCCTTTCCATAGTGCGCCAAGTGTTGATGTTGGAGTATGGTTATGAGTGGCTATGGTTTTTAAGGCTATTTCTATTTCAGGTTTTGAGCTTGTCATAGTTATTCTACGAGCTTGTTCAGCTTGCAGGGCGAGCCTTGTCCATTCAATGTCTTCGGTGCATAGGCTCATGGAATCATGTAGTTCAGTAAGGTCTCTGGATGATGTGCCAATAGCGACTAATTTTGCAGAAAGAGCCCACCTCTCTTTTGCTGTTACTGGTTGTGTTCTAGAAAGTAGTTGTACCACTCTTTGTACAATATCTCCACCTTTAAAAGATTGTGGTTTTCTTAATTGTTCACATAAATATTTTATTTCTCGTTGTGATGGCACTTCTGCATCTTTTTCAAGGCTTTCTGCACCAAGTGCTCCTGCAATATAGGTTCCACCAACTAGGGCTGTTACTCCTGCCAAACCAATGACTACCTGAGTTTCAGGGCCTCCGTCCCATGCAGGAGTGGTGATTCTCCCACCATTAGCAAGTTCTTCAATACTTACTGCTTTGTCTATACCAAAAAATAACCATCTTAAGGCTGTTGCTGCACTATCTACAAAGCCCTTAGCTCGAAAATCTGTTCTTCTATCTGCGTGGCCTAAGTATATAGGGCTGCCATCTTTAGGGGTAATGAAGCACGTTGTTAGTGCTTTGAGAATGTTGCCTCTTAAACCCGTATATGCACAACTATCTGCGCCTCTAAATAGTCTTTCATGGTCTCTGTCAGAGTGTATTCTGTGGTCAGGAAATAATTCTTGAAGCGAAAGACCAGTGGCTGTTAGGGTTTGCTTTAAAAGATCTGCTTTTCCAGGTGCATATTTTCTCATTTGACTAAAGAAAGCATCTTCAGGTGTTTCAATCTGTATAACAACATCGCCGGTTGAGCTAACACGGTGCCATGTTGCAAGCTCTATATCTCTTCCTGCGCCTGTTGGTCTATGTGCTGTTAGTTTTTTACCAAAAAACCTAGTTCTAAGAATCATATAGTAAACCTCCAAAAAAGAATTTAAAGAAATTCTGCCCCCAAAAGATCTTTTATTATTAATCGGGAAAATTATACAACTAATTTCATATATTTTGTATTTTGTATTTTATAAGCCTCAAAATAACTTAACGATTACAAAATAATAAATGATTTTAGGCGCTATTTCTTCTATAATATAAATATGTCTACAATATTTCGAAAAAAAGCAATCAAGCGGTTATCTTCGCCAGAGCAGTTAGACCAGCTGATAAAAGTTACAGGATCTAAAGCGTGGCTGATTTTGGCTGTTTTTATTGTGCTGCTAAGCTTAGCTATTATTTGGGGTTTTATGGCTAAACTACCTGTGAAGGTGGTTGGCAAAGGTGTGATCATTCACGAAAATGCTATCAAAAATATTGTAAAAGAAGTTTTAGAAGTAGAGGTCTTTATACCAGCTATCAAAGGTGCCGATATCGAGCCTGGAATGGTTGCCGAGGTAGAGCTTTTGACAGTATCCAAGGAAAAGCACGGGTTTATTTGGGGGCAAGTGAGCTCTGTTGCTAGGTACCCAATTACCCATAAGGAAGCTTTGGCAATTTTTAGAGATGAGGATTTAGTAAGAAAAATATTTAAAAAAGGACCTGTACTAGGTGCCAAAATCAAGCTAAAGGCTAACAAAAAAAATTATAGCGGTTATCAATGGTCATTAGGTTCTGGGCCTAAGATTAGTATCCATAATGGTACTATTTGTACTGCAAGAATTGTAACTTCTTATGAGACCCCGGCCAGCCTTGTTATTCCTATTTTTAGAGAGTCGCTAGGCAACTAGGGTTTCTGATGATATTTTCTAAAATTAAAAGAGCGATAACCCCCACAGTTATACAAATGGAAGCTGTTGAGTGTGGGGCTGCTGCGTTAAGTATTATTTTGCAATATTACGGTCGCTATATACCACTTGAAAAACTGCGGTTAGATTGCGGTGTTTCTCGTGATGGTAGCAAGGCCAGCAATATCTTGAAAGTTGCGCGTGACCATGGTTTAGCTGCTAAAGGCTATAAAAAAGAAAATATTTCAGAGTTACAAGAGCTAGACTTGCCAATAGTAGTTTTTTGGAATTTCAATCATTTTTTAGTTGTTGAGGGTTTCAAAAAGGGGTGGGTTTATTTAAATGATCCAGCAACTGGTCCTAGAAAAGTATCTATAAAAGAGTTTGATGATAGTTTTACAGGTGTTGTGCTCACTTTTAAGCCAACTCCAGCTTTCACAAAATCAGGTAAAAAAAGAAGTATGGTAAGCGCTATCCTAAAAAGGTTAAAAGATATTAAGCTTGGTATCTCTTTTGTGGTTATGGTTGGTTTGGTATTAGTTATTCCTGGTTTGGTTGTGCCTGCTTTTCTTAGAATATTTGTTGATAAAGTATTGGTAAGTGATTTAACTAACTGGTTTTTGCCTTTGCTTTGGGGTATGGCGCTTGTTATGGTTATCCAAGGTATTTTGAACTGGGTTCAGCAATACTATCTACTTAAATTAGAAACAAAAATAGCTATAACCTCTTCATCCAAATTTCTTTGGCATATTTTGCGGTTGCCTATCGAGTTTTTTAACCAGCGTTACGGTGGCGAGATTGGCGCTCGTGTAGCACTCAATGAAAAGATCGCAACACTAATGTCAGGCCATCTTGCACGTACTGTAATCAGCTTAATTATGATCGTTTTTTTTGCAAGCTTGATGTTTTTTTATGATGTAGTGCTAACTCTTATTGGTATTTCTGCTGTAGTCTTAAATTTATTGGCTTTGCGGTTGATATCTAAAAAAAGAAAAGATCAGAGTATTGCTGTATCTCAGGAAAATAGTAAGTTGATGGGTACATCTCTTAGCGGGCTACAGGCAATAGAGACCCTAAAAGCTACTGGTGGTGAGGGTGAATTTTTTGCAAGGTGGACAGGGTATCAGGCAAAAATGCTTAACTCTAACCAAAAGTTGGCAGAGCTAACAGATATTCTTACATGTATCCCAGATTTATTAACAACCCTCACTACAATTGCAATTTTAGCTGTGGGTGGTATCAGAGTTATGGAAGGGCATTTGAGTATTGGTATGCTAGTCGCTTTCCAGAGCTTGATGTTGAGCTTGCTAAAACCAGCAACGGATCTAGTGAATTTGGGAGATGTTTTGCAGCGGCTAGAGGGTGACATGAATCGGATAGATGATGTCATAAAAAACCCAGCAGATGCCAGGGTTCCGGCAAATTTTATAGAAGATACCCAAGACATTAAAAGCCCAAAATTATCAGGCTTAATCGAAATCAAGAACTTAACTTTTGGCTATAGTCATCACGAACCACCATTAATCGAAGATTTAAGCATCACAATCCAGCCAGGTGCCCGTATCGCTTTGGTTGGTGGATCAGGGTCTGGTAAATCAACTATTGCTAAGTTGGTTTCAGGGCTCTATCAACCTTGGGCAGGGCAAGTGCTTTTTGATGGCAAAGAATTTAACCAGGTTCCGCGTGCAGTATTTGCCAATTCTTTAACAAATGTAGATCAAAATATATTTTTATTTGAAGGTACAATCCACGATAATTTAACGTTATGGGATAAATCTATCCCACAAATAACCGTAATAGAGGCGGCCAAAGATGCTTGTGTTCACGATATTGTTGCAGCTAGGCCTGGTGGCTATGACAGTAAGATCCAAGAAGGCGGTATTAATTTTAGTGGTGGTCAGCAACAATTATTAGAGATAGCTCGTTCTCTAGCTATTAACCCAACAATAATGGTCTTAGACGAAGCATCCAGCGCTTTGGACGCGGAAACCGAAAAGAAAGTAGATGATAATTTACGCAAACGAAAATGCTCCTGCTTACTTGTAGCACATAGGCTCAGTACTATTCGCGACTGTGATGAGATAATAGTGCTGGATAACGGTAAAGTAGTGGAGCGAGGAACCCATGACGAACTATATGAACTTAAAGGCCTTTATAAAGAGCTGTTAGATAACTAAAAAACCATGAAAAAAGAACTTTTGGTAAACAATTTAGAACAAATAAAAGAACGAGCAAAACTCGATCAAGCGTTATCAAATAACTCACTTTGGCAGCTAGCTTCTGTTACTGTAGAAAAGGGTGTTCCAGATCCTGATACCTATGGTCAGGATCCATTGCTTTTCGCTTGTAAACTAGTTGCAGCTAGCCAAAACTTAACTATCAAAAAACCACCAGAACAACCAGCTAAAAACGATTACTTAGCATCTATTTTAAGAGCTTCAGGTATTAAATGTAGAAAAGTGTATCTAGAGCCAAAATGGTGGACCAAAGAATGTGGCCCTCTGCTCGCATTTTCAAAAGAAGATAAAAAACCAGTTGCGCTAATACCTAATAACAAAGGTGGCTATACAATCATTGATACAAAATTTAGAACAAGAACAAAGGTTACCAAAGCAGAAGCTGAGACATTGGATTTAGCTTATAGCTTATATCGTCCATTTCCTAATAAAAAGATCACCAAAAAAGAACTTCTTAAATTCGCTTTTACAGGGTCTGCAAAAGATATTTCGAGTATAGTTTTATCTGGTGTTGGGATTGGGATACTAGGTGTATTTATACCTTATGCAACCGCGATCTTATTTGATAGTGTGATACCGGCTACCAGATACAACCAGTTAACTATTCTCACATTAGCGCTGATTATTAGCGCACTTTCTTCAACCGTGCTTCAAATAGCCAGGGGTTATGCCTTAATCCGGATAACGACCAGAACAGAGCACCAAACTCTAGCAGCAGTTTGGGATCGTTTGATAGATATGCCAGTATCGTTCTTTAAAAAATATACAGTAGGTGAGCTTGCCCATCGTGCCAATGGTTTAGCTGAGCTGAAAAAGATATTATCTCAGTCTTATATTAGTATTTTGTTAAACAGTATCTTTTCAGTTTTTAGTTTGGCAATTCTTTTTTATTTTAGCGTGAAGTTAACAGTGCTAGCTTTAATTTTGCTTGGCGTGCTATCTATTTTTAGTATTGCTTTAGGTTGGGCTCAAATAAAGCCAGAAAAAGAGCTAGTAAAAGTGGAAGGTGAGTTGTCTGGCAAAGTATTACAGTTTATTACAGGTATTAGTAAACTACGCTTAGCCGCTGCGGAGGTTCGAGCTTTTGCCCAGTGGTCTAAGTTATTTACTAAACAAAGAAAATTAAGTTTTAGGTCTAGTCATCTTACCAACATTAAAAACACCTTTTTTGATAGCTTTGAGATCTTTTCGTCTATTATTATTTTCACTGCAATTTTTATGTTTTGGCGTGCCCATTCAGGTCTTAGTGCGGGTCTATTCCTAGCTTTTAATGCAGCCTTTTCTCAACTATTTCGTGCTACTCGTAATATTTGTAATATCTGTCTAAATAGTTTGAGCCTTGTGCCTCTTTACGAAAGAACAAAGCCGATTTTAGAGACAATGCCAGAAGTAAATATAGCTAAAAAGAACGCTTCAAAATTGAGCGGTAAAATAGAGGTTAACCAAGTTTCATTTAAGTATCAGGAAGATAGCCCCAAAATATTAGATAATGTTTCATTAAACATAAAACCCCAAGAGTTTGTAGCGCTTGTTGGCTCTTCTGGATCTGGTAAATCAACAATCATGCGTTTATTAATGGGTTTTGAAGAACCATTATCTGGCACGATTTACTTTGATAACCAAAACTTGGATAGTTTGGATATTATGTCTGTACGTCAGAACTTTGGTGTTGTGTTACAAAAAAGCAAAGTAATGGCTGGTGATATTTTTAGCAATATCATAGGTGCTGGCCACTACACAATAGAAGACGCCTGGATAGCAGCTGAACAAGCTGGTTTAGCTGACGATATCAAGAAAATGCCCATGGGGATGCATACATTTCTAATAGACGGTGCCACAACCCTTTCAGGTGGCCAGCTTCAACGCTTAATGATTGCTCGTGCACTAGTCAGAAAACCACAGATACTCTTCTTTGATGAGGCAACCAGCGCTCTTGATAACAAAACCCAAGCCATAGTAACCGCCAGCTTGGATAAGCTAAAAATAACGCGCTTGGTAGTTGCCCATCGCCTAAGTACAATCATAAATGCTGATAAGATCTTTGTTCTAGAATCTGGTAGGATTGTACAAAGTGGCACCTATGAACAACTTAATAATGTTAAAGGTACATTTAGTGATCTGGTGAAAAGGCAACAAATCTAAAGGAATAATATGTCAGATATCATAAAAGCGGTAATACTAGGAATTGTTGAAGGGCTCACAGAGTTTATACCTGTATCATCTACTGGCCATCTAATTTTGGTTGGGGATGGCTTGTCATTTAAATCAGCAAATACTGCTACATTCGAAATAGCTATACAACTAGGAGCTATACTTGCTGTGGTTGTGATTTATCGTGGTTTTTTCTCACAGTTTCTTAACTATAAAAACTGGCTAAATAAAGAAGCTAAAAATATTTTGGTGGCTATTCTACCAGCTTTAATTATGGGGTTCTTTTTTCATGGTTTAATCAAGAAGTATCTTTTTTCATCACTAACAGTGGTTTTGGCTTTACTTGTTGGTGGTGTTATTATGATTATTGCTGAAAAGTTTTTAAAAAAAGAAGCCCAAACAAAACAGGTGGAAGATATCACTATTAAACAATCTTTTATCATAGGCATCAGCCAATGTTTTGCATTATGGCCAGGGATGAGTCGGTCTGGTTCAACCATAGTTGGAGGGCTTCTAGCTGGGCTCGACCACAAAACATCAGCTAAATTTTCCTTTATTATTGCTGTGCCTGTAATGTTTGCAGCTGTTGGTTACGATATTTTAAAATCACTATCCAGTTTGACTATTATTGATTTATATTTAATAAGCATTGGGTTTGTTGTTTCTTTTTTTGTGGCACTGCTAGCTATTGTATCTTTTATAAAAATACTTAGCCGTTTCAAACTTACACCTTTTGCAATATATAGAATACTGGTTTCGATTTTGCTACTATTAGTATTATGGTTATAGCAAAAAAATCTTCCAACGATAGGGAGCTATAAATAATGAGTTTTAATAAAAAAAGATCATCTGTATTTATTGTTTGTTTATTTATTTTAATAATTGGACTTATAGCAAATACAGAAGCTAGATCGAAAAAAAGAAATATCCCACCTTTTCAAGTTCATGAAATTATCTATCCTGTAGATGCGGCATGTTATATTGCTTATTCATTAGATAACCAAACTCAAAAAGCAGCAGCTTTAGCAGAAATTGCTAGTAAGTATGAGGAGCTAGGCCAAAAAGAACAAGCAAAAAATACAACAGCAGCACTTTATAAACTAAATATCCCCAACTCAAAAAGAGTACGCTTACTTTCTGATGTAACAGTAAAGGTGGCTGCTCGTGGTGGGTTTAGTCAGGCAATAAGTATCGCAGATGAAATAACCGTGACATCAGATAGAGACATAGTCCTTGAATATCTTTACTACGAACTTGAAAAACTTGAAATGTACAAATGGGCAGAAGATATAGTAGAAAAGATAACAAGCCCTTTGCCAAGAAGTGTACTATTCGTCAAACTGGCAAAAATATATGCCGATGAAAAACAAATCCAAAAAGCGACCCAGCTTGCAAATAAAATAGATACCATAGATCGTGATAAGGCTATTTTCGAGATAATAAAAGCTCTAACAAAAGATAAACAATTTAAAGATGCTTATGCAATGCTGGATAAGTTTATAGAGTACACCTCTAAAATAGAGGCAAAAGCCTACATAGCAGCCCAAATAGCCTTAACTGGCGATATCGCAAAAGCAAAAGAAGCAGTCCAAAAAGAAGATCCTTATGTTCAAGAATTGGTCTATAGCTCTATTGCAGTAAGGCTTGCAAAAAATAAGAAATTCCAACAAGCAGTAGATACAGCCTTTTCATTGCAATCTCCAGAACTAAAAGAGCAAACATTAGCAGCTATATCTGTAGAACTAGCTGCGGATGAAAACTTCCAAGATAGCAAAATGATAGTGAAAAGCTTAAATAATCGTGACCTTAAGGATAAGGCTTTTATAAACATCTCCAAAGAGCATGCCAAGTTTGGCGAGTTTGATGATGCGCTAGCAACAATGGGCATGGTTTCAGATCAGAGTTCTATAAATAAAGAGCTACCCAATATAGCTGCAATATTTGGCCAGAAAATAGAAACTCATTATTCACTGCTACTAATAAAACAACTCAATCCCAAATCAGTACGGTTGGCTAGTTTAAAGCAATATACAATCAATTATGCAGCACAAGATAAATTCAACAAGTTAGCAAAGGTCATCAACGAAATAGAAGATAAAAAAACTAAAGAAGAGACTCTATCTATTGTTATAAATAACTATATGAAACAAAAAAAATATATTTTAGCCAAAAACTGTATAGCCTTAATAGAGGAGCCCTCCTTAAAAGCATTTAACTTAATAAAGATTGGCAAGGCTTTTAATAGTATATCCAAAACCAAAGAGTTTAGTGTTGCTATAAGTGAAGCAAAATCCATTATTGAAGAACTACCTCAAAATTCAGGTAAAGTAGATATTTTAATCAAAATAGCAGACATTTATTTTAATTTAGGCCAAGAAAAAGAAGGCGTTCAATATATAGACAAGGCACTTGATGTTGCTTATTCCATAAGGAACAATCCCAAAGATTCAGATAAAGCGCTTACCTCTGTAATTGTTAAATACAGCTCTATAAACCAAAGAATAAAAGGCTTGAATCTGATAAATAGGCTAAAAGACAAAAATGCCAAGATCAGTGCATTAATTTCATATCCAACATATTTACACAAATATAAAGATAAGGATCGTGAGTCTGGCATACTTCGTTCGATAGCAGGGTCTGCAGGAAGATATTAATGAGTTTTATAAAAATACTAATAGTTCAAAGTTTAGCAGTAATAAAAAAAGAAAAGATTATTATTGCGCCACCCATTATCCTATTTTGTTGTATGCAGCTTTTAATATCTTTTATACCTGTTTCTACACCAGATATAAAAAGTCCACCAAAGATGATTTATATAGGTTTCTTGCTGTTCACAAGTTTTCTTGAACTTTGTTTTAGGGGTGTTACAATCTTAATGGCCACTGATATCTGCCTCAAAAAAGAAGTTCAAATGCGTGAAATTACTAAAACTTTTTTTGCTCAGCTACATCATATGGTTATAGGCTCAATAATATTATATATTCCACTATATTTTGGGCTACAGTTCATTATTGCAGGAGGTGCAAATCCAGCAGATGCTTCTCAATCTATTTTAGGGCTAGTGTTAGTTTTCTTTATTTTCATACCAATAGCGTTGATGCAGGATTTTTTACCAATTTTTATTTTTAGTAGCAAGCTCAATTTTTATGAATCAATAAAAGCAAGTGCTAAATTCATATTCAAGAATCTAAAAAAAATAATAGTTTTCAAAGCAATAAGTATTAGCCTTATATTGTACTCACTAATTGCCAGTATGTTTTTTAATTCTATACCTATTTTTGGACAAGCTGTTTTTCAGTCAATCATATTAGGCCTAGGTTTTAGCTTTTCTTATGTGATGAGCGTTATTTGTTTCTATAATTTAAGAGGTCAAAACAGGGTGGTCGTTTTATTAAATAAAGAGCCAGAGAATAAACAAGATCAGTAGTTATGTGTCATTTTGAAAAAAGTTTCTTTTCTTTTTCTTTTTTTTATCATTAGCATCTTCATTATTATCTTTCTTGCGTAAATGAGGCGAGACCTTTTCTTTGTCAGAAACAGTTCGTACAATATTTTGCCAAAAGGTAACTACTGTTTTTTTGATTTTAGATTGTTTCGATTTTTTTGGTATTGTATAAAAAGTATCATTTTTCATATCTTGAGCTTCAGGTGAAAAGCCAATAGCCCATCCGTCACCTTGCGCAAATATTGTTGAAGGGTTAATTGTTAGCAGTAAAAAAAAAATTAAAATAAGTAGCTTTTTTATAATGTTCATTTAGTTTCTATAAAAATTTTACCTTAAAAAAGGATAGCTTAATAGTTTTAAATAACTCGCGAGTTTTTTACTATATGAATTTTCCAGTTTGTATTGTCTCTATCTGGAAAATCAGCTCTGAAATGAGCCCCTCTACTCTCTTCTCTTTCAAGTGCGCTTTTGGTGATTAATTGTGATGTTTTAAGCATATTTTTTGCCTCTACAACCCCGAGATTAAAAGTAGCCAGTTTATAAAGCCAGTCAAGTTTTTTTAGGGTAATAAGTGCCTCGGTAAGGCTTTCTTTGCTTCTTATAATTCCAACATTATGCCACATAGTTTTCCTGATAATTTGTTTAGCAGCCATTATTTTTACTGCAGCAGATTCTGAAATAGCAGGGTTTTCAGTGTCTAGTTTTTTTAGGTCAATAACTACTTCACTATTATCAAGCTCAAGAGCATCTGCTGCTGCCCTATACCCAAAAACTAAGCCATCCAAAAGCGAGTTTGAGGCAAGTCTATTAGCGCCATGCAAACCCAAGCTGGCAACTTCACCAGCTGCATATAACCTTTCAACATTAGTTTTGCCATTGCCATCAGTTTTTAGGCCACCCATAAAGTAATGAGCAGCAGGTGCAACAGGAATAAAATCTCTGGTAATATCAATACGCGCTTCAAGACAACGCTCATAAATTGTAGGAAATCTCTTTTTCACATCTTTTTTTAGGCCACCCAAATCCAAATATACATGGCTATTAGTCTTACTCATCTCCATAAATATCGACCTAGCCACAATATCTCTTGGCGCAAGCTCAGCATCAGGATGATAGTTTTTCATAAACTGCTCACCGTTAATGTTCCTCAAGACCCCACCTTCACCACGCACAGCCTCAGATATCAAAAATATAGAGATAGGTTTTTTATCGCCCAAAAACAGGGTTGTAGGATGGAACTGCATAAACTCCATGTCCTGTACATCGCAGCCAGCATCATAACCCAGTATTATGCCATCACCAGTAGAAACAGGGGGGTTTGTGTTTCTGGCAAAAACCTGAGCACAGCCACCAGTGGCAATGATAGTTGCTTTGGCTTCAAATAATACTAGTTCGTTATTATGAACAGCCAAACAACCCAAACAGTTATTATCTTCAACAATAAGCTGTATAACCGAAGTGTTTTCATAAAAATTTACATTAAGCTGACTTTTTAAATGCTTACCAAGCGCCTTTTCAATCTCTTTTCCTGTAGCATCTCCTGCATGCAAAATCCTACGTTTGCCATGAGCGGCCTCTTTGGTAAAAGAATATTTCTGGCCAATCTTATCAAAATTAGCACCCAGCTCAATTAATTCCTTAACTCGTGCTGGGCCTTCTTCAACTAATATCGAAACAGCATCTTTATTACAAAGTTCAGCACCTGCTTTTAGTGTGTCTTCAAAATGATATTTTGTGGTGTCGTCTTCATTCATGGCAACAGCAATGCCACCTTGAGCATATTGTGTGGAGCCTTCTTTTGAAATGCTTTTGGTAATAACTCCAACACTACAGTCAGTACTAGCTAATTTATTAGAAGCAGATAAACCAGCAATCCCACTACCAATAACTAAATAATCTAATTTTAGGGTTTTCATAGGCTCAAAAGATAATAGCTAACCAAGAAATTTGCAACAAAAATAATTTTATTTCGATTATTTAGTAGTGAATTTTAAGTGGGGGAGTGTTTTTTAGATTATGGTTATTTCTAATAATGGATATATACAAATAAAATTGAAAATTATTTCTTTTGTTGAGACTATACCTGGTTCTGCCATCAGAAAAAGAAAAAGAGTCTTTGATTTATGTGTTACAGGCTCTTCATCAAGACCAAGAGTGGAATCACCACTAACAATTTTGCATGGATTAGTAAATTCTGAATCTCTTAAATTTATAAATCATTCAGCTCATGGTTTAACAAGCGGTGTAAAATTTTTAACAAGTGGTTTTGAAAGTGTTGTAATAAAAAACGATGATATTTTTGTAACAGATGAACTTATTGGTAATGTGTTTTTTAAAGAGCTTAACTTACCAATTCCTAATTTTGATTTTTCACATAGTGATTATATTCCTGGTTTTAGTAGCTTAAGAGTTGTGTCTTTAAAGAAAAAAAGGGTTGTGTTGCTTACAGAAGAATGTGGTTTGGGGGTGGGCGATCAATTTTTTATTTTTGAGCATATTGTAGGTGACGATTTTTTAGGTATAAGAGAGTCTCAGATAAAAAAATATTTTATGGATGAAGATGTGTTTAGCAACATAGGTCTTAGTGCAATGTTTGACTTGGGCAGAATCTTTGCTGGAGATCTGTTACTGGCAAATTTTGATAGAATTCCTTTTCCTAATAGTTTGATTTTAGCACTAAAATTATCTATAGGTCACAAATGTGAAGGTAATGCATCAAATATTTTTATTAATACAGAGGGTAAAGTCTTTGCCATTGATCAAGTTGTACATGAAGGTTTGTATGATGAAAGTCTTGTAGAAGATTATGCCGCCGCTTTGAAAGAATTAATAGATGAAATGAAAATTGCAAAAGAAAATCCATTAGTTGATATTAAGGAAATAAGTAATTATGGCCAGCTAATATCAAGACTTAATTTATTTATAGGAGTAAAGGGTCTTGAAATAGATGATTGTGTAGAGCAGTGTTTTTTGAATGGTTTCTTTTATGAATTAGAACTAGTTAAAAGACTTGATATAAACCAACTATTTAAAATGATGAAAGAACAATATGTGTATCAATATAAAAAAGAGCCTAAGTGCTTTGAAAAGCTAAGAATGTCGTTGCTAACAAATCAAGCTCAAATAAAGTGCTGTTAGGTTGGTTTTGTTGCGGTTTTTTACCTAAAAATTACTTGTTATTTGTTTTTTCCGGATTATAATTTAATTAAGAAAATATTATCCAGAGGTGATTAAATCGAATAAGTTGGTAAGTTTAAGAGATCAAGTAAAAAGAGCTATTTTTGATTTACTTCAAACTAATAATATAGATAATTTTAGACAAGCAAAAATTACAGCTGGTTTTATGATGAAAGATCTGGAGCCACTTTTTGATGTAATTATTGCTCAACAAATAGCTTATGAATCAACAGGCGCTGATAATTCTGTTGCTTTAGATAAAAATAAAGCCGCTATTTTAGCGGCTTTATCTTAACTTTATCTAATATAAATAAATTATTTCCTGACATTCCTAATAAAATCATCAACCTCAGGAACACCGCCTTGATAAACTAAATAGCCACCATAAGGCTCTCTATCAGTCATGTCTTCACTAATAGGCTCAAGCATTATCTTTTTCACTTCTTCCACATCGCTAGTTTGACCAAGTGCCCAGCCCAGTTTTACCCAAGCAACTTCAGGTAGCATATTATTAAGTGGTGTAATGCCCATAGCCATCAAGTCACGGCCTGTATCGTATACTTTCATATGAACATAGCCCCAAAGTGTTTGTAATGTCATAAAAATGCAAACGCCCTTTTTAACAGCACGTTTAATGCCAGGGTAAAGCAGCTTATTAACGTGACCAAGGCCAGTGCCAACAATAATTAGGCCTTTATAGCCATTATCAACCAAAGCATCAATTGTGTCTGGTTTCATGCCAGGGTAGTAATATAGCATTGTAGCTGTTTCACTAAAATATGGCTTAATAGTTACGTTTTTATCTTTTCTGCGTCTTTTGTAGTTACTCTTAATTGGCGTAACACCTTTTCTGGTTACAGTTGCTAATGGTAAATCACCAATAGTTCTAAAAGTTGATCTATATGAGGAATGCATTTTTCTTACCCTTGTACCTCTATGTAAAAATCCATACTCATCAGATGTTGGCCCAAACATACAAACCATTGTATCTGCTATGTCACTGTGTCCTGCCGCTGTCATAGCATGCATTAGGTTAAGAGCAGCGTCTGAGCTTGGTCTATCAGAAGATCGTTGCGAACCTACAAGTACAATTGGAACAGGTGCGTCTTGAACCATGAAATTAAGTGCAGCTGCTGTGTGGTGAAGTGTATCTGTACCATGTCCAATTACAATGCCATCGATTCCATTTTCAATTTCTTTGCCAATAGCTTTGGCTAAGCTTATATACTGGTCTGGCCCCATGTTTTCGCTAAATACTGCAAAAACCTTTTCAGTGGTTAAGTTGCAGATATCTGCAAGCTCTGGCACTGCACCATAAAGCTCGCCAGGTGAGAAAGCTGGTATAACAGCGCCTGTTCTGTAATCTAATCTAGATGCAATTGTTCCGCCAGTCCCTAAAAGTTTTAGTTTTGGTAGGCCAGGTGTTACTGGGAACTCTTTTTCAGCGATCTGATAATTAGCTTTTTGATAGCCTGTTTCCTTCATGCCGGTAATATTTTGAATATCAACCCCAACGTTATAACCAGTAATTATTTTAATTACTATATGCTGGTCATCATCATTTTCAGATCTAGGTAAAATTGTTCCTACATATTTGCCACCAGAAGTTTCAATTTCTGCTTGTCCCCATACTCTTACATTATATTTTTGTAAAACTTTTAACGATTCGCCTTTATATCCGTCAAACATAAGTCATCTCTTCCTTTTAAATTGATTTTTTTAGTTCAGCTAATTTCATGTTTCCAATAGCTGTGTTTCTAAGTTGTCCCATAATCCAGTTAATTTCATCTTCAGGTCTATCATATTTCTTTTCAGCTTGATATTTCTTTTTTAAGCTAGGGATAGTAGCTGTAATATTTTCTTTATCAGTTTTTTTATAGCCAGTTTGAGTTAATATAGATTCAAACTCCATTTTTGGGTGTTGATAAAGGATAGGGATCATTTTTTTTACTATTTCTAAATCTAATCCTTTTTGTTTAACAAACTTAAAAAGACCAGATACAGAATTATAATCAAATTTAGCAGCAGATTTATATTTGCCTTCAGCTCGTTTTAGAGTGTGTCCAAAAATAGTGCCAACAAATTTTGCGTCTATTTTATGGTTTTTAATGATCTTTTCAATTATTAGATATAAATTACGGCTCAAAATATATGTGAATGTATCTTCAGGAATCTCCCATTTTTGCATCTGCTTAACTCTATCAGAAACATCAGAAGGTAATCTTTTTCTTAGCTCTTCTATGTAGCTATTTTTAAGTGGGGTAGGAGGCGTATCAGTATCTGGGTACATTCTATCAGCGCCTGGCAAAACTCTTTCAAAACGAGTCGTTCCATTTGAGTAACATTTCCTAGTTTCGTTTGGTATGCCTTCAAAAGCCATTTGGCAACGTTCTTCAATAGTCTCAAGCGCGGTTGGCATATCTTCTTTAGGACCCCAGATAATAATTTGAGCATCATATTCTTCAGCATTCAGATTTTCAGCAATCTTAGCCATGGTTTTTTTTGAAACAATAGGGTCAAGGTCTTCACTTGTTGTCATGAACGGGCGTTCAAGGCAGGCAATAACTTTTAGACGACCTTTAATTTCATCTGCATAAACAAAGCTAGGCTGTGTAAAGTGAGAAAGTAGCCCTTTGAATTTTGGTAGGTTGATAGCAATCAATGAATAACCTTTTTTCTTAGCCTCTTTCAGTGGCTCAAATTCAGAAGCAAGCTCGCTATATTCAAGATCAATATTTGATATTTTCCAAGAAGAAGAATCTTTAACTCGTTTGTTAAGTTCTTTTTTAACATTAAGAAGCGCCCATTGTCTAAAACATTCGTTATGAGTAAGTTCTGGTATCCATTTGGTGTGGCTAACCCCTTTAATCTCTACTCTAGTACCACCTTTACAACTCACATTTACGTCTTGTCTGCTGGCACCTATCCCAGTTCTTACCAGGCCAGTACTTCTATTCAAAAATCTAATATAGTCACAAGCTTCTTTTACTTCGTCTGGGTTATCAAGTTCAGGGTGGGTCACTGTTTCAATAAGTGGTGTGCCTAGTCTATCAGTTTGATAAACTCTATCATGCCCAATATCAGATATTTCTCTACAAGAATCTTCTTCAATACTTAGCTGAATTAATTTAACAATTTTATTTTTAAGTTGAATCTCACCATCAATCCCAATAATAGCTGTTCGCTGGAATCCAGTTGGTATACTGCCATCAAGGTATTGTTTCCTAGCTACGTGTACTTCACCAACAATATTTTGTTTTGAAAGTAACGAAATAATTATTGCTTGTTCTAGTGCTTGTTTATTAATTGGAAAAGGAGGGGTGTCATCAATATCATAAGTACAAGCAGTCTCATTTTTAATTCTATAGGTAATATTCTTTTTAGTTTTAAATTCCATTAATGCTGTGCCGTCATACTCGCCAAGCTCACTTAATGTTGGTCTCATATGCCTAATTAATTCAGCATCATGCTCATCAAAAGAGTTGAATTGTCCAGCAGGGCAGCGACAGAACAGTTTTTGCACGGTATCTAGCTGTTGATGCACTTCCAATCCAGACATAAAACCAATTCGGTCATAGTCTTTCTGAGACGCATCCTTTCTAGCTACATAACCAATTTCTTTTTGAGTTTTCTGGTAATTTTTTTGTGGGTCAATATTTTTTTTCATAGTCATACATTCCTTACAATTTTTATACTTTTAATAAAAGAGGTATCCAAAACAAAAGTTTTAGAATTATTTTTTAATCGCAAACATGAAAGCAAAAAATTTATAATATTATTTGCGCAAAACAACGGATGTAAATAGTAACAATTTTAGTGAAAACTGAAAAGCCTGCTCTTACTATATATATACCTAGTCCAAAATAAAAAGCAGAAAATCAAATAGGCTTTAATAGATGTAATTTAGTGCCAACAAATTGTTCAATTATTGCTTGATGATC
>Ga0233447_1000614_pt1 | contig 37524 bp, 31 predicted proteins | sample SI_124_October20_3_FD_183014 | JGI IMG/M metagenome (GOLD analysis project Ga0233447, IMG submission 183014) | Seawater microbial communities from Saanich Inlet, British Columbia, Canada - SI_124_October2016_135_MG | ecosystem: Environmental > Aquatic > Marine > Inlet | place: Canada: British...
ATATAACCTTTTATTATCCAAGCCTGTTAATTTTAAATGACTAGCAAAATCTTGTAATATAGATTCTAACGCAGGTCCTGCAACATATTCCGGTCTATAGATAAAATAAGACTTTTCAAGATCTGCAGTTGTATCTTCTAGAGATTTTTTTACATCGAATCTTTCGAGTAAAGGTCGTATTTTTTCTAAAGCTTCAGGTGTTCCTGTAAATATCAAAGAATTAGTTTCTTTTTGATATTTCATATTGTCTATGGCTTTGATGAAATCCGAGTCGCCGGCTTTTGTATTTTTAAGATCATTAGCTAATGCTTTTAAAGAAGTTGTTATAAAAGAAACCGGGGCATCTTTTATCTTGTAGATTAAAAATGTTGTTTTTCCAACAGTTTTTATAGATGTTTTTTGTGCAGAAGAAACATCTATTTCAGAAAGAAGAACTTTTAATTTATCTAAAGAACTAGAGTTTCCTGTAAAGATAAAAGAATCTGTAGACGGTACATATTTAATACTTTTTATAGTAGATAAAAGATCTGGGTCTTCTAGTTCAGAACTACTTAAATTGGATGCAATGTCATCTAAAGAGTTTTCTAAATCATCATGAGATATGTTTTTTGGTTTGTACATGAAGAAGTTAGTGTTTTCAGAAGGAGTGGCTTTTGTTTTTCTTGGAATATCGTATTGATCAATAAGTTGTTTTGCTTCTTCTATTCCTTGTTGAGGGCCTGCCAACATGATAGAGTTGGTTGATTTTATCCATTTAACATTGTCTATAACTTTAAATAGATCCTGATTTTCTATTCCTCTTTCTTTTAAATTAGTAACGAAGGTATCAAGTTCTTCTTTGATGAGATCTCCGGATACATATTTAAGTTGATAAATATTATAAGAAGAAGGTGATGTGATTTTTTTATGTTCTTCAGTGTCTTTTGTAACGTCAATGGTTGCAATTAATTCTTTGATAGTCGTTAGAGATGCCTGATCTCCTGTAAATGCCAAAGAATGAGTTTTTTCTATATATTGCATTGAATTAATAGTATCTAAAAATTCTGGATTGGTAAGTTTTGATTCTTTTAATGCTTCAGCGGTGTTTTTTAAAGCTTCTTCAATTTGTGAGGCATGAACATTTTTGGGTGTATATATAAAAAACTGTTTGTTTGTAGTAGCATTGATTTTAGAAGTTTCTACATCAAAAGATGGAAGGAAGTTTTTTATTTCATTTAAAGTATTTTCGTTTCCTTTGAAAAGAAGAGAATTACTTTCTTTTATATATTTTACGTTGTTAATAGCATCTACTAAATCTTGGTTGCCAACTCCTGCATTTTCTAGATCCTCTGCTGTCTTTTTTAAAGAACTTATAATTTGGTCTTCTGTTGCATTTTTTATTTTATATAAGAAGAATGATTTTTTTTGAGTGGCTGAAGGAGTATCTACTTCTTGTAAAAAATCTTTTAATTTTACAAAAGATTTTTGATCTCCCCAAAATAAAAGCGAATTTGTTTCGGGAATATATTTCATAGTTTGAATAGTCTCTACGAAATCATCGTGAGGATAACCGGATTCTTTTAAACTAGTAGCTAAAGACTGCAGAGTTTGTTCAATTTTTTCATATGGCTGGTACTGGATTTTGTAAGTAAATATATTTTCTGGAACCCCAGGTCTGAACTGTTTTTGCTTTAGAGGAACATCTAAAGAATTTAATAAATTTAAAGCTCTTTCTGTTAAAGAGGGTGTTGAAGTAATGTAAATTTCACCAGTCTCTTCCCTAGGCGTCATAATAAAAGTTTTTCCTTCGATATAAGGAGAGAGCATTTGCATTGTCAATTTAATAAGATCAGTAGGTGATGTGGATTTTACGGTATAAGTTTTTGTTTCTAAATTTGAATAAGGTGATTCGATTTTTTCTATTAGCTCTTTGATCTTTTTTATGTTAGAAGCAATGTCAGTAACGATTAACTGATTGTTGTTTTGCATTACTTCTATAATGGCTTGCTCTGATATCAATGGTTTGATAATCGCAGCTAAATTTGTTATGTTTATGTTTTTTAAAGTAAATACTGATGTAACGATAGGTGAATTATCTTCTAGTTCACCATCACTTATAACTTTTGGAATTTGTTTAACATTTTCATTTGTATGAATAACCAAATTACCATCTTGTTCTAATAAAGAAAGGCCATGAATTCTGAGTATTTGTAAAAGGGTAGACATTACGTTATCGGGAGTGATAGTCTCGTGAGATATGATAGTTACGTTAAACTGCAATTCATTTTCGTCAAAAATAAAATTAATATCACAAATTTTACTAACAAATTTAATGTATTCTATAATAGATACATTCTCGTAGTTAATAGTATATTCTGAAGATATTTGATTCTCTAGCGGAGCCTCTTTTTCTTTAGCAAAAGAAGTAAAAGGCATATAGCTACCAACTAGCATGAGAAGAATTAAAACTAATTTTATCTTTCCAATTTTCATATATTACTATTTATATTTTACCGCTCTAGCTTTTGCAATATTATAAGACCTTACTTGAATCGTAAAATACTAACTAAATTATTGCAAATAGTTCATGACTAAAAATGTAATTAAATTTATCTTAAAAACCTTTTTATATATTTTTCAAAAAACCACTTAAAACTTTACCTTCTATTTTTCATAAAAATACTAATCTTTTTCTTCGTTTCTATGCATGATTAAAATACCCTCTGTATACATATGACTAGTGTTTTTCTTTTTGAAAACTTAGAGAAATAATCAGGTTCCATTTTTTCTAATATTTTTTTCGCTTGATGCTTTGCAGAAAACATTACATTATCTAATATTGCTTGTTTTAATTCAGCTTGTTTTTTTGTTTTTTCTGTTTCATTTTTATTATTTAGTATTTCTAAACTTGGAATAATTAACTTATCTCCAATGTTCCAGTTGCTTTTTAATTCTGATATTTCCGGATTGTCTTTTACCAGTAAAGGGTTTGGTGTATTTAATTTGGTTATTTTCATAGTTTTTGAATTGTGCATAAAAATGTCATTGTATCCAAAAGAAGCAAAAGTGATTTGGTCAGTATCCGGACTTAATAAAATAAAATTAGCATGGAAATAACTATTGTCGTTGATCGATAAAACTTTTTGCAAAGAATTTACAAAAACAAGCAGATCAAAATTTTTAGTATTTGATATTTGAGAAAGAACTATTCCTTTGAAAATTGATGTTAACAGAATTGATTTTATTCCATGTTCTTTTGGCTCTGCTAAAATAATTAAGTGTTTATTTTCAGATAATTTAAAATAATCAAAATAAATACCTGTTAGAGCGTAATCATCAGAAACGCTATAACCTAGTTCTATCTGCGTAGAAGAGATAGGCTTTGATTTGATTAAACATAAATTATGATAAGTGATTATCTCTTCTGCTAATTCAGAAGATTCTTTTATTTCTATTTTTGTGTTGTCAACATATGATTTTAAATAAGCAGATATATCTGTAATAAATTCAACTATGTCTTCATAACGTTCTTTTAAAGACGGTTTTAAAGATTTCTCGATGATTTCCCTAAGTTCTTTAGTAATTAAAGGAAGATGCACGATTCCATGAGACAGTTTTCCAAGTACTAGTTCATATGTTATAAGACCTAATGAATAAATGTCTGAAGCAAAAGAAACTTTATTGGAGTTTTCTTTTTGTTCAGGACTCATGTAAACAGGGGTTCCTATTAACTGATTTTTTACATTCGTCTTTTCTTCTTTATCACTAAATAATTGAGCTATTCCAAAATCTATAACTTTCACTTCTCCAGATTCTGTAATTAAAATATTTTCTGGTTTTAAATCTCTATGTATAACTCCATGTGAATGCAAATGACACAGTGCATAGGCTACTTGCAAAATGATCTCTAAAGCACGTTTTTTAGATAAAGATTTTTGTAAAATGAATTGTCTTAAAGAAATTCCTTGAATGAATTCCATCGCAATATAAAGACCCTTTTCCCATTTTCCTTGTCCATATAATTTGACGATGTTCGGATGATTGGTCATCTCAATGATTTTAGCTTCTTTTAAAAAACGATCTACGAGTTCTTTGTTTTCAATAAATTTAGGAGATAGAACTTTGATAACAATAGGTTTATTTATTGATGGATGCGTTCCCAAATACAAATAGCTCATACCTCCTTTGCCTAGGCGACTTTCAATTTTATAAGGGCCTATCATTGAAGGGCAGGTCGGAAGAGCATCTTCTAGTGAAGATAAATCTGGCTGAGTTACTTCTTTACTAAAATCTGTGTCAGCCATACTTATTTTTCTATATTAGTTATGCGTACTCCAAGAGTTTCTCCAAGGTTGAGAAGTTCTCCTTTAGCAACTTTTTTACCGGATATCGTAATGTTTATTTCTTCTTCAGGTGAAATATTTAGATCTAGAAGATTGCCGGGTGTTAATTGCATTAGCTTTTCTAAAGTCATCTTTATTTTAGCTATTTCAATTGTAAGAGTGATTGGAACGTTATTAATATCTATATTTTTTTCTTCAACTTTTTCAAGAACTTTTTCTTTTATCTCTTCTTGATCTTCTTCTTCTTCATAAATCTCTTCTTCTATATCTTCATTTTCATCAATATTTTCTTCTTTTTCCATAAATTCATTAACCTCATAGTAAGATGCATAATCTAATAATTTAACTTTGTTTTCTTTTATTTTTATTAAAAAAAGGGGAGTATTTTCTAAATATAAAGTTGCAAGATTTTTTTGATAAAGCGGATAGTATGACAGTTCATCTAAAATAACGAAATCACCTTTTTTTAAATTATCAAACATTTCTTTTTTTATGTTTACCTGGCCACATTGTAAGCTTAAAGGCACTTCAAAACTTTTATTTAGATCAATCTTTTTGTTTTTAATATGATTTTGCCATGATTTTCTAAACTCTTGAGAAAGACATAACGTGGCTAAATAAGTAGTAGAGTTGATGGTAACTTTAATGTCGATGACAAGATAAGGTGAAGAGATAGACTTTATCGAGCTTATTTTAGGGTTGGTTCCTTCAAATACCTGCATTTTATCAAGAGAAGAGAGAGCTTCTAGTAATATAAAATCATAAAAAGCTTTGGTTTCACTTTCTGAAAATAATTGTTTAGTATTTTCTTCTTGAACCATCAAATCTATTGCTATTTTTTTTATATCATCATTTTGCATTAATAAAAAAAGATCACCTTTTAACGGATTTAAAGTGATTTTTTTTATAGTATTATTTTCAAAACTGCTATCTTCTGTTTGCCAATTTATCTCACCTGTTTCTATTTGAATATTTTTATTTGAAAAAGTCTTACTAAGAAAATCTGCTAGTTTATTAAGATCTAAATTTTTATTAGATGAAATTAAAGGCATCTCATCTAATAAAAGTGCTGCTTTACTAATTTTTTTTATCCAGTAATAAGGTTGCTTTTCCATAAATTCTGATTCCTTTAAGGGGTTTCTTGTCCATCTGATTCTTTGTTTGAATCACCCGCTGCTTTTTTTCTTTTAAAAAGAGGACGTGATTGATATTCAGCTTCTAATCTTTCTATTTCAAAACCAAACTTTTTATTATTAAAAGCATTTCTAAGACCTTCTATATTATCTGAAAACAAAGCTACGGCTTCATTAGACCCTGTAAGTCTTACGTTGAAACTATTAGGAGCTGTAGAATATTTTTCTAAAATAATTTTTGCTTGATAAAATTTTGAATTGGCAAAAGAAGGGGAGTTTAGAGTTACTTCTGTTATGCATACACCTTTTAGGTTAAGTTGCAAAATTCTTCCAACCATATGTTGGAATAATAAATTCACATCTGGACTTGTAAAAGTGTATCCTTGAGTTGATTGAACACTTTGTGTTTGCAGCTCATTAGGAATAGTTGCCGGCAATTTAACATAAGGTAGTTGCTCTTCATGAGAGCTCTTTTGTTTTTGATCTTTTTCATGAAAAGATGAGTCTTTTGGAGAAGTTTTTTCTTTTTCTGCATACTGCTCTTTATACAAAGAAGTGGTCAGCTTTTCTTTTTCTTCTTTTTTTGAAGAAGACTTTGTTTTTGTTTCAGGTAATTGCATGCTTTCATCGTGTAGGTATTTTAAATTTTTAGCTTTATCTTTTGTCTTTTGCATTTTTTCTTTAGAAAATGGATCTTCAATTTCTCTTACAAGTTGCTCTTTTGAAATTTTAGGTTTTGCGATTTGGATATTTTCAGTTTTTTCTTTTCTTTTAAGCCCTTTGTAGACTTTTCCTTTTATATTTGGTTTTGCGTTTTCTTTTTCTTCTTTTCTTGTTTGAGTGATAGGTTTTTTAGTTTGGTCTTTTTTTTCTTTAACATCTGTTGTGGACACTTGATCATAAAAATTAGGGTTAGAGGGTAGATCATTTTTCTCTACGTTAACATTAGTTTGATCAGAATCTTCACTTGGGAAAGATACAATAGTTGTATTTTCAGGTATTTTATTTGTGGATACTTGATCTGTTTTAAAAGATACATCAGTAGGAGCGGTAATAGCTCTTTTCACTTGTTGTTTTGTGGAAAGAGTTTCAGCGGTTTCTTCTTCTTCAGGTGGGCGATATCTTTTTTTTCGCTCTTCATCGAGTTCAGTTTCTTTAACTTTGTCTATTTTCATGTATTCTTGAAAGGTTTCAGTGTCAGGCTGAAGTTTTTTTCTTTCAGCTTTGTCTCTTGGCGATATCGGATCTGTTGGTTTTACCATTATAGTCTCCTATTTTTTTTTCTTAGATCTCATGGTAAAACGAGAAGATCCTAATTCATCTTGAAGTTTTGCTTCTTCTCTTTCTTCTTGAAGTTTCATGGTTTTTTGCCATTCATGTTTATGTATTTTTAACTTTTCAATATCTTTATTTCTATCATACATTTCAGCTCTAGCAAGATCAACTTCCTTACCTGCAGTATCTACCTTTTTTTGTTGGTCTGCAACTTTTTTTTCTTTTTGAATTAACTTTTCTGCAACTGTTTCTAGATATATTTTTGCTTGTTGTATTTTGTCAGATGTCGTTCCTTGATCCAAGAGATCATCGAGCTGTTTGATTTTTTCTTCTTTGTGTTTGATTACTTTATGCTTTTCTTCAATTGTTTTAGCAAGCTTTGTTTCTTCTTTTTTTAAGATGGCAGTTTTTTCTTCAAGTTTTTTGATAGCTTGTTCAAAACGTTTTTGTTTTATTTTAGAAAGTTGTTCTAAAGGATATTTCTTGTTCATAGATAGTTTTTTTGCTACCTAAAAATTGTTTTTAACATATTGAGAGTTTGTTCAAAACTACATTTTTCGTGAACTTGTTGTTTTAAAAATTTGTTTACTTTATCGACGTACTTAATAGCAAAGTCTGCATCTTTATCAGAGCCTGGTTTATATTCTCCAATACGAATAAGAAGCTCATTTTTTTTAAAATTAGAAAGAACTTCTCTTATTTTTCCAATAACTTCTAATTGTTCTTTTGTGACGATCGCATTTAAGATCCTACTAATTGATGCTAACACATCAATAGCAGGGTAGTGATGTTGTTGGGCTAGTTCATTAGATAAAACAATATGTCCATCAAGTATAGAACGAACTTCATCGGCAATAGGCTCGTTCATATCATCGCCAGCTACAAGTATTGTATAAAAAGCAGTTATAGAGCCAATATCAGAGTTACCGGATCTTTCTAAAAGACGAGGGAGTGTAGCGAAAACAGAAGGAGTATAACCCGCTCTAGCAGGAGGTTCTCCTGCTGCTAGCCCTATTTCTCTTATAGCTCTAGCAAAACGAGTAACAGAGTCCATCATTAAAATGACAGATTTTCCTTGATTTCTAAAATACTCAGCAATAGCAGTTCCAACATGAGCTGCATTTATACGTAATTGAGCCGCTTGATCAGAAGTAGAAACGATGACAACAGATCTTTTCATTCCTTCTTCGCCAAGATCATTTTTTAAAAATTCTCTAACTTCTCTACCCCTTTCTCCAATAAGCGAAATAACATTAACATCTGCAACAGCGTTTCTTGCTATCATGCCTAAAAGCGTTGATTTACCAACACCAGCTCCAGCAAAAATACCGACCCTTTGTCCTTCACCACAAGTTAAAACAGCGTCGATACATCTAACTCCAACAGAAATAGGCTCTGTTATAATTTTTCTTTTTAAAGGATCTGGAGGAGGGCTGAAAACAGGGTAATCTTCATCTAGTTCTAAAGGTCCTTTCTCATCTACATCAAGAGGTTCTCCAAGGCCATTTAAAACCCGTCCTAAAAGATTATTTCCAACTTTTATATGAAGAGGCATTCTTAAAGGGATAACCTCTGAAGAGGGGCCTATTCCGGACATTTCTGCTAAAGGAGAAAGAAATACTTCATCTTTTGTGAAACCGATAACTTCAGCTAAAAGAGGGTTGTTTTCTCTTTTTATAAGACAAACTTCACCCATTTTTACATTAGGAACGATTGCTTTTATAAGCATTCCTACAACTTCTGTTATTCTACCATGAACAGAAGTTAATTCAACTTCTTCAAGATGATCGATAATGTTGTCGAAAGAAGAATTTCTTTCCATAATTAAATTTGAATGTTAAGTGTTTTATTTATTGCATTTATAACTTGGCTTAAAAGTACGGAAGAATATTCTAATTGTTGCTGAGCTTGTGATAAATTTACTTGAATAAGCAGCATTTGCCCAGGTTCTAGTTGTTTGCCTGATTGAGAGAGTTCTTGTAATTGCATTTTTGCTTTTGCTAACTGCGATTGTCCATTTGTAACGTATCCTATAAATTTTTCTATAGGATTGGCTCCGGATGCAGGAGAGTAATTTTGCAAGAGAGGGGAGCCTATTTTTTCAGAAGCATTACGAATATTTTGATGTGTATCAGCTAGTTTGTTTTTTAGTAGCTGTTGTTGGGATCTTTTAAGTTGTAATTTAGGAGAGTTTAGTTGGTTTTTCACTTCATCTAGTTTAGTGTTTAAATTATCAGTTTGTGATGTCACTGATTGCATGGTAGGTTCAGTGCCTGTAAAGTTTTTTTGAGCAAGCTCTATTGGTGAAATTTCTTTTGACGGTTGATTTTCTACTTTTTCATCTTCTTTCATGTAAGATTGAAAAGCATCTTGATTAGGAGTTTTTTTAGGAGTAGATTTGTCTATTCCTCCTATCTTTCCATATTCATTTACATCTTCCGGCGGTGTAGGCATGTTTTTCTCTTATTGTTCTTTCTTTTTTACTTTTTGCAATTCAGCAGGAGTAGGTTCTTTTTTTATGAATTTATCCATGAAATCTAATGCTGTAGTAGAAAGGTTTTTAATCTCTTTGTCAGTAGAGTGACTAGTTTGTGTTAAAATATTTTCACCTTCTGTTACTCCATCAGGTGTCATGGTTTTACATATTCCAAATAATGCTTTTGCCATTTCATTATCCGGTTCTTTCTTTAAAACTTCTTTAAAACATTTAATAGCTTCTTCAAGTTCAAGTTTATGTAAATGTAGATAGCCAATACCAATTGTTGGCAGAACATTTTCTTTGTTTAAAAGTTGAGCTGCTTTAAAAAGTTTTCTAGTTGCATCTTCATCAGCTTGATTAATAGCTATAAATCCTGCTTCTGCGAAGAGGATAAAATCATCTTTATAATGATCCAAATTTGACATGTTGTTTTCCTTTTTTGAAAAAAAAGTTCCTTATAAAAATTATTGTACTTTTTGGTTTCTAACAGCAGCATTAACTACCGAATTTACCTGATATATTAAGTTTGAGATAGAATCTCCAATCTGTGTTACTTGGCTCATTGCAAACTGAGCTAATAAAAACTTACCAGGAGTAGCTGAAGACATTTCGCTAGCTAAAGATCTTATCATTCTAACTACTTTTTTTTGCAATGCATTATAGCGAGATATAATGTTACCGAAGCTGATTTTAGACTCTGTCGCGCTTCCAGGCCAAGGGTATTCACTTTGTCCCATAATCTTTTCTCCTAGCTTTTGTTTATTCTTTTTAATACTTTTTCTAAAGCGATATAACCGTTTAGTAAAATCCCAAAACTTTCAGAATCTTTACTTTTCTTTTCTTTTAAGTTTGTTTTTATATCATCAATTTGATGAGAAATTTTTTTTAAAAGTTCTTGAGATTTTTTTGGATTCGATTTGACTTCCTCTTCTAAATCAAAGGGAAATTCTTTCCTTTTTTCATCATTTTCCAAGCCAAACATTTTGTTCTCCTTTGTATCTAATTCTTTTTTTGCTCCCCTAATTTGTAATATTGCATTTTAGTTGAATATTAGACAACTAAAAGTATTTTTATCACTTCATTGAGAGTAATTGATTTTGTAATTAATTCCTTCCTTTTGCAAGAAAACAACATTAGGTGTAATTTTCATAATTTGCATTCCGTTTAAAATGCTTCCTTCTGTTATTATTTTCCCATTTGCAACTACGCTGTAGCTTTTATCATTTTGTGTTGCAAAACCAGAGATATTAAATTTACTTGAAAGATCGATGCTTCCAGAGTCTTGTCCGCCCATTACAGCAAGGTTTTTGATATCTCTTATACCTTTTAGTTTATTGATTTCTTTAACAGTATCATTAAATATAGTTGTTTGATCTTTAGGATATATTCCACTTAATACTAGTTCACCAGAAGCTAATTCATAAGATATATTTCCAAACCCTTTTGTTTGCAGGATAGTTGCTATTTGTATTTTTAAAAAATCCTCAACTACGATATTATTTTTAAGTCTATTTAAATAAGAGAAATTAGTATTCATGTAGTCTGTTAATTCTTCGAAGTCTTTTACAGCCTGAACATAACCTGATAAAACAAATTCTCCTGCTTTAGGGCTATGCAAAGATATTCCTCGCCATTTTGGATTGTCTGTTAAAATATCGTTAGTATTTTGCCAAACAAGTTCATCAACTATTACCGTATCTTCTAATTTTTCAATAAATGCAAGTTGACCTATATTATATAAAAGCTCTTGTTTATTAACTAACGTTAGAACATGACCTGTTATAAAAAGAGTTCCTCCTGCTGGATTATATGAATATTTTACATCTTCATATTTTGTTAAAGCATTTTTCATTTCTTTTTTATAGTCTTTATTCGCTATTTCAATATTTTGACTTTTGAAAAGAGAAAAAAAGCTTAAAAAGATTACAAAAAATATTACGATAAAACTTCCTGCAATAACTAAATGTTTTGTTGGAATGGTTCTCTTTTTCCAATCAACAAGCTCTTTTTGAACCTCTTCTTCTGTTTCTTCTTCTTTTTTTGAATAAGGTTTTTCTAAAACAGCGGGGGAGTAGATAGTTTCTTGTTCTTTTTCTTTATCAATAATAATAAAGGTAGTTGTTCCTAAAGAAATTAAATCACTTGTATTGATAGTTGTTTTTTTTGTTATAGGCTCTGCGTTTACAAGCGTGTTATTTTTTGAATTAAGATCTTCTATTGTTACATTATTGTTACTGTCGGTATGAATTTTTGCATGTTGCTTGGATACACTTATATCATTAAAAATAATATCACATACTTTAGGATCCTTACCTATAATATATGTTTTATTTTTTTCCATTCCAATCTCTGCGCCACTATTTGGCCCGGATATGATTTTTAAAATAATATCTGCATTGTCTGTTAAATCAAAAGGAATCTCTTCGTCAACTTCTTCTTTAAAAATAGTATCATAGGTTTCATCTAATATATCTTCAGGTATTTCTTTTTCTTGTTCTGCGTATTTTTCTTTTAATTTTTGTTCTTCATCGGAAAGATTTTCTTGATAAATAGTTTCGCCTTCTATGTTTTCTTGATCTGAAGGTACCTTATTTTCTTTAAACTCTTTTGGTACATCTTCTGTAGAAAATAAAAAAGTTGTTTGACCAATTTTTATTTTATCTCCGTCATTTAATAAAACTTCACCTTTTGTTTTATTATCATTTATCAAGATGGGATTGGTTCTGCTTAAGTTTTTTAAAAAAACATTTTCATCTTCTTTAGTAAATTTGAGATGTTTTCTCGATACTGTCTTGTCTTCTAAGGCAAAATCACAAACATCAGGATCTCTTCCTAGTATCCATTCATCTTTTTCTGTAAGATCTATGATCAGGCCTGTTAACGGTCCTTCTTCTCCGATTAAATGCATCTTATATAAATGATTCCTTTACTTTTTCATTATAGTGATCAATTTCTTTTCGCCAATAAATTAAATAATTAATGAAGTCTTCAATATTCTCTTTAAAATTTTTATACTTTATTTCATAAGCTAAATTAGCGGACAGTGTCAAGCTTTTCTCTAGTTTATCAAGACCTATTACATTTTTTCCAGTTCCTTGCAAAAAAAGATTAGCCTTCATTAAATAAATAAACAAATCTTCTAATTTCAGTTCAGGGCAGGAGGTTATTTTCGATTGCATATCGATAAAGCCTTCATTTTCTTTCATGATGATTTGGATGTCATCATTAAAAGTGAAAATAAAAACTTTATCTTTTGTTTGATGTATAGCTTCTTTTGATTTGATATCTTTACAAAGTTTTTCTAAAAGATCTTCAATCATTAATAACCTTAAGTTTTGCCTTGCTATAATTATTATTTCCAATAATTCAATTATTAACTCAAGGTTTTTTATTTTAAATAAAAAAAAAGATCTCTTGAAAAAGAGATCTTTCTTCTTTAAGGAAAATTGGAGGAAAAATTTAAACTGCGTTGTTTCTCATTATGTCATAAACCATAGTAGTTGCACTATCTGCGATTTTATTGGCACTATCGGCACTTTTGGTTGACATGCTCATTGATTGGTTCATAGTTTCTGTTGATGCTTGAGCTAGTGTTTTACTTGATTCATGTTCAGCTTTTTCGTTTTCTTTAGCTTCTTTTGTAAGAGATGCTTGCGCTTCAAATGCACTAGTTGTTCCAGTATTTAACATTTGGAATATGGATAGTTTTCCCCATCCTGCACCTACTTTATTGTTTATTCGTTTTTCTAGAACTTCTTCTCTTTTGTTTAATGTGTTTTTATAGTCTTGACGTAGATCTTCTTTTGATCGTATAGCTTCTAAGTCTTGATGTTTTTTTACAAAAGTATTATCTGTGTCTTTAGGATCATAGTTCTCTATTTTTGTTTTTCTGAACCATTTATTCCATCCTCGTGGTTTTGTTTCTATTACTGTTTCACCCTTTGTTTGTTCGACTAGTTTTTGGCTTTGTTTTTTATCGATAAATCCATTTTCTTCCGGAGTAGGGTTTTCTATTAATTTTTTAAGTCTAGCATCGTCAAAATCTTCTTTGTCTGTACTTATTGAAGCTTGTCCATTTTCAGGGTCTTGTTCAAGGAAGCTTTTTTGATCTTTTATATTTTTCAAGTTTGCTGAATCTTCTCCTGAGCTTGAAAAATCTTTTATAGCTAATCCAGAACCGGCAATAGTTAAGCCACCTGTTACTACTGCAGAACATATCGCTTTTTCAGCTTCTGCTTTATACTCTTGAGCTTGTTTTTTTATAGAGCTTTCTGTTTCTTTAGCAAAAGCTTGAAAAAGTGTTTTTTGCATGCCAAGCTGTTGTGTTAACAATAAATACATTATGGATGATATCGTAGAGCTGGCTAAAAACATTTTGCAAGTAGCTGCTGCTGTTTGGCCTCCGACTCCACTTTCCATAATTGCTAAATTAGTCATATTATTACATCCTTATTATTAATTAAAACGTCCTAAGATATTAGCCATTGCTTGGTCTTCTCCAAACCATTGACTAAATCCTTCTGTCTGTGATTTAGAACCTGCAGACAGTTGTTGATATGCTTGAGACATATCATCTTCTAATGTTTGAACTAGTGCCTTAACTCCATTTTGATAAGTTGTCATTTTTTGACATTCTGCTTGCTTGTTCATAGATTTTTCTATGTTTTTATAAGATTGACCTGTTTCATATTTCAAGACTGCTTGAGATAATTGTAAACCGATAGTAGATGCTGCAAGCATTTTTAAAACCATTCTCATTCCTGAACCTGATGAAGAAAGAGCCGGTGTTTCTGATTGCATTGATGCACATTTACCAGCAATGAGCATTGTACTTATAATTACAGCTATATTCACGGTTGTAGTTATCCAGAGAGTTTGTTTATCAGATGCATGACCAGCTTTGCAAAAGTTTTCAGTTGGATTCATTGCAGCAAATAGTGAGCCGAAATAATATGAAGAAATTGTGTAGAAAGATTTTTTAAATGCGGGTAAAAATATTTTTTCATCTGTTTCTTTTAATGGAGTTTTGTTAGCTGCTGTTGTGGCTTCTTCAGTCATTTCTTCAGCCATTTCCTCTGTTACGTCTTCGGTTGTTTCTGCTACAGCTTCTTCTGTTGAACATCCGACTGCTAAGCCACCATCTATAGCGCCGCCTACGGATCCTGCAGCTACAGACATACCTATAATTAATCCGAGTTTAATGAAACCTTTCTCTGTTTGTGTTCCACCTATTTTATTTGTTAATTCATCTATCATGGTTTGTCGCTCTTCAATGCCATCTTTATTTTTTGAGGTTTTCATAGGAATTGTTGTCATGGCGAATAATGCTGCTGCCATAATAAGAGCCCCAGGGCCTACAAAAGCCATCATACAAAGTGAAACTGCAGCCAACGATACACCTACCCAAAACATGGTTTTGTTGAGTTTGTTGATTTCCTTTACTTCTTTTTTAAACTCTTCATATGCTTTCTGAGCCTCGTTAGCTATTTTTTCAGAAGCCTTAGTTAATTTTTCACAGATTTTTCCTACGTTAGTTTGTTTATTAGATTCAACATCTGTTAAATCTGACTGACTGTTCACTAAAGCTACTGCTGCTTTTAAAAGAGCCGCAAAACGAATAGCATTAGAAAATTCAGGCGTATTCGTTGCTTTAATACTTAATGCTTGATTAAGATTATTAGAAGTAAGTTCTATGATTTTTGTCATTTTGTTACCTTTATTAATTATGTAATCGTTGTGTTAAATAAGTTAAAATATCTATAACGGGTTGTATGTTTTTTGTTATGTTTTGAGAGTCAGATGTTGTGTTAGTTAGATAACTTGATATAGATGATAAAAAGTTTTTTACCACAGATAAAGCATTTTCATAAATCGACTGGTCTTCTCCGTATTTTGTTGAAGTTTGTTGCAACTCTTCTGAATCACCGTGGATTTTTTTCTGGTCGATATCTAAGGCGCCCTGTTCTTTTTGTGCCAAGTCTGCCTGTCGTTGTGTCAGGGCTGTTACATAATTAGATATTTGCACTAGAAGTTTACAGTCAATGTTTCCTATTAAATTTTCCATTTCTGCTATTGCATAGTTAATAGCTCCTAGAGCTGCATTTCCACTGTTTTGTGAGTTTTTTAATTCGGATTTAATTTTTTTAAGTTGAGAAATTATTTTTTTCATAAGTTGTTTTATTTCTCTAACTTCTTTTGCTTCTTTTTTTGTTTTTTGCAACAATTTATTAGCTTGGTTTAATACAACTGTCTGAAGAACAAAAGGAGGATTTTTTGTTCTTTTATCTGTTGTATTATCCAACTGATCGCTTGAAGGGATAATGTTGGTTATTGTCATATTATTACGTTCCTTTATTTTTATTATTATGATGATGATTTTTCGTTTTGTACTTTTACTTTTTCTTGGTTGATAATTTCTGTTAGCATAGAGTTAAAAGTACCTATAACTTGGTTTATTAACTGACTGACCTGAGACATTTCTGTTTGTACAACTTTTGATTGGTTAGTTACAGCTTCTGCTACCTGTTGTATACCAGATGCTCCTTTTTGGTTGCCTGAAGGTAATTGCTGAGTTGTTTTATCTTCCGTTGTGTATTCGTATTTCATTATGTTACCAATGTATGCAAGGTGGGATTCGTCTCCGTCTTTAAGATATTGATCCATAATGTTTCCAATAGTAGATGCTACTTTCTTTCCTGGAGTCTTAGGGTCGTCTGGAAGGTTAGGGTCGACATAATCAGGATCAGGTACCTTGTCTTTTAATGGACCAGAAAGACTTCTAAGTAGGTTTAAACCGCCTTTTATTTCGTCTGCGATAGAACCTAAACTTGACTCTGCAAAAGCATCTTTTATATCACTAATAAACTTAATATTTTCAATAAGCTTTTTTGAATCGTCGCTAAGGTCTGCAGTGGATTTACTTGACCAGTCTACCTTGTATTGACTTAAAAGCGTAGAAGCTTGATTTGTTAGTTTTGCTAATATGTGTGATGTACCACCATGAGAAGCTAAGTCATCTTGGTTCTTTTGAACATAACTTAAAAGAATACAAAGTAAAAGAAATACAGCTTGTGCTGGCCAGTGATGTTTGGATTTAGTTCCAAAAACTTCTTCTAAAGCAGAATTTATCTGATCTATAATGGTGTTGTGAGACCACTCTGAATATAGTTGATAATCAGATGATGTATCTTTACCTTTAGATTTTGCAAAAAAGTTTAAAAGAGATCCTGAAGAAATTTCATATATTATGTCATAATTGGCTTTCATACTAGTAACTTCGCCAGTAGTATTCATGAAATTATCGTATATCCATCCACCTGATGATATATCTTGATTGAAGCTTCCGATTGTTCCACTTAAATTAGCACTTAAATCTTTGATGAACTGATTTGAAGATCCTTGTGAATCTAACCATGCTTTTAAATCTTGAAGTTTACCAAGTGCATCACTAAATTTTGTTTTATCTGAACCGTCACCTAATGGAGGCGGGTTAGGATCACATTGAGATGTGTATAAAAGTTCTACTATTCTTGCTAGCATTGCAGAAAAATTGGTTGGGTTGTCTTTGAATATTTGTCCTCCTGAAGGTGAGTAGACATCTAGATTCTTTAACTCACTTGCTAAGTTTTTTTCGGCTATTTTATCATGAAATCCATCTGCATCTACAACTTTTTGAATGTTGATGATCCATTTTATAAAGTTTTCTATGTCACTGATGTTCGCATCAGGAGATTTGCTAATAAAATCCATCCAGTCTCTTAATCTTTGAGAAGTATCAGTAGCAGAAGAAGGAATATCATCTGAGGAATAACCACTATTTGCTTCATCAGGATCACTAGGAGTAGGCGGCCAATTTATATCTGTACTAGTAGTTAAAACAGGCGCGGAAGATTGTACAGCAGATACGTTTTTATTAGCTGTTGCAGCAACTGATGCTGCAGCTTTTTCATGAGCATTTGTTGTTTTAGTTACAATTGTTCCAAAAGAGCTAGCATAAAAAGCTTGCATCGATCTTATTTTTGTTTCTTCTTTAGATGATGCTAAACCATCTAGATCAGAAAGATCTATTTTATCTTTTTCATTAAATTGAGAAAGTAAAACTTGATTCATAAATTTTTATTACCTTTTTTATTATTATTATGAGAATAAATAGTCACAAATGTTTATTAAGAAATCATTCATAAATCCTGTGCCGTTAGGACTATATCCATCTTTGGACCATTTATCTTGCCAATTCAAATCTTTTAAATATGGTTGGCATTTATTCCAGTTAGGTGTGTTTATATCACTACCTTGACCGGTATGTTGACCTGGAACAGAGTGTTCAAAATCTTTTTTCTCTTTATCAATTTCTTCTTTGGATTTAGATTGTGACTTATAATTAAAGTACTGGTTTATAAACCCGGCAAATACATCAGTGTAATCTCTTGGACCATGAAAAGCAGGAGTGTCGAAAAAGTTCTGGTCAAATGAAGGAGAACCGTGGTTTTCTGTTGCGTTTGTAGCATCGTTCATAAAAATAGTAGCAAAATCAAAAAGAATATCTATAATCTGTTCTTTTAAAGCTTTTGTCTTAGGGTCTTTATCAGCATTTGGGTCATTTAATACAGTTAGACCTTGAGAAAATAGAAAAGTAAGTAAAACACCTTTTGTTTCGGGATTAGAAAGTTGATCGGAAATAAACATACTTGACTGAAGTCCAGGACCTGCAGGTTCATTTCCTTGAGCTGGAGCATCCCAATAGGTAGCTAAGTTCTTTTGAATTTTCTTGATAGTTGAAGGATCGTCTTGATAATGAACTATTAATGCTGCAACGTCGGTTAATTTAGTTAATACTGCCTTAAAGTAATCTGTACCAGATGCATAAGAAGGAACATTAGAAAAATATTTAACAAGGGCAGTTATTTTTTTCATAAGAGTTTCTGGATCTAAAGAACTAGCACCTGACATAAATAAAGCATATAAGTTAGCTAATTTTGTAAAAGCATCTAACTTCCATTTGACTTCTTTTATTGTATTAGGGTCTACATCAGAATTTTGAGTGTCTTTAATATCATTGCAATTTAACAAACATTTTTCTAAAGCACCGCCACATACTCTTAAAAGTGCTGTTAATTTGATAAAAGTATGATCTTTTTTATCAGGTTTACTTTGAATTAAATTCAAAGTAAACGGATTGATCTGTAATGTATTATTTGTTGTCATATTTTTTTCTTATTATTTATTATTATTATTATATTAATATGAGCTAACAGAGTTAGCTTTGGATCCAGTTAGATTTAGCTTTTTTAGTTTTTTTCTTTTTAACTGGACTTTTTTCGTCAGAAATTAAGCCTTCTTTTTTCAAGTCTTCTTCATAATGAGTGAACTCTTCTTTTGCTTTTTGCAACGCTGACCACTCTTCTGGAGAAAAGTTATTAGGGTCACTTATAAACTCATCTAATTGTTTCTCTGTTAGACCTGTTTGAGCCATAGCTTTGGTAGCTTCTTTTTCTAGAGTTTCTTTCAAAGCATTAGCTTCTTCTAGGGCCTGTTCTCTTTCATCTAAATTAGAAGAGAGCATTCTTGTCATTATGTTTTCGAAGGTGCTCAAAGACTCATTTACAATGGTTTCAAGTTTTTCTGGAGAGAAATCTTCTAAACCCTTGCATAGCTCTTGTATCTGTTTAACTTTATCATTCATATTATTATTACCTTTTAGTTTGTATTACACCTTGCCTTAGTTATATCTTATCAAATAAATCTTATTAAGTCAAGTGAATTAATTTTAAAAATCAACATAACACCTTAGTGTTAAATGGGTTAATAAATTTATATAAAAAATGAATAAATTGTGTTATAAAATGAACAAATTGATTATTAATAATTTAGGGATATAAGAGATTGAAAAATGATCGGTTTTATTAATAAGCTTATTATTAGTGTTTTACGAGTCGTATTAAAATTACGTTATAAAATTACTGTTGAAGGTGCTAAATTAGAAGAAGATCCGACGAAAGCGAAGCTTTTCATAGGTAATCTAACTTCTGAGCTAGATCCTTTACTTATTTTAGTTTATATACTTAAAAAACATAATACAGTAGCAGCAATACCTCGTAAATTATTAAATATTAGCTATCTTTTTAAATTATATAAAATGTTGCCTGTTATCTTTACTCCTCAATATGGTCTTTATTTGCATTATTATCAGAAGAAACAGATCCAAAAATTAGTAGAAAAATTATCTGATATATCTATTAAGAAAAAGAGCGATTTACTCATTTTTCCGTCCGGTAGATTGAAAGTGTCTGAAAAAGATGCAATTAAAAATCCTTTATTATATGAGTTGATTAAGCAAAATCCCGGATTTACTCCTGTTCTTGTTAAAGTAAATGGTATGTGGGGGAGCGCTTTTTCTAATAGACAGATTAATATATCCATAAAACCGATAAGTAGTATTTTTGCTTGTATTTTAACTATTTTGAAAAATTTCATTTTCTTTATGCCTAAGAGAAAAGTCGTTATTTCTCTAGAAAAGATAGATCTTAAAGCTATAGCTGAAACAAATTTAGATAACTTTAATGAAAATTTTCAACACTTATTTCAAAAACCATACATAGATGATAAAGGAAACAACTTATCACAGAAAAAAATAACACCTCATTTTTATTGGAAAAAATTAGAGGCTATAGATGAAAGGGATACATTCACAGAGATAGAAGAAGAGGTTATTAGTAAAATAGCAAAATTAGGGAAATTAAACATAAAAGATATATCTCTATTAGATGATCTTTACATGGATCTGAACCTAAATTCTTTAGACATAACCGAACTTATTATTTTTTTGGAAGAGAGGTTTGGCAGAAGGGTAGATTTCTCTTCTTTAAACAAAGTTAAAGATATCTGTATAGCAGCTGTTGGTAAAGAAGATCTCAGCGTAGAGAGTAATATATCTTTTCAGACGTGGGATAAAATAGAGAATAGAAAAGAAGTTGGCTTTGATAATTCAAAGACAATAATCGAACAATTCTTAAGAACATGTGATCGAATGGGTAATGCGATAGCTTGTGCTGAAAAAGATGATGTGCTTTCTTATCCTCGAATGAAAAGTTTAGTCTTAGGGTTTGCTCAAGTTCTAGAAGATGTTCCTGGTAAAATGGTAGGGGTAATGCTTCCTTCTTCTAGTTTGATGAATGCTTTGGTATTAGCTTTGTTATTAGTAAACAAGATACCTGTTATGCTTAATTGGACTTTGGGTATTCATCATATTGAGTCTATCATTAAGCAAACAGATCTAAAAACCATATTTGTTTTAGATTATTTTATGGCTGCCTTGGACAAGTATAACATTAGTGAATTTTTACAAGACAGAATTGTCACTTTAGAACAGCAAAGAGAAAAACTAACTTTTACAAGAAGAAAAAAAGCAATAAGGCTAAGCAGAGAGAATGCCGATTATCTTCTTAGGTATTTTTCTACAACATATCAAACAGAAGATGATCCTGCTGTTATTATGTTTACAAGTGGAACTGAAAATGAGCCTAAAGGAGTTATTCTGTCTCATAAGAATATACTTTCTAATCAAAGGGTTGCAATCAAACCTATAGAACTTGATAAAAGTGATTCAATACTTGGAATATTACCTCCTTTTCATATTTTTGGATTTTCTATTACAAATCTTCTTCCTCTTTTATGTGGTTGTAGAGCAGTCTTTCAGTCCGATGTTTTAAATATAAGAGAAAGCTTGGAGTTTATCTATCAGTTTAAGGTAAAGGTTGTTTGTACAACTCCAACTTTGTTAAAAGCTCTTTTATCTGTCGCTGATGATGAAACGATAAAAAGTGTGCGTCTTTTTATCGTTGGTGCTGAGAAAGCTCCAAAATCTTTATTCGAGCTAGGGAAAACATTTAAAACTCCTTTCCAAATAATTGAAGGTTATGGTGTTACAGAGTGTTCTCCAATCATAACCCTAAATAAAATTAATATGGAAAAAAATGGAGTAGGGTATCCTTTAGAAGATGTTCGTGTTGAAATAGCTGATCCTAAGACCTTTGATTTTCTTTCTCCCAATAAAGAAGGTCTTGTATTCGTTTCTGGTCCTAATGTTTTCAAGGGCTATTTAAATTCTAACACATCTCCTTTTTACAAAAAAAATGATATTAGGTGGTATATAACAGGAGATATGGGATATTTGGATGATGAAAATGCACTTCATCTTACAGGAAGGATAAGCAGGTTTATTAAGATAGGTGGAGAGATGATAAGCCTTCCTAAAATAGAACAGATTTTTATTAATGAATTTGCTAAGGATAAATCTAAAATACTTTCTTTAAAATTAGCAGTACTGGCAAGAGAAGAAGAAGAAAAAAGACCGGAGATTGTCTTGTTTATAAATACACCTTTAGAGCTTCAAGAAGCTAATGAAATAATAAAAATGTCAGGTCTTAGTAATTTATATAGGTTAAATGAAGTGAAGATTGTAGATATTCCTGTACTGCCTACAGGTAAGGTCAATTATCAAAAATTAAAGAAGATGTTAGACTAAGACTTTGTTCAGTTTTTTCTTAATCTTTTTAGATGGTTTTTTACTCTGTTCTAAATATAAAAGATATTCAAAATAGATGGCAAATTCATAAGCAGTAAAATTGTTTGGATGGAATACTTCCTCTTGAATTTGTATAAGTGAAATATTTGCATTTTCACTAATTATTATTAGCTCTTTTTGTATTCTCTTAATATAAGATTCTATTTTTGTTTTTCCTTCATTTTTAATTTTCGAATCTTTAGATAAAGCCTGTTTTTTTAGATCAGGAAAATGAAGCAAAAATTCCTTAAAGAGCTCTAATGGTTTTTCTTTTAAATAATTTTCCATAAGTCTTTTATTGTTGAAATTAGCCTAGCAGGAATATCATGCTAGGTGCCTTAATTTTTTTATAATCCTAAATCAAATAATGCATTATCTAAAGGAGCTGTCAAAGATGCTCCGGGATAAGCTGTTTCTGGTGGTTGGACAGTCATGTATTTTGCTATTTTTTCTGCAGACATACTAACTGTGAGTGTTTCATAAGTTTGAGGATGACAAATAGTACCACCATGGTGAGCTGAAACTTTTATACCATTCTCATTTGTATTCTTACCATCATAGACTTTTCCGCTTGCACATTTATGACAGGTGCCATTACCAGAATCTACTACATCAGGAACTAGCTCAGCGAAGTTATTCATGAATCCAAAATCTTTTTCCCACTGGCATTGATTTGACCATCTGTTGTCATGACCGCTTGATTCATTGTTGATGTTTTTACGAAATTTAAAAGAAAAACTCTGACTATCTGAATTCCAGTTAAGAATAATATCTGCTAAAGTAGCAGTTCTTCCGTTATACAATATTTGGGCTGTTGAAGGGCCTTGAGATTTGTCGGATGGAACGGGGATTCTTAAATTGTTAAACTCTTCCAGTGATTTCTTAACAGCAGATTGAACTGTTGACCTCATAGCTGCATCAGCAGAAGAATGAGCAAATGCGGTATATTTACCTATTCCCTGAAAAAAGTTAGATAAATCCTGATATATTACATATTTATCGATAATTGAGAGCTTAGGATTTACAAGTTTTTGTTCATCTTCTTTGATCCATTGAAGCGTTTGTAAAACCAGATTGACGTTCTTATATTGGTCCGAAAAGCTTCCGACATTAATACCATAATCCTGTGATACTGAATCGGTATCAGTTTGTTGATTTGATGAAACTTGTGTTGTATTTGTTGTCATCTTATACCTATTATTAATTTTTAATTAACCTAGCAGGAATACTCTTGCTAGGTATGTAATTTTTATAATCCTAAATCTAATAATGCGTTGTCTAAAGGGGATGTTAAAGAAGCTCCCGGATAAGCTTTGGTAGGAGGTTTGACAGTCATGTATTTTGCTAGTGTTGTTGCTGACATTGAGATCGTTAATGTCTCAACCGGCTCGTGACAAGGTCTGGTGTGTATGCTAGATGAAACTCTGATCCCGTTCGAGTCTATAGGGTCTCCGTTCTTAGAAGAAAGCTCAAAAGGCTTTGCACTAGCGTTATAGCCACTGTAATTGTTAAATGACTTCATGTTATCTTTGCCGAAATCCTTTTCCCATTTACATTTTGAAAGCCAATGTTCATTTGGATCTGTTGAGAACGAAAGGGTTCTTTTGAATGAAAATGAAAAACATTTGCTGTCAGATGTCCAATTGATAATTATATCTGCCAATGTAGCGGGTCTTCCATTGAACTTAATCCTTGCTGAACCGTCTGGGACTGGAATTGTTACATCATTAAATTGTTGCAGTGATTTATTTACCGCAGATCTAACTTTGTTTCTCATAACTGAATCTGTAGTAGACAGTGCGAATGCGCTATATTTACCTATCCCTTGAAAAAAGTTAGACAAGTCTTGATATATTACAAATTTATCGATAATTGAGAGCTTAGGATTTACAAGTTTTTGTTCATCTTCTTTGATTCGTTGAAGCGTTTGTAATACTAGATTCACATTCTTATATTGATCCGAAAAGCTTCCTACATTAAGACTATAATTCTGTGATAATGAATCAGTTTGTTGATTTGATGAAACCTGTGTTGTATTTGTTGTCATCTTATACCTATTATTATTATTATATTATTTAAACTATATATTTGTTGATAAGCATTTTAGCTCTGAAAAGCTCTTTTAGCTCTTCTTCGTTTAAGTCTTTTGCTTTTAAAAGCTTATCAATTAACTCTAAAAAGGTTAGATTTTGTTTTTTCATTTCTTCTTCTAATTCTTTTTCGATATTGTCGATTAGCCAGTTTATTGTATTTTTAGCAAGTTCCTTATCATTAGCATTTTCTGAAAAGAAAAGCTTTTCTAAATCTTTTACAGATTTTAGAGCTGTTTTAAGATTTATAACTAAGTTTTCATAGCTACTGCCTTTAGAAAACTTAAATTCTTTCTGTAAACTTTCAAGTATATAATTTGACATATCAATTTCACTAAAATCTAATTATTCAATTATTATTATACCAAATTGGTATTAAGATTATGTAAAGAAATTTCTTTATATGTGTTAAGGCTTTGATTTGCAAACAATTAATATTAAAAACTTTTTTTAATGCTAATAGCAGTTTTATTAAAAATATTTTTATGTTACAATTAATTCATAATAATAACTATAAAGGCTATTAATATGTCATCAGCAACTTCTTCTTTACCTAGTATTGAGATTAGAGAGAAAGCAATTCCTACAATTAAGGTAGGGCATTATATTAATATGGCTGGAGGAACACGGAAATTTTTTCGATATGATGTTAAACCAGAAAATCTTGCAAAAATTCAAGCAGCATATGAGAGCTTATTAAATATCCGCGATGATACTTCTTTAAATATGATAGTTACGTTGGACTCTCAGAAGATAGAGTTTTATAGAGATGGGAAATTTGTTAAAGCAGAGAAATTAACTTTAGATTTAGATAAAGGACAATTGCTTAATACATTATCTGATGTAGCTAAAAAAGAATTAGGAGATCAGTATAAACCTTCACATACATTTGTAGAAGGATTAAGAGGTCCTGTAAAATCAGATAGACAACAGTTTGAATCTGTTGGGACAAAACTAAAATTTATAGATTCTAGATTAGAAAAAAGAAGAAAATCAATTAAGTCAGCTAAAGATTTTATAGAGAAAGAACTACCTGATATGGTTGCTAAAGATACTTCTTTAGATGAAGCTGAAGTGGAAGATAGGGTGCATAAAGCAGATAAGTTAATGGAAAAACAAAAAGATAAACTGGAATCTTTGCTACATGAAATAGAATATAAACTTACTACGTATTTGGATACAGATTTTCTTGGTATTAATGAAGATAGTGATTATAAGAAGTTTTCAAATACAGATAAACCTTTGCTTAAAAGGGTAGATATAGCTTTAAAGATGGTAGTAAAAAAAATAGAGAAAAAAGAAGAAGAGTTAAAACAGGCTATAGAAGAAGAAAATTCGGACTCAATAACTGATTTAAAACAAGGTCTTACATCTTATAAAAAGCATTTAAAAGAGCTACAAACAACGAGAAATGATATTGAAGGTTTACTTGACTTTCAAAAAAGAGTTAAAAATGTAGATAAATTGGCTATTTTTTGGGCTGCTGTTTATTATAAAGACGGTAGAACCAGTAGCGAAAGCGGTTTCATAGCTCCTCAACAAATATTAGGTGAATTAGGTTCTCAAAGATCAAAATTACGTGAGCATATTTCAAAAGGTGGAGATCACAAAGTTCATGGCATTAACATAGAAGGAGAAAGACTTTGGATACATGATACCGTAGCTCTTTCTATTGAAGATAGGGATCTTTATAAAAGGTATTGTGCAACTTACAACGTGCCTTTGTCTGCGCCTTCTATAGAAGAGTATTTTGTAAGACTTTCTGAGAAAATTGAAAATAGTAATATCGATGAAGTGGAAGCTTTAAGTCCGTTAAAAGAACATCTGTTAGTTCCTAGTACAGGAAATACTATAAGCGAGCATATGCGTAATAGATTAAAAGAGACTCTTCCCTTACCGCCGGCTGGAGCGGAAATGGAAACGGATCTGAGATGGGTCAATAATTAACCGGCTACTTTTTTAATTATCGGTTCTTTTTTCTTTGTTATAGTTTCTTCTTCAATTGTTATTTCTTTAATAGTTGGATCTGAAGGTATTTCAAACATATGGTCTCTAAGCAGATTTTCTGCTATCATTCTAAGTGCTCTAGCTCCTGTTCCCGTGTCTTTTGCTTTTTCAGCTATAGCTTTTAAAGCGTTTTCCGTGAAGTTAAGCTTTACACCTTCTTCCTCAAACATATGTGTATATTGTTTGATAATTGCATTTTTAGGTTGAGTTAGGATTTCTATTAAATCTTCTGCTGTTAATTCATTACAATTTGCAATACTGTTGAATCTTCCTATAAATTCGGGAATAAGACCAAACTGTACAAGATCTTCAGGCTCTACTTGTGATAGAAGAAAGTTTGTTTCTTGTGGATCTTTTTCACCTTTTTTCTGATGGGTAGAAAATCCTATAATACTTTTTCCTAGTCTTTTTGCTATTATTTTTTCTAAGTTAACAAAAGCTCCACCAACAATAAATAGTATGTTAGATGTGTTTACCTTGATATATTCTTGTTGCGGGTGCTTGCGTCCACCTTTAGGGGGGACGTTAGCTACGGTTCCTTCAACTATTTTTAAAAGGGCCTGTTGAACTCCTTCTCCGGAAACATCTCTTGTTATAGATACATTGCTCGTTGTCTTTCTTATTTTATCAATCTCGTCGATGTAAATAATACCATGTTCAGCTCTTTCTATATCGTAATCAGCTGCTTGAATAAGACGAAGGATAATGTTTTCGACGTCTTCTCCTACGTAACCTGCTTCTGTTAGTGTTGTAGCATCGCAAATAGCAAATGGAACGTCGAGAAGATTAGCTAGGGTTCTTGCAAGTAAGGTTTTACCAGAACCTGTAGGTCCTATTAGCATAACGTTTGATTTGTCGTACTCAAAATCTTTTTGTTTACCAAGTGACATAACTCTTTTATAGTGATTGTAAACAGCAACAGCTATTGTTCTTTTTGCTGTTTCTTGACCTATCACATATTCATCAAGCCTTTCTTTTATTTCTTTTGGTTTTAAAAGATTGAGCTTATGGTTTACTTCTTTTTTATTAACAATGTCAGTGCACAAAGTGATGCATTTATCACAAATATATGCATTAGGACCAGATATTAGTTTATCAACCATTTCTTCTGATCTTCCACAAAATGAGCAAACAGCTTTTTTTTGATTCATGAGATTAACTTTTTGATGTTGCGATTTTATCTATAAGGCCATAGTTTATAGCAGCTTCAGGATTCATGTAAAAATCTCTTTCTGCATCTTCTTCTATTTTCTCTTTACTTTGTCCTGTGCATTCTGCTAGGACTTGTATTGTAATCTTTTTGAGCTCTAGAATTTCTTTAGCTTGCAAAGATATGTCTTCTGAAGTTCCACCTATGCCACCATATGGTTGGTGAATCATTATTCTGCTATTAGGAAGAGAATATCTTTTTCCTTTTGTACCTGCCGCAAGTAAAATAGCTGCCATAGAAGCTGACATTCCAATACAGTATGTATTAATATCGCATCCTAAAAATCTCATAGTGTCAAAAATAGCTAGTCCAGATGTGATTTGTCCGCCAGGTGAATTAATATATAAATTGATGTCTTTTTTAGAGTCTTCCATTTTTAAAAAAAGAAGTTGAGCTATAACTGTATTGGCTACATGATCATTTATTTCTGTACCAATAAAGATGATCCTGTCTTTTAAAAGACGAGAATAAATGTCCATAGATCTTTCACCACGGCCAGTATCTTCTATTACATATGGAGTAAGTGACATATAAGATTGTTGTTTATTCATGAAAATTTTCTCTTTTTAAGTTTTTTTTTAGCTTATCATGATTGTGTACAATTATCTAGTATATATTTTTGTGCTTTTGCTAAAACAAGACGAGAAAATGCTACAGCAAAAAGTTCGTCTTTTATTTTTTGATCTAATTTTTCTATTGGTGTGTGAACTTCTTTTGCAATTTCTGTAGCGATTTCATCTTTTGTTATATCTAGTTTTTTCTCTTTAACAATGTCTCTGGAAATATAAAAAAGACTAACAGCTTCTTTAGCTTGTTTTAAAATATTTGTTTCTGCTTCTTTTTGCTGATCTTTTGTCATTGACTCCCATTCTTTTTTTGCTTTAGGAGAGTTTAAAATATTTTGTTTTCTGTAATTTTTTTCAGTTTCTAAAAGTGAAACAGGTAGTTCAAAATCATATGTTAATAAAAATTCATTAATTTGATGAACTTTATCTTTCTCAACTTTTTCATCTGCTTGTTTGTTTAAAAGTTTTGCTATTGATTTTTTCATTTCATCAATATTTTGAGCTCCTACTTTTTTAGCAAATTCATCATCTAATTCAGGTAGGGTAGCTTCTTCAACTTTATTGATAGTTACTTTCACTTTTCTTTTTTCAAATTTTTTCTTCTCTTCTTCAGGTAAATCATCATCAGGTTCACTTGTTCCTTCTAAAATATCTCCAGTTTTAGTACCGAGTAGAATATTTTTCATCCATTTAGCTATTGATTTATCTTTGATCTCGAATCTTGTATTAGAAAATACTTTAGTAGGAGGTGTTGTTTCTAAAGATTCTAAGTCTAATAAGACATAATCATTTTCTTGAATAGGTCTGTCCACCGGGTTCCATGTGGCATGAAAAAATTGCATTTGTCTTATTGCTTCATTTATTTGAGTATCACCAACTTCTGGTCTTTCAGTCTCTTTTAATGTAAATTTTTTAGGATCAATCTCAGGAATGGTAGGCTCAGTTTCAAATTTAAATGTTAATGTTGCTTGATTGTCATCTATGTTCTGCACATCAAATGTAATAGAAGAGTTGTTGTTTAAAAGAGAAATATTTGTAAGTTTAAATGCCTGCATAAAAACAATATCAGCTAATTCTTTTTTTGATTGTTCGAAAATAGAATGCGAATGTTGTTTTGATATAAGTTCTTTAGGAACTTTACCTTTTCTAAATCCCGGCATAGATATATTTTTACTAACAGCTTTTGTAGCTTTGTCTTTAGCTTTATCTATACAAGATTTTTTAGCTATAACATCTAACTCTATCTTACAGTTAGGGAGTCTTTTTACTGTTACTTCTATTTCATCATTTTTGAATTTATCGTTCACTTTGAGATCCTTTTTTTGGAAGGTATTTTATAGATTAAAAATGAAGCGGGTGATGGGATTCGAACCCACGACATTCACGTTGGCAACGTGACGCTCTACCACTGAGCTACACCCGCAGCTCAAAAAAGATATTATGATAGAAAAGAAAAAGTTTTTCGGCAAGAAGAAAAAAATATGTCAGTTCCAAGTTATAATGTCATTTTCATGAAGACCTTTTATGTTATGAATAAAAAAATAACTCTTGAAAAAATTCTTTCAACAACAATAATCTTTTTTTTATTTCCATCTTGGGCTTTAAATGTTAAGCATTTTTAGACAATCAAAACTTTTTCTTATTTTAATAATTTTAACAAATATATTGTCCTCTACATCTTTTTCTCTAACATATCTACCATCTTCTCAAAATTACCCCGACTCATATTTTACAAATAACAAAAGTATTATCCATCAACTCTATAATGAAGATGGGCTTCTTGTGTATGATGCAGTTATCCACCTTTTAGAGGAAATAGAAGATGGTACTTTGGAAGAAGTCTGCTCTGAACAAGATTTTATTGATATAAGTTATTTTCTTGCATTCTTAGTAAAACAGAGCATTATGCCCAATACTTCTTTAGAGGAAAAAGAAGAAATAGAAAAAGACATCTAAGAGCTTTTAGATTTTGAAGACAATTATTTTTTAAATCTGTCGTATAATACAGATCACTATCAAATTATCCCTGCTATTTTGTATGAAAATTTAGAGACCACACTTTGTAAAAACTGGTTTAAGAATCAGTTTAAACATGCAAAAAAGTTTGTTAAAAAACATCCTGTAGCTGTTACTGTTGGAGCTGTTGTGGTAGTTGCTGCTGTTGCAGTGGTTGTTATCGTTCCGCTAACTACTTCTGCTGCTATTGCAGCTACCGGCGCTGCAGCGGCTGCAAGTTATGAAGGTAGTAAAGAAGAGACTTGTTTTGATTTAATTGCAGAGCCTTTAGATGATTCTTATGAACAAATGTTGGACAATCAAATTTTAAATTTTAAAGATATTATAGATAAAAATAATATCTCGATTTCTTCTTCAACTGATTATCCAGATAATGAAAGATTTATAGGTTCAACCCTAGCTCATGAAACAATAAAAAATATTCCTCAAGATATTCCTTCAAATATATATGAAGAGATTATTATTCAAGAACATCAAAAAATAGATAATGTTTTTTCTACCAATCAGTCTCCATTATATTTCAACGACAACACAGCTAAATCTCCAAACTCTATTCAAGAAAATGTTTTTTATCTACGAGGAGCTCAGGCATTAAGGAATAATTACTATGATCAAGCAATAGATAGCTTTGGAAAGGCTATAGAAGTTAATCCAAGTAACCATAACATTTATCTAGACCGAGCATATGCATATTTGCAAAATGGCCAATTTGATCAATCTTTAAATGATTACAACAAATATCAAGAAAATGAACAAAAAAATTTACTTTCTAAAGGAGTAGATTTTATAAAAGATAGTGCAAGTTTTTACTACAACACTAGAGTCGCAATAGAAAAAGGAATAGCTAAAGGAGTTGTAGATTCAGGTAAACAGTTATTATCAATTGCAGCTAATGCTATTGAGCATCCCATAAATACATCGGTAGCTATTTATAAAGTAATAGATTCAATTGACACATTTCAAAAAAAATGTATTTTTCATCCTATAGATTCCTATAAACAAATATATACTACAATTACTGATTCCCAAACATGGATAGGCTTAAGAGATGCAGTTATACCTGAGCTTAGAAATCTTATGGAAGATTGGGGAAGTCTTGGTTTAGATGATAAAATAGAAAGAATTAGTTATTTAATTAGTAAAACAGGAACAGATATTTTTCTTCCAGGTGCTGCAACTAAAGCTACCGCTCAAGGTTTAAAAGAAGTTAAAACACTTATCCAAATAGCAAAAAATCTCGAAAAAACAGAACAGGTATTGGTTCTTGAAGGACTTGCCGGGACTAGTGGTAGAACAGAGGAATTTGCTCAAGTTGTTTGTAAAACAAGAACAATAGAACCAGAAATACCTTCTGCTTCAAATAAATTATTTACAAAAAATGCAATTAAACATATTGATCATTGGCATAAAGGTACTTTCAATTCCTCTATTGATTCAATGGGATATCATTTAACTAAACATGGAAAAGGAAGAACTATAGAGCAATATACAAATGATGCTATGAAGTTTTATAATAAAAATAAATATTTAGGAGAAAAAATAATTCTTAAAGATGGTACAATGGGTATTAAAATACAAACTGGTGCAGGAAAAAATAAAGTGGGAGGTTATTGGTCATATGATGGAAAAATCATTACATTCTGGGATTGAATTTAAAAAATTAAAAATAGCTTTTGACGATTTTCGAAAAATTTCTTTTCCTGAGCCGCCTATTGCTGATGAATTATATGATATATATTCTGAAATAGTTGAGTTTGATGCTTATATTGCAGGCTTAATTTCTTCATTAATAAATAATAGAAAAATTAATAAATGCGATTTGCATATGGATGAAAATATAAAGCAAAATCTAATCAATTTTAAAACAACTGATAAGCAAACTAAAAAAGAGTTATCTATATATATTAATTATCTAAATAAACTAGAGGAATTAATAAATATGACTTTGAATCTGATGCAATAATCTATTATAAGCATGGTATTTTAAAAAACTATAGTAGTCAAAATTTTCTGAAGTGATGTCAGGGTTAACGTATTAAAATTTAATTGAATCAAATTCTTTTGCTAATAATGTATATGATGATTGGCTTGAAAATTATGAAAATTTAAAACAATATTTTTTGAAAAAAAGTGGAAAATTGAATAGGAACATATCTAAACAGTCCCTAAGTGGAAGAAACAAATTCTTTCTATTTCGATGATAAATAATGGACTAGTTTTTTATTCTCAAGGAACTCATGCTTTAAATGAACAATTCTGTGATCAGGCTATAGATGGTAACCCTTATTATCGTGAAATTAGCATAAAATAACTGTTTTTTTCTTAAATTTTTTAATTTTTATTTAATTTGCTTAAAATGCTTTTAAATCGAAACAGCCTCTTACATGTATTTGATCTTCGTCTTTTTGTGTCATTAGTATTTTCTCCAAGTACAATCACTCCCATAAATTTTTATTTTGAGGTGACATTATAACTCAGGACTTACAGAAGAAAAAAAATGAAAAATTTTCTTAAAAACTTTTTAAAATTAATATTCTTGCTCAAACATTGCTTTGAATCAGTTTTTTTTGATTTAAAAAAAGACATAACAATTTTTTGATTGAAGTAGATTAAAAAAAAATGTAAAACCAAAAGGTACGGGTTTTTGAGGTTTTCAGCAAAGAAGAGTTTTTTATGTTAAATTTTCGTAAGTTAAAACAAGATTTTTCTTCTTCAGTGTTAAAAGAAGGGAAAACGTTATTCGATAAAAAAAAGATAGTAACAGCAAAAATATTATATTTAGATGCAGATACTGTAAGATTTAGTGGCGAGATTTTAAGTAATTTTGAAACGGCTTTTGAAAGTGAAATAGAAATAGATAGATTTGAATCGGAAATGATTCATTCTAATTGTGATTGTACTTACAGATTTGATTGTCAACATTTGGCTGCTTTGATTTTTTATCTAGAAGAAAATATTGATGCAATATTAGTGGATTATTCTAAACAAAATGATATCAATACAGATAATAATTTTGATGATGACCAAAAAGAACAACTTTTAGAGACAATTCAGCAGGCAGAAAGTAAAGAAGAAGCAAAAAAAGATGCTAATTATCAAAGAGAAGTTTTGCAAGAATATGCTTTAGCTTCTGATGTTTTATCGAAATCTCCTTTTTTTATGCCTGAAGAAAATAATAAAATTACAGACGCTGAAATAGCTGTTATCTTTAATCCAAAATCTTTAGAAAAAAGAAAAAAAATTGAATTTCAGTTAGCTTTGCGTATCGCTCAGCGTTCAAAACCACTTTTAATATCAAACATTAAAATGTTTTTAACAGCTCTTCGATATGAAGAACAAATATATCTTGGAGGAAAAAAATATCTTTTTTCCATTTTTTCATTTAATGAGAAAAGTAAAGAGATCATAAGTTATGTTTTAGATCATGCTCAGTTTGTAGATAATATCAAAAATGAAAAAGCACAAAAAATAGCAACATTTAGCTTTGAAGTTTTTGGAAGTCTACTTTCAAAAGTATATTTATTAGATAAAGCAAATTTTAATTTCGCTTTATCTTCAAGAAAATCAAATGTTTTGCAAATGTCATCTATTTTTTCTGGTAACTTAGAAAATCCTTTGCGTTTTTCTTTGAAGAACGCCTCAATTAATTTTGAAGTAGAACATATTGATATTCCAACTCCTAAACTATTTTTAATACCTCAATTTGTTGTAGATGAATCTTTTTTAAATATCGATGATACATATGTTTTTGAATGTGCTTTTCCCGGCATTTTACATGATGAAGTGTACTATCCTTTTTCAGAAAATATAAAAAGGGTTCATCTAAAGAGCTTACCATCTATTAGAGATATGACAATTCCTCAACCGCTGTTTGGAACTTTTGTAGAAAATTCTTTACCGGAACTTAATAGATTTGCAGAAATTACTCATAAAGATAGATTGCAAGAATTTGTTACACTTCCTTTTGCAGGCGAGTTAAAATCAAAATGTGAGATCTCATATCTTGATGGAGAATTAGAAGCTTCTTTTTCTTTTTTCTATGATGGTAATGAAATACCTTCTCATATGAACAAGATATCTTTTGATAACATCGAATCATTTGTTAAAGAAGATGGAATTATAGCAAGAAATCTTGTAGAAGAGAAAAAAATAATTGATGAACTTTTTCAAGAGTTTATTTTCAATACAGATACAGGAACTTATTTTGCCAAGACAGATAAAAAGATAATTGAGTTTATGACAGAAGTTGTTCCTGCAAACAAACATAGAGTTGACTTTGATTGTCCTCAAAATCTTTTAGATCAATTTATTTATGATAAGAGTGAATTTACTTTAGAATTAGATTACGAAGGACATGTAGGTTATTACGGTCTTAATCTAAAAGTGGACGGTCATTTGCAAGGAGTTTCTTTAGATCTTTTATGGGAGTGCATCGCTTCTAGAAGAGCTTTTATAGAAATGAAAAAAACAAAAACTTCTTCTTTAAACAAAGAACAAACAGCAAGATTTGCAAAAATTTTGGTTTTAGAACTAGACAAGGTCACTAAAATAGTTCAGATCTTTGATGAAATGGGGATAAAGAAACTTGATAATCATAAAGAAGAGAAACCTTTATGGAGTATTGTTAATATAGACGAGTCTTTATTTAAAGACTTGCCTGTTAAGTTTACAATGTCTAATGGTCTCAAAGATTTAAAAAAACAAATGCTTGGAGAAAAAGAGTTTTCTCCATCTCCAATCCCAAAAGAAATTGTTGCTAATTTAAGACCGTATCAAACAGAAGGTATTCATTGGCTAGAGAGATTAAGAGAGATGTATCTAAATGGAATATTAGCTGATGATATGGGACTTGGTAAGACTTTGCAAGCGATTGTTGCTATAACACAAACACATAATAAAGATAAGTCGGCAACTTCATTGGTTGTTTGTCCAACTTCTTTGCTTTACAATTGGCAAGAAGAAATATTGAAATTTAATAAACGCTTAAAAGTATTGATAGTGGATGGAATACCTAATCAAAGAAAAAAAGTAATATCTAAAGTTACTGATTATGATGTCATCATTACTTCTTATACTCTTATGCAAAAAGATGTAGATCAATACAAAAAAGTTAATTTTTCTTATTTAATATTAGATGAAGCTCAACATATTAAAAACAGAGGAACTCGTAATGCTAAATCTGTAAAAATATTAAATGCTTCACATAGATTAATCTTAACAGGAACCCCAATTGAAAATTCTTTAGATGAGCTTTGGAGTCTTTTTGATTTTCTGATGCCGGGACTTTTGAGTAGTTTTGAAAGATTTTCTGAAAAATATGTTCGTTCTGTAAAAGAAGAACATCAGACAAATATCGAATATTTAAAAAGGAAAGTATCTCCTTTTATTTTAAGAAGGATGAAAGTTGATGTGCTTTCCGACCTACCTCCAGTATCTGAAGTTCTGTACCATTGTCAATTAGCAAATACTCAAAAACAGCTTTATCATTCTTATGCTGAGTCTGCAAAAGATGAGCTTGTGAAACTAGTAGAAAGAGACGGGTTTGATAAAGTGCAAATTCATGTACTTGCTACATTGACAAGATTAAAACAAATTTGTTGCCATCCTGCTATTTTTGCAAAAGAAAGACCAGAAGAAGGTGATTCGGCAAAATACGAAATGTTATTAGAACTATTAGAAGGATTAATTGAAGGTAATCATAAAACTGTTATATTCTCTCAATACACGAGAATGTTGAATATAATGAGAGAAGACTTTATACAAAAAGGAATAAAGTTTGCATCTTTAGATGGAACAACAAAAAATAGATTGCAAATTGTAAAAGATTTTAACCAAAACAAAGATATAGTAGTATTTTTAGTTTCCCTAAAAGCCGGTGGTACTGGATTAAATATTACTGGAGCTGATACAGTAATTCATTATGATATGTGGTGGAATCCGGCTGTTGAAAATCAAGCAACTGATAGAGTTCATCGAATAGGGCAAACAAAAAATGTTACTACATATAAATTAGTGACAAAAAATTCGATAGAAGAGAAGATAATTGATATGCAACAAAGAAAAAGAGGTCTCGTTAAGAAAGTGGTTAGTTGTGACGATGAGGCTTTAGCTAAGTTGACATGGGAAGATGTATTGGAACTTCTACAGACGTAAAAGGGTATAAATTATGCCAGTAAAAACAAATTTTAACATTAAAGATTTTTTAGATAAGTCAAAAAAATTACTAAGAGGTCATTTCAATCAAGTATCAGGTTTTTTTACTAATGATATTGGTATTGACCTTGGAACTGCTAATACTTTAGTTTATGTGAAAGGTAAAGGTATTGTATTAGCTGAGCCGTCAGTTGTTGCTGTTGATTCTACTACTAATGATGTTTTGGCAGTAGGTCATAAAGCTAAAGCGATGCTTGGTAAAACTCCTAGAAAAATACATGCTGTTAGGCCAATGAAAGATGGTGTTATAGCTGATTTTGAAATAGCCGAAGGTATGTTGAAAGCTCTTATTAAAAGAGTAAATCCGTCAAAATCATTATTTAGACCGAAAATATTAATAGCTGTTCCATCTGGAATAACAGGTGTTGAGAAACGTGCTGTTGAAGATTCTGCTATGCATGCAGGGGCTCAAGAAGTTATCTTAATAGAAGAGCCTATGGCTGCTGCTATCGGTGTTGATCTTCCTGTTCATGAGCCATCAGCAAATATGATCATAGATATTGGTGGTGGTACAACTGAAATAGCTATTATTTCTTTAGGTGGTATTGTTGAATCTCGCTCTCTTAGAATTGCTGGTGATGAGTTTGATGATTGTATTATGAATTATATGCGTCGAACTTATAACTTGATGATTGGTCCTAGAACTGCTGAAGACATTAAAATGACAATAGGCAGTGCTTATCCTCTTGGAAAAAATGAACTTGAAATGGAAGTTAGAGGAAGAGATCAGGTTGCAGGTCTTCCTATAACAAAAAGAATAAATTCTGTAGAAATAAGAGAATGTTTAGCAGAACCAATTCAACAGATAGTAGAAAATGTGAAGCTTACTTTAGAGAAATGTTTGCCTGAACTTGCAGCTGACCTTGTTGAAAGAGGTATGGTATTAGCTGGTGGTGGTGCTTTAATTAAAGGACTTGATAAGGCTTTGATTAAAGAGACAGGACTACCTGTATTTGTAGCTCCTAATCCACTTTTGGCTGTATGTATGGGAACTGGTAAGGCTTTAGAGTATTTAGAAAGGTTCAAAAGAAAAAAATTAACTTAAATTTTTTTAATTGATTTAATGTATGCCATTATAATCCTTAACCAGGGTAAGGGGTAATATTGTAAACGTTAAAGCTCTTTATTGAACCTGAATTATGGGTTTTAACAAGCTAATAAAAGCGTTTTAGAAAGCTTTAAACTCGGTTTCTTTTTTTTGTGACAATAAGCAATTAAACCGGATAATAAATTTATTAAAAAATTAGCAGGACTTCTATGCCTGGAATGTTCTATTTGAGATATATTTTTTAATTGATCGTTTATAGTTTCAATAATAGATCTTTTTCTAAGTAAAAGCTTGTCACAGACATCCATAAGTTTGTTTCTCATGTTATTTCTGATTCCTGTAATAAGTTGAAGGTTTTGGTTCATCAAATCTTCAAAAAGTTTAGAAGAAATATAACCTTTATCACCAAACAACTTTCCCCATAAACCTTTTGTAAGTTTTTTTACCGGGCTAATATCCGAAACATTTCCTTGAGTAATTTGAAAAGATAATATTTCTCCTATTTCATTGATGATAAGGTGTAGTTTAAAACCAAAGAACCAACCCATTGTTGATTTACTTTTTTTAGCTATATTTTTAAAGACTTTGTTTGAATAACTTCTT
>Ga0233447_1000619_pt1 | contig 37259 bp, 42 predicted proteins | sample SI_124_October20_3_FD_183014 | JGI IMG/M metagenome (GOLD analysis project Ga0233447, IMG submission 183014) | Seawater microbial communities from Saanich Inlet, British Columbia, Canada - SI_124_October2016_135_MG | ecosystem: Environmental > Aquatic > Marine > Inlet | place: Canada: British...
TAAAATAGATAGGTTTATTTCTTCCTGAGAGAGCGTGAGTCTTTAGATCATCAAAATTATCTTCAGTTATCATTCCACCGCCGACAAAACCCGTCATCCAACCATGTCTATGATCCCCTGAGATAACATTTCTTCCGCAGGCCAAAGACTCTAAAATTCCTCTACCAAGAGTGATAACTAAGTCATTTTCATTGATTAAAGTGTCCATTTCTATGATTTCGGTGGTAATAAGTGTCAGGTTGTACTCTTTGCAGGCCTCTATGACGAGCTCATTGCCCTCTTTATTCCATGGATGAGTCAAATATAGGATATTCGTCAATTTTTTATTGATAGGTTTCTTACAATCGAACTTCAGAACGTCAATTCCGTTACGAATAATTTTACCCTTGCCGATTTCCTCCGTAACACTTACAACTTCGTAGGCTTCCGCAGGTGGTTGCTCAATATCTATAAAAAAAGAATGAGAAGTGAATATGATCGGAGCTTTTAGCCCTCTCAGCTTCAAATTATAAAAAGTAGTGGTGTGATTACATAGAATTCCGTCATAGTTATCCTCAAGGTCAGGATAATGTGTGTATATCTTGAAGTTTTCTGCCTTGAGCAGGTCCGAGAACATACCAGTTTCCAAAGTATAGATATCAACCTCGTGACCTTGAGCTCTAAGCTCGTGAGCCATCGTCCTGATCCAAGTTTCTGATCCTCCCACGTTAGCGAGATGATTATTTGTTAGTAGAATTTTCATTTGATTATCATTTTAATGTGTAATTATAAACCAAATTCGTTTTAATCTATTCATATTTGTCTAATATTTTATAAACTTCTTTCAAATTGTCTATTGCTTGCTTTACCTTCCATTTGTCTCCTGATGGGATACCTGAACCTGCCTCAGGAGCTCCATTTTGGCCCGCTATCAAATCTAATAGAGTTTCAAGGTAAATGATAGCTTTAGTATCGCCCAAGCCCTCTCCGCCCAATTTATAAACTACGACAGGTTCATAGCCTAGGCTCTCTAGCTTGCAGGCTTGCTTCCACCAATCTTTAACGTGAGCGACCTTATAGTTTTTGCATTCAATTCCAATTGTCCTTCCAAGGATTTGAACTGACGTATTAATGTCTCTCTTTTCTCTATTTCCCGCACCAGATCCGCCATCACGAATTGATCTATCATCAAGTCCCTTAGAGATAATCCTATCGGAAGTGTAATCTTCGAGCTGTTTGCCTTTTTGTTTCGCATTTTTCATGGGGTTTAGTTATTAACCATTTGTAAGGACAGATAATGGAGAGGCTATCTGCCCTCGCAAATGGTGGCGAGAAAGGTCGAGTAACTCGACACCAAAAAAGGAAGTGGAACATCAAAGGCTTTAGGCCTCCTCAGTTCACGAGGACCGGATCATGGGGAATCATATTAAGGATTATTCGCCCGAATATGCTATCCAGTGATCTAGTCACCGCTCTAAAAGGGGATATCGTCTATTGAAACCTCAACTTCAGGCGCTTCATCGCTAGATTGCTCGCTAGATTGGGGTAGTGGATCGCTTAAAAATATCCTGTAATCAGGATGCGTGTCCTTTGCTTTCTTGTTAGCAAAGATCACAATAGGTGTTTTCTTTCCGTCTTGTCCTTTTTGCAGGACACCTGATAAATAGACTACACCGGTCTTTGACTTCTTCTTCCATAATGCTCCAATGGATTCTTTGTATTCTTTTTCTGCCATAATATTATATGTTAATTAAAAGATGTATTTCTTAGAATTTTCTGTAACTGTTATCCACCTTATATTATCTAATTTATACCCAACTAAATTATTAATTCTATCTATAGATGGACACAATCCTCTATTATATCCTGATTCACTCCATGCTTTGTGCAACCTCTTAAATCGTCTCAAATTTTTAGGATCATTACACCATTTTATAAACTGGTTCTTAGTACATATTTCTTTACCTTGTACACTATAATCCCTAGTAGATCGCCCCTTGGTACGATATAACATCGTGGAATATCTATGAATAAAGATATAATTAATGTTATTTTTCATCCTATCCTTATAATATGCTGTGTAGCGAGTTTTATTCTCAAATAGGTTTTTTCTAACATCAATCTTATTACACTCTTTGCACTTATTCACCCTACCATCGGGCATTTTAGGATGTTTATAAAATTTATCTAACGGTTTAATTTTGCTACATTTAAAGCATTTCTTGGTAGTCATAGCTAATCTAAGTTAATAATCATACTTATATTATAGCTTAGATCAACTATCAACTCAAATCCTTTCTAAAAGGGCAAATCCTCATCAACTGCAGCCTTTTCTGTGTTGCCACTTGAATGGTTGCCATCATCATCAGCTTCCTCTATGCCGAGCATAGTAGTAAGACTGTAACGTCTCATGTAAGTTAATGCACCACCTAGCTTCTGTGGGTTGTTTTCTTCCTGACAAGGTAAGGTAATCTTACCGGCACTTGAAGCACCGCTAGAATGGACCAGCTTAGTCCTTAGAATTGGCACAGGGCCAGTAGGTGTGATCAGCACGTCAGGTGCTTGTAATAGTATAAAGTTGTTAGCTTTACAAATTCTCTTTGCTTCTTCCAATACGTCTTTCAATGGAACGTAGCCGGACTTAAAGAACGGATTGCTCGCTGACTTCTTAAGTCTAGCCACGTCATTGATTAATGCTTGGTAGTCTGCAAAGAATGTTGTGTCTTTCTTTGTAGTACTCATAGGTTTAATACTTTAATATTTCTTCTTCAATTAATAAATCTAGTTTGGCTGATAGCCTCGCTATTTCTCGCTTAACTCCACAGCGCTTAGAGAATTGATACCACTTAAGCCTGCGTAATCGATTAGCCATCTTGTCCCTATAGATAAATGTCTTAACGATTTCAGGCCTGTTGTTGCCTACCTGCTCTATAAACTCTGCTTTTGGATCAGGATCACTCATACTGCATCCCTCCTTTCATTGTCTTCTATATCCTCTAAGAATAAAGCGTACTTAATGTTTTGCTTTGTGATGTATTCTGCATACTCTTGGCCATAATCGATTATCTCTTGGACATCGATATCAACTAACCAATCATTAAATGCATCCGGAAACTGATCATCAAGTGTCTGTGGCTCTGCCTCGAAAAACTTCTCTTGTAGAAAGCTATCAAAGGTTGTTTTTGGTTTATACATTTGACACCTCCACATCTTGGTAGCCACAGGAATCACACTCGTGTTCGCCTGTAGGATCCCAACCATCCTTGTCATTTCCTATAACAACCGCTCTGTATTCTATTTCGTGGCAAGATGGACACTCCACCGCCTCGCCTAGAACATCAAAGTTTTCAGGATGATACTTCTTTTCTATTTCTAGATCATAATCTTTAATCATAGGTCCTCACTCCTTTCCTTTATTTATTAAATACGATCCCAACACACCCAAATTTTACCATTCCCTTTTTTGATTTCCGCGTTTGCGGCTCTCGCAGAACAATAAACATCTAGAGCGCATTTAGGTGTCATCTTGGTCTTAAAGTGAACAGAATTCCACTGAAAAAGTCCAAGATCTACTGTCATGTTAGTATTTACATGGTAAGCCTCAGGATTTAGAGATGACTCACAGCGAGCCAAATTTACTAGGACATCACAGTTTTCACCATTAGTAGCTAAACAGATATGCTCAGCTATAGTATAATCAATTGCTTTCTCTTGGGCTTGTACCGGTTGAACTTCTATAACCGGATAAATTTTGTAGGCAACATACTCAGCTGCAAGGTCTGCTAGATTGATAAGCAATGCTGATAGCACCGCGAATTCTAGTAACAGAACTTTTCCAAGTTTGCCTCTAATTAGTTTGTTAAATTTCATAGATTTGTTTTAATGTTTGTTTTTGCTTGTGTCTCTCAGCATGATGCTTAGTGCATAACCAATCGACCGCTAGTGGTTTAGTATAATCATCATGATGTGCCTGCACCTTGCCGGAACACCCTGATCCAATACTACACCTTTTTGGTTTGCTGATTTTATGTGCCACTACAGCATTTCTTAATGCTAGGCGACACATGTGACGTAAATGATTTATAGGATCCAAGTAATACTTACGATAGTAGGCATTAACTCTGTCCTTGTTCGCTTTCCTCCACCTCTGTTCCCTCTTGTACTTGGTTGACTGCATGGTCCTCTTCCTTTCTAAAGAGATCAACGATGTTATGATCAAAGCTCTGATCTAACTGTGCCGCCTTAGCTACAAAGTAGCGATAGACTACATCAGCAGTTCTTAACTTCGGCTCAACCTGTCCATCTTCCGTTCTGCACCATTGTCTGACACTCATGTTCAGATGTCTGGCAATCTCTTCCTGTGTAATGTGTAAGTCCTTTCGAACTTGTTTAATCCTTAACATAGATTTTCTCAATTACTAATTAATCGTACTTACACTATAGCTTAGGTAGAATATAATGTCAAGTCCTATGAGTCTAGCAGTTTATCAGGGTTTCTTCCTTTAAATTCCTTATATAGAGCTGAGTAGATCTGTAATTTAGGCTTCTGATCCAAATTCATAACGTACCTTATATAGGATGGATCCTTAAATTCAGCCTTTCCACTAGGTAATAGGTTATTGCAAACCTTATGCCATGTAAGAGCTTTTCCACCCGGAACGTCATCTAGTACCGGATATTCCTTTGCGAACTGTACAGCGCGTTGTACGGTGCGTGTGGACTTACCTAAGGACAAAGATACCTTAGCTCCAATCTCATGTATAGGGATTTCGCCAAATTTTTCTGAGTCCTCTAGTATTCTAGATCCTAACATATGATAGCCCTGAACGAGAGTCCAACGTGAAATGAATAAGGACTCCGAGATAATGCCCTCGCAATCATTGATTAGAGATTGATACCATTGATTAGTTGTTAAATTTACTTCCATATTCGTCTCTTAATTTTTGTAGCCATTGGAATTGTCTAGGCTCAAGGCCTTTCATTTGTTGGACTCCAATTTTTCTAACAAAGTCCAACTTAGACATATTCATTATAACTTTATATGAATAGCCTGTTCGCTTTAATATTTTATCTTCAATTACTTTGTCCATTTATTCTTTATTGGTTTTATATTCTGAATTATCCCAAAAGTATTCACAATCCTTTTCTTTCATATTAAGAAAATAAGACTGCATATGTTCACTTGGTTCTGCTGTAAAGCGATAACACTTCTTTCTTCGCTTACACTTCTTATTGTCGCACATTGAAATATCAGGACTCATATACTTATTTATTTAGTTTCTCTTTTACTGCTTCCCTTACTGCATAAGTTTCTCCATAAGCCATATCATAGCTTACTTCATACTTTCTTTTACATCTTTTACAATCAGCTGTAAATCTATCTGTATCCAAATTGATAAATCTATGACCAAATAATATACAGACCATTTTTGTTATGTGTTGTTTCATATACTTTTTATTTAATATACTTTTTATTTAATCTTCTAATAATCCTAATGCTATAGCACTTTTGCGACTAATTACTTTTATATTACCATCTACTTCTACCTCTACATCATCATCTTCATTTACAGCAGGTTTATAATCTTTAATTAAAAGTATTTCATCTTCATTTTCTAATTCAGTAACATCCCAATGAGCTCCTTTTTTACCAAAGCACCGTCCAAACTCTAGTTTTAAATTACCAGACACCCAAGCATTACCATACACCCAAGCATCACCATACACACAAGCATCACCATACACACAAGCATTACCAGACACCCAAGCATTACCAGACACCCTAGCATTACCATACACCCAAGCATTACCATACACCCAAGCATCACCAGACACACAAGCATCACCATACACACAAGCATTACCAGACACCCAAGCATCACCATACACACAAGCATCACCATACACACAAGCATTACCAGACACCCAAGCATTATCCCCTTGGTTTAGGTTATCTTCTTTCTCAATCCAACCACCAAGCTCACCTTTTTCTACATTTCCAAAAGCAATCTTAGCTTTGATTTGGTAAAGAGTTTTATCATAAACTTCTTTTGTGTTTTTTGTTAGTTTAAATTTCTTCATATACTTTTTATTATTTAATAAGTAAGTTGTAGCGGGTGAACCTATAGCTATTAGAATGTATCTTTTTTCAGTTTAATCTTTAAATTACAAGTGGTAACAAGGGCGAACACTAATAATAATTGCCCGTTTCATTATAGTAGAAGTATTCAATTACCACCTGTAAGCTAGAGATTATATGCAAATAGTGCATATTCCATCCATAGAGATTGTAGGCAGCACGACCGACCACCGAAGTGGCACTGGTTTGACCTACAATCCCTGTGGGTAGAGGTAAATAAACTCGCAATCCACCCTTTACCTTCTAATATAAACTAATGAAGTGATACAGGGCCGGAGCAGGTGTAACCTCCACAGGTCAGGATAATCCGGTAGCTAGGATACGATACATGTTAGATGGCTCAGGTGACAGGATGGCGGTCATTTCCCTGAGCTTTCGCACATATACCTTATACTAGTTTATGTTTAACCGAGTGGTTTGACTTGCGTACTCGTAAAGCAAGGATCTGTATACGTTTTAATACAATACAAAAAACCGCCCACTAGCGATGTCTGATCACACCGGTGCTAGAAAGCGGTCTTTTATATTGTATTGTTGTTGATGTGATCATATATATATGATAACACATGTAAATAAATTTGGCAACTATCGAGATGATCCCCTGCCGCCGGTGCTTCTACTAGATCCCCTAGGTGTGACTTTGGTCTCCCAAAACTTCCAAGGTGTGGTCTTTCTCTCTTCTATATACTCTTTAGCGGCCTGTGATCCCCATTTACCGTTCAAAATGGTCCTTATCTGCTCAATGTTACCCTCTACAGGATACATTAGCCGGCCATTCTTGTCATAAACTCCACCCTCCATGACAATTCCGGAGCCTCTAAGGATGTTCTGAGCCTGCATAGGCAGGTAAAAGAAACCTGTACCCTCCCAAGCGGCATCCTTAAACTTACCTTGAGCCAAATTAGTCATAATCTTAGCAAAGGATCCAAGTGTAGGAGCCGGAGCATAAGGTTTGCCTGTCTTAAGGGCATACCATACGTTGTTGATTACAGGGAAATTACCAATTATAGAATCAGCGATTGAGCTGGCTATGTCCTGATAGTCCTCATCATCCTCATCGAATCCTACCATAGCAAGCTGAGATATAACCGCCTCAACGTAGCCGGCAATAATAACTGCCATAAATGACCTAGCCATTAGCTTGGCCCTGTTTTGGTTTAGATCCTCGCTAGTCTCTTTCTTCCAGATATCTGTAACATAAACCTGCATCTTAGAATTAAGCTGTGAGAAAAACATATTCATATTCTTTCCAAGCTCTGTCCTGAAATACCGTGGCTGTTCTGATCTACTCATACCGCCCATGACTCTATCAACTATAGTATCAGCATACCTCATCATGCGCCTCATCTTCTTCTGATCAATAGGTCGGCCCTCGGCCCTCTCTCGTTCCATCATCTGTGACAGAACTGCAACGTAGCCCATCTTAGCTGTCATCTTATCTACGTAGAGCGCTGGCTTACCTAAGAAGTTAAGTGCCTCTGATCGTATATCCTGAATGGCAATTCCAAGTGTACGCTCCTGAATGGATCCAGATTGATTTGCTAGCTGGTTCCAATAAGGTGTGTTAGCAGTAAACATTGCCTTAACTGTACGTCTCCAGCCTACTAGAGCGGCAAAGTCCCAAAGATTGAGTGGCTGTTTAAGAATAACTGATATCTTACCACCTAGGATAGTAAAGGCACGAACTGCCCTGATCTTCTTCAAGAACTTCCAATTGCCCTGAGCGATAGGTGGGTTAACCACATTTCTGTACCATTGCTTGAGTAAGCCGGTAACCTGTGGCCCTGCAATTTCTTGGAGCTGTGTAGAGCTGATCAGGTAGTTAACGTCATACGTGACACCACCTAGCTCGACATAACGTGTCGCGTTATCAATCCAAGTCTCCATGACCTTAGATATATTCTTCTCGTATAGGCTGATATCTGTGTCCTTTACACGTTCTTTCAAGGAGCCGAAGTAAGGATCATTGCGAGTAAAGGCAGTAAGACCACCAGCTTCTGCAATAATTAGATCATCCTTGGTATATAAAGGCAGGTAATTTGGCACCGTTCCAAGACTTCTGCCGTTCTTCTTGGCAGTACGTCTAACAAATGGCTCCATTTCTTTTACTATCTTGCGATATTCCTTGTAAGCAAACTGTGCCTTAGGTGTAAGTTCGGAAAAACCAACCTTATCTTTAGTAACTCCCTGCTTATATAGTGAGTATGATAGGAATTTGGCCTGCTCTTTCTTAGATAATCCCTTAACCAAGCGCTTCTTAAGCTGAGATGATTTCATGGTGGCGCGTTTCTCTGCTGATCTAACCGGTACAAATATCACATCGTAGAATCCCTGACCAATACGATCAAAGAATCTCTCGCCTGTCTCGTATCCTTGTACAAATTCGGCAACTGTTTTCTTAACTTTCTGGAATATCTTATTAACTCCCTTTAGATCCTCCACCTTAATGTGTTTAATCTTGGAAGTTTTCTGAATATAGTTGAGAACTTTATTACTTATCACGGATTTGACCACCTTTTCACCATCTACTTCTTGGACTTTGATACGTACTAAGTCTTTAAGCATCGCAGATGAGCGTTTTTGGCCCTTGATATCCTCGTTATAATAGACTTTTAAGCCTTTTATAACATCTTCGGACACTCCGTGCTTCTTAAGCATGGCAATTATGTTCTCACCGCTATCGGTTTTAAGGATCCTACTAGCAATATAATCTAGATCAGTCCATTTACCAGCAGAAGTCTTTTCAGTAAGGAAGTATTCGTGAGTAGCTTCTTCAGATAGATTATCTATAACTAGAGAAGTAGGTGTCATACCCTCCTTGTAGGCAAAAACCTTTTTCTTAGATCCATCGTCACCAATAAGTCCCCAAACATAATCTTCATTTACGTCATTGGTATAGGCCTGTCTAGAGCCGGACTCAACAATGTCCTTATGTGTAGCAAGGAATTCAGCAGGTTCTGCAAACTTCTTAATAGCTTCAGCTCCTGCCTCACCCTGTTGTTTGATCTGTTGCTTGTAAGTACCCTCAGCAGATGCAAAGTAAGGTGGATCCAGATAATAACCAATCTTCTCTGGCTCGGACCTGTCTATCTTATTGACCATGTCCATACCATCCTCGTTGTATAGGGATATCTCTGTACCGTGTTCCTTAGCTAGAGTAAATGTTTCGTTTATTTCATCAAGACTAACTAGTGTTCCAAACTTACCAAATATCTGATCCTCAAACTTCTTAAAGCCGAAGTTAGATATCATCATCTGACCTTTGGTAGCTCTCATACCTATACGCAAAGCAAAGGCATTTTCAGTAGCCGCGTCAACTGTTCTAATCTTCTCGTGGACCATGCTGTCCATAGCCTTTTGGAATACAGTAGAAAACCTCTTACGATAATCATCAAATACTGTGACCTGTTTGCCAATCTCTTGGCCCTTTACCCAATCAAGCCAAAGCTCTGATCCAATAAAGGAATCAGGATGTTTTTTCATAAAGGCCCTGAATGTATCATTAACCAGCTTATCTTGGGAGCCTAGTTTGAGTATTGTGTCATTAAACTTCTTAGCCGCCTTTTCATAAGATGCCTTAACCTGAGATAGTTTTCCGTCTTGTATAGCCTTAACTATAATAAACTTATCTATATCAAATATATTAGCATGGTACTCCTTGAGTCCTGCCTGTATAGAATCCTTAATTGAGTGAGTTCCTAGAGTAAAGGCTCTAGCATAAGGCTCAATGATTTTCTGAACACCCTGCTCGGCCCAATCTCTAAACAACTTACTAAAGTAAGGAATGGTTGTGTCTTTGTTTCCAAGTAATCCAAAGGCTCTAGAATTCTTAGCTTTCCCCGGTCTAAGGAATGCCTTGATCTGCTTCTTAAGATTTTCTGATATAGCAGGGATATCGTCCTTAGTGGTACCAGTAACTGCTTTTCTAATCTTGTTATATTTGGCCTTATTATTAGCCGCAAGTTCTTTGGACTGTCTTTCTGCCATTATACGCTCTCGGAACATATCATAGACATCATCCATGCCCATCTCCTGAGAGTAGAACATATCGTCAAAAGCCGCGTCTTTCATACCACCACCGTAGCTCTTACGTAATGCCTCTACATCCTCGGCCTCGTTTAGTCTTTGACTAGGTATTTTTAGCTTATAGAATTTATCATACTGTTCCTGTAGTTTCTCATCAGAATAATATACCTCGGTCTCAGCTCTTGCTTGTTCTGCCTCAAGTGCCGCGTAGTCCTCATTGGTAACCTGATTGGTAGTATCATCAACACCCTCTTCCTCCTCTTTGCCTTTGTGCATTTCATCCATATCAGCCTCAAAGTCAGCTTGATCATACTCAATATATCGCGACAGGTCCCGATCCCAAAAGCTCTTCTCTTTAACCTTGGTAGGTCTCTTAGCTTTCTCAGTTAATACTTTCTTCCAGAATAAATTGACTGCGTCTGGGTTGTTTGTCTTACCTGTAAAGAATTTCTTAAGAGCTAAAAATATCTTCTTCCAAAAGCTGTGTATCTTGTTATCTGTCTTGAAGTAAAACTTGCCTGTTTTCTTGTAATCATAGGCCATCTTCTCGCCAATTCTCATTAGCTTTTCTTCTAGCCCTTTCTTAGTTTTTACTTCAGGGAATATCTTGCGTAGCTCTTTTAGTATTTCGCGCTTGCTCATACCCTTAAACATTTCCATACGATCCATGTTATTAAAGACCATGTGGCCCAATTCATGCTCGCCGGTAAACATAGTAGTAAGGTCAGCTAAAGATATAGTTTGATAAAACCTAGTACCAAAAGCTGTCTTGCCTCTCTTAGATATAATCTCTTTAAAGAACTCAACCTGTACATTGGTAAGGCCTAGCCTCTCTATTGAGTCAAATAAGCGCTTTTCTTGCGCCTGTGAGCGCTTTACTTTCCTTTTGTAGGTTGGAATACCATCTAGCCACTTAGGATCAATACGGGCCAATAATTTACGTTCGCCCTTAACGTCACGTGTGTCTAGCTCTTCCACATTTTCCATCATATCAAACAGAATATCTGCCTTAGAAAACTTTATCTTATCAGCTGTAAGTGTCTCTCTATCAAACTCTTTGGTATATAGGTCCTGTAGCTGTTGCTGAGTCATACCCTCTTCAACCGCTTGTTTGATTTCTCTAATGAAATTAATCTCATCACCTGATCTGCCCTCTTCTAGAATTGGTAGTGTTTTAGCCTCCTCGGTTTTGTTTGCTTTATTAAAGATGTCTGTTAGTTGGGATTCATTCTTTATGGTGTTTTGTAATTTTTTTGGCGCATAAATAAATTCTCCTTTTGACCTTACTAAATCTTCATATCTATGGATTGGATTGTCAGTAATAAGTATTTCATCTAACCCAACATTCTTTATCTCTTTAATTTCAGTAGAACCCCTTTTAATTCCATATTTATTAAGGTAATCTTTTGCTAATTCTTTTGAATCAAATATAAAATCTCCAGCATTTATACTTTGTCCTTTAGGTAAAACTCTATAAATGGTTATTTTAGGATTTTTTCCAAATGCTAATTTTCTATTACTTAATAAATCTGCCTTTATATCTAAACTTTGTTTTGATAATTTCCATTGATTCAAATCTCCCATATCTAACTGCTTCATTCTTGCTATATCAAAAGTTGAATAACTACCTATTTCAGTAGGGTTCAAATTCATTGCTTGATACCTCCTATTAGCAATATCACTTCTATCACCACCAGATTTCATTGCCTTAACAAACTCCTCTGCACTCTTATACTTCTTAGCTTCAGTAATTATATCTTCTTTAACAGCAACCTCCTCAGGTAAAAATGACATCTGATCCTCATCTTCAATCTCATCTTGTTTGGACATTGGCCCTTGTGGTAGTCCCTCTACATTTACGATGGTATCGTTCATGTCTATATTAGGACTTATAAATGATTGAGTACCTACATAAGCACCTCCACCAAGAACTGTTCCAACCATACCCTCTCTGGCCATATCGCCGCTTAATACATAGTTTTTAGCCTCTTCAATAACAGCCTCTCTCTCTTCATCTGTCTTAGCATTTTGCCAATCCTGATCTAACTTTAAGAATGACTGCGGCACCTCAGTACCCCAACCCTCTATAAGAGATGATTTCATAAAGTTTGCCCAGCTTGCCTTAGCTCCGGCCTTAAACATTGCTTCTAAGGAATTACCAAGCACCATGTCACCGACAACGTCTATTCCTATCTTTTCTATGCTTGTTATTTCACCATCTTCTGCGAGCTGTTCGTTAGCAGAAATAGCTGTCCAATAAGCGGCTCCAAGAGCTTGCCCGAATTGTGGGTTTATTCTACCACCACCTATGGTAAGTACCATGCCTATTCCCATCTGTGGTCCAGCATTACTTAGATCATACATGAACTTCTTAAGCTGGCTATTGTTAGGATCGTTCATATCAGCCCTCATTGACTGCATTGCTTGATCATAAGTTTCATTAGCCACGGTCTCTACATCCTTAGTCCTGCCTTTCATAAGACTTTTAATGACTGCTAAGTCAGAATGTTTTTGAGCGGCATATTTCATACCAAGCTCATCTGTCTTTTCGCCAACCCATCCAATTACATCCTTGGATAGTTTGCTATTAAGAGCTTTCATATACCATTTACTGGCTTCAAGCTCCTCGTGAGTGTCATATTTCTTGCCGCCTATCATGTCGGCCATCTTATTCCAAGTATCTAGTTCTTTCTGGTTATTCTCTTGTGCGCGTTTATTGCGCCAATCCATCATTTGTTTAAAACCGTTCTTTCCTTGTTCAACCGCAAAACCAAACACTTCAGATGTGCTTGGTCCCTCTACTATGCTAGGCGTAGAGTTTGTTGTCTTAAATTGGTTGACCTTGAAATCGTCAAACAGTTTAGAATTAACTGTTGGTCTAAGTGTCATTGGCCCTACCTTATTTTGTAGGTTCTTCATCATTAGATCCTGACGATTTGCGTAGGACATATTGGCAACCGGTGCCTTTGACATCGGTCCCTCTGGTAATGATGAGCTGGTCGGAGCCTCTGGCTTAATGCTTTGACTTAGCTTGCTTTGGTTTTGCCGTCTCTCTCTAAGTCGTTTAAAGTAATCTTCGTAACCCATTTATTTAGTTGTTAATTATTTCTTATCTCTTTCCTCCGCGTCAGGTTTAGTAAATCTTTCGAAGTGATCTATAATCATCTGCGTTAGTTCTCTTTTTTGTGTGTCGTTCAAGTCATGCTGAGTAGCATAAGAATTGACTGCTGAGTCCAGCTTAGCTCTATCCATCCTGTAGTCAGTACCGGTAATCTTTCCCTTAACATCTTCAAGGTCCACTATGTTCATCATGTTAGCGGCAGTTTCAGTAACAAAGCTCTTCATCTGTGCAGGAATATCTTTACTCTCAAACTCGAAGTCACCGTAGCCAAATTTATCTTCTAGTGATTGGTCTGGTCTATCTTCATTTAAAGCCTCTGTCATTGCCTCTCTCATTATAGGCGTAATGTCTGTACCTCTAGTGACAGATACCGCATCTAGTACTTCACTTAATTTGTAATATTCACCGGTTTCAGGATCTGGCGTGTTCATTAAATTAACTACATCTGCCATGATGTCTGGTGTCCAACCAGCACCCCTTAAATCTCTAATATCTTCAGCGTTAAGTTCAATAAAGAAATCTGAAAGGTCTCCACCCGGTCCGTTGCTAGGTCCAGAAGTCTTAGCCAAAGGTTTCATACCTTGATAAACCTGTCCACCAATAGTAACTGATTGATTAAGCGGTATCTTAATTAAGACATTTGTAATAGCAATATCTCTTTCTTCCCAATCTCCTTGAGCTTCAGCCATCTTAGCTTCTTGCATATTTACCCATAGTCCCTCAAGTGAGCCTTCCATCATTCCTAGATCTTCTTCCATTGCTGTATATTCTTCATCAGTAAGAGAGTTAATATCAATTCCACCATCAACAAGACTTTGGAATTTCTTAAGAGCCTCGCTGTAGATACGATCTTCAACATCCCATTGATATTTCTCATCTTCTCTACCCTCAATAAGTTTGTTTCTTCGTCTATCTTCTTCAGCCCAGTTAGCATCGCGTAAGTTAGTAAGAGCTCCAATTTTATCTTGGTGTAAACTTCTAAGTCTATCAGCAGTATCATTGAATCTGTCCCAAGCCTTATCGTTAATAGCCATTTTAAGTTCAGCAATAACAAGTCCCTCCTCAGCATCTATCTGAGTAAGTCTTTGAATTCCAGCACCCTCTTCAGCACTAAGAATAGAAGTTTGCATCTCATTGGCATATCTTTGGCGGCCTGCCCTGATTCCTGATGCTGTCATACCAGCTAGAGTAGCGGCATTAAGCTGCTTCATTTGGTCCTTACGTAAAGAAAATGCATTCCTAAGGTTTTCTATTATAGGAGCATACTCATCTTCTATTGAATTTTGCCAACCAGCTAAGGAATTATCTACTTGATTAAGCTGATCTATCTGAGCATCTATCTCATCTGCATAGGCTTGATTAGCCTCTGACACAGGATTGATATCGTCAGTAGGTTCTTCAATTGTGATGTCCTCACCGTCACCTGTGTCGGTAGTTTCATCTGTTATTGTGTCACTTGTGTCGTCTATACTACCACCACCAGTATCAACCGGTGTCGCGGCAGTAGAATCATCATAGGTTGATTCCCCTGTAGCAGAATCATAAGAAGTCTCTAAATAATACCCCGTATCGAAAAATCCTTGGGAAGTATCATCATTAGCAACCACTCTATCTCCTGTTTCAGGGTTGTATAATGTTGCGTCTGGCATAGTGTTTATTTATAAAGTGAATAAAAGTATTTAAGATTGCCCTGAGTAAGTTCTCTAGCCGTCTTAGATGTAAAAATTGACCTGCGTTTAGTAGGGGTAATGGGAGCTGTTTTGTTAGTCATCTTTTCGGTCAAAAGATTAGCTGACTCCCTTGCTTTTTCTTCAGCAAACTGAGATTGCGCGGATGCGCTAGTCTTTAGCTTAGCAGTAACATCCTCCACTTGGCCTTTGGTAAAGCCTACTGCTTCGGCACGTGACTTACTAATCTCTCCCCTAAGAGCATTAGTTGCCGCCGCTATTGCAGATCTCATTTGGCCTGCTGAAATACCTGATTGTTTAGCCATATTATTTATTATTTAATTTATATTTTAATTAAAACCAGCTGTTTAGTGCTATTAAATAATGGTTAGAATCAGAGCTGCCCTGTGCTCCTCCTGCTCCACCGGCATTACCAGTTGTTCCTTCTGAACCACCACCGCCACCACCACCGGCACCTGATGCAGTAGTTGTAGCTGTTCCAGCTACTCCGACAGAACCACCACCATCAGTGCCAGCACCACCAGCTGAACCTGCTGCAGAATAAGAACCAGCACCACCAGCTCCACCTCCACCTCCACCATTAGTAGCACTATCTCCACCTTTACCACCGGCACCACCGGCACCACCTTTAGCATTTATAGTCCCATCAGCAGCAGTTAGTGTGTTATAAATAACTAAAGCCATACCACCAGAACCACCAGAACCACCACCTGCTCCACCGGTATCTCCTGAACCCTCAGCTCCAACGGCACCAGCTGTTCCGTTTACATTTATTTCACCAGTGGCATCAAAATCTAAAGCTCCAGCACATTCTATAATTACACAACCACCACCAGAACCACCTACTCCACCAACTGCTGCAGAACCACCATTTGTTCCACTAATTCCACCAGATGCTCCACCAGAACCACAAGCTAATTGCATAAACCTTTTATATAATTTATCTACATTAACAGTTGAATATGATGAAAGACTTGTTAAAATAGCACCACCAGCTGAACCAGCACCAGCACTACCTCCTGAACCAGCTACACCAGTATTACCCTCGTGGTCAGCACTAGTATCAACTATATCGTAACCATTTACGTTTGCTGCTGCTCCATCACCATCTAAATCTATAGTACCAGCTATGGTAACATTACCGGTTGCTCTTAAAATAAGTATTGTTCCACCTGTTCCTTTATTTGATAAAGCTAACGTAGCTCCAGCTGATATATTTATCGATGTATATTCTTTTACCAAAATATTAGCTGAATCAGCATCTAAACTAGTAGTGCCACTCGTTACATTTAAAGCTCCATCTGAACCAGTTCCACCAAAAGTACTAAAATTGCCGTCAGTAGTGGTAGATGATATTTTACCACTAGCATTGAGAACAGGAACCTTACCTACATCTGCAGCTCCTGCTGATGTGGTTACAATTCTTGCTCTTGTTGTTTCTTGTCCTGTACTCATATAATTATTTTTTAATTTTCATTCTTAATTAAGATTCCTGTATCGCTTACTGATTTACCAACTACCTTTGAAATAGTACCAGCAGATAATGATAATGCTCCTGCTGTATCAGATACATAATAGGTGTTATAAGGAGAAAGACTTGTTAATCCACTATAAACTCCATTAGTAATTACATCAACACTATTACCAGCAGTTACTGTTGTATCAGCAAAACCAATAAAGTTTGTTGCTAAATTTATATTACAAGCATTGGCTACAGCTGAACCATCTGCTTTTACTACTCCGTAAGTTGGAGCAGTCAAAGGCGTTAAAGCAATAGAAGCCATAGCACCATTTGCATTTGATAATGTTCCAGAAACAGTTGTCTGTTGTTTAGGATAAATATAACCACTTAAACCTGTTAATAATCCTTGATTAGCAGTTCTACTAACTTGATTATTAGCAGCATTTACTATTGAGCTAGTAGCACCAACTCCTGAAGTAGAATTATGAAATACACTTAATAATTGTGCGTGTTCTACAGTTGGTGTAGTGTCTAATGTTAATGCTGTTGTTCCAACTGACATATCACTAGAAACATCAACTGATTGAGTTACATTGTGAAGTGAATAAGCTATAATAGCATAATTCTCAACTGCTCCAGTACCAGCTATTGCTATTGAAAAATTATAAGTTCCAACAGCAGGAGCAAATAATATAAATGACTCTAGTAATCCAGTAGTATTATAGGTTTCTGAAGTTAATTTAGTCATAGCTACACCATTGAAAGTATAAGCAGAAGTTCCAGCACTAGCTCCAGAATCACATCCAAAAAATACTACTAAAGCTCTATTAGTATTATCTGCTACAGTAATACTTACTGTATGTGTTGCACCACCAGTTCCAGTTGTGCCTTCACCATAAGCAGTAGTGTCAACTTGAAGTCCACCATCTGAAAAGTAAGGTGCTATTGATAAAGCATCTCCTGCTGTAACATTTTCTCCAGCTACAAAACTTGTACTCACTGTATTTATACCACTAGCTCCAGCACTAAATACTGACTTCGCTTGAAAAGTGGCTGCTCCTTCAACATTTAAAGTTCCATCTATATCTACATTACCTTCTAGGTAAGCATCTTTGAATCTTTTAGTATCTGAACCAATGTCGTGAGTATTAGTTACATCAGGAAGTATATCACCAGTTACATTATTCCAAGCTGGATTATATAAATCCACTGAAACAACTAACAGAGTAACTTTATCAGTATCTGCTACTGCTGTGTTTAGAATAACTATAGTAGTTCCTGAAGTTGTATAATCTTCACTAGCTCCGTTCTCTTGGAGAACACCATTTACATAAACTTGTAAATAAACATCTGAAGTAAATGAACCAGTAGTCAAAGTAAATGTAGTATTAGTTGGTGCATCAGTTGCATCAGTTCCTAAAAAGTTATCTACATAAACTGTACCAGCTCCACCACCTGCTCCTGCTAAAGTCCAAGTAGCTTCTCTCATTGTATTAGTACCTGCTGCACTTCCTGTAGTTACTGTAAGTTCTGAACCAGCTTTAGTAGCTGATAAAGTAAGGGTAGTTGTACTTGGAGTAGTTAATACATAGTAAGGAGTACTAATTGCTAATCCTGTAGGTAATGTATCTGTAGTTTCCCAATATACATATTCACCAACACTTAATCCGTGAGCTGCTGATGTAGTTATTACATTAGATGCTACACTTGAATAAGTTGCTTTAGTAGCTGTTAAAATATCCCATACATATATTTTACCATCATCTAACGTCACGCGTGCCTCACCCTCAATAGTTCCCATTGGTAATGCTGTAGAACTAGCCACTACTCCTGTCCAATACCCCTCACGGGTATCTACGTAGGTCTTGGTTGTTAGGTCATAATTGCTGCTTGGCGAATATGAACTATCCATAGTACCGTCAGTAGTAGAGATAAGATTTTGATAAACCTGTGGATTATTAGATATTACAAACACGGAACCACCTGCATGAGCCTGTCTAAGGCTGCTGTCAGCTGTGTAAGGTGTTGTAAACTGTAATCCACGTGTTACTCCGGTAAGTGTGGTACTTGTAAGACCAGTGAAAGAAATGATTTCTTCCCTAGCTGTACCCGGTTCCAAAGTACCGTAGTTTATTGTTGCAAGATCGCCGGACACTATGGCCGAACCATCTGGCAAGTTGAAACTAGATAATGGAATTGTTGTTTGGGATAGAGTAACTCCACTACCGGAAAGTGTGTACTTTTGCCCTTGAATTAATTTTGCCATACTATTTCTTAATGTTAATTGGTTGATTATTTGAAACGTAGACGTTAGGTCCAAATGCGAGTATTTCCCATCTGCCGTCTATTTGATTAGATTTGTATGATATTTGTACTTCTTGAAAGTCTACCTTAGCTCCCGAATGAATAACTTTGAACTTGGCCAAATCTTCTATATCTTCTAACTGTGATCCAAGCGGTTGCTTACCAAAGGAATCCTTACCTACACTAGCATCCTGCGTTAGCTGGAACCGTATAGCATCGTCATCACCCTCAATAGTATATTCCTTAGTAGAAGTGTAGCCCTGATAGTCAAAGTTTATCTCTAGTGTAAGGTCTGTATTAGATTTTATAAAGCCCTCGGAAAAGAACTCATCAAAGCTCTTAAGATTTACCCTGTCGTCATAATTCTCATAAGAGAATGTAGCTACTGCTTCTATCGGATTAGTATTATCATTGTAACCGTCAAACAGTTTGTATGTTTCTGGTACTGAATTGCTGTGCGCGTAAAGCTCTCCACCTATTATAGCAAATCTTCGTACAGGTAGCACTTGTGGAGCCTCCCAGTATCCGTTCTCAATATCGTATATCAATACCCTGCTCTCATCTGGTAGAGCAACATAGAGTTTGTTTCTAAAATACTTAATATGAGCATTATCTCTATCGTAATCTTCAAGTTCGGTTTTAATAGCATCTGATAAAGGAAGTGTTTGTGGTGTATCTATATTCTCTAGCCGGCCGAGTGTATCGATAGTAGGCTCATTAGATAGATAAACTATTCTATTTTTAAGATAGCCTATAGCAGATTGAGATGCAGCAGCTTCCTGAGCTGTTGTTTTTAGTCTCTTTACTTCAAAGGCCTCTTTTGTTAGATCATTAGATAATGTGAATTTAATCTTGTACCATTGATCCTTTCCTGCTGTGATAAACATAAACTGTTCCTGCACCGCAAAGCCTATCGGATAAGCATCAAGTGTAAGTAAGGCTCCCTCAGCTGGTAGTCTAGGACTAGCATATGTAAAATCTGTATAGTCGTTCTGTTTGCTTACATAAACATCTCTATTGATAGTACTAGCTACCCATATCTGATTATTTAACACTGATATTAAGTCATTAGAAAATAGAGTAGCATCGGCAGCAGGTGTATCAGCTGTAGTGGTAATTGTTTGAAATGCTATTGAATCAGCTGCCTCCCCGCTTGGATCAGGAGTAACTCCTGTAAGGGTAGTTGTTCCATGCCCACCAGTATAAGTATAGTCTGTACCGTTTATAGTAACTATCTTGTCATACCCCGTACCGGTATTGAACCTAGCTTGCGCCCAAGTGTCTGTGCCGTTCTTAGTTATTGTGTTTGTTGTAACAGATGCAATAGTTGTAACTCCTCCGGACCAAGCATATATACTATCATCGCCATTTACAAATAATAGATAATCTTGTTTCTCTGTGTTGTCCCAGTACTCAGCATAGTTGAAATCTACTGCTGACCAACCGTCTTTTAATCTAGTCCACGTCACTGTGCCGTCACTAGCTACATACCTAAATTCAAGCTCATCATCATAAGAGCGCAAATGTAGGCCTGTGTTGCTGTGGGTATTCCACTCGTAAGAGCTTTCTATTGGGTTAAGAGCTGTATTGGCTGCTCCGTCTAAAGTGTAGCCCTCTCTAATCTTAATGTTCTCTCCATCAGTAGACAAAACATTTTGACTACCTTCAACAAGAAAACCATTTCCAAGTTTAGTAGAATCTACCTTGGAATTATAGCCCTTAAATTTGTCTGTTAAAGTGTATTTAGTCATACTCTGTAATAAAAGTTTTTAGGTTTGTTCACCTGACTCTTGTTAGCAAATTGAAACTTCTTAATACCTTTCTCATAATCAGCTTGGTATGTTTGGAAGTCAAAATTGCTATCTGGGCCGGCAATCTGTCTTGTTGCTAATTCAGCACACTTCATAAGAAGTATATCATAACTATCTGTGTCTAAATTTACTATATCAGTATCATCCAACACAGTTTCTTGCCAAGTTCCGCCTGAACTTTGAAATAGATATTGTGAATAGTAGAACACCTCAAGTGTATCAGTCTCTAAATATGCTGTTTTATACTTGATTAGTTTTGTGCCTGAATCAAATTCAACCGCAAATGAACCGACATATCTCTTTTGATTAAAGTCAGTATCATAAACAGCTTGAATATACTTACCTTTTGTAAGACTTGTGTCATCTAATGTTGTAGACCTTATATCTATAACCTTTCTACCTTTAAGGTCTTCAGGTGCGGTATAGGTATAATATGAAGTTGTGGTAGCAAGATCTGTTAGACTTGAACTCCTGATTGTTTCAGGTGGATCAACATCTCTCAAAAAATGCCTAGCCGCATTATCAATTAAACCATCTACATTTTCCACCCTATTCAAAGATGTACCGTGTAGTTTCGCGGATAGATCGGTTTTAAGTTGTGTAATACTATAGCTCATAGTTATTTATTAAATTTGTTAAGCTCTCGGACCTAGGAACCACGCATGGTCGTTCCTAGATACAAACCTCAACCTACTCGGTTAATATCTGAGTCATACGAGATCCAAAATAATAATCTGTCAATCTTGTAGTCATCGTTTAACGTCAACATATGTTGACCGTATAATCCCTTAATTCAGGGTAAAATATAGTTTATTTTTTCCAAGTCTTGTCCCAAGAACCGATGGCAGTGATACCTAATAGCCAAGCTTGAATAACAGTTAGAACATCAATCATCTCTGGGTTGCTATTCTTAACTATTTCTAATGCAGCTGTTAATGTCAACTGCCAAAATCTTCTACTACCAAGTAACTCTAATTTCTTGGCATACATTTTCTTTAACCATTCCATACTCTTATTGTTTAATTATTTAATTTCTGCTGCTTTTACTTTTGTCCATAGGTCTTCACTGATTGGAGTTACATACCCCTCTGCAATAATGCTGTCAAATAGAGGACACTTAATTCCCTTTAAATAACGAAATGCTCCAGTGGAATCCATTAGATAGGCTTCTCCATTCTTATCTGGTCTAAAGAAGTAAGGAGCTTTTCTATCTTTCATTATCTTCTTCATTTCTGTTTTAGCTGCTTTGATTTGTGCTGCTGTGTACATACTCTTTTCTGTTACTAATATTTTCATAGCTACTGGTATATTATATTCCCAATCTCTATCTCTTATATATGGTTTATAATGGTCAAATTGTCCCCATCTTACTTTATCTACTCCTAAGTAGAATGAAGTTGCATGATATTGTGTAGCAACCTGTATAGGAGCATGTCGTAAGTGATGAAGTCTATCTTTATATTGGTCTTCTTTTAAACCACCACTATTAGTTGTATGAATCCACTCATATTGTATAGTGAAGTGTTTTAGAAATTCTTTACCAGCTCCTATCATATCATCTTCTATCTGGTCTTTGTCGTGATATTCTTCCCAACTATCAGGATTACCAAATGGTAAAGCACCTTCTGGTATACAACCATCATTCCTAATTGAATTAACTACATAAGTTAAATAGTTTCCTTGTGGTTGAGTATTAGACAATATGGCGTTGAACTTGTCTGATAGATTAACTACATCATCTTCTATATAATAGTTATCTATTAAAAACTTACGAGCCTTCTGACTCATCTTGCCATGCTTTAACATCCAGTTAAGTTGCATCTCAACACAGTTAAGGGCAGAGAATGTTACACAGGACATAGTTTCTACACCATTCTCTTTTTGATTTTCACCTTTAGGTAAATAGTCTCTCCAATTACCATCAAACAATCTAACTTCATGTTCTATTGGGGAAGCTCCTAATATATAATCAGCTACATCTTCATCTTTATGTAGGATACCTAAATTCTTTTTCTTTTTAAACATACACATTTATTTGTATTAAGTTTCTTCCTATTAAATATATTGCCACTAATATTGTTATTACTAAACCATATTGTAGTAAGAATGGTATTAGCCATCCAAATATAACATAATCTATTTCTTCTTTCATTCTTGTTTAGGTTGTATAGGGAGAGTTTTTGTCCTCTCCCCAGTTAGAGTTTAGGTAAATTCATGACCACCATGCATCACTTTGCCTTTGATGATTTTGACTGGTTGAACATTGAATCTGCGTGAACCTTGTTTGTACCATCCGATACCGAACCCCTGTTGCCAGTTGGGAACTTTACCATCAAGGTATTCTTGTTCTACATCACATAGGTGTCCTGCTTCCATCCAAGTAAAATCTCCAGCTTCGGTTGTGATTGAGTATAAACCCAATCGGTGTGTATGAACTGAAACTCCAGATATTCCAGTAGCTTCAAACTCACCTTTTGCTGTGTAACAACAGAACTTGCGAACTAAATCGCCATGTTTGAGGATTGTTCCTCTGAACTTCGTTCTACCTTGCTTGTAGTAATGGATGCCTAGACTATTAAAATCTAGTAATACTTCCAATTGAAGTCCTCTTAGTTGTGATAACTCGGCAGCTCGTGTCCACAGAAACTTTTGCAATCTTGCTTCGTGATTTCCACGAATGAAGTATTTGTGAGCATTCGGTGCTGAATTACAGATTAACTTCATTACTTTTTTGGCTTCATCAATTTCCCATTGGAGCTCTAAAGCTCTGCTAGGGTCCTTGGTAAAACTTGAGATGGCGTAGAAATCTACAACATCTCCCATAAAGTAAATGTAATCTGGTTTCCACCATTTTGAGAATGAGATAAGAGCTTTGATAGCTTTCATATCATGAAATGGTGCGTGGATATCAGGTACGAATAGTACCTTTTTGTACTTAGGTGTGCGTTTCATGCTATTCCCTCCTGTTAATGATTTTGCTTCGCTTTACAGCGTTGCAATCGTTGAAGAAGTATAATTACCTCTTCAAGATTAAGATTTCGGAACAATTGATGCCAAGCATGATGCCTCTCAATATCAATGAGAAGTAAATTGCTAGGATGATTATTCCCACCATTTACCCTGTTCACAAGGTGGTGTCGATCTCTACCTCGAAACCTTTTCATCTTGTGCTTTCTCTTCTTCCTCCTACTCATAGTCGTCTCCCTTCTGTACTCCTTGCTTTTTGTACCAAGCAATTTTCTGTCGGTATTTCCACCAAGGAATTACGAAGAACCACTGTTTTTTTTTGTCATACATTGCAAGCATTAACTTGTCTTCCTCATAGAAATGATGACAAAGAATAAAACGACACATGACTCACCTCCTCTTGTTTTAAATGAACGTTGCAATTTAATATTCTTATATCTTAGGATTAGCACCTATGAAACTAACCCTAAGGAATAAAAATATTAGTCAAATAATCTTGTCTTTAAAAAATATAATACTAATGGAATAACTACACTACCTAAAACAAGTCCTATAACTTGAATTTGACCAGCTCTTTTAGCTGCTTCCAATTTCAAATCACTGACATCACCATTAGTGTGGTCTATACCATCTTTCATTATTTGATGGTCTACAACATTATGTTTGTGCATATTGTCTAGTCTTTCAACTATTACTGCATTTGTTATTTTCATATTATGTCATTATTGATATTACTTGTGGTGCTCCTGTTGCTGCTGGTGCGTGAGTAACAGATAATCTTAAAGCATTTGCTTGTGCTGTTTCGTAAGCCTTATATTTGAATAATTTGAATTGCCCAGCACTTACAGTTCCTACAGTTACACGAAAACTTGTTTTGCCAGTTTTATTAATATAACCCTGTTCAGTAGCGGTCAAAACAATTTGTCTAACTATTGGACTACGACCATAAAGTATATTCGTACCATTAGTCATAACTACAAAAGATGAGCCATTCCAAATCCAAACATTATATTGTAATTTTATTCCCCTACTAGCAGTATAAGAAACCTCATCAAGATAAAGTGTTGCTGCACTTATAACATCAGTTCCAATTCCACTTGTTAATATATCTCCATATCCTGTTTCTGAATAATTTGGAGTAATAACATTGTTTTTTTGAACCCATATTTCATTTGTTCCATCTTGCCTACCAGTAACACTATGAACATACCAATCATCATTTGCTGTATCTATATAATAAGTATTAGTTGCCATTGTTCCTTTCTAGTAATTGTAATTTATCATATTCACCTATTTGAAATCTAAAATACTCATCTCCAAATCTATCGCCCTCTGAATAATCAACACAGAATTCTGCATACCACTTTGATTTAAAATGAAAGTTATATCTTTCTTTTTTACGAGGTACTACTAATTCATAAATATCATCATAAATTAAATCTACTTCTGGAAGTTCATCTGCTTTAATATCTTGATGTCTTTTATTTATAACCTCAATGCCTCTTCTACCATCAGCCCATCGTAAAGCTTTGTTATAAATATATCTATTAGGTTCTATAATGATATGTCTTTCTACTCCTTGATTTTGAAATTCATCTGCTGTAAATCCTAAACCATAACCTATTTCAATAACTGTCTTTGCATCTGTTCTACTTAATATCTGTCTAATACTTTCTTTAATATATTCTGCTTCATCACCATACATAATACAATGTTCAACATCATTATCTGTCATATAGATATTGCCATCTCTGTACTCTGGTATTTGATTTTTTAATTCTGCTGATGTCATTAGTCTATTGTATAACTTATTTGTAAGTGATATTGCTTTGGTGTTGCACTAGGTGCTCCATAAAATGATAGATATATTCCTTTACCACTAGCTATTGTAGCATCATCAAATCCTGAAGTAGCTGTAAATTTACCAGTAGCTGCTGTATCTATTACATCAATTAAAGCTGCGTTAGTTAGTGCTACAAAATCATCTGCCCATTTAAGGTCTGCTGTAACTGCTGTAGCTGTATCTAATTCTACTTGTATTTTTGTAATAGTTATTGCTGCGTTAGTCCAAGCTATAAATACTTCATTGGTTAATGCTTGAGTTGCAGTTGGGTCTAATACTGTAAGAGCAAAAGTCTTTGTAGTATTCTTTGTAGTATGAGTAGTATTAGCTACAATTTCATCCCATTTATCAGCTCCTAATAAACCAGCATCATCTGTATCAGCTTCAATAAGTGTAGCATCTGTTCCATCAGATGAAGCTACTACCATAGTAGTTGCATCAACTGCTCCAAGACTTAGATTTGTTGTAACATTAGTATCTTTAGCTGTATTCAATCCAATGGCAGTATCCATTGTTTCTACCTTATCTCTAATTGCGTTCTTTGTAGCAGCATCAGTATTAGCATCCCAGCTAGTAGCATCATAAGCTGTATCATCTATAGTTTTTGCTGTATTTAAATTTATAGCTGTTCTATTTTCTTGTAATGCTGCTTCTACTTCTGTAGCTGTTATAAGTCCACCTGCATCTACTATATTTACAGTGGAAGCTATCAGTCCTGTGAAATTAGTTCCTGTTAATGTAGGTGTTGAAGTAAACTCTAGTCCAGCTTCTCCAGCTCCTACCTGTGGAATCTTTAATGCTTGACTTGTATAAGCACTAGGTGTGTCTGATAATGCTAACCAAGTAGTTACACCAGCTCCACCAGTTGAACTACCAGCTGTAATATTTGGAATAGAACCTCTTAAATCTTGATTGTTATAGAGTGTCCAAGTTCCACCACTGTTTACAAATGTTAATCTTGCTATTAAAAATCCTACTCCAGCAAATTGTTTTGGTATTGTAAATACTGAAGCTGCGTCTGCATCATCTACTGCTGTCTGTGGGAAGTTCTTATTATATGTACTTGTTGGAAGATTAAGCATTAAATGAGCTGGTTCTCCACCCTTATTGTTTATTCCCCAAACAACTAAACTAAAACTTGTATTTAATAATGAATCACTACTAGCATCATCTACTATATCTGTAAGGTCTGAAAATGTAGTATATGGTCCACCATTGTCTGTATGTTGATTTACTACATGAAAGTCATCCGTACCACTGGTATCAAATGCTGGGAATGATTGTGGGTGTAATTGGTAGACTTGTCCAGCTGTCGTGGCGATTGTAACATCATTACTTGCTGGTGCTCCTGCTACTGATAACTCTACACCACTCTCCCACTGTGCTTCAAATTGTCTTAATTTAGCTCCTATATGAGATAAGTGCCCTTGCTCTGTATCTGTACTAGCTATATGGTCGTCCCAGTTTTGATTTCTTAATGCTCCTTGTGTTGCTGTAGTAGCTATGCTTTGCAGGGCTACTTGAGACACCCTAATATGTTCTATATTATTAGGAAATCCAGATGTTGATACTGTAAGAACCTTTGTGCTTTTAGGAATATATATGTAATTTGATTGTGGCCTTGCATCAGTTCCTGCTGTAAGTTCAATATCAATTATTGGGTTAGTATCTAGTAATGTAAATCCATCACTAAATATCATTGTCATATCAGGATGACCATTTGAAGGTTCTAGTGTTCCATATATTTTATCTCCCCCACCTTGGTCTTCCACTAATGTTCTAAAATCAAATGATTCTCTAAAGGTTCCATTAAAGAAATTGTGTGTTGTATCAAATGGTACACCTTGTACAGATACAAAAATTGTACCATCTTCTGCTGCTACTGCAACCCCACCAATCTGTATAACATAATCTGGTAATGATGGTTTTACATTTGTTGGTACTCCATCTACATCTGATACATATAAATTATCGCCAGCTGAAAAAGCTGAAGTATCTACTCCTCTTACATTACCAAACCTAGTAGCAAATCCAATTTCTCCATCATCTATATTCATAGTCAAAACCCATACTGCCCTATCTACTCCTGTATGGTCTGTGTTGTTTGCTGGTTCTACATTTGGTCTGCCACTTGTAGCTCCTCCTACTGGATGAACTATTGTTCCATTAGTAAGTGTTCCACCAGTTTGATTACCTACTAATACATAAATTTCTTGTCCTACTTGAAGTTCTGGTCCAAGTCCTGTATCTACATTCAAAGTATAATCAGTTGGGTTCCAATGAACCCTACCTTCTTTATGGATGGGGTCATTACCTGTATTGAAATCAATATAAGGTTTATTTGTAGCGGAGTGTCCCTTTTTTATCATAGCAAGGCTCCTTTCCAAAAGTTTTGTGAAGCAGTATCAGATACCACATATACACCATTGGTTACATCATTATAATCTAATTGAATCCAATCTCCAGCATCTAGGAATGTTATCGCATTTGAACCATCACTTGCTACATTAGATTCTCCTACAAAGAGTTTACCATCATTATCTGCATCTGCTGTTATTATTATACTTTGTGTTACACCAGTAAAGGTAACTTCTACTGCTGTAGTTCCAACAGAAATTTTACCTCCACCTTCTATATCTGTAGCTTCTTTTAGATTTACTACAACCTCTGCATCAGTAATATCTACAGGCACAGGATTATCCTCTGTAACTAGTCTTCCATTAACTTTCAAGTCTTTAGGTCCACCTCCGGAGCTTACTGCCGTCACAAGTGACTTACCAAGAGCCTTGCGAGATTTCTCATCTAGTTCAACTTTGACTCTATCGTACTTTGTGAAGTACTCAAACCCCTTTAACACCTCGTACAAGCCACCTATTTGCTCTTCTAAAGGCTCTAAGTCGGTATTAAGGTCAATGGCACGTATATCTTTTCCAAGAGCCTCTATGGCCTTAATTACTTCAGGCGACATTTTGTTAACAGAAATAAGCTCCCCTAACTTGTGGAGCTTATTAACGATATCTTTCTTAGTAGCAGATTTGTCAGAATTGACATCTACCTTGGTTGTTTGTTTCTTTATTGCCTCCTCTAGTTTTTGGTTGCCCTTATCAAATGCCGCTGTGACCTTATCAAGGTTATTGATCCCAATTTCCTTAATAGGTTTTTGCTGATTAGTAAGCCGGACATCTTGAATTGCCTTGTGATTGGTAATATTAACTTTAAAGGTGTTCTTTTTCATGACACCCCAAAGAGTATTTAGGAATTTGAAAAGCTGATGATATTTATTGAACAGGCTCTTCGCTGTCTCCTTCTGATTTGTCTGCTTCTTTGGCATCTTCTTCTAGTTTATTGTTTTGATTGATAAGTTTTTCCTTTTCCATTTCAAGTCTGTCTAAAATTGTCATAACAGGCTTTCCGTCTAGTAAGGTAACACTCATAGGTACCTCCCATTGATTGGTTTCAAAGTCTTTAGCAATCTCCTCAATCATTGGTATAATCTTTTCTTTAATCTTGTTTAGTTTAAGGCCAACTTTCTGTTGTTCTTTCTGCATTTTCTCTATCTTCTTTTGATAGTCAGAACCTTTTTTAACTAATATCTCTTTTTCTTGTAAGAGTTTTATCATTTCAGGGTTACTACCCAATGACTCATTTCTTGTAATCTTTAGATCCTCTAATTTAACTTCTTTCATAGATTTATATTAATAATTTATTATATGCTTCTTCCCACTTGTGAGCATGGTCTTTTATATCATAATTCTTAAGTACATACTCTCTCGCATTTCTTCCCATCTTGCGCCGGAGCTTCTTATCAGCTATCAGCGCGTCTACTACGACTTTCCAATTCTCTGAGCCTTTCTCACCGTTGTAGACCTTATGTCCGATAACACCGTCTAACTCCTCGTACGGGCCATTTTTGAACGCACTAGCTACTACAGGGATCTCACACATAGCCGCTTCTAGGAACTTAACGTTAGACTTACATCTATTAAAGTTATTCTCCTGTCTGGGTATAAGTAGTAGATCCAGCTCTAGGTTATTTAAGGTGTCAAAGTATTGATGCATTGGAACCCAAGCCATGTGTTCCTTGTTCCGGAGCGAGTCCCAAAACTTGTATTCATCCTCGTACATAGCACATGCTTTCGGATTATCAACTCTTTCCTTAGGACTTGCTAGGCCGAACAGTACAAACTGTACGTCATTACGATCATCTAACTCCCTGATGTAATCCTGAATGACTTCAAAGTCTGTCGAATAAGCGGTAGAGCCTGATAAGCCAATGCGTATCTTCTCACCCTCGTTTCTTTTGGGTTCTGACCAGTCCTCAGGATTAACACAGTTAGGAAGTATTGCTACATTGTCATTAAGCTCGCGATATTCGTTTGCTAATGTCTTTGTAGTTGTTGTGACTAGATCAGCGCTACTAATAAAATCGTCTATTCGCTTATTAATCTTAGTCATCTTCTCATCGGCATTTTCTATCTCATTAATTTTATAGAACGGGTGGCCTCTGTGAAGTTTGAATGTGTCATCATTATCAAACACTATCTTCTTTCCCATTTGCCTTAATTGTTTTGCAACCGGTCCATACTCTTTGAGTTCCGGTCTATGAAATACTACTACGTCTACATTTTGTAGGTCATGCATCATGTTATCCACGTTGTTGTTTTTGGTACTTAACCCCATCACGTTTCCCATGTATCCATTTTCCCACATAGGCATTAGCACTCGTACGTAGTTACAGCCCATGTAACCACCGGCTATAAAGTAGGCTTTCATTATCGTGGGCCTTTAAACCCTTTAGCCTGCCACTCCGGCATACCACTGGCCATCAAGTCTTTTACTCTCTTAGCTTCTTTCTCTTCCCAAATCTTATCCTCAGCTTTTCTCTTATCCTCTGTTGCTTTTAGGCGTGCCTTAGCTTCTTTTTGCTCTTTCTTTTCTTGAGCAATTAAAGTCTTAGATTTCTTTACCCCTGATGTTTCTTTATGGCCATACTTGCCAATAAAGATGCGCTCCTTGCTTTCTATCTTTGTTGTTACTCCCATAGGTCTATTGTTTTAATAATTATATCCCTGAGAGCGAGAGATCGCTCCCAAGAGATAATTACTAAGCTGCTGCTTTCAATAGAACACCTGAAGTTGATCTATTTGTAATTACACCATACATAAGGTCAGCAGTAACTAATGTACCTAATCTTTCAGGTACGTAGTTAGACTGTATTCTTACCTTACTTCCAGCGTGAGCAATAGAATCTTTATGAGCAAAGAAGTTCATAACAGATCCTAAAGTAGTTGGAATTCTTGAAGTGATATTTACTTTATATCCATAAAGCATTCCAACAGGTCCTGAAGTAACCGGTCCACGACCACCAGATTCGTTAGCTAAAACGAATTTGTCTAGAGCCATGACATCATCCCACATAGTTGATGGAGCAAAGAAAAATGCTCTATCTTCTTGTGGAGCGTCAACGTCATCCAAATATTGGATAGCACGTCTAATATGTGAATCAACGATTGTAATTGTTGAACCACCTAATGCTTGTGATGTAAAAGCTGTTGCTGTTAATGTAATCAAAGCATCTTCTAAAGCTGCGGCAGCAGTATAACCTGCATTCATCGCATACTTTTCTTGTAAGTCATAAACTGCGGCAACTTGTCTAGCTTCGAAATCTTCAATTAAGAAAGAAACTTCTTTCCAAGTGTTGATTACCAAGTTAACATCGTCCTCAGTTGGACTATTTAGAGTGACCTCAGCGCCATTTGTTTTGTCATTGGCGGTCATCTCTGTCAAATTAGGAATGTTTATTTGATCCCCACCTTGTGAAACTGCTGCTGATAGATCCCAAAAGAAATTACCACACATTAGTTTGGCACGGTAGAAATTATTTACGGAGCCTTCCCATACCTCCGGTTCGAATACTACTACATCTGCTTTTGTAATAGTTCCTGCACTTAATCCAGCCATTGTATTGTTGTTTTAACGAATAAATTATTGTCCGTTACGTTTTTCCCAATGAGCCTTGTGTTCTTCTCTAGTCATCTCTGACACAGGTTTCTCTGGTCTTTGAATATTAGCTTTATCTAGATTAGCTCCACGACTAGTATTACCTACAGTATCCTTAGCAGCTAGAGATGCACTAAGCTCCTCATTTTGCCTTTCGATAGTGTTCTGGTTTGCTAGAACCTTTGCTTTTTCTAAATCTGAACGTATTGCGTCACGGGTAAAACCGGACTTGGCAATAGAATTCTCGTAGTGAAGTCCAATAAGTTTCCTCTCGTCAGGATTTGCAGATAAGGAATCAAGTGTGGACTCTAGAGTATCAGCCGCTAGGTCTGCCCTAATAGCTGAAGTCTTTTCGTCAACTTGTTTCTTAATCTCCGCATCCATGTCGATAAAATCGTTATCGTCATCATTGGAGCTCTTGTTGCTCTTTTTCAACTTCTCAATAGTGTTGCCGGCCTTATCTAACTTCTTCTGAAGTTTGGTAGCTTCGGCTTCATAATTGATACCTGTTGACGGTAGTGGATCAATCGGAGCAGTTTGATCGGTTTGTTTTGTCTCCTCACCAGCTGGAGCAGGCTGGTTATTTTTCTCCAAGTCTTTTTCTGACATATAGTTTTTTGGTTAAGGGGTATACTCAACCCCACGAATTATTTAATCTTTGTTAAGTTAGTTAGTTTTGTTTCCATGATATCTAGATTATATAACATTGCTTTACCAAAGATCAAATCATCTACTGTTGTCGATTTGTTATACATCCTATCATTTGCTATGAACTTAATATCTTTGACTAGATAGGTCCATACAGGAGCATTAATTATGTTCTTGGCTTGGCTGGCAATTGAGCCGGCTGAGCGCTTATCCATTAGCTTTCCTCCTACATAGAACTTTCCGTTCACATATCTAAGCAAATCTTCTTCTGATATAGCATTAAATAGGTGTTTGAATAACCATTGGGCTATCCATAATTTCCATTGTTTCATAGGTATATCTTAATTGTTAATTAGCTTCTGCGGCCATGACGTTCTGAACCGGACTCTGCCTAGACATTGGTGTCTGAGAAGTGTCACCGAGTAACTCAGTAAGCTCAGCTCCTGCTGACTCTTTCATGAATTTATCGGCTTGGCCCTTAGTAGTGTCATAACTACCAAGTAATAAGTCTTTATAAATTGACTGTTGATTGGCATGTGGGTTTGATATTGCTCTATCATACAGCTCAAGGTTCAAGGCCTTAGTGACATTGTCGTTTCTGGTCATCAAAACTTCTGGTGTCACACGTGTCTTGTATTTCATTTCCCTAAATAACTTAGGATTGACTTTGTATATTCTTTGGACTGCGTCTAGTCCGCCCTCTTGAGTAAAGATGTCCATACTCATGTCTTTCTCTTGAGCGTCACTTGTGTCGTTTGGTAGACTCATATCGAAATCAATGACGTGAGTAGTCTCCATACCGTCATTCAATTTATCCGGTATAAGGACTTTTCTAAACTTCAGAACCTGATCACCAGTAGATAGCTCGTTCATTTCTCCGACAGATACAAACTGTAAAATGTCTGAAATGAATAGCTGGCCTAAATCTTTAACAAGGAATCCAACCATCTTAGTAAACATACCGAGCATAGTAGCTGAATTTTGCTGTAAGGTCTGAATTTCTGCTTTGGTCTGCTCACCCTTAACAGGAATACCGGCAGATATAGGATCTTGGGAGCTTTCTGAAATTGAGCTCTCAACCTTGCCTAATACGTTAAGTCCAGCTGTTAAGTTGTTTCCTAGATCAATCTTCTCTAGTTTGGTGTCTTTTCCGAAATTAGTAACAACTCCGGGCATAAGTATGTTGCTATTGACCTCCTCTTCGCCAAAAATGGCGGTAGGTGGCATTAACTGTAGGAATGTGCCATCTATGACCATGCGGTATAAAGTGTTCACTACATCGCCATCTACGGACATCTTATTAGCTAAACTCTTATAATAGAAAAACTCTGAGCTTAGTATTTCATATCCGGTCTTAGCAAAAGGATATTTCTTGTCCTTACGTGGATTAGGCTGTTCAGGATCATCCATCATTGTTCCTGATAGAACTGTGACCTGTAAATCTAGCCCTCTGTGGTAGAAAACGACTTCTTCCACTAAATCGCCACGTAATGTCTCGTCATCTTCATAATACATCTCGCTACCCACCATAACGTGTTGCTGGCCGGGTTTAACGTATTGGAAGTTTGGTTTTGCTCCGTATTTAGCGGCGGCAGTACCGTAGTCAATAACCTTGCGCCAAATTAGATATTCTTGTTTTTGTATGTCCTCTTCGTAGAAATTAGCTATATAAAGCTCCTCTACAGGAACTATGCTGTCTTGGAACCCTGAAAATACTTCATCAAGGACTTCTTTCTCTTTCCACTTGCCGGCACTAATAATCTCTTTGATTTTGCGCTTAACCTCAGCAAATTCTGTATGAACTATAACAGCAGGGTTAACACAGGCCGCGATAACAGAATATAGAAAGGTTTTCTCATAATCAGCCTGATCAGCTCTCCACTCCATCAATTCTTGCATAACAGTAGCCGCATCTCTATCTTCCTCGTCCTCTGTGTTCTGTGCGGTAACTTTAGGGAATATTAGTGATTGAGCCACGTGAGCCGCGATAGATATGATCCTATTACGTTCAATAGGCCTAACTGCGTTGGACTTCCAAGCATCCTCGCCGCCATCTTCTCTATTCTCTTGCCAAATATTAAAGGCACGCTGGTCTTTTTGCTGTCTATTCAATAATGACCAATTGTTAAATTCTTCATAAGTTTGCTCTCTAAGGTATTGGGATTTCTCAAATTTACCCATGATAAAAGCAAGCATATCCCCCTCGGCCTTTTTAGGTTTATATCCGCTCTTTATGTTTTTACCTTCGGATTTCTTAAGTTTATTTAGCATACTATCTTCTATAACTTATCTTTTTAAAATTCGGAATGAATTGTGAGCCGAATGCCTTAGGTCTATGCTCGGCTAGCTCTGACTGATAGGCCAAAGCGTCTATAACATCATCATGCCTGCTCTTAGGAAAGGTAAATAGCTCTTCTTCAGCGTCTTTACACTCTCCTTGGATGTGGAATATAGATCCACTATTATATCGTGGTATTAATCCCCGTATTCTTGTCTCTTTTGCGGTTTGTTTGTGGGCCAGCTCTACAATTGGCAGGTATTTGTTCCGTTTTCTCTGCTCATCATCCATATATGGCTTAAGTCCCCACAAATATGCCGTCTTTTCTATGCCTATCTTCTCAAAACCGTGCTTTTCTTGCAAGCGGAACAGGTAATCAACGAAATCTTTGGCATTGAGCTTCATCCTGTAGGCCGCAATATGCCATTTGTTCTCTTTATCTACGTAATTTTCTACTATACCGGTAAAATCTGCACTCTCTTTCTGACTCATAGCGGTATCTATGGTCAAAAACTTCCGTGTATCTTTCTGTTCTACCTCTTTTCTGGTTGTTTTCTTGATCCACTCCGGTCTAAACTCTTGATTTTCGGTTAATACCGGACTTTGCTGGTATAGAGAGTTCCAATCGTATATTCCAATAGTTTCTTTTATCTGAGCCAAATCGTCTTTACTGTATTTGTCTTTCCAAAGGGCATCCCCCACCGCTCTATGTTCTTCTCTTTCTAGGGCCAACGCAGGAAAATTGATAACTTCCCACTTGTCACCGCCATCTTCAGCCTTTTCAAGTAATCTACCGGCCAAATCGTCTAAATGCCATCTTGTAAGAATAACTATAACTGCTCCGTTCTTCTCAAGCCTAGTATAAGCGGTAGAAGTGTACCAATTCCATACTTTCTCTCGTATAACATCAGAATCAGCTTCTTCTCTATTCTTTAGCGGATCATCTATCAGTAATATATTAGCACCACGACCAGTAACAGCACCACCCACACCAACAGAAGTATAAGTACCCCCCTTGGTAGTTCGCCATTTACCCTTAGATTTCTCGTCAGGCTTCAAAGTTGTACCAAATATTCTATTATATACAGGATCCCCTACAATCTCTCTTGTTTTACCTCCAAAGTCCTGTGCTAGGTCCCCACTATAAGATGCGGTAATGATCTCTTTCTTGTTGTTCTTGCCTAGAAACCACGCAGGGAAAAGAATAGTTGCCAATTGTGATTTACCGTGTCTAGGCGGCATAAAAATCATAAGGCGCTTAATCTCTCCACGCTCTACTGCTTCTAACTTATCAGCTATAACTCTATGGTGCCAATTAAACCCATAATGTGGGTCCATTAACGTACAAAAGACGCGGAAATTAGTCCGTGCCTTCTGCTCCATCATTAGAGTCAGGTCCTTTTTGCTTGGCCCTGATAAGCTCTTGTGCGGCTCTTTCGATTTGGTCATCGTCATAGGTCTCTTTTACTTCTAGCTCAGTAACTTCTTTCGGCTTAAATCCAGCCCTATCCAAGATATCCTTATTAGCGGCCAATTTTACTTGGTCATTATCAGAACTCCTAGAAAGCTCTTCAATCCTAGATGCGGCACCCTCTGCCTTACCTTTGATATATTCCTGAACTACTTCTCTGTTAAATACTTGTTGACTCATATTGTTAAGTATAGTTTCTTTTTGCTTAGGTGTATTGTACCCCCCTCTAGAGCCTAAGTTATAGCCCTGACGGATCCCCTCTGACTTATTACCGGTATCTAGGTAAACATCAGCGGCTTTTCTCTCTTTAGGTGTTAAATCTCTCATAGTTTTAGTAAAAGGCGGGGAATTGTGCCTTTGTATTGTATTATGCGCCATTGTGGAGCAGTAAGGTAGGGAATCCCCCGAGTTGTTTAAGAGAAGTGATTTCTCTACTACATTAATTATACCACAGGTAGACTAAAAAGGAAATATATAAAATTATAATTGAGTAAGCAGAAAAAAGAACCTCACACTTCCAAACCCTACCCCCCTACTACTCCCCCCCTGCTAAATGTCTATCTAAGGCCTGTAATTGACCTGTAAGAGATTTATAGGTGCTTTATGTTATATCTACCCTCTTTTAATAATATGTAGGTCGCAAGCTCCCTTTTATTAAATGTAATAAGGAAAAGAACTGTTAGAGCGCCAAGCCTTTAAGATAAGACACTAAAAAGAGAGAGAAAAGGGAGAGGAGAATACCTAAAAGAGATAAAACAACAACAAAACATAGCAAAAGACACCAAAAAGAAACCAAACCAACAATTTATCTCCTATATATAAATAATAATACCGCCGAAAAAGAGAGCAACGCTAAAAGACAAGACACAAACAAAAAAGCCTACCAATTAAGATAGACTTTTCTTCTCTCTAGACTATAGTAGATTACCGCCGGAATTAGACTATGAAGTCTTCAGCGCTAGGCCTCAATGGCTCATTTCTGCTAAGAAATCCATCACGATAGACCTCCATAGCCTCGTCAATTATCTCCTCTCCCTCAAGACCGAGCGTCTCGCAAGCAAATCTCTCTGCCTCCTCGCAGATAAGAGATTCGATAAGCGTGTCATCTTGACCAGCGCACCAAATCTCGTGGCGCTGAGCATCTGTGATTTCAGCAGGAGCAGAATAATTATCAGGTAGCTCGACAACTTCAGGCTCAAGTTTGCCATTATCGTCAATGTCGCAATGGTCGGAGCAAAGATAAAGGTCTTGGGCTCCAACAGGAACTGACCAACGAGCATCAGTAAAGCAATTCTCTACTGAGCATGTTTTAGGTTTATCCATAAAATTACACTTCCTAAGCGTCACGCATGACGCATTAAATTGTTAAATAACTAAATAGAGTATACCTTACATTGACATAAAAGTCAAGTAGCAAGACAAAAGAAAAAGGAGCCACAAGGACTCCAAATTCTTAATGAAAAGCTGTAACTGCTTTTCCATTTTCCCAAAAAGTAGACACGACACCTTTGGTTGTTTTCGA
>Ga0233447_1000620_pt1 | contig 37254 bp, 36 predicted proteins | sample SI_124_October20_3_FD_183014 | JGI IMG/M metagenome (GOLD analysis project Ga0233447, IMG submission 183014) | Seawater microbial communities from Saanich Inlet, British Columbia, Canada - SI_124_October2016_135_MG | ecosystem: Environmental > Aquatic > Marine > Inlet | place: Canada: British...
ACCTTTTCCATCTGCTCGTAAGTTGCCATACAATTGGCCCCAAAACAAGGCATTCGGTCAGGCTTTTGATGATTGATCACTGCCATCACACGTTCTTTTGAATTCATTTGATAATCTCTCCTTATTTGTTTATATTAGTGCATCTTAAGTATTCCGCACTTTGTGTGTCAACATAAAAAGTAGCAAAATTTATGCCACTTGCTATGACAATACCCTTTAAAAGGCCAACCCCGTTCTTCGGAATATACTAAACAGAGTACAAGTTCGATATAATTGCTTTCTTTTTCTACTCCGTTACTAAAGCCAATAGCATGGCATAAATCTTGCTTTTGAATTGTTATCTTTTAATTTCAAATAAGAGAGGAGTTTGCAATGGAAAAAAGAAAATTATTTAGCCTTTTTGTACGTATCCAACTGTCTTTGGCATTAATAGTTACTTTCTCCATAATGAGCGGCAAAACCGTTCATTCGGCAGAAAAAACTATTAATATTGGTTTTCTTGGAGCTTTATCCGGACCCGACGCCGGTTGGGGACTGCCGGGTCTTACCGGGAATCAGATATTTATCGACAGGGTCAACGCCGAGGGAGGGCTCCTGGTGGGCGATAAGCGATACAAGCTTAAGATGTATAAATTTGATGATGAGGCGATCGGCAGCAAGGCCTACAGGGTGCCAAGCAACTTGTCTTGGAGCATGACGTAAAATTCATAAGCGCCATTGGTGGTAATCCTGCTGACGCTACACACCCGTTTCTCACTAAGAAAAAAGTCTTCTATGCTACGCTGATATCAACGGATATCATGCCGGACAGGCCCTATCTGATAGGCGGAGGGGACGTTACACCTCGAATAGATATGCTAAGGCCTCTGTATCACAAAATTAATAATCCTGAACTAAAGAGGTGGGCCGTAACTTCTCAAGATGATACCATCGGTCTCACCTGCCAGGCATGGGAGGTGGGAGCAGCAATGGCCGAGGGTTGGGACATCGTTTATGACAAACATTTTTCCGGGGAAACCGAAGATTTTGCGCCGGTGGTGACCGCCATCTTGGCTACCAAACCCGATGTGGTAAGCCTTAATCTTACCTACCCCACGTACGTTACTCTGATCATAGAGCAGCTATACCTACAAGGCTTCAAGGGGATCATATCGGCCAACTATATCGACACTGAGTCCGTTATGCAGAAGGTGCCTATCGAGTATATGGCGGATAGAAAATGCGCAAACAGCTTTCCCCTGTTTGATGACCCCTGGTGGGGGGAACCCTCCTGGCAGCATGAGTTTATCAAAGAGTGGAATACTAAATACGGCCCGGGCGCTCCCGGGGATGTGCACCGTAAAATCACCGGGATAGACTGGGACCACGTGATCATGCTCAAGGTATGGGCCCATGGGGCACAGCTGGCCGGTTCCTTTGATCCGGATGAGATCTTAAAAGCGCTCAGGGCTGCACCGTCAATTCCCACTATTTTGGGACCGGGCGTAATGTACGGAAAGGATATGTGGGGCATAGATAACATGGTATCACCTCCTATTCCTATCGCCGAGGTAAAGGCGGACTGCAAATGCAAGCGTATTCAAGCCCATCTTAAATTCGAACAGTGGTTCGAATCAAGAAAGGATATGATAATCAAAGTGGTTAAAGAAAAAGGGCAGTACTTTGACCAGCGAAAATAACAGACCAAAACACATGGGGCGGCATCTTTGCCATCCCATGTGTAATAGGCCTCAGGCTAGTAGAAACTATCTTAAAGGGTAGAGAAAATTATGGAACTGACAACTTTTGTACAAACGATAGCTAATTCCGTGATCTCAGGATCTATTTACGCCACAGTTGCAGTGGGATTGGCCTTGGCTTTCGGGGTCATGCAAATGGCGAATCACGCCCACGGCGAATTCTTCATGTTAGGGGCCTATGTGGTATACGTATTCTACGCTTTGGGTGGGATGCCTTTTCCTCTCGCAGTACTGATGGCGATTCCAACTATTGCTGCCCTTGGTTTATTGACCGAGCGATTAATTTTCCGGCCCACAAGGGGAAACGTACTGGCCGGTTTTATGGCAACGGCAGGGTTAACATGGATTCTACAGGTTCTCGCAGGACGAATTTGGGGGTTGGGTTTTATGAAAATGATACCTACGCCTTACATGGGATCGGCAACCATTGCCGGTGCTCAGATAGGGCTGCAAAGGATCCTGATAGTGCCGGCTGCCGTCATTCTCCTCGGATTGCTATGGTTCTTCCTGCATCGGGTCAGGCTAGGCAAGGGGTTGCGCGCCTGTGCTCAAGATCCGGATGCTGCTGCGCTGCAGGGGATCAGCATTAACAAAATGACGGCCCTTGCCATGGGCATCGCCGGAGCATATGCCGGGGTGGCCGGAGCCCTCATGGCACCCATACATGCTGTTACCCCCTATATGGGACGAGATCTTCTTATTACAGCTTTCATCATAGTCATTGTAGGGGGGATGGCGAGCATCGAAGGCGCTGTTTTAGCCGCTTTTATTTTAGGCTTTATACACACCTTTGTCACTACCATATTCGATGCAACTTCGGCTGTTATGGTCGGCGTTGCGTTTATGGCTTTCATCTTAATCGTTAAACCAACGGGGTTAATGGGTCGTGTTAAAGCATAAAGTATTATCAATAATCGGTGTAGTGGCATTGATTGCCGTCATGAGTGTTCTGCCGTTTTTTGCCAGAGAATACTATGTTGAAATTTTGATCATATTCCTGATTAATGTCATTCTCGCGGCCAGCTACCGGCTGATAGCAACGACAGGAGACTGGACGCTTTGTCATGTAATTTTAATGGGTGCCGGCGCATATGCGAGCGCTCTCATGGCCAAGTATTTTGGTTGGCCCTTTTGGATGACCGCGCCGCTGGCAGGCGCAACAGTGGGCCTGGTTGGATTGGGAATTGTGTATCCTATGCTTAGGACCGTGGGTTTCGGCTTTTTTATTACATCTTTAGCTGTCGGGGAATTCATTAGGCTGAGCTGGATCAAGTTCCACAACCCTTTCGGAGGTCCCCGCGGTATGATAAATATTCCCGAAGTGGGAATAATAGGATCGATAGATTTCTATGAGGCTATCCCTTACTACTTTATGACGCTGGTAATTACATTGGTATGCCTGCTCATTCTGTATCGAATTGACAGATCTCGCATCGGAAAAGCCTTCAAATCGATTTATGAGGATAGTGTTTTGGCAGAATCTATCGGTATCAATGTGGGGCGATACAGAAGCTTCGCTTTTGTCATCGGCTCGTTTTTCGCAGGAATCGCAGGTGCTCTCCTGGCTCATCGACTCGGTGCCATAGACCCACATATATTTGGTCTAGATGAGATGGTGTATCTCCTTGTCTGGGTTATTGTAGGGGGCTCGACTACCTTTGCGGGTCCCATAATCGGGGTTGCAGTCATGACAATTCTCTTTGAATGGACGCGTCCGCTAATGGAATGGCGGCCCTTATTCTTTGGCGTTATCTTGATCGGATTTTTGATATTTATGCCGGGCGGACTCGAGAGTTTGGTTCCGAAATTTACACGCCTGTTTGGAAATCGAAAGGCTTCTCAAGCGAGGGCTGAGGAACCTGCAGGAGCGAAAAAATCAGTTGTTTGACTTGAGATCATTGTCTACTTCAGACAAGGAAGGGGAATAAGTGCTTATGGCTATGTTCGAAGTAAGAGGTCTATGCAAAAATTTCGGTGGCTTGACAGCTATAAGCCAGCTGAATCTGGAAGTGGAGGAAGGGGAAATAAGAGGTGTCATCGGACCGAATGGGGCGGGGAAAACAACCCTGTTTAGCGTCATCAGCGGGGTTTATAAACCCACAAGAGGAAAAATAGTATATCTGGGAAAAGAAATGTCCGGCCTAAAATCAAGTCAAATAGCGGCAAGAGGCGTCGTGCGAACTTTTCAAAGGACTGCCCTTTTCCATCACTTCACTGTTATGGACAATGTGTTGGTGGCCCGTCATCTGAGAGCCAAGGGAGGACTTTTCAGGACCATATTTGGGACAAGCCGGCGCATTGACATGGAGCAAGAAAAAAAGGCTTTGGAAATCATCGATTTTATGGGCTTGTCGCATCTCAAGGACGAACTGGCCGATAACCTCCCGCATGGCCATCAAAGGGCATTGGGTATTGCCGTTGCTCTGGCCTCTGAACCCAAGCTGCTCATGTTGGATGAACCGGTTACAGGCATGGATCCCACGGAAACGCAACACATGACTGACTTAATCAAAAAAATACGGGATGAATGGGCAATGACCATTTTACTGGTAGAGCATGATATGAAGGTGGTGATGGGCATTTGTGACAAAATAAGTGTTCTGAACTTCGGAAAAAAATTGGCCGAGGGTTTGCCCCAGCAGATACTGGATAATCCAGACGTCATCGAGGCCTATCTGGGCGGAGAAGATGTTGTAGCCCTATTGGGCGGAGAAGAGGCTGTCGCCTAACGAGGAGGGAGAAAAATTGCTGCTCAATGTCAAAGACATTACTGTTCATTATAATAAGGTGGATGCTATTCGTAACATCTCCATTGAAGTGGAAGAGGGTGAAATTGTAACCCTTATCGGTTCCAACGGGGCGGGTAAAACGACTACTTTAAGAACCATTTCCGGACTTAATCATCCGACAACTGGAGAAATCTGGTTTGAGGATCAACGCATCGATCAATTGCCTCCGGAAAAAATAAACAAAGCCGGAATTGCACAAGTCCCTGAAAACAGGAGAGTTTTCCCTGACATGACGGTTGCGGAAAACCTGGAAATGGGTGCCTTTCTGCGCAGAGACGAAGAAGAGAAAAATAGGAATCTGGAAGGGGTTTTCAAGCATTTCCCTATACTGAAGTCACGCCTGAAGCAGATGGCAGGTACAATGAGTGGGGGTGAACAACAGATGCTGGCCATGGGCCGCGCCCTGATGTCTAATCCAAAACTCCTGCTATTAGATGAGCCTTCATTGGGTTTATCCCCAATTATGTGCATTGAAATCGCCAAGATTATAAGGGACATTCACAGCGAAGGCAGGACAATTGTCCTGGTCGAGCAAAATGCCCGTCTAGCCCTGGCTCTTGCTCAGAAAGGCTACGTCCTGGAGACCGGGAACATAGTCCTGAAAGGCGAAACAAAAAAATTGCGTGACAATGAAGGGGTGAAGAAAGCGTATCTGGGTGGATGAAACGCACCGGAACAGACAAATGTGCATCACTGTTGCCGGTAAATGGCAGACCTGCATTCTTTTTCATGAAAATTTGAAGGCTCAGGTTTCAAAAGCTAAATCACCTATAGTCTCGTTTTACACTTAATAAGGAGATAAAAAATTATGACAACGGAAAGTATCCTGAAAGATAAGGTAGTTTTGATAGTTGATGATGAACCTGATGTACTCGAAGCGCTTGAAGAAGAACTGGATATGTGTATAATCAGCAAAGCACAGGATTACAACACCGCCATTCAGTATCTTGCCGGCTACAACTTCGATATTGTCATTCTCGATATCATGGGTGTAAGGGGGTTTGAACTTTTAAAAGAAGCCGTATCCAGAGGATTTCCAGCCGTTATGCTTACTGCCTATGCTGTTTCACCGGAATCGGTGAAACAATCCATTAAACTTGGTGCTGTTTCTTTCCTTCCCAAGGATAAAATCGTGGAACTCAGGTCATTTCTTGAGGATGTGGTTTTAGGTGGCGGCAAGCCGGTCTGGCACAAGGTCTTTGATAAACTAGGCGAATATTTCAAAAAACGTTTCGGCCCCGATTGGGAAGAAAAAGACCAATTCTTCAAGGAGTTAGAAAAAAATTTAACAGAGAGTAAAGACGCTCAATCCTGATCTTCTTATGCGACTGAAGGGAAATAGAACCAAAAGGTGGTTCCACCGGAATGACAACAATCCTCTTTTGCTTTGCAATAAGTGCATTTGCTGATGTTGCCGGGACAAATGACATTTTTGTGCAGTAAATATTTACACCTGGAAGAATCCATATCGATTTTGAAATTATAACGTTCCGCAAAGATATTCATCCGCAGCAGGTCCGCTCCCTTGCCTCCGGCATTGAAGTCAAAGGGTTTTTTGGTTGAATAGGCCATTGTTTCCTGGGTTGTAAAAAAGCCCTCAAATATCCGTCTTTTGTATTCTTCCGTAATGCCGATACCGCAATCATGAACCACAAGGGCAGCACCTTTCCCTTTTTTTTGGACACTCACCATAACCTCTCCTTCGTCAGGGGTGTTTTCTACGGCATTTCTGATTAGACCATCAACAATTTTTTGGAGAACAACTGCAGGAATACATATGGCCGGCACCGCTTCAAACCGACTGATGATGTTCACTTGACGGTGGGAAAAAGACGGACTCAAATGCTCAAGCCTTTGCTTGACAAATTCATCCGGAAGGATGGTTATAGAAACACAATCCTTGGAATTATATATTGCGTCAATCCTGGCCCTTACACGCTGTATTACAGTTTCTTCGCTGCCTTCGTCGGTGAGTATGGCTTCCAGTTCATCAATACACTGATCAAATATAGTTGAAAACGTCTGATGAGATGTAGTGTATTGCGTATTGTGCATAATATCTTCCACAACATATTGAATCTCCATTATACGATCCAGATTCCGTCGGGCCCGTTCCATTATGGTCGTCCAATACTTTGGGGGAAGGGTTGCCATTTTTTTTTCCAACGAACTTAAGGAAAGGGAGAGAACTGAGACAGGGGTTTTCAATTCATGCGATAAGTGACTAATGACCTTGTCCTTGGCTCGATTCAAACTCATCACTTCTCCGTGGGCTTCCCTTAGTTCCTCGGAAAACCTGGCGTTCTCAATGGAAAGGGTGACGGTTCCCGATATCATACTCAGCTGTTCAATGTCGGTTTGATCAAAATCCCCGTCCTTCTTATTGATAGCGCATAACACCCCAATCGTACGATCGCTGCTTTTTAAAGGTACCTCAAGAAGATTTCTGGTCTGGTATCCAAATTTTCTATCTCTCTCGGGATAAAGATCGGGGTCCTTGGAGGTATCGGAAACAATAATCGGTTCACCGGTTTTGATGACCTTTCCCGCAATAATTTGATCCATAGGAAAACGAATTCCCTTGACCCTTTTTTGGGTAATCGTATCGTCATAAGCCGCACCTGGAAAATAAAGTTCCCGGCTATTTTCATCCAGCAATATAACAAGGGCGCCTTCGGAGTTCAGGAGCCGCTTGACCTCGCTGCTGATATAATCTAAAAGCCCCTCCAGATCAGGATGTTCCGGAAGTGCCATGCTGATTCGACGTATCACTCCCTTGTTTCGAGCCATAATCTTTTCCAGGGTTATATCCCTGAGGATAATGAGCACCCCGGCCGCTTCGCCTTTAGATTCGGTATACACTACACCCCTTGTAACAACGTCCAGAACTCGATTGTTTTTTGTCATCCGCTTGGTTTCATAGGGAACAAGCCCTCCTTCTTCGAGGACTCTTCTGAAGCTTTCTTTGACTTCTATCTCAATTTCAGGCGATCCATAGGGTGGTTGCTTTCCTTTTAGTTCCTCAATGGTCCATCCAAACAATTTTGTGTAAGCCGGATTCAGATAGGAAACCAGGCCGTCCAGGCTAAATACCACGATTGGGATGGGAACCACGTCCAACAAAGACCTGAGTCGTTTCTCCGATTCTCGTAGAGCTTCCTCCGCAAGAATTCGTTCCGTAATATCTGTTATGAAGCCCTCTATTGCCAGCAGATCACCGTTCTCTTTAAACACTCCTTGACCCTGCTCCCAAACCCATTTTTCCTGGCTTGTAGCTGTTTGAATGCGGTACACCATCCGAAAGGACTGACGTTTTGCCAGAGCTTGCTGTACCTGCTCCCAGGCGGAGTAACGATCATCGGAGTGAATTAGTTCATTGTAAGAAAGAGTTCGATTTCCAATTAGGTCCACAGGTGCATACCCGGTCAGATCATGGCTGCCTTCGCTGATGAATTCCATGGTCCAGTTATCATCATTCAGACAGCGATAGGCCATGCCCGGCAGGTTACCGATCAATGTGGACAGCATACGTTCGCTCTCACGCAGCGATTCCTGGGTTCGAGCATACTTAATTTCACACGTTTCCAACTCGGAAATACGCCGATGTAATTCAGTCAACTCATTTTTAAGTTGCTCTTTGGATTTATCTTCATCTTTCATTAAAGTCACCATCATGGGAGAATGCTGTATTTTTAATTTTTTTATCCTATATTTCCAAGGTTATTTCAAGCACAATAAGTCTAAATCTTCCATCGCTATGCAAAACTGATACACTTTTGCATAGATAAATTGAGATTCCAGTCACAGTTTCAATACCGTCCATGAAATTTTTATTTTACTTCACGCTGACAAGAAATATTAGGAAGAACGAATAGTTTGTACCCAGATAATTTTTTAAATGGCTTTAGCGGTTGAACCATTTTTTGTACTTTTTAAAGACATCAAAATACAAATTGGAGCCCTTAAAAACACAATAATAGCTTGTCAACAAATAGATATAAGTTGATCCGTTCAATATCATAAATTATTCTATTAATGCAGATAGTTAAGCCAGGGTTTTATTCTATGGGGTTATATCCCGAGGTACGCCTTACGCACATGATCGTTATCCATAAGACTTTTGGCTTTACCGTCCAATGCGATGGTGCCGGTTTCCAGTACATACCCGTGCTGTGCCAGTTCCAACGCAAGTTCGGCATTTTGTTCCACCAGAACAATGGAAACCCCCTGCTTGTTAATATCAACGAGGATGCGTGATATTTCCTGCACGATGACCGGTGCCAGTCCCAGTGAAGGTTCATCCAGCAAAAGCAGTTTCGGTCGGGACATCAGGGCACGACCGATGGCGATCATTTGCTGCTCGCCACCACTCATGGTTCGGGCGGATTGATCCTTACGTTCCCGCAACCTGGGAAAGTGTATAAATATGGCTTCCAGATCTTTCTTGATCTCCTCTTGATCATCCCGGACGAATGCGCCGAGCAGCAGGTTTTCCATCACTGATAAATCTTTGAATATCCGCCGTCCTTCCGGCGCATGGGCAATGCCCAGTTTCAAGATCTTGTCGGGAGACATCTTTTCGATCCGTTTGCCATCAAAGACAATGATCCCGGCACTCGGGTGATCCAGACCTGATATGGCGCGTAATGTCGTGCTCTTACCTGCGCCATTCGAACCAATCAGAGTCACAAAATCGCCTTCCCCAACTTCTATGGAAATCCCTTTAAGTGCTGCCACATTACCATAATGAACCTGCATATCTTTAATTTCTAACAACATAATTTATTTTGCTCCACCCAGATAGGCTTCAATCACCTGTTCGTTATGCCGTATTTCTTCTGGTGTCCCTTCTGCCAGTAAGTGTCCAAAATTCAACACAGTCAAAAAATGGCACAATCCCATAACCGCTTTCATATCATGTTCCACAAGCACAATCGTGATACCCGATTCCTGTACTTTTCGGGTCAGATCCATCATATGCTTGGTTTCTTCCATGTTCATACCCGCAAAAGGCTCGTCCATCAGCATCAGCTTGGGTTCCGAAGCCAATGCAATGGAAATTGCCAATGCACGCTGAGACCCCAAAGGAAGTTCAGAGGCAAGTTGATTCTTTCGATTACTTAAGCCTATAAATTCAAGCACTTCCAGCACTTTTTCCCTGGCAATCTTCTGAAGCTGTTTGTCAAGACCGAGAATGGAAGAAAATAAATTAATGCGCGATTTGGCAAAGCAGCCCACCAGCACATTTTCAAAGACGGTCATTTCCTGAAACAGAGTTGTTTCCTGAAAGGTACGGACAATACCCATTTTAGCAATCACGTGGGGTGGTTTGCCGGCAATTTTTTTTCCCTGATAAATGATCTCACCTTTTGTGGGTGTGTAGAAACCGGCAATGTTTTTGAACAATGTACTCTTGCCGGCACCATTGGGACCTATCAGACCGTGAATCTCACCTTCTTTAACCTGAAAGCTGATGTCGGCCAGTGCTGTCAGCCCGCCAAACTGTTTTGTTAGTTTTCTAACTTCTAATATTGACACGGAAGTCTCGCTTTAAACTTAAATGATTTGCCATGGTAATTGTGATAATTTACATTTTTCAGGCACTATACCAACCCTCATGAATTTGTTAAGGCGGCGGCCCGTCGCTGGAATTGCCACCAATTCCGCACAATGTCAAAAATTTGGTGTAAATACTTTCCAGACCCAAAGGTAAAAAGAGAATGGAAATGATTAACACACCGCCATAAATTGCCGGTCTAAGCTCACCAAACCCCCGGACAGATTCATCGAAGATGGTTAAAACGACAACACCGATAACCGGTCCAAATATTGTGTTATAGCCGCCGACAATAACCCATATCAGGATAAACACCATAAACCCGATACCAAATTGATTGGGAGTGATGGTACCCAGATAATGGATTTTAAGGGCACCGGCAATACCAACAAAAAATGAACCGATAATAAAAGCCAGTGCCCGGTAGCGCCAGGTATCAACACCTACAGACTGAGCCAGGGGAGCCTTCCAGTGTACTGCATGCAGCGTCAAACCAATTCTGGATTTCTCAATACGATAAAGGATAAAAAGACAGGCTGAAACGACACCCAGAGCCAGGTAGTAATAGGGAATCGGGTCCATAAAGTCGATACTGCCGATCATGGGTGGCTCGATACCGCTTAGGCCCCCTGAACCGCCAAAGGGGACAATGAATTGCATCCAGGTCAGGCGGATGGCCTCACCTGCGGCAAAGGATCCTATCAAAAAATAAAATTGTGTCATTCTGAACAAAGGAAAAGACAATAATGCAGCAATCAATCCCGCCATGCCACCGGCCAATGGCAAGGTAAACCAAATAGCCAGATTAAAATTTTTAAACAACAGGGCTGCCGTATAGGCACCCACACCCATCATTACCGCATGTATTAACGACCATTCACCGGTTAAGGTCACAATTCTGTAACTGGCGACAACCAGCACGTTCACTGTCAGAAAAATCAACAAATCCTGATAATGAAATTTCAGATAATGTGGCAAAACAATGAGCCCTGCAAGGAAAATAATGACAGCAATGATTTTTAGTAGTCTTATAATGATTTTCATCTTGTTATTCACTCACCCTTACGCCCATGATTCCAGTGGGCTTGATAATCAGAACAACCACCATCAACAGCAACCCACAAATTGTTGCGATGACACCACCGAAATAGACAGTAATAAATGTATGGAACAGCGCATATATCACTGCTGCTATAACGGCGCCTGACAGGCTGCCTACGCCCCCTACAATGGTCACAATGAAGGCCGTTATGATGACGTTATGACCCATATGAGGATTGATATTGGTTAAGGGTGCCATTAATGCACCGGCAAGACCGGCCAGAGCACCGCCGACACCAATAGCAATCATGGAGATGCGGTTAATATTTATCCCTTGTAAGGCCGATGCCTCACGATCCAGGGCAACAGCTCTGAGCGCCCAGCCAAGTTTGGTCCGGGTAAGGAAATACCAGAGCGTCCCCAACCCGGCAGCAGATACGAAAAAACTGAACACTCTTTGATAGGGAACACGCAGAAAATCAAATAAAATCAGCGTACCTTGGTATGGCGGCGGAACTTGCTTTGAGGGGCCGTCACCGCCCACCACGGTTGCAAGAACCTGCAGGATGAACAATATCCCTATCGAACATATCAGACCTGCCAATGGATCATTGCAGGTGGGTCTAAACAGGAAACGCTCCATTAATAAGCCAATCACGGTCACAAGGATGATTGCGATCAAAATGACAGGAATAAAGGGAATACCATTTTGTGCGTGTAATAACCAAACAGTGTAGGCACCAACCATGACCAGTTCTCCATGGGCAAAGTTCACAACCCCCATGACGCCGAAGATAAGCACCAGGCCCACGGCAAACAAGGCAAAAAAACCGCCTTGAATCAGGCCATTTATTATAGATTGAAGAATCAGCTCCATGTAACACCTCACTTATTATAGACGTTCTGCATCAAGTCTAAGAAGAGAAGGAGCGGTTTACCCCTTCTCCAATTATTTTCCGGGACTGACTGCTCAGACGGTATGAAGGCCGAGCGCTTTCATGTGCTTAATAAGGACATCACTGTTTTTGTCAAGCCAACCGGTAAGACTTCTGAATTCCTTAATGCGGGCCTTGCCGTCTTCAATGACAACCACAGGCCAGCGACCCACAATGGCGTTGTCCAGGCCCCATAGTTTGCTGCCCCACCAGCGACCGCCGCCAAATACAAAATTGGGTTTTTTATTGGATTTCAAGGTTTTCAAAACCTCAGTGGGTTCAATACTGCCGGCTGCCTTGGCACCTTCAATCCAATTCAGCAGAATAGCAGGATATTCCCAAGCAACGGCAGACCAGTCATTGGGATGATCTTTTCTGAACTTGGCATCGAAACCATTGGGATCTGGAAAATGAATCCCTTCCTGCAAAAGTGCGGGATCATTAAAGTCCGGGAACTGGAAAATAGTGCCATTAACGAACTCCTTGCTGGTCTTGGCGATAACTTCATTATAGTAATCCAAAGTGCAGGAGATGATCTTGCCCTTAAAACCCTGATGATAAAGTTGTTCCATCAACGGCGTAGTGTAAAAGCTGGTGGCCATGCAGAAGATGTCCGGTTTTTTGGCCAGCACCGAGCTTACGATGGGTGCAAAATCAGTGACATCAAACCCGTGCAGATTGACATCAACCACCTTAATACCCGCCACTTCAAAGGCTGCTTTATAAGTAGAGGCGGATTGCAGGCCCCATTCTACATCGTTATTGGTTACAATGACTGCGGTTTTCGCATCAGGAAAATTTTCAGCCAGCCATTCGACTCCGGTTACATTGTAGAGCGGGTGGCTTTCGCAAGTCGCGATCAGGTATTCTGATTTGGGGGTGATATCACTGGGTAACAAGGTTGTTGTCAGCATCTTCTTGCGCTGTGCCCAAGGCAGTATAGACGAAACAGTCGACCCCCCTAACATCATGACCATCTTAACACCATCTTCAAGAACCAGTTTTTTATATCCCTGAATCGTCTTTTCAGTATCATAGGCATGGTCAAATGATATCATTTCAATTTTGTAATCAGTATTGCCGATCCTGACACCACCGGCAGCATTAATGTCATTGGCAATAATTTCACACCCATAAAGGCCTGGTAGACCCCATGGCGCATAATCACCCGTCATTGGGATATTCATACCAATCTTTATGGTCTTTTCATTTGCAAATACATTAACGGGTAATCCTGCTGAGACACCGGCAAGCGCCACACCCGTTGCTGTTTTTTTTAAAAAATCTCTTCGTGTAATCTTCATTGGACCCCCTTCTTATACAGTACTCAGTAGAGTTATGGGAACCTGAAGGGAAACTAAAACAGATTCCCTTCAAGCACTCCCAATATTGAAAGACTCAATTAACATTAGCCATGTAAATTCAAGTTGTTTGAAAATATATCCGGCCCCTATAAAGCCGAGTGTGTGAATTTAGTAAAAAGTACCGGATGGTTTTACCAACCTCCTTGGTCGGGACTCTACCCGTGTTCTTTACTAAATTCCGTCTCCATTAATACTATGGAACCAGATAGATCTTCAACAAACTTTGCCGGTAATTTTTTTAGTCCTTGTTATCCGGCTATTACTCTTTCTCGGCTTTTGCAGCCTCTTCAGCTTCCAAAGCCTCCTGATCTTCTACAATGGAGCGCAATTTTGACAAAACTTCTTTCGGCAGTGGTTCCGGCTTATGTGTTTCCAAAATGTGACGGGCTTCATCTACAGCCGCCTCGGCCATATCTTTGCCGCCACGTTTTTGCCAGGTACCTCTCATCCGCCGGTCGATCAGTTTGACCTTGGACTGTTCCGATCCCATAAACTGCCGGGTATGTTTCTTAGCCAGAAAATCTTTTCCAGCCCCCACTTCCTTTATGAGTTCAACCGCCAGGGTCTCATCATTAATTGGCACTCCCATAGCCACTCTTTTACACATTCGGGCAATCTCATTGTCGATAACAAGCTGGGCAAAGCTGAAAGTCACACCTAACTCCAACATACCCATCCCGTAAATGATATTTGCACCCGCCAATGCCGGCAACAGAGAAGTAATCGTCTTCTCATGTCCTGCCTGGGCATCGGAAATTTTGCTGTCAGCCTATGTACCCGCCACATAACTGGGCAAAAGATACTTGCGTGCCAATGCTACTACGCCGGCACTTATCATTCCAAGTTCCGGTGCACCGACTGGAGCTGTGGCATAGGTTAAATCAAAAGTTGTAGTGGAACTGCCGTAAATCACCGGTGCCCCTTTAGCCGTCAACTGTGCCAGGACAATTCCGGATAACACTTCTGCATTGTGGGTCACCAAGGTTCCTGCAATGGTTACGGGAGCTGAAGCTCCGGACATGGCCATGGAAAGAACGTTCACCGGAATGCCTGCCTTGGCACACTCAATGATGATTTCCGCAGTATGCGTGTGAAGCTCCAACGGACTGGTTGGACACACTAGAGCAGAAACCAGGGGTCGTCTCCTTAGTTCATCTTTTCCACCAACAATGGCCGCAGCCATTTCAAAAAACTTTTTTGCTCCTTCTCCGCCGGTTAAATCAATATGGTGGCAGTGCTTGAGCGTATTGCTTAAAAACGCCTCAGCTTCGTTTAAATCGGTCGCCCATTCCACATCTCTGGCAACCACCGCACTGGAGTATATATCTACATTATCCATAGCATCACATGCCAAGGCAGTGTGGCCGACATCTATTTTATTGGATTCCCGGTACTCTCCGGTAAAGGGGTCCACGACCATGACTCCCGCGCCAAAGCAGGTGTATCCGATCCTGCCGCCCTGAAGCGTTACATCATATTTCGGGGTTCGCCCTGCCATCAGAATGGTACTGGGAGCTGATCGAATGGCATCTTCCACCAGGTGGGGAGGTATCCGAACATGTTTTTTTTCACGGTCCACATAAGCCCCGCCGCTCTCGAAAATATCCATGGCCTCATCGCAATAAACTCCGACACCATAGTTTTGCAGCACGTCTAGGGTGGCCAGATGAATTTCAGTCAATTCATCTTCGGTGAACATGCTCAACCCCCAGCCATCCATAGTGCTGATGCCGGGTTGAAGTCCTCTGATCATAATGATCATCTCCTTTGCTGTTATTTGATTAATTCTTTGGCTTTAAGAACGGTATCGTTGGCATCCTCGCCATAACAATCACAGCCGATTTTATTCGCCCATTCCTGAGTGGTTGCCGCCCCGCCGACCATGGTTTTTATATTATCCCTGATACCAGCTTTGCGCAGCTTATCTTCAAGAATTTTCTGACCAGCCATAGTCGTGGTCATAAGAGAAGATGTGCCTACTATATCCGGCTTAAGTTCCTTGACTTTCTCAACAAAAACATCAATGGGCACATCCCGGCCCAGGTCATGAACTTCAAAACCATAGACCCTGAGCATGGTCGCCACAATCCGTTTACCGATGTCATGTATATCGCCTTCAATGGTTCCTATCACAACGGTTCCCATATTTTCAGGCACTTCATCCGCTGAAATGTGAGGCTCCAATATTTCTATGGCCTTTGTCATAGCATCCGCGGCTATAAGAACACCTGGAAGGGAAATTTCTTCATTTGCGAAACCGTCACCCACCTCGGTCATTGCCGGTGTTAAAGCTTCATTAATAATTTCCACCGGGTTGATTCCTTCTGCGATAACCATTTTGGCAACCGCTTCAGCAGCTTCCTCGTCACCATCTATTACCGCTTGTCTCGCCTGTTTTATCAAACTTTCTTTGCTCATTCGAAATCACCTCCTTTCTATTCTAAGTTAATGCATTTTACTGTTCAGCACTTTATGATGTCTAAGTCTAAGTGAGCAAAATCTATGCCACTTGATAGGACAATATTTTTTATGAGATCAACTGTCTGGCATAAGTTTTGCAAAATTATGCATGAATCATTTAAATTCAAACTAAGAAAGGAGGTGAAACAAATGTCTGAAAAAGAAATATATGAACGTCTAAAACAGAGTGTAATTGATATGGATGCCGATGCTGCTAAAGAGGCAGCCAATAATGCAATAGAACAAAATATGGATCCTATTGCCTGTATTGAAAAAGGACTGTCGGAAGGCATGATGGTTATCAGCGATATGTTTGACAATGCACAGGTCTATGTGCCCCAGATCATTCTTTCGGCTGAGGCGTTTACAGATGCAGTAGATATTCTGGCATCCCATATCAAGGGAGGTTACGCTGCCAAAGGCAAAATCATTATTCACACCGTGGAAGGGGATATTCATGACATTGGTAAAAACATAGTCGGGATATTGTTACAGGCCAATGGCTATGAAGTCATTGATTTAGGTCGAGACGTACCTGTCTCTGATGTGGTTGATGCAGCCATTAAGCATGAAGTTGATTTTATTGCCGGTTCAGCTCTTATGACCACTACGATGCCTTCTCAACGGGAGATCATAAAAGAGTTAAAAGATCGAGGTATTCAGGACAAATTCAAGTGTGTCTTTGGTGGTGCTCCCACAAGCAAAGAATGGGCGGAACAGATCGGTGCTGACGGATGGGCGGAAAACGCTGCCGAAGCAGTGGATGTTATCAAAGAATTAACTTAACTTTATAAAGAAAGGAGAAGTATGATGCCCCTTAAAGAGAAAGTGGGCGTGTTCGAGAGTTATGATCGAGCACGCTCCGGCCCTAGGGTAGATGAAAAGGAATGGGATCGAAAGATCACCTTTCAAACGGCAAACAAGCTAAAAGAAAAATACAAGCTCAAATTCGACCGCTCAGTTATCATCCCTACGGATACCGATATGATAGATCGACTATACCAGGCCGGTCTTGAAATGCTGGTGGAAATGGGTATTTATTGTATGGATACCGGTCGAGTCATAAAGTATACTGAAGATGAAGTCATGATGGCAGCCGCCAATGCACCTTGCCAGGTAACATTAGGTGAAGGCCGCGATGCGCGCCAGCTTGCAGGCAGAAATTTCGATGATCCCCACCCACCCCTTTGTCAAGGTGGTCCTACCGGTGCTCCTGTATCAGAAAATATATTTATCGCGATGCATGAGGCTTACGCCCAAGAGCCATTGGTAGATACCATCGTTAATGGGGTCTTGTCCACCATCAACGGCAGGGAGCCCAAACCCGGATCTCCATGGGAGATTGCAGCCGTCAAAGCCGAAGTTTCTATGATCCGGATGGCGATGGCGCGGGCTGGACGTCCCGGCATGGCCATGTAGGGGAGCGAAACTTCATTAACCGCAGCAGGTGTGATTGCGGGTGATTTTCCTGGGGGAATGAGACCCAGCGACAGTCACGAAGTGAGTCAACTAAACGAACTTAAAATTGATATCAATGCATTCACTTTTACGGCACATTATAAAATAGCGGGCAACATCATCATGGGAGAGCAAATGCCAATTCTTGGGGGCTGGGCCGGAGGGATCGAGGAGACCTCTATCGTAGACGTAGCCACCAGTTTGGCCGCTTTCATCCTGTTGGATGTTGATTGGCATTTGGACGGACCCATTCACGTACGCTGGGGTAACACAACGGCCAGGGAGCCGTTGATGGTTGCCGGTCATGCGTGTCGGGCCTTAGACCGCAATACCCATCTGCTGTTGGGAAATCAGTACTATACCTCTGCCGGCCCATGCACTGAAATGTGTTTGCTGGAGGCAGCAGCCCAGGCCATCACCGATACTGGCAGTGGCCGAGAGATAATGAGCGGGTGTGCATCAGCCAAGGGAGTTGCTTTGGATTATACCACTGCCATGGAAGCCAGGTTAATGGCCCATGCTGCAAAAGCTGTGGCAGGCGTTGAAACTGAAAAGGTCAATGTAATGCTGGATAAGCTTATAAGCATGTATGAGACTAATTTCAAAAAACCGCCTAAAGGCAAGTCTTTTCAAGAATGTTATAATGTGAGTACCCTGACGCCTTCCGATGAGTACTTGCAGGTGTTTGATAAGGCGATTAAAACCATGCAGAAAATCGGATTTGACTTTAAAATTTAGTAAAGATGATGACCAACCGAATTTAAGTGCCGGAGATGATCATTCTCCGGCACAAAGGACATCCTTAAATCAACAAAAATAAAATTAGCTGTCTACGAAGAAATATAAAATACTCAAATCGACAAAAGTTTATGAAATTACTGCAATTATATGGCCTTTAATACAAAAAAAGAATTAAAAATAATATTGTTTTTTCCTACCAAACAAGAATATTGTCGTGCCAAACAAGAATATTGTTCAAAAATTGGATGATTTGTAAAAAATTCAGGTTGTTTTTAAATAAGGGTGTTGAAAATAAGACTATCCAAACTCAATTGGAATTCGGAACGCTTTTAACACCTTTTTTAAATGATACTTTTTGATAAGAAAATAGAGACGGCTTTTGCTAACTCCGGAAATTTGGGCTGCCTTTTCCAGATCCCAGTTTGTTTGTTTTAAAAGATTTTTAAAATACAGGGTTTCAATTTTTTCAATTGCAGAGATGCGAAAAATTTTTAGTTCGGGTATTTGACCAGAAAGAAATAAAGAGGAAAAAATTGAGTCTGAAGAATTTGAAAAATTTATATTCTTCTTGATAGAAGTATCAGTATCGCCCATTTTTTTATCAACAAAATGGAGACGAATGCGATCCGGTAAAAACATTGGATATAATACCGAGAGACCGGGTTCTGAAATTAATGCTTTTTCAATAGCATTAATGAGTTCTCTTATATTCCCAGGCCATCTATAGGATTCCAAAATTTCAAGTGTTTCAGGAAGTAAGGTCTTGTTTTTTAATGAATGCTTTTTGCAAAGCGTATTAATATAATGTTGCGTTATGATTTGTATATCCTCCTTACGCTTTCTCAAGGCAGGCAAGTGTATTGAAAAGGTTTTTAAACGATGAAGCAGATCCTGTCTGAATTGGCCCTGATCAACCATTGCATCAAGGTTTTGATTGGTGGCTGAGATAAGTCTGAATTTACTACTGACTTCTTTAGAACTGCCAACAGGTCTGAATTTTCTTTCCTGAAGAACCCTTAAAAATGCTTTTTGTATGGAAAGCGGCAATTCACCGATTTCATCAAGGAAGAGTGTCCCTTTGTCAGCCTTTTTTATGAGTCCTTCTGAAGAGCTGTCGGCACCTGTAAAAGCACCTCTGATATGACCGAAAAGCACACTTTCGATTAAAGCTTCAGGCATAGCAGCACAGTCTACTACAACAAATTCTCCGTCAGCCACTAAGCTATTATCATGGATCGCTTTTGCAAACAATTCCTTACCCGTCCCGGTTTCGCCGAAGATGAGAACATTTGTATCATTCTTAGCGCACAGAGCAATTTGATTAATACTATTTTTAATAACAAGACTTTGTCCAATAATTGCCTCTGTGTCAACTGCAACTGGATGAAATAATTTTTGTTTTGCCTTGCGGTAATCAAGGGATCTTTGAATATGAAGAATAATCTCTTCTTTATTAAAAGGCTTTGTAATATAATCCCAAGCACCGTTTTCAATCGCTAATTTTGCTCCCTGCGTACTTCCAAGAGCCGTAATAATTATGACTTCGGGTTTTGACGGATTCTGCCTGATTAATGGCAATGCATCCAGGCCACTTCCGTCAGGCAGATTAATATCCAAAAAAATAAGATCAAACGATTCTTTTTTAATTAAGTTCAGTCCCTCTTGAAGTGTTGATGCTGTCCATGCAGTGTGCTTCAATCTTTTGATTCTATCAGAAAGACTAATTCTTATTAACTCTTCATCATCAATTATCAGAATGGCTGCCATATTTTAACCTTATTTGTTTCCATCGAGAAGATCTCGTAATCCGAGTTTTGACAGAGATGTTTTAGCTGATTGCGTCAAAAAATTTTCATCATCAACAAATAAAATATTTTCAGTCCCTATCAGGCTTTGATTTTCGGAATGTAGTGTAACAGAATCATTACCCTTATTGCAAACAGGCATATAAACATTAAATTTGGAACCCTGTCCTAAGCGGCTTGCTACTTCAATAAATCCCCCCATGCTTTTAATGATCCCTTGAACAACCCAAAGCCCCATTCCGGTCCCTTTCCCTTTGGGTTTGGTAGTAAAAAAGGGCTCCATAATTTTACTGATTAATTCGTGACTCATGCCCAGCCCTGTATCTTCCACTGATAGAAGCAGAAATCTTCCGGGTGAAATCTTTTCTTGTATTTCAACCATCTCTTGGTCAAGAAAGACATCTTTTATGGAAATTGACAGAAAACCACCTTTCTCCTTCATTGCATAACCGGCATTTGTGCAAAGGTTCATGAGTACCTGATGAATCCTTGTGGGATCGGTCATTAATAGGCTCTGTGAACAAAAAGATGTCCTTATTTCAATGGTGGGAGGTAAAGATACCTTTAAGAATTTAAGAATTTCATTTACAATTGGTACAATATTCACCGGTTTCAGGTGTTCCTGCTTGGAACTGCTGAAAGCAAGGATTTGAGTGACCAGATCTTTCGCCCTTAGGCCACCTTTTATTATTAAATCAATCTTGTTACGGATGTCACTGGAGCATTCAATTTCCTGCAGATCTTCTTGAAGCAATTCTGAAAGTCCTAAAATACCGCCAAGAATATTATTGAAATCGTGTGCAATCCCGCCCGCCAGAGTGCCAATGGCTTCGAGTTTTTGATTCTGTAGAAAGTGTTCTTCAATAATTTTACGCCTACTGATGTCTATGATAAACCCATCGAGGTATTCAACACTGCCGTCCGGGAGGAGGATACCACGACCTTTTTCATATACCCACCGAATACCTTTGCTTTTGTGACAGATTCTATATTCAATTTCCCACGATTTTCCGAATTTTAGTGCCTCATTGATAGCTTGATCAACATACTCGATATCGTCTTGGTATATGATACTTCCATAAGTACGGACAGCATTGTTGATAAAATCGTCAGGAGGGTATCCGGTTAAATGATCGACATGATTGCTCATATATATCATCGTCCAATCCTTGTCCAGAGCGCATCGGTAGGTGATGCCCTGGATATTGGAGAGGATGGACTCAAGCTGGTCCCGGTTTTGGATGAGAGCAATCTCAGTTTGCTTGCGCTTGGTAATGTCCCTGCCTATACCTAAAACGCCGATCAACCGGCCTTCCAAATCATACATTGGTGTTTTTATGATTTCTAACAGCTCTTTATGACCATCATATGCAGAGGTTACGTTCTCTTCATAAACGATAGGGCGATCATTTGCCAGGGCCTCCATATCTTTTTGACGGAAAGAAGCGATCAGTTTTTTATCGATGAAATCATCACCTGACTTGCCTATAATCTTAACCTCTTCCATGCCAAAAAATTCTTCGAATTTTAGGTTACAAGAAATATAAACACCATTTTTATCTTTCAACCAGATCAGGTCAGGTATGGTTTCAATCAATGAACGCAATAAGGTTTCAGCGACCTCCAGCTCTTCCACTGCCTTCTCACGCTCGATGATTTCAACCTGTAATTCATTCTCGATTTTTTTGCGATCAGAAATAACACTCTCTAAGTCTTGAACCCTTCTTGCTAATTCTTCATACGATGGTTTTTCAGCCATACAAGAGTGCTCCTATTGTCAGCTATATGCTGCTTGGACTGTCTGGCATAAATCACTCCGCAGTTTTGCTTGAAATCCCGGATAGAGACAATCAGGGAACAAGCGCCGATATATTCTCCCACCAGTTGTAACGCTTGATAAGTAAAATGATCCAGACTCTTCTCTCCAGCCAATTTTTCAATACGCTTTCTGATGGTTTCAATCTCCAGAGGATCATGTAGAGCTTTTTTTAATCTGTATCGAAGTCGCTGTAATTATACATAGCTAGTGCCTTTAGTTCTTGTACAGCCTCCTCCAATAATCCTGTTATTGACAGACCGTCACTTTAAGATAGGAACTTTCCTTTTGTCAAGGGAAGTATAAAAAATATTCAGATCTAATAATCACATACTTTCTTTATTAATCGTACTGGTCGTTTCTTACTGCATACCTTTTGATATTTTTGACACAGTATCTTTGAAAAAATCATCCTTTTTTTACTTAAAAATCATCCCATGGACTATTTACACAGATTCCTGTCTTTTGCTATGGTCCCTACAATTATAAATCTCATTGATTTGAGAAAAGCCAGCGATATAAACATATGACTCAACCCAGGAGGAAAGATGTTTCAATTTGAAAAAGAGCAAAAAACATGTAGTTTTGGCGGTGTAACCTTTGGCGGACAGCCGGGAGACTATCCCACTGTTGTGTGTAACTCAATCTTTCAAAAGGGAGATAAAATCTTTCCCGGGAAACGCAAAGACGGGTTTGATGAAAAAATGGCAGCAGATCTGCTAAAGACCCAGGACAGGCTCACTGAAGAGACAGGGATTCCGGGAATGGCAGATATCGTTGCAAACACAGGCAAAGAGTTTAAGACATTTATCGACTTTGTTGTGGCCAACACGGATATGCCGTTCTGCATTGATGCCTGGACCTTGAAACCCAAACTGGAAGCAGCAGCATATTGTGCTGAAAAAGGACTTCTTGACCGCATGTTTTATAATAGCATCACTGTATGGGAACAGGATCTTGATACTGAAATCAGTGAGATGGCCAAAATCGGCGTAAAAAATGTTCTTTTGGTGGCCTTTAACCAGGAAGACCAGATGCCCACAGGCAGAATCTCAGGGACCCAGAAACTCTTGGACGCCATTGAAAAAAACGGGGCTCAATTTGAAAATGTTTTTGTTGATACTTCTGTAATGAACGGCCCTGCCACTGCCCTTTGCGGCCTTGCAAACAAATTGATCAAAGAAAAATGGGGACTTCCCACAGGTTCCGCTCCTTCCAATGGATCATATATGTGGAAAGAAGCCCGGGAAAAATGGGGTTTTAAAGGATGGGCCGCAGCAGATGCAGCCCTTGAATCCCTGTCTGCATTCATGAACCATGATATCATTTTTTCCGGCCCCATGGTGGGTGCCCAAAGAATCATGCCGGCCATTGCAATGGCAAATGCTTTCCAGGCAACAGCCGTTTACAGTGAAACAGGACGCTTGCCCAAAGATTCAAATCATCCACTTTTTAAATTGTTTCCTGACTTTGTGGAGAACCTTAAAAACATTTAGGCACACCCTTTAATCATGGGGAAAAATGAGCTGAAATAAAAAATAAACAACATATTAACACACCAATTTGAGAGGAAAACCTATGTCGGAACTTACGGGAAAAGAAAGAGTACAAAAATTATTCAAAAAAGAACCTCTGGACACGATGCCCTGTTTCAGCGGCCAGGGAGCTGTTGTGGTCCAGGCCATTGAAGAAATGGGAACCCAGTTTGCCAAGATTCATACAGATGCAAGACTGATGGCACAATCAGCCATCACATCTGCCAGGTTATTCAATATGGATGGCGTTGTTATCCCCTATGACATGGCAACTGTTGCAGAAGCCATGGGCCGGGGCATTTCCCTTTATGAAAACGCAGACGGCGTTATCTACCCAACCGTACCCAACAAGTGGAAAACCCTGGATGAAATTGATATTCCAAAAGATTATATGAGCCAGGGAAGACTTCCCATGATTGACGAAGCCTTTAAAATCATAAAGGAAGAAGCACCGGATCTTGCAGTGGGTGCATGGGTATTGGGACCTTTTACTCTTGCAGGACAGATCATGGAACTGGATATTCTCTTGAAAGGACTTAAAAAGAACAAAGATGCTACTGCAGCCTTTCTTGATCAAGTCACCCAGGTTACCGTTGATATGGTTAAGCATTATCAGGAACTGGATGTGGACTTTATTTCCGTCAGGGATATGGGATCTGGAACAGATCTTTTGTCTCCCCGAATGTGGAAAACCCTGGTGGGACCCAATTTGAAAAAAGTGTTTGATGCCATCACCTGTGTCCCGTCTGTGAATCATATTTGCGGCTCAACAGATATGATTATAGAGATGATGCATGAATGCGGTGCAGACGCTTTGTCCGTTGATCAGAAAAACAATGTGGTTACAACACGGGAGAAACTGGGTAACGATGTACTTCTTTTCGGTAATTTTGATCCTTACAACACATTGACCCAGCTTGAGGATGTAAAAGAAGTCGAAGCTGTCATCAAACAATGCATTGATAACGGCCTGGATGCGGTCTGGCCCGGATGTGATATCTGGCCTGATATTAGAAAAGAAAATATGGAAACATATGTTAAGACCGTCAAGGAATATGGCAAGAAAGCATCACCAGCCGTGGGTAGAATCTAAATTATAAGGAGATAAAAACATGTCCAATCAAGAAGAAATTTTAGCAGCATTAAAAGAAGCCGTAGTTGAATATGAAGAAGATGATTGTGCAGAAGCTGCCCAGCGGGCTCTGGATGAGGGTATAGACCCCATGGTTGCTGTTATGGACGGGCTTGCTGCAGGAATGGAAGAAGTGGGTGTGCTCTTTGATACCAATGAATATTTTGTTCCGGAAGTATTAATGTGCGCAGATGCACTTTATAAAGGGCTTGATATCCTACGTCCCCATATTACACTTGATGCCGATATCCCCAAGGCATCCGTTGTCATTGGCTCCATCCAGGGTGATGTCCATGATATCGGTAAAAACCTTGTAAAGATGATGTTTGACGTGGCAGGATGGGATGTTCATGATCTTGGCCGGGATGTACCTTTGGAAAGCTTTGTAGAAAAACAGCTGGATGTAAAATCAGACGTTCTTGCCATGTCTGCCATGATGACCACAACCATGATGGGAATGAAAAAAGTTATTGCCATGGTAAAAGAAAAAAATCCCGATTGCCTGATTATGCTGGGTGGAGCCCCTGTAACCCGCGACGTTGCAAATCTTTTTGGCGCGGACGGCTATGCTGAATCAGCTGGTAATGCAGTATCTGAAGGCATCAAAATGATTGGCCGGTTGAGGGAATTTCAGAAAGGCGATATCAAGTAATTAAAGGAGCTAAAATTAAATGGCACAAGAAACTGTAAATGTGATATTTCAGCCCTCCGGCCGGCGCGGTGAAGTTCCTAAAGGATGCAACATCATAGAGGCCTCAAGGCTTTTGGGTGTTGATATTGAAGCTCTTTGCGGTGAAACAAAGGTTTGCGGGAAATGTATTGTCCGTATTGAAGATGGTCATTTTGAAAAATATAATATCCAGAGTTCCATGGATCATGTAAGCCCCTGGCAGGATGAACTTGAATCCAAATTCATCAACCCTGAAAACCGGGAAAAAGGATTCAGGCTGGGTTGTGTGGCCAAGATAGAGGATGATATCCTGGTGTTTGTTCCTGAAGAATCCCGTGCCGGGAAGCAGGTGGTTTCCAAGGCTGCCCGCGATATCAACATCGATTTCAACCCCATGGTCAAGCTGTATACCATAGAGCTGAAAAAACCGGATTTTGAGGACAAAACAGGGGACTGGGAACGGCTTACCAACGGTCTTGCAAGGGAGTACGGCCTGACCGACCTGACCGTTGATATTTTCACCCTGAGAACACTTCCAGGTACTTTGAGAGCAGAAAATTTTATTGTTACCGTCAGTGTATGGAACGATAAGGAAGTGATCCGCATCCGGCCGGGTAAGGTTGAACATGTCTATGGCATCGCCATTGACGTTGGAACCACAACCTGTGCCGGGTATCTGTGTGACCTGACAACAATGGAAGTGATCGGAACCTCTTCCATGATGAATCCCCAGTGTAAATATGGTGAAGACGTCATGGCCCGGATCACCTTTCACATGACAACACCCGGCGGTCTTAAAAGGATGAGCGATGATATCATTGAAGGGATCAATTCTTTGATCGATAAAGCCATTGCACTCACCCATCCCAAAAAGAAAAAAATCAGGAAAAAGAAGGGCGAAGACGGGCCCGATGAATACAAAGAGATCATTGAGGAAGGTGTTGAATATCTCAGGATAAACAAAGAAGATATCGAGGATATCACCATGGGATTCAACACGGCCATGCACCATATCCTTCTGGGCCTTGATCCTGAACCCGTCGGGCTTGCCCCCTTCCCTCCCGTGATTCATCACAGCCTGGATATCAAGACAAGAGACCTTGGCATTAATATCAATCCCTCATCCTATGTTTTTGTCATGCCCAATGAAGCAGGCTTTGTGGGCGGTGACAATGTGGGTGTACTCCTGGCGGAAGAACCCTATAAAAACGATGAAATCCAGTTGCTGATTGATATTGGAACCAATGGCGAGTTAATCCTTGGGAACCGGCATAAACTGTATTCATCATCCTGTGCCACTGGTCCTGCCATGGAAGGTGCCCAGCTTGCATTTGGCATGCGGGCAGCTCCAGGCGCCATTGAACGCATTGAAATTGACCCTGATACCCAGGATGTGGATTATCGGGTTATCGGCCATGACAAATCCCGCAAATTTTCCAAGCCTGAAGATATGAAGGTCAAAGGAATATGCGGTTCCGGTATCCTGGATGTTTTAGCTGAGCTTTACCGCGCTAGTGTTATTACCAAAACAGGGGTTTTCAATAAAAAATTCCTTAAAGAGAATCCGCGCTTCCGCAAAAATGCAGATACAAAACAGCCTGAATTTGTTCTGGCATGGAAAGAAGATTCTTCAATCGGCAAAGATATCGTGATCACCCAGAAAGACGTCAGGCAGATTCAACTTGCAAAGGGTGCATTATATGCAGGTTGCAAGCTTATGATGAAACGCATGGGCATTGAAAAAGTTGACACGGTGAAAATTGCCGGTGCTTTTGGTACCCATGTTGATAGAGAAAAAGCCCTGGTTATGGGTTTGTTTCCGGATTGCGAAATCGAAAATATCCATGGGGTAGGCAATGCCGCCGGTGACGGTTGCAGGGCCGCTCTCTTAAACAAGAAAAAAAGGGATGAAGCCAATTGGTGTGCCAGAAACGTTCAATACCTTGAACTAACTGTTGAACCCACCTTTGAAAAAGACTTTATGGAAGCCCTGCAGATGCCGCACATGGTAGATAAATTTCCACATCTTGAAGGTGTGGTGCCTGATCATGTGTTGAACCAGGGCCCTAAAGGTCCTGTAAAGCCGGATCTGAAAAACTAAAGGTTTTACTTTTGTAAAAATATCAGCCGCATCTTTTATGCAAGAAGGAAAATTATTCTCCTTTGTATTAAAGATGCCGGCTGACAAATTTTTAAAGCAGATTTTAAATAATGAAGACTCTATGGCGGGTATTGAGATAATAAGATATTTATAATTTGGGTAAAAAAAAGAAAAAAATGAATGAAAAAATCGTATGTTTGTCAAAACCTGAACCCAGTGAACCTGTATCATTTCGAGCGAATATTGGACTGTCAGGACAAACCCTTGAACAACTGCACAAAAAAGGCAAACAATACGGTGTTGAAAACATACTGCCCTTTAGAATGAACAATATTGTAGTGGCCCAATGGGTAAATCTGAAATGCCGATATGGCTGTTCACAGTATATGGCCAATTGGTCCTGCCCGCCGGCAACCCCTGATCTTGCAGAAGTTAAAACTATTTTCAGTGAATATTCCACTGCCCTTTTACTTGTGGGGAATCAGAATCGCAATGATTTTTATAAGGACAGCAACAGGAACAGGACAGACCAGGTAAAATACTGGAAAGGAACTGTCAGTCTGGAAAGAATGCTGTTCCTTAAAGGGTATGACAAAGCCATCGGCCTTGTCAGCGGGGCCTGCTCACTTTGTAAAAAATGTGCTTATCCTGATGCCTGCAGGTTTCCCATGGAAAAAAGACCCACTGTGGAATCTTTTTACATCGACCTTGTCGGTACATTGAAAAATCTTGGGATCGATACTAAAGTCGCCCTGGAGCTGCACGAAACCTTTAAATACTATTCCATTATTTTATTGGATTAAGCCCTTAATATTTTCCCCTGTCCGTTTTTTTATACTTAATTTTATTAAGATTTTTTGTAATTATTTAAGCGCTGACGCTTGAGACCGCCCTGCCTGATGGATATTTGTTTAACCTCCGGCAAATATTTATCAGACAGGGCTTTGGGGATACCTTTTTTTAACGGGCCGAACAATTACGATTTTTTTTTGTAAAACCACCTTTTTATAAAATCATCTTATTTCAATCCAAATTATTTATTTAAAAAAGAATAATTTTAATTAATACTTATTTAATATAGACTATTTTAGTATAGATTAATGTGGTATGGTATTCTGCAAAGTCACCAATGACTAACTTTAACCTGAAATCGTAAGGAGGAAACAAGAATAGTAAAATACTCGTAACTCAACCTTTAATCGAAATAAAGAGGAGGCAAAAAGCATGGCGAAACAGAAGTTAATCGATGCCTACAGGGGAAAATGGACAGATTCTGCCCCGTGGGTTCCCTATGCAGGAGTTCACTGCGCATTTCTAATCAACGAAAAAGCTGATGTATATCTTAATGATCCGGAAATTTTAGCAAAAGGATTGGTTCATACCGCTGAAAAATACAAAGCTGACGGTATTCCCCTATTATTTGATCTGTCCGTGGAAGCCAATTCCGTTGGCTGTGATTTAAAATGGTGGGAAGATAACGTCCCTTCAGTATCCAGTCATCCCTGTTCAGAAAAGACCCCTGAAGAAGCAGGTCTTACAATTCCGACTAAAGATTCCGGAAGATGGCCCAAGATATTTGAAGCAGCCAAAATTGCAAAGCCCAAACTGGATGAGCTTGACTGCGCCATGATTGGTGGGGTCTGCGGCCCTTTAACTCTGGCCTCTCATCTTGCAGGCGTTAGAATCTTTACAGACGTTTATAAACATCCGGAATTTGCACATAAGGTTCTTGAATATGCTGGAAAAGTTTGCGCGGCAGCCGTAGCATTTTATGCGGAAATGGGATGCGATATTATTGCTCTTATTGACCCGGTTGCATCCCAGATAAGGGATACCACATTTCGTGAATTTGTGGGCCCCAATTGCCAGCCCGCCATTAAAGCCATCCATGATGCAGGGATAACATCCTCTTTCTTTATTTGCGGTGACTGTACCAAGGTAATTGATGAAGTCTGTAAATTAGGCACCCATGGGTTTGCCGTTGACGAACAGCTGAACATGAATTTTATCAGGGATAAGGCCATCAAAGCCGGATTGGGATTTGGCGGTAACTTGAAGCTGACTCTCGCCCTGAGCCTGGGATTGCTTTCCCCAAGGGAGGATGCCATTGTCAGCCTTGCTGCCGGAGGATCGCATGGATACACTTTCGCCCCTGGCTGAGATCTGCCCTATGATGTTCCGGAGGAACATATGATGCAGGCATACGAAACTAAAGCCTGGTTTGAAGAATATTATCCCAGGTATCCAGAATCCAATTAACTAAGGAGGGTAACAAATGGCTGAAGGGAAAATTACAGTTGACGTTTTGACCCTTGATAGTGTTCAATGTGCGGCGTGTGGATACATGATGGAATCAATGGCGGCAATGCCCCAGGAAGTTCAGGAAATAATTGAATACAAAGAATGGTCGATCAAAAACAAGACGGGTATTGGCAAATTCATGGAATTAAAAGGAAAAGTTTTGCCATCAATCTGTATTGAGGGAGATGTAGTATTTCCAAGCATCATTCCCCAATATGAAGAATTGATCGATGAAATGATGGCAAGAGCAAAATCTCCTGAACTGGCAGACAAATTAAGGGCTGCCCGGGATAAGGGATTTGAGTTCGATAAAGTAACAGAAAATCTTGCCAAAGCCGGTGCAGGACAAAATACCAGGAATGATAGCTGATCTATCGTGTTAATGACCATACCCCGGTTCCTTTGAGCCGGGGTATGGTATCCTGTAAAAAACCTTAAAAACCGATTAATAAATTTTATGGGCCATTTTAAAAAAATAATAATTGAAGTTATGTACAAGAATGATTCATGCCTTCCATGCTTTTATATGGATGAAACTGTCCGGGAAATTCTGCCCCGATACAAAGACCGGGTAGAATACAGGAGGATCGATCTTACGGCTTCCGGAAAAGAACGGTTTCTTGAACTTTCAGTTTCTCTGTTTGGTAAAAAAGGGGTTTACACACATAAAAGGATCGCTCCTATACCATCATTGTTTATTGATGATGAACTTTTTTTCGATGCCATCCCCCCCATGCATGAGCTTGAAGATGCCATAAAGGAAATGTTGGATAAAAAATAATAGTGAAAGGATAAAAATTCATGCAAAAAATCAATATAGATGTCCTGTTAACTGATTTTAGGCAGTGAACCGCCTGCGTCTATATGGCGGAATCGGTAAAGGTTTTACCAAAAAAGTATCAAAATATGATAGAAGTATCTGAATGGGATATGAGAACCATGGAAGGGGTAAAACGGTTTAAGGAAATCCGTGCTAAATCCCTGCCCAGTATTGCCATGGAAGATGAAATTGTGTATTCAAGCATTATTCCGGGCCAGGAAATTCTTCAGGGGGAGATATTAAAACGATTTCAAAATAATAATCCAACTCAAATCATTCAACTATAAAGGGAATATAATATGAAAATTCAAATTTTGGGTACAGGATGTAAAAGCTGCGATACCTTGTATGAGAATGTGACCCGGGCATTGGAAAAAACCCAATTGAACCTGACTGCTCAGCTGGAGAAAGTCAATGACATAGACTATTTTAGTAAAATGGGTGTGTTCACCACGCCGGGCCTGGTAATAGAAGGAGAGTTGATTTCAGCTGGAAAAGTTGTGACAGAACAGGCACTCATTGAAATATTGAATTCAAAAAAATAAAAAAAACAGATTTCGATCATAAGGAGTGACACAGCATGGGTGGAACGACACATGTGACTTTAATAACAGGGTTTCTCGGCAGTGGGAAAACAACTTTTCTGAATAGGATCATTCAAATATTCCCTGAAAATTTAAAATTAATGATCCTGATGAATGAGTTCGGAGAGATAGGGCTGGATGGAACTCTGATTGAAGGAGATGACTTTGATATCCTTGAAATCAGCAAAGGGTCCATATTCTGTGTATGCGTAAAAACTGAATTCATAAGATCCTTGAATGAAATCGCTCAATCTATCAAACCCGATGTCCTGATTGTCGAATCCACAGGTGTCGCAAATCCTTCAGATTTAAAAAAAGATCTGAACCTCTCCATTTTTCAAAACAGGTTCAAGCTGTCAGAACAAATCTGTATCATTGATGCAGACTGTTTTGAAGATGCCTATAATGCATTTGTTTCCGTTGAAAAACAGATTGCCTCCTCAACGTTGTTTATCATTAATAAAAAAGACCTTGCTTCACCCCGGCAGATTTCAAGAATAAAGGGAATAATAAGACAGCATCACCCGTCACCGGAATTTTTTGAAACCACTTATGCAGATGTTCCTCTTGAAAAATTTATTCCTGTAGTAAATAAAGTTGAATGCAGGGAGAAATCAGATATGATATCAATTTCTCCGGAGCAGCTTGAACAAGCCATTGACGAAATACTTGAAAACCCTGATCCAGATGCTACACCCCCGGATCGTCTGTTATCCGCAATCTATTCCTGGGGTGGAAACGATATTGAATCCTTTAAAAAAATCCTGCCTTTCTTGCCAAAAGATCTGGTGCGGGCAAAGGGATTTTTAAGCCATGGTGATATAGTCTTTCTTTTCAACCTGGTCATGGGCCAGAGAAACATTGAAGTGTATAATCCCAGAAAAGATATTGAGCCTTTGTTGAATCGTGTTGTTTTCATAGGCTCCCCAGAAGCCATTGCTCAGCTGGATAAATTGAGCCGTGATTTTCCCGGTTTGATCCAAAAATCAGTGTTTGATCCCATGGCTGACAATTAACCTGCCATTTATTAAATTTATTTGTAATTGTTCAGCCCGTTAAAAAAAATTATCCCCAAAGCCCGAAATAAATATCCATCAGACAGGGCGAGTTCAAGCGCAAGAGCTGAATAATTACATTAATTTTTTCTTTAATCCTCTGTTAATTATCTTAAATGCTGTTTTCAAAGTTGATTTTACAAAATCCTTCTCATCATTTAAAAGCCGTTTGGAATCAACCCAGAGGACAATACCGCCATAGGATGCCCATAGTATATCAGCAAGTGCCACGGGATGTTCATCTATAAAAATACCCTGATCAATCCCCTGTTTTACAACATCAATAATGGCTCCATGGGCCAATGAAGAGTAGATCTTGATCTGCTTCAAAACATCTTCTGAAAGATTCTTAAGTGTTTCACCGGATTGAAGGTGAAACAGATTGATTAAAATATTTGAATCATAATCATATACCTCAATAAAAACATCACGAAATTTTTCTATTTTATCTTCTACAGAAATATCCTGTTTGACAACTTTTTGAATTTTATCTGCCAGAAGTTTCAATATTTCAATGGAAAGAAATGTATGCAGTTCTTCTTTATTTTTAAAATAAAGATAAAGGGTTCCAGGGCTTAATTCTGCTTCTAAAGCGATTTCTTCCATGGTTGCAGCATTAAATCCCTTATTGGAAAATATTTTTCGTGCCGCGCGAATAATTTCCTGACGTCTAAATTCCTTTTCCCTTCTTTTCCGTTCATATATGCCCATAGCATCCTCATTATTTTTTGAATGTGATTCATAAACTGATAGCACCTTTAAATACAAAAAACCATATAAAAGAGCAAGGGAAAGGAATAAATAAATTTGAAATCTTATTAACTTTATGTTTTAATGTTCAATATATGCCTTACCGGTCCTGCCACTTGAAAAGGTTCCAGTCCAGAATTTTTCAAATGGATTCAAATAATAATGGAGAATTTTCACATGCAAAAATCAAATTATTGGGCTGATAATTATGTCGAAAAAAGGATCAGCGCAGAAAAAGCTTTAAGGTATATAAAACCCGGCCAGAGAATATTTATAGGCTCTTCCTGTGGAGAACCCCAGCATCTTGTTGATGAATTATCCAAGATCTCTGTACGATTTACAGATCTTGAAATTGTCAGATTATTATGCATTGAAAGCGGTCCTTTAACACTGGTTGCCAACCGATCTCATTCCCAGCAGTTTAATATCCGATCCTTTTATCTGGGCTCAGCATCTTCAAAAAAAATCCATAAAAACAAAAGATTTACCACCCCCATTAACCTTTCACAGATTCCCCATTTGTTCAAATCAAGAATGATGCCCATAAATGCCGCCCTGATCCAGGCTTCCCCACCCGACGACTTCGGTTGGATGAGCCTTGGTGTATCAGTGGATATCACACTTGCGGCCTGTGAATCTGCAGATATTGTAATCTGCCAGACAAACCCGAATATGCCCAGGGTATTGGGCAGAAGTTTTATCCATGTCAATGATGTGGATTTTATTGTTGAACACGAAGAAGAACTTTTAACCATACAACCCTTACCTGATCATGAAACGGCCAATACCATTGCCAGGCATATATCGCAGCTGATTGATGACGGCTCTACCCTGCAAATAAGTCTTGCCGTTACCAATGAAGCCGGAATGACCTGCCTGTCTGGAAAAAATGATCTTGGTATCCATTCTCAATACGTATCAGACGGGATGATGAGTCTTTTTTCCATGGGGGTTATCAACAATAAGAAGAAAGGTTTTAATAATGGAAAGCTTGTGGCAGGAAGCGCAGTAGGATCAAATCTTCTCTATGAATTTATTAATGACAACCCTTCCATTGAATTTCATCCTTCAGATTATGTCAATAACCCTTCCATTATTGCCAGGCATAATGCCATGGTCTCTTTAAATACTGCCATGGCCATAGATCTGACAGGACAGGTAGCAGCAGATGCCCTGCCCTATAACAATTATACGGGCATTAACGGACTACTTGATTTTACCAGGGGCGCTGCCATGTCAAAGGGCGGAAAATCCATCCTCATGATGACATCAACTTCTGATCAAGGCAGAAAAAGCCGGATCGTTCCTAATTTATATGATATTGCAGTGGTTGTTCCAAGAGGGGATGTTCAATTTGTTGCAACAGAATATGGTGTGGTTAACCTTTTTGGCAAAACTCTCCAGGAAAGGGCCATGGCCCTTATCAGTATTGCCCACCCGGATTTCAGGGACGAACTCTTTTCAAAAGCCAAGGAACTTGACTTAATTGATATAGACCGAAAATTTAAACAGGCTATTAAAGGCGTTTATCCCCTGAAACATGAAGAAACGATTATTATCAAACGCATTCCCATCAAGTTTCGACCTGTCAAACCCATTGATGAAAGAGGGGTCCAGGAACACTATTATACAATGAATCGTGGAGATATTATCTCAAGATTTTTCCATGAAAAAAAGAGTTTTGTTCATGACCAGATTGATACAACTTTTGCAATTGACTATATCAATGATCTGACTTTTGTTGCCACTATTGGAGAACTTGGCTTTGAAAAAATCATAGCCGTTGGTGAGTATTTTCGAAACTCCATCATTAATATAGCAGAAATTGCGTTTTCCGTCTCAAAAGAATACCAGGGTATGGGAATCGCACAGATTCTTCAGAAAAAACTGGCAAGGGCTGCCATGGACAATGGAATCAAAGGACTTGTAGCATATACCTCTCTTGAAAATAAAGGAATGAAAAAATTATTTCATAAACTGCCTTATAAGATTGAATCAGAAAAAGAAGATGATATGCTTATTCTAAGCTGCCTGTTCGCCAACCCCAGATGAGAATAAATGGGGTCAGGCTTGCCTTATTGTCGTTATTAGCCCCATACCCATTCAGGCCAATTTACCTTTCCTTCGCTGGATGGGAGTAATTGATCGCTTTTTTGCTTTTATTTTTTTATGAGTAACGCCACGGATTCAATATGATATGTATGGGGAAACATATCTATGGGTTGAATTTCTTCTACTCCATATTTTAGAGATAGCATTTCAAGATCCCGGGCAAGTGTTGCCGGATTACAGGATACATAGACAATTTTTTCAGGGTTAATGGCAAGCACCTGTTGAACAACATCCTTATGCATTCCTACCCTGGGCGGATCTATAATCATCACATCCGGTTTTTGTTTTAACCCTGATTTTAATGTTGGCAGAACATCCTTGATATCCCCTTCAAGAAACTCACAATTTTCAATTCCATTCAACTGGGCATTCTTTTTTGCATCGACAACAGCACTTTTCACAATCTCAATACCATACAACATTTTTGCCTGGTCTGACAGCCATATGGGAATGGTACCAGTTCCCGAATAAAGGTCTATCACAGTTTCATTTCCTGTCAATGCTGCATATTCCGATACTTTTGAATATAATTTTTCACAGGATCTGGTATTGGTCTGGAAAAATGAATTAGCAGATATTTTAAATTCAAATTTCCCCAGTTTTTCTTTTATGTGGTCTTCTCTATAAAGGCATATTTCTTCCTTGTCAAAGGCAACACCTGATTTTGAGTCCGTTATACTATTCAATATGGATTTGACCTGTGGATATTTTTGTGCCAGCAGATCTGCAAGATTTTGAACCACATCCATATTTTTTGTCTTGGTTATAATATTAACCATCCATGTATCAAAGGCCACGGAATGTCGAAGCATTAAAAATCGCCAGAATCCCTCATGATTCCTTAAATGATAGGCCAAAAGACCTGATGTTTTAATAAATTGTCTGACATCGTCCAATATCTCATTGCCCAGGGCCGGCATGATGTCACATTGTTTAATGTCAATAACCTTATCAAATGTGCCAGGCACATGAAGTCCAATACCAAAATCCTTTTTAATCTCTTCATCTTCAAGCTCCCAGGGTAAAAGCCATCTTTTGGAAGAACAGGAAAACTCCATTTTATTTCTGTATTCATAAATATTGTCAGACGGGATCACATCCAACACCCGGACATCTTTGAGCCCGCCAATGTGTTCAATGGATTCTATTACATGTCTTTTCTTATATGTAAGCTGAAGATCATATTCGATCTGCTGCCATTTACAACCACCGCAAAAATTATTGTATTGGCATTTTCCCAGATTTCTCAAAGGGGATGGTGTTAAAATTTTTATCAGTTTTCCCTCTGCCCAGGATTTTTTCTTTTTGGTGATTTTTACAAATACCAGATCGCCTGGAACACAACGGTCGATAAAAACCGGAAAACCATCAGGTTTTGCAAGCCCCTTGCCACCAAAGGCAAGATCTATGATTTCCAGTTCATAGGTTTTTCTTTTCTTAAGTGTCATAATCCGTTTTTCTTTTTATTAATACGTTTAATCCAAATTTTCAAATCTTGATATTATAAGGGTTTAATGGCATAAAGACAAGGTATGGGAAAGCTGGCATCAAAAAAAACAGGGAAGGAAAAACAGGGATTGGAAAAAAATGTCCAAAACATTGAATTTAACTCCCGGGGCTTTTTGTTAAAAGGGATTCTGCACCTGCCCGGGATAAAAAACCCGCCCCTTGTTGTGGGCTCCCACGGTCTTGAAGGTTCAAAAGACTCGGCAAAACAAAAGATATTGTCCAAACTTCTTGTAAAAAACAATATTGCTTTTTTCAGGTTTGATCACAGGGGCTGCGGTGAAAGCCAGGGCGACTTCATCAAAGACACCTCCCTTGAAAAAAGAACCTGTGACTTTATCAATGCTGTACAGCATATCCTGTCCCTGAAAAAAACAAGTCAAAACCTTTCTGTTTTCGGATCCAGTATGGGGGGTGCCACCTGTATAAATGCATGGGAATCACTTTTAAAAATGGATTTGAATCTTTGTGGAGCAGTGCTTTGTTCTAGCCCGGTCAAAAGCCTGACCATTAAAAATATTCCAATGGAGGCCAATGGGAACCGGCCTGCCCTGCCCTTGAGTTTTTTCAAGCACAACCTTGTCTTTGATCTTCAGGACAAAGTAAAAAAGCTGTTCAATGTGATGATTTTCCATGGGAATGCAGATGAAGTTGTACCTGTTTCAAATGCCTATGATATCAACACCATGGCAAAAGAATCCAAACAATTAATTATCCATAAAAACGGCGACCACCAGATGTCATCAAAAAAAGATCAGATCCAGTTTGAAACTGAATCTATTGCATGGTTTTTAAGATGTTTCAGCGGTGGAAACCAGATGTCGCCTTAATAATTCCAAAGCCATCATGGCAAATATTTTTTTATTCCTGAGCCTGTCTCCAAAAGAGAACCGGTATGTCCTGGCCATCGAAATAGATGGCCCTGAAAGCCCGATGCATACCATCCCTACAGGTTTTTCTCTAGTACCACCCCCAGGCCCTGC
>Ga0233447_1000627_pt1 | contig 36862 bp, 31 predicted proteins | sample SI_124_October20_3_FD_183014 | JGI IMG/M metagenome (GOLD analysis project Ga0233447, IMG submission 183014) | Seawater microbial communities from Saanich Inlet, British Columbia, Canada - SI_124_October2016_135_MG | ecosystem: Environmental > Aquatic > Marine > Inlet | place: Canada: British...
TTTGACTACTACTCCTGGAATATTTACGATATTATTTATTTGGGGCATGTTGGTCTCCTTTATATAAATGGTGTTATTTATATTTTAGATCAACTGCCTCTCTTTTTGATGGAGACCGGTTTTTTTTAAGACACTTACCTCATATTTAATCTCATAATATACTATTATTCATCATGATTAATGAGCTTAAAAAAGAACTTCAAAACCTATCTAGCCCAGAAAAAGCCAAACAAACAGTTCGGTTTTTTAAGACTGGTAAAGGGCAGTATGGTGAAGGCGATCGATTTATTGGGGTTGTGGTGCCAGACCAAAGAAAAGTAGCCAATAAATTCAAAGACTGCCCCCTTTCTGAGGTTACAAAGCTTCTACAATCACCTATCCATGAACATCGTTTAACTGCACTTTTTATTCTTAACCTTAAATACCAAAAAGCGGATAATGCTACTAAAGATGAGATAGTTGATATCTACCTAAAAAATATTAACCATATAAATAATTGGGACTTGGTAGATTCTTCTGCCCCATATTTTTTTGGTGAATACTTCTATAATAAAGACAGAACTCTGCTATACAAACTAGCTAATAAAGATCACCTATGGAGCCAAAGAATAGCAATTATAGCAACATTCAACTTCATCAAAAAACAAGACTACCAAGACACCCTAAAACTTAGCGAACAATTACTCCGCCACCCTCACGACCTAATCCACAAAGCAGTTGGCTGGATGTTAAGGGAAATCGGTAACAGAAATCTAGAAACAGAGCTGGCCTTCTTAGACAAACACACAACCCAAATGCCCAGAACCATGCTCCGCTATGCCATTGAAAGATTTGAAGAAACCCTAAGAAAAAAATATCTACATAAAACATAAGACCCAACCTACTAAAGATTATAACCAAAACAAACAAAAAATTGATTAAAGAAAAAAAACATCAAAATTGATATACTTAAATCATGTCCAAAAAAACCTTTTTATTCCCCCTATTAATCATTATCTCAACCCTAATCTGCTACGCCAACGTCATAAACGCCCCCTTCATTTGGGACGATGAAATCATGGTAGTTGCAAACCCCTTCATCAGGAACCTGGCAAATATACCAAAAATTTTCACATCTTCTGCCTTTGGGCACACCCTTTCTGCAGGAAAGTTTTATCGGCCTTTTCAGATTCTAAGCTTTGCTTTTGATTATCATTTTTGGGGTTTAAATCCTATGGGTTTTCATATAACCAGTATTATTTTGCATATTATTAACTGCTTGCTCTTGTTCTATCTACTTATCAAGCTCAAATTTAGTAAATTATTTTCTTATATAGTTACCCAGGTATTTGCCATCCACCCTATTCATATCGAAGCTGTAACTTATATATCAGGTAGAGGTGATCTACTCTATCTCACCTTTTCATTACTTTGTTTTATTTGCTTTATTATTGGGTCTGAAAAAAAATCTATTATCCAGCACATATTAGCTTCACTGCTACTAATTATCGCCATTATTTCCAAAGAAAACTCCGTTTCATTGCCAGTTATAATCTTGCTTTATGTGTTCTTATTCCAAAAACGAAACTCAATAAATAAAAGCCAAATATACTCTCTAATATCACTCAACCTAATATCTTTTTGTTATGCCATGTATAGGGTTCTTCCCTTAAGCAACAACAATACAACCCTATCACTAATTGCTGACAGTTCTTTTTGGGAACGATTAATCACAATACCCCACATTTTCATTACATATATTCGCTTAGTATTCTTACCCGTATTTCTTCATATGGAATATCATTTTGTTGAAAAAAGTCTATTTTCGCCCTATATCTTAATAGGAATCCCATTTCTAGCTATCTTTTTTTATTTACTTATCAACAAAACAGCACCTAAAAAACAAGCTTTATTCTTTGCTCTATGGTTTATCATAGGGCTATCACCAGTACTAAATATCGCAGCGCCACTAGCTTCAACTGTCCGTGAACATTGGCTATATTTACCCAGTATCGGACTATTTATACTCCTTGCAAAAACAATATCTCAATCTATTAATAAAATCATGCTCAAAACCAGACTATCTAGTCATAAAATAAGTAAATTAAAGCTAATTTTATTCATTATATCTATACTCTATCTAAGCACCTGCACCATCATCAGAAACAAAGATTGGCAAGAACCTTTAAAACTCTATGAACACGACCTTTTTTTAGAGCCCAGAAGTTTTCTTCTACACAATAACCGTGGCGTAGAGCACTTCCGTTTAAATAATATGATAAAAGCTAAAGAATCTTTCAAAATGGCTGTTCAAGTCAGCCCCAGACAAAGTTATGGAATAGCACATAATAACCTAGGTGTTATTTATCAAAACGAAGACAATATAGAGCTTGCAAAAACACATTTCCTAAAAAGTATAGAGTGCAATAACTATGAATTGGCCTATACAAACCTTGCAAATATCTTTATCAAAGAAAACAAGCTAGAAGACGCAATCAGCCACCTTGAAGCTGGCAATAAAATCCACCCTAACGATATTCGTATACTATATAAATTAGGTTTACTTTACTATTACACAAAACAGCCTAAAAAATCAAAAGCGCTACTAACCAAGCTAAATAGCCTTCACCCAAACTACAATAATGTATCTGAAATATTAAGAAAGTTGTTTTAATCTAGCTAAATCTATTTTTTATATATTCATCTAAAATAGCTAAAAACTCGTTAATCGCTAATTGACCTTTTAGTTTGTTTGTAAGCGCTCCATTTTGGTAAATATTATATATAGGCTCTTCCATTCTACCTGGAATACAAATCCCAATATCTGCATGTTTACTCTCACCAGGCCCATTAACGACACAACCCATAACTGCGATATTTAAACGCTCTACCCCCACATATTGCTTTTTCCAACTTGGCATCTGTTCTTCTATATAGCCACGAACCTGGCTTGCAACATCATTTAATAAACTAGAGTCTGTTCTTCCACAACCAGGGCAACTAACAATATTTGGCATAAAATACCTTAACCCCATAGACTGCAAAAGAGCTTTGCAAACTTTTATTTCATGATCTCTTCCAACACCTGGCTCTGGGGTAAGTGATATGCGAATAGTATCGCCAATACCAGCTTGTAATAAGACTGCTAAAGCTGCGCTGCTGGCAACTACGCCCTTAACACTGCCACCCGCCTCTGTTAAACCTAAGTGCAACACATAACCACACTTTTGAGCCAGCAGCTGATATGCTTTGATCATATCCTGCACTTCTGACATCTTAACGCTCAACACTATCTTATCTCGCCCCAACCCCAACTCTTCTGCGTATTTGGCATTATCTAGTGCACTTTTGACCATTGCCTCATAAACAACCTCTTTTATATCTTTGGGCGCTGCTAACTGGTTATTCTTTTCTTGCATATCAAAAAACAGCTCTTGATCTAGTGAACCCCAGTTAATTCCAATTCTAACTGGCTTTTCATACTTAATCGCAATCTTTATCATTGTTGCAAAATGATCATCTTTTTTCGTACCTTTTCCCAAGTTTCCAGGATTAATACGATACTTAGAAAGCGCTTTAGCACCTTCTGGGAACTGGCTAAGAAGTGTATGTCCGTTATAGTGAAAATCACCTATTATTGGGACATCAACACCAGCTTTTTTCAATCTTGCAACAATAACAGGCACAGCCCTCATAGCCGCTTGATCATTAACTGTTATTCGCACAAGCTCTGAGCCGGCCAAAACAAGCTCTTTTACTTGATTAACTGTTGCCTCAATATCTGCTGTTGGAGTATTAGTCATTGATTGAATCACAATTGGGTTTCCAGAACCCATTAGAACTGACCCTGTTTTTACAACTGAAGTTTCTCGTCTTTGAATCATAGTGCTATTTTAGACCAGTTATTTTACTTTACTCAAGCGCTAACTTTCATATATTATTTTTGCTTAACATATAATCCAATAAAACCAAGGAGCCCATTGTTATGAAACTAGGCATTAACATCGATCATATAGCAACCCTAAGACAAGCCAGAGGCGAAGAAGAGCCAAGTCTAATAGAAGCAGCCAAAGAAACCTTAGCTGCTGGAGCAGACGGCATCACCATCCATTTAAGAGAAGACCGACGCCATATCCAAGATCAGGATGTGATAGACATTAGAAAAATAGCACCTAGACTAAATCTTGAAATGGCAGCAACCCCTGAAATTATTGAAATAGCCTGCAAAATCAAACCAGAATTTTGTTGTATTGTCCCTGAAAAACGTAAAGAACTAACTACTGAAGGAGGTCTTGATGTTATTGGCAACAAAGAAAACCTAGCCAAAGCAATAAAAACCTTAAATAAAGCAAATATAGAAGTTTCTATTTTCATAGACCCTGATCTACCCCAAATATCTGCCACAGCAGAGATAGGAGCCCAATATATAGAGATCCACACTGGCTGTTATGCCAACGCAAAAAACCAAGAATCTGTAGATATTGAACTAAAAAAAATAATAAAAGCTACAGAACATGCAGTTAATATCGGCTTAAAAGTGAATGCTGGACATGGCCTAAAATATCACAACACAAAACCAATTGTTAAAATCCCAAATATAGAAGAATTAAATATCGGTCATAGCATAATAAGCCGCGCTGTTTTTATTGGCCTAAAAAATGCAGTTAAAGAAATGCTGGAACTGATAAAAAAATCAAGTTAAGAACAAGTTCTTTTTAGCTTTAATTATCTTCTTGTATCCATACTATAATTATTATATGATCAAAGTATGGAAATTCCATCTCGAAAACCACAACTACCACAATCTGAATGGGAACAAATGAAATCCCAATCTTCTGGCATTGCAGATACCACTGCTGTAGTTTTGGATGTTAATCGCAAAAGAATAAAAGTTGAACAAGCTAAAATCAAAGACATTGCTAAAGGTCTTGCCGAAGTTGCCTATTCAATGGGCGAAACAAACAACCCTTCAGCTTTTGCCAGCATAATTGCAGAAGATATCTCAGAAGCCCTTAAAACAGTAAAAAAACATCAAGACGAAAAAAGAAAAAAAAATAAAGGCTCTATTTTATAAACTGCTATAAAAGCTTCTTTCTGATAGACTCAAAAAAATCCTCCACCAAACTAGGGCAACTTCCGTACCTATCTTCAATCTCATATTTTATAGCCATTAATTCAGCATCACTTCCCAAACCCATCAAGCGCTTATAAAGAGCGAACCTCTCTCTTGGGTCAGCTATATAATCTTCTGGGATATACGCCTTAACTTCTGGGTCAATAAAAATATTCGTTTTTTGTATTGGTTTTTTATGCTTTGCTTTATATACCGACTCTTCTAAAAGCTTACAGTAAAGATCAAACCCCACAGAAATAATATGTCCATGCTGTTTTCTACCCAAAAGTGAACCAGCACCCCTAATCTCCAAATCTTTTAAAGCAATTTTATAACCGGCGCCTAAAGCCGCATACTCTCTAATCGCTTGCAAACGTTTCTTTGCTTTTTCTGGCAACAACTCTGCACTTGGAAACAAAAGATACGCATAACCCTGTTCTGTAGATCGGCCAACCCTACCTCGCAACTGATGGATCTGAGACAGCCCAAAATTTTCTGCATTTTCTAATATAACAGTATTCACCGACCGCATATCCAATCCATTCTCAATAATTGTGCTGCACAGCAAAATATCAGTCTTTTTATCCATGAAATCCAGCATGGCTTTCTGCAAATCTGCCTCTTTCATTTGTCCATGCGCAACACCAATCACTAAATCAGGAAATAACTTTTGCAATTCTTGCTGCCTTTTTTTTATATAACGAACTTTATTATAAAGATAAAAAACCTGACCTGCCCTGCCAACCTCATAATAAATAGCCTTTTTAACTAGCTCATCTGAATATTCAGACACCAAAGTAAATACCGGCTTTCTCAAATTTGGTGGTGTCCCAATATTAGATAAATCACGAGCACCAGTCATAGACATATATAATGTCCTTGGGATCGGTGTTGCACTCACAGTAACGACATCCACATTAGGGACCATTTTTTTGATCTTTTCTTTGTGATCAACACCAAACCTTTGCTCTTCGTCAATAACAAGCAAACCCAAATCCCTAAACTCTATATCTTTTTGCAATATTCTATGTGTACCAATCACAACATCTACACTTTGCTCTTTGATACCTTTTACTATTTCAACCTGTTCTTTTTTTGATCTAAATCGAGACATCACCTTCACCCTATAGCCAAACAACTCAAACCGTTTAGAAAATGTTCTGTAATGTTGCTCTGCAAGTACTGTTGTTGGCACCAATATCGCTACTTGTTTACTATTCTCCACAGCTTTAAAAGAAGCTCTTAACAACACCTCTGTTTTACCAAAACCAACATCACCAGTTAACAATCTATCCATTGGTTTATCTGACTCCATATCAACTTTGATATCAGCAACTGCTTTTTCTTGATCTTTTGTTAGCTGATAATTGAAGCTTCCTTCCAAATCCAGCTGCTTTTCTGTATCAGGCCCAAAAACAAACCCTTTTTTCGATTGCCTAAGCTTATACAGCAAATATATGTCTTCTGCCAAAACCTCTGTGGCTTTTCTAACCTTTTCTTTTGCACGTTGCCAACTACCATCATAAAGACTAGATAACACTGGCTTTTCATCAGCACCTTGATAACTATAAATTCGATTAATTTGATCTAAAGGTACATAAACTTTATCTTTACCAGCATATTTAATAAGAATATATTCACCCTCATAGTATTTAAGCTTTAACCTGGTAAAACCCTTATAAACACCAACCCCATAATCCTCATGCACAATATAGTCATCCACTCTTAAAGCTGAAATCACATCTTCATTAGACTCTTCATTACCAGAAAAAAAATGGACTTCCGACTTTTTAAAAACAGCTATATCTGTCGTTTTCAGCTCTGAAATCGAACATTGGCTATGAACATTAAAAGAGTTGAGCCGCTCTATCTCATCACCAAAATATTCTACCCTTACAGGGTGCGACTGATTAGCTGCAAAAACATCAATAACCCCACCCCTAACAGCAAATTCCCCATGCTCCATAACCATGTTCACACGCACATAGCCCAAGTCTACCAATTCAGAAATCAGTTTTTGATATTTAATCGAGTTTTTTGCTTCAAGTTTAATTATTAATGACATTTTATTTATTTATTTTTGGGATCATATTACTAAAAACCATTATTATAATAGACTCTATCTGTTGATATCTCTATAATTAGACTATGATTCAATATCTAAAAATACTCTATATTTTCAGCTTAGCTTTCTGGTTTTACAGCCTTTTACTTTTATTCAGGCTTTTTCCATACCATCAAAAAGCACTAAAAAAAGAATCTTATGAAAAGGAAATACTAGCAAAACATTTAACACACATAGAAAAAAGAGCTTGGTTCTTTACTGCTTGGCCTGCTCTTATAGCCACTGTAGCTTCTGGTAGTTTTTTAGTAGCAAAACTTACCATCTACAAAGAAGGCTGGCTCCACTTCGTCATTGTATTAATGCTAGCAATATTCATTCACCACAGCCATGCCGGAAAAATCAGAAAAGACTTCATAAAAGGAACACAGCATCGCTCTAACCTACAACTTAGAATCCTACAATTCATAACATACATTCTATTAGCACTAATAATATCCATACCCTTCTACAAAAATCTATACAATGAACTATTCGGCCTATCAGTACTAATAGGTTCAACCATAATTTTAATAACACTAATATTCACCATAAGAAAAAAACTAAAAAAGAAAAGTATTCCTGAAAACATCACAAAAACAGAATCCCCTTTACTAAAAAATTAATACCAAACAGCATTCATATAAACTTTTTAAAAAAAATTATATTGTGGTTTAAAAACCCACACCCCTGCTATAATCAAAACCAAGCTTGTTCCTTCTGCAGAGCCAATAAACAAACCTGTTTATCTCTGTACTAACAAGAAAACAAACAGTTTCTTATATTTGTCTATAAAAGCCAAATATATCACTGCCCAGGTTTTGAACAATAATCTCAACCAATAGGAGCGGGAAGGAACAGGCGCAAAAAAAAAGCTTTATTTAAGAAAGGATATTAACCATGATAATCAATGCAACCCAAATAAGAGAAGGCATGATTTTAAATATAGATAATGAACTATACAGAGTCACATGGACCATGCACCGCACACCAGGCAAGGGCAATGCCTGCATGCAAACCAAACTAAAAAATATCATGACTGGAAAAAACCTTGAGAAACGCTATCTTTCTAATGAAAGACTAGAAAAAGCTGAGCTAGACACAAGACAAATGCAATATTTATATAAAGACGGAGAAGGCTTTGTTTTTATGGACAATGAAACATATGAACAAACAACCCTACCAAACGATCTATTAGGTGAAGGCTCTAGATTCTTAGAAGAAAGCGCCAATTATGATGTAACCTACCATGAAGGAACACCAGTCGGTATTGAGCTACCAAAATCTATTAGAATTAAAGTAGCCATCGCACCGCCAGACATCAAAAAAGCAACCGCAACATCTAGCACCAAAACCATCGAGCTGGAAAACGGCATGGAAGTCCAAGCTCCTGGCTTTATAAAAGAAGGCGATTATATAAAAATCAACACCGAAACTCTAGAATACCTAGAGCGAGTATCTTAAATTTGGAGGTCCATTAAATGACAAAAGAAAATAACCCAGAAAAAAAACAAATAAATATCCAAGTTGATATCGATGATATCACTGCACAAGGGACATATTCGAACCTAGCAATAACAAATTACAGCCAAGAAGAATTTTTGCTAGACTTCGTATTTATTCAACCACATGTAAAAAAAGGCAAAATTAGGAACCGAGTAATATTATCACCAAGAAACGCTAAAAAATTAGCACATATGCTAATGAACAATATCGAGAAATACGAAAACAATTTTGGCTTTATACCTGAAGAACCTGGCAAACCAAGCAACGGCATCGAACTAAGCATAAATTAACCAATAATGAATCAAGATCTATATTTTCTTGAACAAGCTTTAAAAGAAGCAAAGAAAAGTGCTGCAAAAGCAGAGGTTCCTGTCGGCGCCATAATAGTAAAAGACAAAAAGATAATTGCACGCGCTCATAACCTAAAAGAATCCAGGAATGACCCAACCGCCCATGCCGAACTACTAGCAATCCAAAAAGCTGCAAAAAAGCTAAAATCATGGCGGCTACTAGATTGCACACTCTACACAACACTAGAACCATGCCCAATGTGCGCTGGCACAATTCTGCAAGCTCGTCTTAAACGCATAATCTACGGTGCAAAAGACCTAAAATGGGGTGCAGCAGGAACCATCGTCAATCTACTCAACACCAACAAATTTAATCACCAGCCTGAAATAGAGCACATAACCCACCAAGAAAGCACCAATATATTAAAAGATTTTTTTAAAAAAAGAAGAAGTTAATACGTATCAAACCAAGGATGCAACTATTTCAACCAACTCAATAATATTATCTGCTATCTTCACACCAGCCTTAGATAACGCTGCATACTTTGATTCATAAGAGCCACTAACACCACAAATCATAGCACCCGCATGTCCCATTTTTTTTCCCTTAGGCGCTGATTTACCAGCAATCAAAGCTACAATAGGTTTTTTTATCTTACCAGCCAACATCGCAGCACGCTCTTCATTAACGCCACCAATCTCCCCAATCAACACAATCACTTTTGTATTTTTATCATCCTCAAAAAGCGGCAAAACATCATCAAACCTAAAACCAGAAACAGCATCAGCACCCAAATCAACAAACACACTTTGACCTATGTTATTTTTTGTTAAACGCTGAACCACCTCATAGGCCAATATCTCACTCCTACAAACAATACCAACACTACCCTTTTCAAATATACGCTCTGGAATAATACCCAGCTTCATATCATCAACAACAACCAAACCAGCACTTCCAGGCCCCAGAATTCTGGTTCCAAACTGCTTAGCAAAAGCAACAAGCACTATCATATCTTGTAACGGAACTTTCTCTGTCACAATAACTATCAAGTCTATCCCTACCTCAATTGCAGCAAGAACATCTTTCTTAACATTCTCTGGATTAGAAAAAACAACAGACGTATCCGCCTTAGTTTCTTTAACAGCAGCCTCAACATTTGAAAATCCAGAGATACCAGCCCTCTTTTGGGCATCATCAACAATAACACCAACAATATTAGTACCATAGCTTTTCATCTGCTTAACATAACCAGAAGAACCATTAACATCTACACCCTGGATAATTACCAGTCTCTTATTACTAAGTATCTCCATCAGCAACCTTTTCAACTATACCTACAATTTTTTGGATTCCGTCCTTCATTGAATCCGTATAAATTACGCCTGTACTAGAAAACAAGTGTTCTACACCCTTTAAATCATCACCACCAAAACGAACTATAATAGGCAATGTATTATTTTTTTCCTGATTAGCCTGGATAATTGTTTTTGCAACATCTGCACCAGCCACTCCACAACAGAATATATTTATCAAAATACCACTTATATCAGAGTCAGACTGCAATATCTCAAGCCCCTTCCTCAATGAATCAACACAAAAACCCCTACCCAAACTCATAAAATTCGCAGGCCGCCCACCTTCTTTTACAATTTTGTCCATAGTATACATAGCCAAACCAGCACCATTACTAATAACCCCAATATTTCCGTCTAGATGAATATAAGACAAATCTAATTTCTTTGCCTTTTTCTCTAAAAACCCATCCGTTTCATCAACATCTTCAACAATTGCCATCAGTCTCTCTTGCCTTAAAATTGCATACTCATCCACAACTAGCCTTGCATCAAGAACCGCAAAGCCACCGCTCTTCTTAACTACTAACGGGCTAAACTCAACAAGCTCTGCATCAAAATCAATAAAAACTTTATATAACTTATGGATAATATTTTTTAGTTCACCAGCCTCTTGCTGTAACAATCCTGCACTAGCAAGCACATACTTCAGTATCTCGTCCGTAATGCCAGCCATTGGACTAATAGGCACCTTTAATACCGAATCATCTCTCACATCATAAATTGTTTCAGGGTGAATATGTGCGTTACGTGAAAAAAGCAGCACATTTTGCCTTGATACCTTTTCAATAAGAAATCCCAAATAAAATTCTTTTTGTATTGGCACAACTTCTTCAACCAAAACTTTTCTATTTATCTTCTCATCAAAATGCGCACCAAAAAGATCTTCTGATATATTTCTTGCTTCTTCTGCATCTTTTGCAAACCGTATGCCACCAATATCAGCACGACTATTTACCAAGACTTGCGCCTTAAGCACCACAGCCCCCTTAATCTTAGTTGCAATATCATTAACTTCTTCTGGATTATTTGCTACTTTACCAATCGGAACAGGAACCCCATTCACCTTTAAAATCCGCTTAGTTTGATACTCTAATATTTTCATAGCCCAAACAGTATATGGCGAAGATTTATAGTCGTAAATACTTGACTAAAACAATAATTTAACAAACCATTTCCTCCAAAAAAAACCTTTTTTTTATTATCTCCAAAATAATTATCGTCACTTATTATTAAAAGTTGCTATTAAATATAAAAAAAACACCAAAAGCCACTCTCACTATACCCAAACCATCAAAAACGATCCATGTTTTAACAGTCTATTTTAGGGGCAAACATACTATCAGGGGGTTAAAATATTGCAAGATCATTTCAAGCTATCATACTTTAGCAAAAAGAAAGCTACTGGCATTTTTTGTAACATTGAATACCATCAATTCAAAAAATGTAGCGAGCTTTCAAACTTCCTAGCATCTCAAGAAAAGTTTGTTGGTGCCACCCACAACCAAACAATAGTATCAACAATCATTAATGAACTTTTAGAAAACGCCTTCAAATTCTCATCAAACTACATAAGATCTATCCGGCTAAGCTTAATCAAGCTAGAAGATAAGCTTATTATAGAAACTATAAATACAGCAGACAGCCTACAAGCCGAATCCTTTAAAGAGTATATAAAAAAATTCCAAAAAAATGGTGCTGAAAAACTATTCTTCGACAATATAGATTTCTTCTCAAAAAACAATCCAAAAAAATCAAAACTCGGGCTTGCCGCCCTGGTAAAAGACTATAGTTGCAAATTAAAAATGCAACTAGTGCCAAACACCATTGTTAGCAATATTGTAGTAAAAGTAGAACTCCCTGCAACATAACTTCTAGTTAATCAAACAAAAATCCGCTATATTATTAGACTCAACAACAAAAATGGAAAAGTGGCCGAGTGGTTGAAGGCGCACGCCTGGAAAGCGTGTATAGGGGAAACTCTATCGTGGGTTCGAATCCCACCTTTTCCGCCAAGTCAATTTAGCCTCAAACACCTTTTGTTCGAGCATACAAAAGAAACTTCACTAGCAATTTATATCTAAAATAAATATAATGAACTTAATTTATACAAAGAAAGAAGAAAACAACATGAATTTTTTTTCGTTTAGTATCAAAAAAAATATATTATCTGGTTTAACACTTGGTCTTGTAAGTATCCCCCTATCTCTAGCACTAGCTATTTCTTCTGGAGCCACCCCAAGCCAAGGCATCATAACAGCTGTTTGGGCTGGCTGCCTTGGCGCATTATTTGGCGGTAGCTCATTTAATATAATCGGCCCAACAGGGGCATTATCAGGCATATTGATTTCTTACTCACTAATACACGGATACCAGTATTTACCAATAATTGCCATTCTATCAGGTCTCATCATCCTAATCTGCTACTTCTTAAAATTAGATAGATACATCATTTTTATTCCTAGATCTGTTATCAATGGATTCACCATTGGAATAGCTTTTATTATTATTTTGAGTCAACTAGACAATGCGCTTGGTTTATCCTCGACCACCAAAAGCGCCAATCTATTACAAAATTCATTAGCATCACTCAAAGCATTCCCTCTATTTAGATGGGACGTTTTTTTAATCTTTTTTGTTTGTCTATGTTTCATTGTTATTTGGAACAAAACTACACCGCGCATCCCTTCTGCTATTAGCATCACAGTAATTGGAATTATTTTTGGAATATTTATTAATAAATATCATATTATCAATCATATCCCGATCTTAGCTGACAACTATCCTCAAATCAAAACAACTATTTTTGATTTTTCACATTTTTCATTTTCATGGAAATTTTTACTTCAAATAGACATATGGCTAATATCCTTTACAACAGCCATTATAGCTATATTAGAAACACTCCTATCAGGTCAAATTGCAGATAAAATCACTCATACAAAATTCAATCGATCTCGTGAAGTTCTAGGCCTCGCCATTGCTAATATAGGCTCTGGACTAATGGGTGGAATCCCAGCAACAGCCGCATTAGCAAGAACTACGCTAAACATTAAAAGTGGGGCAACCAATAAGCTTTCTGGTATTATTTCTTCAATTTCAGCTGGAGTCTTCTGTCTATTTTTCTTTCCCTTATTAAAATTTTTACCATTATCTGTTATAGCCGCTATTCTTGTTGTTGTTGCCATTAGTATGGTTGAGAAAAAACACTTTATTCGTCTAATTGAAAATGAAAGAAAATCACTCTTCATATCTATTACCGTAGCTATTATCACTATATTTGAAGACCCTATTATTGGCATTATTTCAGGATCATTTCTTGCTCTATTAATTTTTGTTAATCGTATTTCACATGGCCAATCTGAAATTAATTTTTATAACAACAAAAAGCTTACTCAATCCATCTTGAAAAATGATTTAAGCACCTACAAGTTATCACCTGCCGATGTTGTTGTTTACAACATATCAGGAACTTTGACGTATATTAATATGCCTGCGCACCTCAATGCCGTAACGCATATTCGCAACAACAAACATATAATTATTTCACTTCAACATTCATTCTATGCAGATTCTGATGGCATAGATTATTTAGCAGAAATTATTGATATTCTTAAAGAAACCAACAAAGAAATCGTAATTGCAGGAATAAATAAAGAAATAAAAAAACTTATTGTAAAAGAAGATTTCTATAAAAACAAAATGATAAATGGCAAAATTTACGCAGATATATCTCAAGCATTAGATGATGTTTTATAGTAAAAGACTTGTAAAATAGGCAATAAAAAAAAATCACTCCACATCAACCAACTTCTATCTTGGATAAGAATAAGATCTATATTTTTGTTGCAATAAAACATTAAATTTCGCCTTAATAGATACAAAAATATCATGGAAAAAGAGGCGAAAATTATAAACTTGGTTCTTTATGTTTTGAAGTTACTCATATATTTAAGGTTAAAATAAGTAAATATCAGAAAAGCAACTAAAAGTAAATATATGACAATCTGAATATACATATTATCTTTTCTTCTATGAAACTCAAAGTAATTGCAATGATCCCCGAAGATAGCCCCTCATGTCTAGATTTATTATGTGGTGTTATATCGCGCTTTTTTTTAGCTTTAAGCTGTGGGTCTAGTAATAAGTATATGGTTGCGCCTTATGAAGATAGCGGTGAAAAACCTGTAAGAGAAGCGTATGTAGTTAGAGAAGGGATGCATGTCCCTTTTGTACGGCCACCTTTATTAAGAAGGTCAGGCTTTACAGCTACCTTAGGTCTTCAACCATCACCAGAACTTTTACAATCTAGGAGAGGTAAATTTTCAAGTAGTACAGGGCCTATCTATAGACCAATAGTTAAATCTCAAAGTATAAGAAAATTAAGCCCAAAATTTCATATAGAGGCAATAAAAACCCCCTGTAGTTTTCCAGTTGCAAAAGATTTGGATCCAGAGGCTATAAATACGAATGGTTTTGAAATTTATTCCAATAGTAAGGTTGTTGTTATTAAGATTGATGATACACATGTATTAAAGGTTTTACTAAAACATGGAGTTAGTCTCACTGCTTACCAAAAAGCAATTGGGGTAGCTGTAGATGTTGAAGATCATGATGATAGCCTTGATAGCAGCGGGCTACTTGGATTATTTAGAGCAGAAGGGATGGCCTTGCCAGGATGCGTACCAGAAGAAAGAGAGCTCGAAGATCTGGAGGCTGGCGTTATGAGTGACGAGCTAGTTCCCGACCTTACTTCTTCAGATAGAACAGCATCTTTAGCCAAATTATTTGATGTTCCTGAACTTAATTGTGCACATAACTTAGAGCATCCTCATATTCTTAGTTATAAAGCAACAGTTGCTGTCAGTTTTAAAGGTTCTAGTAACATTTTTAAGCCTGGTGTTATTACAGAATATTACCCAAACAGATCTTTCGATTGTTTGTTAGCAGATCGAGAACAATCTGAAAGATTCTTAGGACATACTGCAATGTTTGTGTCGCTAATGATAGATCTGTTAAGCGCACTAAGTTATTTACATACTGATAAAAAAATGGTGCATAGCGATATAAAACCTGGAAATATACTATTAGATAAATCATTTAGGGCTATATTATGTGATTTTGATATAATGACAAGAATCGGGGATGTTGCGGCTGGCGGTACATTGCCTTATGTTTTTCCATCAAAAGAAAAAGAGCTTGATCCAGATGATTCAAAAGCAACACCTGCTGATGATATATGGGCCTTAGGCATAACAGCATTTGAAGCTTTGACAGGGACATACCCTCTTGATCTTATCTATGATGATTTTGATAGCGAGGGGTTTGCTCCTCTTGATAAGTTAATGCAATTCACAGAACTTATTAGGAGAACCACTAAACCAGAAGAGGCTGCTGCCAGAGATGATATGTTAAATAAATCACTATTAGATTTCATTCCAGAAGAAAAAAAGACACCTTTGTTGCATAAATATTTTAATTTTATCCGCCCCATGCTAATGCTGGACAAAACAAAAAGGCCTCCTGCTGCAGAAATGATAATATTGCTTTCTCAATAATATCATTATTAATTATTTGATATATCAGTTCTAATCAATTAAACAAAAAAAGTCACTGAATCACACAACCCTCAGTCCAACTAGGTTTTTTTGCATAAAAATCAACCTCAGTTAAACTAAGCAAACCCCAACACCTCGCCTGAACATCCTCAACCATTTTGCTGCCATGCATATAACCAAACCTTCCGCTATTAATTTCTTTTAGCTCACCATCCCTACCAACACCTAATATAGAATGCGCTGAAGTATGCGTATCACAAAGAATAATTCCACGCTTTTTATCATATAAAATATGTGTATTTTCACTTCTTGCTTTTTTACCAGATTCGTCTACCAGCTTTGCTGAACCATATGTTGGGGTATGAGCAACAATTTGAATAACATCCGACTCCTTATTTAAAGCCAACCGTTCCAAACTACACCAGTATGGCCCACCATATTCCTCATCACCACCCCTAAGCACATCTGGCTGATAAAAAGAATCATCCGAAAGAGTTCTACGACCAACTTGATCATATTCATGAGTACTATTATATTTACTAACATCTCGCAAAAGCTTATTATTTATCAATATTGAAGACACATCCCCACTTCTATCTGATTCAGTCCTTACAAAAAAGCCTTCATCCTCAAAAAGTTTATCCCTAGCAACATCTGCCAAACCACCATGAGAAGCAAATAATTTATGTCCACCAACTTCATAATATCCAGAACCCTCAAACTCCCCATTTAAAACTCCCGTCCTAAACATTTCTTTAAGCTCATCAACCTCTTCTTCTGTAAAATGCGCATCATCTTCATCACTAGCTCTTTGCCCCTTAAATAAGCTTCTGTGCTCTGGTCTATTTTGAATATGGGCTAGGTCATGATTTCCAATCTTTAACTCTACATCACCACCAGAACTTTGAGCCTCTTTTTTTAGTGCGCGCAAATACACCACAACTTCTTTGGAGTTAGCTCCTTCATGTACATAGTCGCCCAAAAACACCATCTTCTTATTACCACCAAGCCAATGACCATCTTTATCAATCAGCCTCAACCCATACAAATCCCTAACACAATCTAACAAATTGCCATGGATATCACCTCTAAAATATAAAGAAGTTTTTTCTAAAAAACCCGAAACTTCTTTATTCCATTCAACCTTATCAGGATTAATAGCAGCAGCTATTAGCAATTGAACATCTTCTAATAATTCTTGTCTTTTAAAAAAAACAGTCTCTCTTGATGATAAAACCTTGTAAAAACTAGTCATTATACTTACACCTATCACATTGATATATACTTGTTCCAAATTGGTTTTTAGATTTTCGCCGTATATAAACACACATAAGACAAATCTAAAAATAAATTTGGAACGAATATACATAATAATCGTAAAAATTATGAAAAAATTTCATCAATAATAGAAAAACCAACAAATAGAAGATCCACCACCACCCACTTAACCATACCCAAACCAAAATAAAAACCAGAACTATACTCTTTGCTTAAAGTCCAAATACCCAAACTCTTTTACAACCTTAAGCTCTTTTTTCCTTGAATACACCAAAATATCCGGCAACCCCACTCCATTAAAAGTATTATTTTTAACCATTGTATAATGTGCCATGTCCTCAAAAACAAGTTTATCACCTATTTTTAATTCATAATCAAAGCTATATTCACCAACAATATCACCAGCTAAACAAGTATTACCTGCAAAGCGATAAGTATATTTCTTTTCATTGGGGTTACCTGCATCAACAACATTTGGCCGATAAGGCATCTCTAAAACATCTGGCATATGGGTTGCGGCAGAAGCATCTAAAACAGCTATATTAATATCATTTTTAATAACATCCACCACCGATGTCACTAGATACCCCACATTCAAAGCAACAGCCTCGCCTGGCTCTAAAATAACAGCTACATTATATTTACTTTTGAAATTATTAATTAACAGACAAAGCTTTTCAATATCATAATCTAACCTTGTTATATGATGCCCACCACCAAAATTAACCCATTTCATATTTTTTAAATATTTACCAAACTTTTCTTCTACAGCCTCAAGCGTTGCCTCTAAAGCATCTGCGTTTTGCTCACAAAGAGTATGAAAGTGTAGGCCAGAAATACCTTCTAAATCAGCTTGCATATCACAAAATCTAATCCCAAACCTAGAACCAGATGCACAAGGATCATAAATAGCAGCTGGCGCCATAGATTTTTCTGGATTAATTCGCAAACCACACACAATACCTCTACCAGAACTTTGTACTTCCGCTTTATGCTTTTGCCATTGAGAAAACGAATTAAAAATAATGTGATCTGAATATTCGATAATATCTGCCATATCTTGCTCTTTATAAGCAGGGGCACACATATGCACGTCTTTACCAAACTCTTCATAACCAAGCCTAGCTTCATTTACTGAGCTTGCAGCCACACCATCCAAATACTCTTTAACCAAAGAAAAGGTGCTATACATCGAAAAGGCTTTAAGTGCTAAAAGAATTTTACAGCCTGTTTTCGCTTTAATCTCAGCAAGCGTTTTTAAGTTATTTTCTAAAAGCGCCTCATCCAAAACATAGGCCGGTGTTTTAATGTCTTTAATAATATCTAAATTCAAAACCAAAGCTAGTCTAATTCTTTCACATGCCATGCTAAGCCATGTCTATTAAGCTCTGCCATAAAAGGGTCTGGGTCAAACTGTTCCATATTAAAAACACCTTCACCATGCCATTTCTTTTGCAAAATCATCATTGCACCAATCATTGCTGGCACACCAGTAGTATAAGACACAGCCTGTGACTGAACCTCTTTATAGCACTCTTGATGATCACAAACATTATAAATAAATATCTTTTTGGCCTTACCATCTTTTTTGCCTTCAATAATGCAACCGATAGAAGTCTTGCCTTCATAGTTCTCGCCCAGGCTGGATGGTTCTGGTAACAACGCTTTTAGAAACTGTAGCGGAATAATTTCTTTTCCTTCATACATTATAGGATCAATCCTTGTCATACCAACGTTCTGTAAAACATCCAAATATTTAATATAGTTATCAGAAAATGTCATCCAAAACCTAATTCGCTTTAAACCCTTTATATTTTCTACCAAAGACTCTAGCTCTTCATGGTATAAAAGATACGCTTTTTTTGACCCAACTTCAGGAAAATCAATCACCTCAGATTGAGACATAGCAGGGATCACTACCCACTTACCATCTTCCCAATATTTACCGTCTTGAGTCACTTCTCTAATATTTATCTCTGGGTTAAAATTAGTAGCAAATGGATGCCCATGATCACCAGCATTGCAATCAACAATATCAATATAATTTATCTCATCAAAATAATGCTTTTGGGCATACGCTGCAAAAACATTAGTAACACCAGGGTCAAAGCCACTACCCAAAAGCGCCATTATGCCAGCATCTTTAAACCTTTGCTGATAATCCCACTGCCACTTATAACAAAACTTAGCTTCATCAGGCGGTTCATAATTTGCAGTATCCATATAATTCACTTTTGCTTTTAAACAAGCATCCATAATGGGCAAATCCTGATAAGGCAAAGCCATATTAATAACTAAATCCGGCTTTATCTCTTGGATAAGTTCATAAACAGCTTCGCTATCATCAGCATCTACTTTAGAAATAGTTATTTTATTATTTGAATATTTTTGCAATTCCTCACATTTTGAAAGTGTTCTACTAGCCAAATGAATCTTTGAAAACACCTCTGACAACATCAAACATTTTTTTACAGCCACGCTACCAGCAGCTCCAGCACCTATTATCAACACATTACTCATCACAAAACTCCTCATCTTTTGATTTATATAATTTATTATTAGCCTAAAAAAGGATTGGTTATTATAAGAATAAAAATACCTCAAAACCCACTATTTTGTACACTAAAAAAGGCTGCCATTTATAGGCAGCCTTTTTTTAATTAAAAAAATATTTAATTTAACGAGCAGATATTGATTGAAGTATATATTCCTTATCAGAATTCAAAACATCATCTTTATATTCTTTTTGATGAACATAAACATACATAGTTTCTGGATGAACATAAAAAATGCTAATTTGTCTTTTTTCATAAGACTCTGTTTCAACCCAGTCACCATTCTCATCATGATATCCATCTTCTCTTTCTCTCGTAGAACATGTCTCATACCTAGCACAATAAAAAGTTCCTGCAGGAACATCAACTAACTCATAACTTCTTTTAGTAGTTATATTATGTGTTGATGTCACATCTTCTTCTTCACCAACCTCAAAAGGAAATGGAACTCTCTGTTCATACCTATCCATAGTCGTTGTTTGCTCATTATATTTAAAAGCATATAGCCCATCTGATTTAAGAGTCATATATTCCTGATCATTATTAACAACTTCTTCACCATCTTTATCCCACATTCTTTGTTTAATAACCTCTAGACCATTCCTATCCGTAAAAACATCAAAACCAATTGAAATAGCCACATCAGGAGTAACAATATGATTTGCATGTTCAATAAATTGAATTTCAAAATTATCATTAATATCAATTGTTGTCATAGGTGCATTATAAAAATAAAAGCCACTATTATTTTCAGATAAAACGCTCTCATTTCCTGCCTCATCAACAGCTGCTATTTTATAGAAATATTTTGTATTATTCTCTACAGCAACATCTTTATAGTTATTAACTGAAATAAGCTCTAAATTTATTTTTTCGTACTCGCCAGCTTCTGTTTTACATCTATACACGTTATACCCTAAAAGATCCTCACTATCAGACACAGTCCATGACAAAGAAACTTCGTTTATATCAACACCCACAACACTTGGTTTCCCTGCTGCTGCTGGTGCCTCAATATCAGTATTAGCCATACAAAAAGCCGAAAGAACACCTTCATTTCCTGCCTTATCCATAGCAGATATCTTATAATAATAGGTTTTGTTCATATCAATAGTATTATCTTGATAGTTATTTGAAACCACTATTTCTGAACTTATCTTTTGATAACCGCCCACTTCTGTTTCAGATCTATAAATACTATAACCCACAAGGTCTGCTGCCAAACCTTTAGTCCAGTTCAAAACCACCAATTTATCCGTAATACTCACAACCTCTGGAACATCAATAACTGCTGGAGCATCTTCATCTGTAATACAAGCAGTACAAACAGTTGAAAAATCACTCTCATTCCCATCAACATCAATAGCCGTCACTTTATACTTATAAGTAATATTAAAACTAACATCCAAATCCTCATATTGATTAACCTTAAGCACACCAGAACAAACAGTAAAATCTTTCTCTACGCCAGCCAGTCTATAAACAAAATAACCAGCAACCTGCTCATCAACACTTCCTTGCCAAACAACAAGAATCTTTTCACTACTAACAGAATTAACAACACTAGCAAGACCAGACGCCATTACATTTACAGGAGCCTTAATAACAGCAGATTCCTTATTATCAGCAAGCTTAGAACAGCCAACCCCCCAAACCATCAAACACAAAATACCAACATAAAATTTACTTTTCATCATAAAACAAATCCCCTCTTAAATTAATTTATCAAACAAAAATATTTGAATTTAACTATTTATCGTGAGATTTTAAAACAAATTTCAAGCAATTTCAAACAATATAATAAAAATATGGTATTTTTTTACAAAACAAGACTATTACAAAATAATAACAAACCTGAATAAAACCGAAGAATCAATCTACTACCCAACCTCAAAAGGGTAACGCCATTCCAACCCAGGCCGTAAGCCCTGGAAGCACAGCAAAGCCCCCCCCTCCCTAAACTTAAAGTTTCTTTAAAAACTTACCAATGGAAGATTTAATCTCCAAAATCTTACGCGCCTCATCAGGAGACGCAATTTCTCTTCCAAGCTCACCAGCCAGACGATGAACCCTTTCAACCAACATTCTATTAGTAGCAGGAACACCTTTTCTATAAAGAAGAGTATCTTCCAAACCAGTCCTAACATGCCCACCCATCAAAATCGACATAGTAAGCATTGGGATTTGTGCTGGCCCTATACCACAAACACTCCAAGTAGAATTCTCTGGTAACGACTCCACCATAAACAACAAATTCCTTGGCGTACCCTCAATAGAACCAGGAACACCCATAACCAAATTAAAATGAAGTGGCGCTTTTAATATCCCTTTTTTAATATACCTTTTCGCATTAGAGATCATAGCAACATCAAAAGCCTCTATCTCTGGCCTAATTCCATTTTTATACATCTTGGTTGCCAAAGCCTCTATAAGCTCAGGTTCATTTGCATTTATTGTATTTGGAAAATTAGAAGACCCAGTGGCCAAACTACCCATCTCACAATCCAAATCCAGCATCTGGCCTCTGCTATCCACAGTGTTATGACCACCCCTAGCACCAGTAGATAACTGAGTAATAATACTTAACTTTCTAGACTTAATCTCATCCAGAATAGCTTTATAAGATTTTTTGCTATGTGTTGGCTGTTGGTTGTTATCCCTTGCATGAATATGTGCAATCGATGCGCCATAATGCATACAAGCCTCAATATCATCTGCAATCTCTTTTGGTGTAATAGGCGTGCTTGGGTTAAGCTCTTTTGTTGGAACATTTCCAGTTACCGCAAGTGTAATAATTAACTTTTCCATTTTTACATACTCCATTCAATACGATTGTTTTCTTTTCAATCAATTTTATACAAAACATTAACATAAGTTAATAGTTAATAAACCACACATAAAAATCAGCTTAAACTATTTAAAACCCAGAGATTCTACCAAAGCTTTTCTCCAAGAATCTAAGTGAACCCTAGCCACGCTCTCCTGATAATCAGGTGCTAACCCTTTAACAAAACCATATAAATGTCTAAACAAACCCTCAACTTTATTCTCTGACTTATCCTTTTCTAGACAATCTAATAATTCCTTATACTTCGTTACAAAATATAATAAATCACCCTCAACACCATCTAACAAGCCTTCAAATATCCTACATAAAGATTTCATATCACACACATAATCACACAACCTCGTACTTCCGCCATCATATCTAACCGCATGTTCAAAATCAGTATATACAACACGATATCCGTCTCGGCCTCTCATCAATAATACATCGTCATCACCCAACTCATCCAAAACCAACTCTTGAGAGTGTATCTTACTCATACCGCCCAACAACCCTAAAAAATGTCGTTCTAAATCTTTTTTTACTATCCCCATTACTTCAGGTTTGGTTAAATCACCTAACCCTAGCTGCATAACCATATAAGGTCGCGAGCCACCGCCCGGCATATCTACAGTAATCCCTGACAAAAACAAAACATTTTCATGTTCACAATCACTATGACAACTAGCTTCATTCCAGGACTGTTCAATATCATTTACAGGTACCAATGCAACAGCATATCGCCTCATAACCCTTTCATTATCATCATAAAAAACAACTTCACCCTTACCAACACTTTTACTACTACCAGACCCAACTAGTTCAGATGGCAAAACCACTTTTGAATGCAAAAAATCTCCCGCATACATCAAGCTTCTTCCATTTGCTTCATATTTCCAACCATCAAGCTCTATTCTAACTTGATTAGAACAAATAAAAACTGGAAACTCCCCAGATAAATCTACAGTAATTGGAACTCCGCCAGACCAACCCTTTCCAGTTGGAATTTCATTAATAACACTTTTCATATCCACATCATATCCTGCTAAAGAAACCACTTTATAAAACATATTTTTCAACTTAACCCCTTACTATTTAATAAAAAAACCATGATTTTTATCATAATTATTATCGATATTTTTTGTAAAAAATTGCAAAAAAAAACAAAGAAATTTCCTATCCTAGAATTAACACAAAAGATAATATAATTTAATGTAAAGTAATAAAAAATTAAATTAGTTTAAGCCCACATCAACACTATACTTTTTACCATTCACAACAGCAGTACCACCATCTATAACTACGCCATATTCATTACCATCAACTTTAACTGTATAACCTTTTGGTTCTTTAAAATCAGTATTATTAACACTTTTTCTAATATTAATTTTGGCATTACCCTTTAGAAACCAAACACCCTTATCCCCACAAGTAGCTACCACAAATAGATTTTCTTCCGTTTCCTCAATATTATTATCTTGCAACACTTTTTTTGCCACATCTAAACCTTTGTTAGGGTCTTTATCACAAGTATCCAACACCTGTTTTGTTGTGGGCTCAATACCAAGCTGTTCTGCGGCTATTTTTACAACATCTTTATCTGGCTCAACAGGAGTTTTGCCATAACAACCCAAAACCATCTTGCCATAGCCTTTTGCTATTCTTTTCCAGAGCCCAAACATCACATTATTAAACGCTTGCTGAAAATAGAATTGAGAAAGAGGTGTTACAGAGGTACCATAGCCACCCTTACTCACAACATCACTCATTGCTCTTATCACTGCCGGATACTTCTCCATCAAATCATTGTCACGCATCATTTGCGTATTTGCGGTCAATGCACCGCCAGGCATCGGAGATATTGGGATTAATGGATTAACAGCCCCAGACTCTGGCGGCACAAAATAATCTTTCAAACATTCCTGAAAAACTTTTTCTGCCTTTAAAATTTTATTAATATCAAAACCCAAGTCAAAATCTGTATCTTTTAGAGCATGCATCATAGTCAAAATATCTGGCTGAGCAGTCCCTCCAGAAACTGGCGCCATTGCTAAATCAATAGCATCAACGCCGCCATTCAAAGCTGCCAAATAACAAGCAACCGAACAACCTGCTGTTTCGTGAGTATGAAAACGAAGCTCTGTATCTTTTGGCAAAATATCTCTTGCCATTTTTATGGTTTCATAAACTTTATTTGGATCACTACTACCAGACGCATCTTTAAAACAAATAGAAGTATAAGGAATCTTCGCCTCTAAAAAATCTACTAAAATTCTTCTATAAAAAGCCACATCATGAGCACCTTTACAGCCAGGCGGCAGCTCCATCATAGTTATCACAAGCTCATTACCAAGACCATTATCTATGGTAGATTTTGAAGCATATTCTAAATTTCTGTAGTCATTAAGAGCATCAAAATTTCTAATTATATCCGCACCATGTTTTTTATAGAGTTTATTATGAAGGTTTATCACATCACTACTTTCTGGCTCCATAGATTGCGCATAAACTCCCCTAGCAACAATCTGCAACTTTATATCTGACCCAGCCATAGAACGTAACGTACTCATCATATCAAAAGCATCTTCATTGCAATAAAAATACAAACTTTGAAATCGTGCCCCACCCCCAACTTCAAAATGATACATCCCAGCATCAATTGCAGCTTCAAAAGCTGGAAGAAAATCCTTGGTTAAAACTCGTGCTCCAAACACGGACTGAAGACCATCCCTAAAGGAGGTATTCATGACTTTAATTAGTTTTTTACTCATTTTTTTTACCCCTTCCCCCAAAAAAAACTACTCTCTACTTGGTATTTTGCAACAGTCCCTACTTACGAATTTCTTCACAAGCTTTTTTTATACCAGCCTCTAACATTGAATAAAGCTCATCAACCTCTTCTTTTGTGATAGAAATAGGTGGCGCAAGTAAAATATGATCACCCCTTAAGCCATCCACAGAACCACCACCAGGATAAACTACCAACCCTTGTTCAAGACAAGCATTAGTAACAACACTTTTAACCGCTTTTTTAGGATCAAACGGTTCTTTTGTCTTCTTATCTGCAACAAATTCAATACCAAACATCAACCCAATAGCTCTAACATCACCTACAATGTCATATTGATATAAATCCTGCATTTTTTTTGCAAGATATTCACCTAATACTGCAGCATTCTGAAAATAGCCTTCCCTCTCAGTAATATCTAATACACAGTTAGCTATTTCTGCTGATAACGGATTACCACCATATGTATGGCCATGAATAAAGTATCCTGAGCCTTCTGTCATAATTGTATTAAATATCTTATCAGTAACAACAGCAGCCCCTAATGGCGAATAACCACAACTCATCCCTTTCGCAATAGTAATAATATCTGGCACAATATCATAATGATCAATACCAAAGTTTTTACCAGTCCTCCCAAAACCCATCATTACTTCATCTACAATCAAAAGAACATCATGCCTATCGCAAATTTCTCTTACTATTTTAAAATATTCTTTTGGAGGTCTAGCTGCAGGTATTGCAGAACCAATAACAGACTCTGCTATAAAAGCCATAACATTATCCGGCCCCTGTTTTTTAATCAACATCTCTAACTCATGCGCACAAGCAAGACCACATTTTGGATATTCACTATTATAAGGACATCTATAACAATACGCCTGATTTATCTTTGGAAAATCCGCAATAAACGGATCATATATCTGCCTTCTACCCGTAATTCCCGTCATAGAAAGAGCGCCTAAAGTGTTACCATGAAAAGAAGGCCACCTTGATACAACCCTCCATTTAGAAGTTCTTTTATCTCTTTCTACAAAATACTGACGAGATAACTTCCATGCTGCTTCAACAGCTTCACTTCCACCAGACATAAAATAAACATAATTTAAATCTCCAGGCGTTAAAGCTGCCACTTTTCTTGAACATTCTTCAACAGCATCTGTAGTAAACCTAGATAAATGTGTAAACGCAACTTTTCTTATTTGTTTTGCTGCACACTCTGCAACCTCTTCATTACCATGACCAATATTCGCAACTGACGAACCAGAACAACCATCCAGATATTTTTTTCCATCTTCTCCATATAAATAGATCCCTTTTCCATATTCTATTTTCGGGTAATGCCAATTTTGATTTCTATAAAAAACATGATTTTTTGGCGCTAAATTTTTACTCATAACTATCTCCAATCTTTCATCTATATTTTTTCAACACACATAGCAATCCCCATCCCACCACCAATACATAATGTTGCTAAACCTTTTTTCAATTGTCTTTTCTTCATTTCCGCAAGCAAAGTAACTAAAACCCGTGCCCCACTCGCACCTATCGGATGCCCCAAAGCTATTGCACCCCCATTAACATTAACAATGTTATTATCCCAGCCCAACTCTTTATTCACTACCAAAGCCTGAACAGCAAAAGCTTCATTAGCTTCTATTAATTCCAAGTCATCTATTGCCCAACCAGCCTTTGCCAATGCCTTTCTTACAGCCTCTACTGGACCAACCCCCATCACTGCCGGGTCTGTGCCATGATATGCATAAGAAACCAACTTAGCTACTGGCTTCAAATTATTTTCATCTAATCCTTTTTGATCACAAATAAGCACTACCGCAGCACCATCATTTACACCAGATGAATTACCAGGTGTAACCGTACCTGCTTTTTTAAAAGCTGGTTTAAGTTTTGCCAAACCAGCAATATCTGCACCAAACCTTGGATACTCATCCTGCTCAAAAATAACAGGCTCACCTTTTCTCTGAGGGATCTCAACGCCTACAATCTCACCCGTAAATTTTTTATCATTTATAGCCTGCTCTGCTTTATTTTGTGATAACACTGCAAACGCATCTTGTTCATCTCTATTAATATTATATTTTTCTGCCAAATTCTCAGCAGTAATGCCCATATGATAGTTATTAAATGAGTCCCAAAGCCCATCACAGACCATTGTATCCACCAAAGCTCCATCACCCATCTTATAGCCAAACCTTGCCTTTGGTAGAATATACGGCGCATTAGACATACTCTCTGTGCCACCAGCAACAATAACCGAAGCATCACCTGCTTTTATTGATTGTGCAGCTACCACAATAGCTCTCAAACCAGACCCACAAACCATATCTACAGTCAAAGCTGTTTTCTCGTTTGGAATACCACTATTAATAGCCACTTGTCTTGCTACATTCTGACCAAGTCCTGATTGCAAAACATTGCCCATAATAACTTCATCAATAGCTTCTGGCGCTAAACAATTTCTTTTCAAAAGCCCTTTAACAACGGTTTTACCAAGTGTTACTGCTGATACATCCGACAACGCCCCACCAAACTTTCCAATTGCAGTCCTACAGCCATCAACTATAAACAGTTCTTTCATTTTCATCCTTTGTTTTACAATTATTACAACAAACAACTTTGATAAAACTAAGTTTTTTTACAATTACAGACACTGTCATTCCTAACTCATCATTGTCATTTCCGCGTAAGCGAAAATTATTTTTTTTCCCATAGATTCCCACCTACGCAGGAATGACTGAAAAGATTAGATCCTTCTACTACACTCAGGATGACATTTTACCTAGCTTCTCTTCCAATAATATATTTTTGAGGATCTACTTCTTCCCTTAACACCCTCAGCTCTTTTGCTGTTGGGGCTTCTGTTACATCATACTTTTCAGGAATCAGCATCTCAAAACCTGTATTTTCTTTCACATCTTCAATAGTACAACCAGGATGCAAAGATAACAGCATCATCTCTTTGGTTTCTGGGTGATATCCATAAACACCAATATTAGTAATAACTCTATAAGGACCAGAACCAATAGGCAGCCCAGCCTTTTCACGAAAATTACCACCCTCCAAATAACCAGGCGTTGTCACAAAATCAACATCTTCTACAAACCTACGATTATCCTGAGGTGTCACAACCAGCGTTTTCCAACATAGCGATGCCAAATCATTTGCCCCGCCACTACCTGGAAACCTAACTTTAGGATTTTCATGATCTGTACCCACTTGAGTTGAATTCAAGTTTCCATACTTATCAATTTGGGCACCACCCAAAAAACAATAGTCCACTATCCCACGTTGACAATTCTCCATTATTTCGTTCATTGTCGCTGCCATTAAACCCTTATGAAAAGTCCGTGAATCACCAACCGAAATCGGCATTGTAGGTAAAATCGGTGCTATTCCACCAGCCTCAAACATAATAACCAAATTAGGCGAAGCTGTTTTCTGGGCAAGCATAGCTGCAGCACAAGGAGCACCAGTACCAACCACAACCATAGCACCATCTTCCAAGCTTCTAGCTGCAATACAAATCATTAGTTCCATACTATTGTAATCTGACATAAGTTTTCCTTCCTTACCTTAAAATATCTAAGATAGCCTTTCCTGATTTCTAAGCTCTTTAATCTTTTCAATACCACCATTTTTATTTAAATACTCATAAAAATCTTTGCAATCATAAATATTCCTATTCACAAACTCTTTAAAAGTTGCAGAGTCCTTTTCTGCATTAAGCCATTCTCTTAGGTGCTCTTCATCAGAAAAATATTCACCAGGCATATTCGCAGGATACGAACCAAACGGCATTTCAATAACAGCATCAACACACCAATACGGAATAACTGTTTTATTTGGCTCACGCCGAATCTCTTCATTATCAATAATTTTTTCAGTTGTAATAATTACTTTCTTGGCTGCTTTTACCAGGTCATCATCTGAAACAACAATCCCATCAATTTGGCAGTTACCATAAATATCTGCTCTATGCACATGCAATAAAGCTACATCTGGATATAAAGCTGGCAAAGCTGCCAGTTTTTTACCTGTAAAAGGACATTCTATTTCTTTTGCTGCAGAGTACTTAAAAGTATCAGTGCCCATCATCGAGCGAGTAGGCATAAACGGCAAACCCATGGCCGCTGCTTTATAACGCCACGCCAAACAAGCATTTGTCCATTCAACAGCCTTAACCTCACCATTTTCAAACATCTTTCTAGCATTTTTAGAAAGACCTCTTGCTTCCAAGCCAACCACATAGGCAATATCACATCTATCAAAGCACTTACCTGCAGCCAAAATCTGTCCATCATGGGTAGCAGTATGCCCCGAAAGACCTAGGTTCTTCCTACCCTGCCTTACAATTTCATGTAGTAAAGATGTTGGGATTCTATTACCACCAAAACCACCAACACCAACATAATCGCCATCTTTAACATAATCAGTTATGGCTTGCTTGACCGTTGTTATCTTGCTTTCTTGCCGTTTATTCTTTTTTTTAAAAAACTCACGAGCGTCATCCACATCTACTGATGTAAAAACTTCTCCCAAACCTTGCTTTAATTCCATAGAGTTTCTCCTCCTAGATATCTAACTAAAATCTTCACCTTCAAACCTTGCAACCACAACAGCACCAGTTGAATTACTCCATAAATTAACTGTTGATCTCAACATATCTAAAAATCGATCAACACCCAAAATAAACCCAATCCCTTCAATAGGAACATTCACAGCATTCATTATTAAAACCATGGTCACAAACCCTGCACTAGGTATGCCAGCAGCAGCTATTGCAGCTAAAGTCGCAGTTACAATTATTATCGCCATTTGCAACAACGTTAACTTAATCCCATAAATTTGCGCAAAAAACACTACTGCCACCCCTTGGTAAAGCGCAGTACCATTCATATTCATTGTTGTTCCTAACGGCACCAAAAAACTCACAACTCTATTAGAAACTTTAACTTTCTTTATCAAACAATCAATAACAACAGGCATCGCTGCCGCACTACTTGCCGTTGAAAACACTGTTGCAAGTGCTGGTATCATCTCTTTAAAAAGCTTAATTGGTGAATATCTAGCAACAAAAATCAAAATAGCAGGCACAACAACAACAGCATGAATCAGCAAGCCAACAACAACAACCAGTATATACATTGTCAAAGGCTTAAAGGCAGCCAAACCTGTGCGCGCAATAGTAGATGCTATCAAGGCAAATACACCATACGGCGCCAAAGCCATTATCCAATCAGTAATCCGCATCATTACAGTATTCATAGAATCAAAAAAATTATATACAGGCTTTGATTTATCACCCATTGTAGTTAAAGCCGCACCAACCAAAAGTGCAAACAATATAATAGATAACATCTCACTTTGAGCTAACGCACTCACAATATTTTTAGGAACTATCTTAATAATTGTATCTGTAATTGAAGCTGTTCCCGCTGTAAAATCAACAGGCTTTTCCAAAGTTATCTCTGTCCCAATCCCAGGCTGAATAACACTCACCAACAACAACCCTATTGAAACAGCAATCATAGTACTTATAATAAAATACAAAAAAGTTTTACCACCAACTTTGCCTATACTCTTAATATCACCTATGCTCCCCATACCAACTACCATAGAGGCAAAAACCAAAGGCACAATAAGCATCTTCAACATCCGAATAAACACCTCGCCAACTTGAGGTAAAAACATCAATGTAAAATCTTTAAAGAAATAACCACACAAAACGCCAAAAAATAGCCCAATAAATATTTGAGTTTGCAACTTAAGCTTAATTTTCAATTCATTAACCCTTTCTATAAAACTGTTTTTTTATATTTGGAAGACATATTAATTATAACAATTTAGACACCCCATTACCACACCATGCCAGACTGTTCAATTTATACATTCTGTCTCCACCACCAACCCCAAAACCCCACCCATATTTTTACTATTATTTAATAATCGTTACTTTTTGTAAAAAATTTCATTAAAAAAACTGGGATTATTATGGAGTTATGAATATTTCTTGAAAAAGATACTAGATCACAAAAAAGCTTATTAAAACTGGAAATAAATAAACGGGCTCTCATTAGATGGCCAAAAAAGAAAAAATACAACCCCTATAACAACACAAGCAACATATGGCATTAAACCTTTTAAGTTATCGATCTTCTTATCTAAGCTACCACAAAAATATGAAAACAGATGAAGTATAGCAAACATAAAAATAAAAAAGAGAACTGAAAACATTCCCATGGATGAAGATGCAAGTCCTTTTCCACTTAACTGAAAATCAAAATCAAAAAACATGAATTTTTTTATACAAAAAAGCATATCTCTTGTTTTCTGCACCCTAAAAGGTATCCAAGTTAAAAGCACCCAATATTGCATAATTGCCCAAGACATCAATTTATATATAGCAACATCCCTTAATCCTTCCAGCTTTAATATTTTCATAAAACTCACCCACAATCGATGACCAATCAAAGCAACAGCATGTAATAATCCCCAGAGAATAAAACTCCAACCAGCACCATGCCACAATCCACCCAAAAGCATTGTTATTGTTAAATTTCGATACATGCCCCAAGTTCCAGATCTATTTCCACCTAAAGGAATATATAAATAATCCCTTAACCACTCTGATAAGCTAATATGCCATCGTTTCCAAAAATCTGATGGATTTCTTGAAAAGTAAGGCCTATTAAAGTTAAGCATTAGCTTATAACCCAATATATCTGCTATTCCAATTGCAATATCAGAGTACCCTGAAAAATCACAATAAATTTGTATATAAAAACAGACTAAAGCCATCCATATAACAACACTATTCCAGGAATGTGGGCTATTAAATACTATGTCAGCAAATTTAGATATATTGTCTGCAATAATTACTTTTTTAAAAACACCCCTTATTATCATTAATAAGGCATATCTATTAAAATTTAATTTTGATTCCTTTTTTAGTTGTGGCAAAAAATCAGCAGCCCTAACAATTGGACCCGCTACTAGCTGAGGAAAAAAACTAACAAACAATGAAAAGTCTAATGCTGAATGACAAGTTTTTAGTTTTCTTCTATAAACATCGATTGTATAGCTCAAGGTTTGAAAAGTGTAAAAAGAAATACCTACTGGAAGAATAATATTCAAGGTAGTCCAATTAGGATCATGACCAAACATTTTTAAAAGAAACAACATATTCATCTGAAAAAAACCAAAGTACTTAAAAAAGACCAACATTCCCAGATTGCCACATAAACTCATCACTAACAATATTTTGCGTTTATTATCATCTTCTTCTTTTTCTAATCTTTTTCCAATAAAAAAATCTATTACTGTTGAAAAAATAATTAACAATATAAAAACAGGGTTCCACCACATATAAAAAATATAGCTACTAGCCAAAAGAATCAGCTTCTTTTTATGGTTACCCCTAAATATAAACAGCAAACTTATTAAAATAATAAAGAATATTAAAAATTCAATTGTATAAAACAGCATTTATTATTCCTTCTCCAGATCAGCTACTATTTTTTTTGTTAGAATCATAGAACCCTCTTTTGTTAGGTGTGAATAATCCAAAAAATACTCAGCCCCCAACAATTTATGGTAATCATAAATCTCATTTAATAATCCACGCCCTCTTAATAAGTCTATTTCACTATTAAATTGTTGATTAAATTTATCTCTGTTATTTATACGAACATCTGGATTTTCAGGAAGAATAAGCAAGTTTAAGTGCACATCTGTTTCTCTTAAAATTTTTGCTAATTCAAATAACAAGTTTCTATTACCTTTATTTAATTTATAACATTCTCTATCTGATTGTTTAGACAAATATCCTTCTATAAGCTCTTGCCGTCCCTTTCGCCCTGACAAACGATGCCCTGCTAATGGAAAATACAAGTCTCTTGCCGCTGATTTTAAATTAAGATCTTTTCTTAACAAATTACGCATCAAAACAGAACCCGCATGTTTCAGAACAAATCGCCCCTTTATCAAATGTGCTATTTTAGGCTTTCGAATTTCCTCAGCTAGCAGCGGATTTATTTTGTTAAAAACATTTATAATATTTCTAGAAAATTTATAGCCATACATGATAATTGAATTAAGGTTAGGATATATAATTTGTATGAATTTTATATTTGCAAGCTCATCTGGAGTATAACAGACATAAACATTCCTCACAGATGACGGTAAATTATTAGAAATAATCATTGCCTCTGCACATGATTGTTCTGGAGACCCCAAGTTCCAAGAGTTAATAGATAGCTTTGAATTAACTATATTAGCATCAATACCAGACATAATAACACTGGATCCAAAAAAAACAGTATCTGGCTTCATCTCTTGCGAAGCATTACATGCATTTAATATATGCCTAAACCGCTCAGATTCCGATGGCAAACATTGATAAACATTGTCAAAAATCAGCACCCCAAACATTAAGCCTATTACACAAGCCATTAATGCAATAATAAATTTTTTTGAAATCATATGTCCTCTAAAAACCAAACTTCCCTACCTCCTAAAAACAATATTAGCACATACAATAATTACTCAAAAATTTTTTATTCCCATCACGCAAACTTATAAACCTTCTCCTAGAACTTTATAATATATATATTTGTTAATATATACCCAAACCAAAATAAAAATAGGATTCAAATTTTAAAACAACTTCGACGTGTATATATACACAAGTTTTAAAATTTGAGCTCTAGTTTCTATTTTGGTTTGGGTATAGGCTTCAAATCCGCCAGTTATTCATGTAAAATATTCTTCATGACTTTTTGGATCCTAAAACAACTTAAAAAGCTAATAAAAATACTTAACAGTGGCCAAACACCCGCACAGATTGCAGGGGCTGTTGCTTTAGGTGCTTTAGTTGGACTAGTTCCGGCAAACACTGTCTACTATATTCTAATTTTATTAATCACTATCATTATCAATGTAAACCTAACAAGTTTCTTTTTTTCAGTAGCATTAACAAGCTTAATTTCTTATTTATTAGATCCTATAGCCAATAAAATTGGCTATCTTCTATTAATAGATATGACTAGCTTAAAACCTTTTTGGATCTTTCTTTATAATCTACCAGTATTACCATTAATAAAAATAAATAATACTCTAAGCCTTGGCAGCATGCTAATAGCCTTAATTCTTTTTATCCCTATCTATATTGGGATCAAGAAATTCGTAATAGCTTATAGAAACGGCTTAAAAGAAAAGCTAGAAAAAACAAAATTATTTAAGGTACTAAAGATATCAAAATGGCTAACGAAACCAATAATAGAGAAATAGAAAATAACGAATCCAAATCAGCTCAAACTGATAAAACCAAAAAAATTAAAAAAACTGGTTTTATCAGAAAAAAAGCTGTTATACCTGTACTTGTAATTGTTTTAGCAATTACACTTGGCGGTTATTTCTTTTTAGATAACATCATAAAAACTGCTGTTATCAAATCTGGCGAACTTATTTTTAAAGCTAAAGTTGATATTAACAAAGTTGATGTTTCATTCAAACCTTTTGGCGTAACCTTTCATGGCTTAAAAGTCGCCAACAGAAAAGCCCCAATGCAAAATCTATTCGAGCTAAAAAAAGTTAATGCCAATTTAATGTTCACAAAACTTCTACAAAAAAAAATAATTATTAATAACGTAGAAATTAAAGATATATCAATTGCAACACCAAGAAAAAAATCTGGAGCACTGCCTAAAAAGAAGCTAAAAAAAGCTAAAGAACAAAAAGAAGAGAAAGAAGCTAAAACAGAATCCAACAACAACACTAAGACCACAAAAGGCAAAGAACCAGAAAAAAAATCAAAAAAACTACCAAATATAAACTTTGATGAACTTGCAAATAAAGTTGATATTTCTAAACTAGTCGATGTAAACAACCTCCCATCCACAAAAAAAGCAAAAGCGCTTGAAGCCAACCTAAACGCAAAAAAAACTAAATGGGAAAATACACTTAAAAACAATAACTATAACGAACAACTAAAAGAAATCGAAGAATCATTCAAAAGCCTCGGCAACTTAAAAGTTGAAACACCAGAAGATCTAGCCAATGCTCAAAAAAGCATATCTGAAATATCTAATATCCAAAAGAAAATAGACGCTATTAAAAATGACATAAACAAACAACAAAAAGCTTTCAAAAAAGATTTTAGCAGCACAAACAAAGACATTAGAGCCCTAACAAAAGCTGGCAACCAAGACTATAAAGAGATTATGAAAAAAGTTTCTCTAGACAATATTAATGCCGGAAACATTGGCGAAATGCTATTTGGCAAAGCTATCAATGACAAGCTTAGTTTTGTACTTGAGCAATACAAATCAATAAAAGAAAAGATACCAACAGTTAAAGACAAAAAAGCACCACAAAAAACCATACGCCAAAAAGGAACAGATGTTCATTTCCCAAGCAAAACAAAGCCTGTTCCATGGCTATGGATCAAAAAAGTTGTTATTTCAGGTAAAGGCATTTCTGAGGAATCTATCTCAGGTAAAATAACAAATATCTCATCCAACCAAGACATCACAGGGCTTGCCACCAAACTAAACTTAAAAGGCGATAGTCTCCTCCAAAAAGGAACAACACTTAAAGCAAGCGCTGTAATAGACCACAGAAAAGGCAAACAAAAAGACTCGATCCAAGGCTCTTTAACAAACCTCAGACCAAAACCATACACACTATACAACCAAGATTCAAAACAAATAGAGCTAACATCATCTGTCATGAATTCTGTAGGAGACATCAAAATTACAGACAACAAACTAGATGGAATAATAAATGTAAAAGGTAAAAAACTTAAGTTCACAACAACAAACATTGACAGAAAACAACTAACTATCGACTCTATTTTGGCGCAGGTACTAGATAAAACCAAAGACATAAAAATTAAAGGCACAATCACAGGCAAATTAACTAGCCCTGGCTTTGGCATTTCTTCTGATATTGACAAAAAATTCACCAAAGCAGTAAATGAGATAACTCAAGCCAAAATAAAAGAAATTCAAGACAACATCAAAAAAGAAATTGATGCAAATATCAAAAAAGTTCAAAACGATCTTATGGCTTCTTCTGGCCTATCACAAAACGATGTCGGCAGCCTATTAAAAGGCGACATCCAAAATGTTGACGCAGTAAATAACGCTGTTGAAAAAGAAAAGGGCAAACTTGAAAAGGAACAAAAGAAAGTTCAACAAAAGATCCAAAAAGAACTAGACGCTCAAAAAGCAAAGCTAGAAGCAGAAAAGAAAAAAGTTGAAGCAGCTGCTAGAAAAGAAGCTGAAAAACAAAAGAAAAAACTAGAATCAGAAGCAAAAAAACAACTTCAGAATTTATTTAAGTTCTAAAAAAATATCACTTAATTCACTACTGTCCGGTAAAAAATCAGCATAAAGAAAGCTGCAAAAAATCGTTAGATTCTGGGACTTTATCGGGGCGAAGCCCTAATAAATCAATAAGATGTTGCCTAAAAAACAAAGTTTCGTGGAA
>Ga0233447_1000639_pt1 | contig 36651 bp, 26 predicted proteins | sample SI_124_October20_3_FD_183014 | JGI IMG/M metagenome (GOLD analysis project Ga0233447, IMG submission 183014) | Seawater microbial communities from Saanich Inlet, British Columbia, Canada - SI_124_October2016_135_MG | ecosystem: Environmental > Aquatic > Marine > Inlet | place: Canada: British...
ATAAAATAATGAATACCTGGATATATGATCAGTGTCCAATACAAAAAATTTGGTTTTTTACCAGTTACAGCTTATTGGTTCAATCAGGATTCCAACATAAATATATACAATTACGGCATCCATAGGTTGAGGCAGTCGGTGAAAATTGAGGATGCAAAAAAACAATATCAAATCAGGAAAACAGAAATCGAAACATTTATAATTGACTTAACGTTATCTGAAGATCAAATATGGAAAAGATTTAGTAGAAGCCATAAATATGGTATCAGGAGAATACAAAAACTGATAGAAAACGGTGTTAATGTTACAATCGAAAAAGATAAGCATGTTAAAGAATTTTTGAATATGGCTAATTCTTTTATCAGACTTAAAAAATATAGAAATCCCATTATCTTGTCTGAATTAAACCGATATCTCAAAACGGGGAAAGGGGAGCTTCTAACAATTCATAGTAATTATAACATGTTAGGAGGTGTATTTTTTCTTTTAGATCCACCATTTCGCGTGCGTTGTCTTTATGGATTTAATAATCGCTACCAGGAGCAAATAACTTATCGCTTGTATTCCTGTTATATGAAGTACCTGGATTGGATAGCTATAGTAACCTATAAGAATAATGGATATGCACAATATGATTTTGGGGGGACTAGTGAAAGGAAGCCAGGGATAGCGGCTTACAAGCGTGGTTTTGGTGGTCATATAGTAAAAGAATATGACTACGAATTTGCATCAAACCGATTTTTAAAAGAATCTTACCCAAAAATCGCATATACGAAAGAGCAACAGCAGATGTTGAAAAATGAATAATATAAGTTCTTGCAGTTTAAGAAAATTTCAGCATGACGAACGATGCCGCTTCAGAAATATTACCTGTGAAGGCATTCGAGTTGTAATCCGGCTGACTTATAGATGTGATCTAGCTTGTCCACATTGTTTGGTTGGCAACGTTCCAAGCAGTGCTGAATGTAATATTCACACTTGGAAAAAGATTTTAACAGAACTACCATTAATCAAGGCAAAAAAGGTGCTATTAACTGGTGGAGAACCGCTATTACACCAAGATGTACTAAAAATTACCGAATGGATTGCTAATATGAATATTTCCATAGATCTCAATAGCAATCTCCAGAAAATGACAAAATCAATGATTTATGATTTCAAGAAAGCTGGATTGTCTGAGATCTCTGTTTCAATTGAGGGTCCTCAGAAACTTCACGACAAACTACACGGTAAAGATGGAGCTTACTATCAGTTATTAAAAGCAATTGACTGGGCCAATAATGCTGGGATAAAAATTGATGCGGCTTGTTGCCTTACAAAAGCAAATAGTCACTACATATTTCAACTATTATCGGATATTGAAAGACTACCAATACAGTCGTTTACAATTTCACGACTTATGCCAATTGGACACGGTTTTAAGAATCAACAAGAAAGCTTGAAACAATACGAGCTAAATCATATTTATCATGAGCTAACAACAAACTGGTTGCAACAAATTAAAATACCTGTTCGTATAGTGGGGTTGCTTGGATTTCCTTGCGATAAAGATTGTCAACGTGGATACTCTATTATAGGAATAACGCCTGATGGAAAAGTCATTGACTGTGTTTTGAGCCGAGAACACCCTAATCAAATACCACATCCTAAAGATGTAGGTCTGTTTGAAACTGTTAAAAAATTAAGACATTCACTGTCAAAAAATAATTTTGCAATGTGCTTTTAGGAATCAAAATGGGTAAGGCTCAATCAAATAGGAAATCACACCATCGTACATGCCGCTTTAGGAAAATCGATAAAAAAGGTATTAGAGTGGTTTTTGAGGTAACTCATAAATGTAATCTTGCATGTACTCATTGTTTTGTTGATAGAGAAAACACACATCCTCAATTGAACGATCTTCTACCTGTCCTGAAACAGTTAAATGCTATAAACTGCAAAAAAATAATAATTACTGGGGGCGAACCTCTAGTAAGGAATGACCTTGCACAGATTATTGAGGTTTGTGCGAACCAAGGAATTTTGGTTGACTTAAACACAAACTTATTTCAAATTAATGCTGAGCAGGCACGCTCACTTGTCGCTGCAGGCTTAAATGAGGTAAGCGTTAGCATATATGGTAATGAGAAAGTTCATGACAATATGGTCGGCATTAAGGGTGCTTTCCAAAAGACTATTTATAATATAAAAATGATGCGTGAATTAAACCTTAAAATAGACGTTCATACTCCAGTTTACTCTGAAAACATTTCCTCTTTGGAGCAAATATTTTATTTATGTAATAGTTTCGCATGTAGTAGTTTAACCTTTTTTACGATAATCCAAGATGTCAAATCTAGTAATTGTAAAAAAAAATATAACATCGATAGAAAAGCTGCATTAACGATTATCAGAAACTTATCAAATCAATATAAAGTTCCAACAAACACCATTGGACTTATCGAGCATCAACGAGAAGAATGTACTATGTGTGAAGCAATTATTGGTATTACTGCTGATCTTGAGCTAAAGCCTTGTCTATTAGCTACACCTACCACTAAAAAGACGTATAACATTAAAAATAATCTAGCATCATCGCTTGAAGCATTGCGAGATGATGTCAAACAATGTAATTGGAAGATCAACTGTATTTCTTAATTTATTCATACTATGAACTATAATATTCCCAAACCATATTTAACAATTCGTAAGGTTTTAAATATTAAGCTGCTACAACTGTCTTATCTACTGTCTTCAAAGCTAAAAAGACCTATCATATGGGGAAACCCGACAACACTAGATATTGAACCTATAAATTTATGTAACTTAAAATGTAGTGAGTGTGCTCTTGGGAACGGGCAAATTACTAGGAAAAAAGGACATATAGATTTTGAATTATATAAAAATATAATTGATGAAACTAACCGAGACTTGTTAACTTTAAGCTTGTTCTTTCAAGGTGAACCTTATATGAATGGCAATATATTCAAGATGATTCAATATGCTGACTCAAAATTGGTTTATACGTATATTTCAACAAATGGTCATTTTTTAGATAATGAAAATGCCAAGTCAACTGTTGAGTCTGGTTTAAAAAAGTTGATAATTTCCTTAGATGGTGTAGACGAAAAAACATATCGCCTTTACAGGAAAAATGGAGATTTTCATAAAGTTATGCAAGGTATAAAGAATGTTATTAGATGGAAAATAAAATTACAAATGCAATACCCCGAAGTTGTTATCAGATTTCTTGTTTTCAAGTATAACGAGCATCAAATACCTGAAATATATAAGATTGGAAAAGAGCTCGGTGTTGAAAAAGTTGTGATCAAAACTGCACAAATATATAACTATCAAAACAAACAGCATATCATACCATCTCATGATGAATATTCGAGATACAAAATTATCGATAGCGGACAAGTCAAAATAAAATCTCAGCATCCAAATAAATGTTATCGTATGTGGGAGTCAAGTGTTATTACTATAGAGGGAGATGTCGTACCATGCTGTTTTGATAAAAATTCAAATAATAAGTTGGGTAACCTATACAATCAATCATTCCACGAAATATGGCGCTCTAAACGGTATGGCCAATTCAGAAGAAAAATCTTTTCCAAAAGAAATAAAGTTGATATTTGTGCTAATTGTTCAGAAGGAATAACCTACTAGCTAATGTAAAAATGAAAATTATTCTTTTATGATTCATAAAATATTAGAAAAAAGCGAGAAATATAAAAACGTACTCATTCCAAATCCGCTTGAGAATCTGTTCATTTCAACAACTTCTGTTTGTAACTTAAAATGCGCTTTTTGTGTACACAAAAAACTGAGCCAGCAGAAAACAATAATGTCTAAGACTGATTTTGAATCTTTCATTGACAAAGCAACAGATTTTGGGTATGAGTCTTTTAATCTTACACCAAACACTGGCGAACCAACTATAGATCCTTTATTTCCTGATAGATTAAATTTTTTGGAAAGACACAACAAGGTCTATGACTATTATTTTTCTACAAACTTAACATTAGCAAATGATTTTTTTTTAAAAACTTTAACGGATTTAAAGAAACTCAGATGTCTATCTATTAGCATTTATGGACATAGCGCGCAATCTTTTACAACAATTACTGCAGGTTCACTTGAACTCTACAGAAAAATAATAGATAATTTAAAGTTATTATTGGAGTATAAAACACTTACCACAAAAGTAGAATTAAAAATCAGAACTATTCAACAATTTGATTTAAATACCTGTAATTCAGAGTTATGTTCAATACTAAAAATAGCCCGTAAACAAGGTATTAGGATTAGAATAAAATCGCAATATTCAAATTGGGGAGGGCAAATTACCGACAGGGAACTTGAGCAAATAGGATTAAAACTCAAAAAAAAGCCTCATGACAGAAAAGAACCGTGTGTTTTTATATTTTTTAACCCAGCATTGCTTACTAATGGCAGTATAAACGCATGTGCTTGTGCCGATGGTATGGCTAATTTAGTTTTAGGGAATTTAAAAAATACAAATTTTAGAAAAATTTATTCAGTACACAATAATTTTTACATGAAGTTATTATATCGTCATTTAGCCGGAACATTTGATGGTATTTGCCAGAAATGTTCAGAATATCGTCCGATATCAGCCGATTGGTATGCTTATGCTTTTCATAGGAAAAAAATGATAACTGTAAGCAAGTTTATAGAATGGCTTAGTAATACTTAAGCTAAATACTTATTAGAGGTTTTTTAAAATGAACATCTTGACTTGTAAAGTAAATCAGCCAAATACTCAACATAAAAAGGTTAAAACAAGGAATCAATTCAATAATGGGACAATTGATCTAAAGGTTAACAGGATTCACACTTTTGATTTTGATCAACATAATTATTATTTTAATGAGATATCACAAATACTCTGTGCTATGACTGGCTATATTTCAAACCTCGATTATATCTGTAGCAAATACGATATTTCAGAGAAATGCGATGTAAAAATACTGAGTAAACTATTTCGTTTAAGAGGTATAAATGTTATAGCAGAATTAGAGGGGCTTTTTAGCCTTTTTGTTTGGGATGATTTAGTCAAAAAGATCTATGTATTTCAAGATGTATATGGCTCCAATCTGCCGTTGTATTATTCGCATACCTCAAAGGCTTTTACTTTTGGAACTTCATTAAAAAGCCTACTACCTGAGCTAGGTTTTAAAAGAGAATTTAATTCTGAAATTATCTATGATTTTTTGTTTCAAGCAAATATTATACCGTCTAAATCTACTTTGATTAAAAACGTATTAAAGTTAACCCCTGGAAACTATATTTGCATAAATCTTTCGGGTTTTACATATGAAATTAAGCCTATGGTTAAGATCGAAAAACAAACCGATTTGCACACAGCAAAACGCGATATTCTCACTACTGTTGAAGAGAATTTTTTAGGTTTGCTTCGTCATTTGACCTATAAAGATACCAGTTTGACTTTAAGCTCAGGATATGACACCAATCTGCTCTTATGCTTGCTTTCGAATTCGACTACCAACAATATAAATGCATTTACAATAAGCGGTAAATTAATAGATGAAGCTCCTGATGTCAGACAGATCTTGTCGCATTATTCTGACGTAAAACATCATACTACAACTATTAGTAAAAACATTCTTTATTCTTTTCCAGATATTATTTGGAAATTGGAAGGATATGTTTTTCACAGTGGAATATTCTTACAATATGAACTAGCCAAATTGATTTGTAATGAAAAAATTAACTATATTTTCCTGGGAGAGTGTGCAGATCAAGTATTGGATCATTGCCGCAACTCTCCTACTATATTTCGTAGAGCGAAATATTTATTGCAGGCATCTTTTATAGGTTCACTGTTGTATAATTTATTTAAGGTAGAACAGCCAGAAATTGTTAGCCAGGTACAATTGTCTAAACATTTCAAAAGGAGCAAACTCGGCAAAGAGTATGATATTGCACTTGATTTTATCTTAAAAAAGAATGGAATTATGCTTAATTCATTTGGTATCCAAGGAGTATACCCCTTTATCAACAGTGAGACAGCGTCAATGGGAAAAGCACTAAAAACACTGAATCGTAAAAAACAATTTTATATTCAAAAGGTAAGAGAATTACTAGGAAATGATTTAATCAGGCATATCGGTAAAGCACGAGGGGGGACTGATACAATTTTTCTATTCAATAGTGAAATACAAAAATTTGCACTATCCGTTTGCAAGTCAAGTTTTATAAGATCATTATTACCTCAGGCAGTCATTCAAGAAATTTTGCATAAACCATGTTATTATAACGTGTTTATTTTAAAGTTACTCTATCTTGATCTTTTTAATAAAATTTTTATTAGCGGAAAGTTTGATTCGCAATTTTCTAATCCTCACCTTAATAACTCATTATTAGAGTTTTAATTTAGGGTATAGGAATTTGCTCCTTAATGGGTTACTCGCCCATCTAAAGACTTATTGATATAGAAAGAGATTGCATCGCTAATCAAAATAAAAAGATAAAACAAGTTTAACTTGTCTTATACTCAAATACGAAAGCATTATAATGCCATTAACCAAACTACAAAAAACATTTAAGGCTGATATAGAAAAATATTCGGATATTTTAATTCCTCATCCCTTAGAATGTCTTTACATGACTATTTCAACGGAGTGTAATTTTTCCTGTACATTTTGCGCATATCAAAAATCTGATATGGTAAAAAAGATTATGCCTTTAAATAACTTTAAAAGTTATATAAATAAAGCCATAAACTTTGGCTATAATTCTTTTAACCTTACACCTGTCATTGGTGAATGCATGACTGATCCAAGCCTAATGACAAAATTGGAATATCTTGAAGGACATAAAGGCGTATTAGATTACTATTTTTGTACAAATTTTTCTTTAGCAACATTATCGTTGATAAAGGATATTAGCAAACTTTCAAAATTAAGAAGTTTTGCTGTTAGTATCTATGGGCATGACTTGACAAGCTTTCTTAATATTACAAATGGTTCAGAAGCTGATTACAAAGCAATTAAGAAAAACCTTTATCATTTATTAAATACTAATGAGTTAATTCCTAAATCTGAAATCCGAATAAGGTCTGTCAAATTCTTTGACTTGGATGAACATGATTCGGATATTTGCAAAATTATCAAATTGCTAAAGGCTAGGGGATTAAGAATTCGGGTCCCAGAACGGTTTCAGAATTGGGGAGGGCTTATTAAACAGGCCGCAATTGAAAAACAAAACCTTAAATACAAGCAAGCTATCCCTAAAAAGTCACCCTGCGTTTTTATTTTTTATAAACCCACAATATTGCCTGATGGACGAATTAACGTTTGCGCAGAAGGAGATGCTTCAGGCAATCATGTTATTGGTAATCTTGAGGACGAAAATTTTAGAGAGGTTTACTCTATAAATAATGAGAGATATCTTAAGTTTCTCAACCTTCAAATGAGCGCTGCTTTTTGTAATCATTGCAAAGCTTGTACTGCGTATAGAGGCATTGAACAGGATTGGTACACTTATTTGCTTCATCATAAAGATTTTATCTCTTTAAAACAATTTGGTTCATGGCTCGAGAATAAAATATTATGAACTTGTATAGCACAAAAAATGATATCCAAACAGGATATTTAGGTGACACAGGGGTTCAAGTAACTAGACTTGGTGCAGGTCTTGCCGAAATTGGATCTCTCAATGACTCTGCGATTGCATCAAAAATACTCAATCTAGCACTTGATCAAGGAATAAATTTTTTAGATACGGCCGCTTGCTATGGTAATAGTGAAGAATGGATTGGAAAATTTATTGCTCACCGTCGTAACGAATATTTTTTGGCAACAAAAGCGGGTCATATACTTAATGGAAATTACGGAAAACCATGGACATATCAAACAATCCTTGATAGTATTAACCGTAGTTTGAAAAAAATGCGGACGAGTTATCTTGATCTTGTTCAACTGCATTCCTGTGGGACAGATATACTTAAAAAAGGCGAGGCTATCAATGCTCTGCAACAAGCAAAGCATGAGGGTAAAACACGATTCATCGGCTATAGTGGTAATCTTGTAACTGCAGAATGGGCTGTGCAAAGTAATATTTTTGACACTATACAAGTAAATTTTAATTTGCTTGATCAATTTGCACTAACTTCCTTGCTAAAGGAAGCTAAACAAAAAAAAATTGGTGTTATTACAAAGCATTCAATTGCAAACGCTGTATGGGGTGCGCAAAACATCTCTGACAGATCACTCGAAGTTTATAGGCAGAGAGCTAAAGCTATGTCAGAAGAAATAGCTATTACTAAAATGCCACAAAATCCAATCTTAACAGCACTGGGATTTGTCTTGGCTCACACTGAAATTGATGTGGCTTTGGTAGGAACAAAAAATATTAAGCATATGGAAGAAAATATTAATCTATTTAAAAATGACTTACCTATTCCATGTGAAGTAGTTTATGAACTTCGTTCTCGTTTCAGAAATATATGCAATTTAGGATCATGATAATTTAACAAGGTGAAAGGTTCAATAAGACAAATCATAAATAAGCACCAAGCGGGAAATATGTTATTTTTGTATTGGAATTAAAAAACATGAAAAATGGATTTGTAAACAGTCGAAAACAGTATCAAAATTTCATTAGAGATAATGGACCTTTTTTTTCCCAGCATAAAAAAAATGATAGAGGAAACTCAAAAAAGAAATCATTGTTGTCAATCGTCTTACGTTTGCTAAAGGAATTTAAAGAACAACGTTTTCGGTTTATCCTTGTTATTATACTCGGAATTTGTTGTAAATTTACTTGTGCTATATTTCCTTGGGCAGGAAAGTATTTAATCGACACTGTTTTTCCTCAAAAAAGTGTAATGCTTCTCATTGCCAGTTGTGCTGTGTTGTTAGGCATTGGCATTATAGATGTATGTTTAAATTATTTGCGCGATTACATAACCAATACTGCTAATGGCAAAGTTTTGATTTCTATAAAACGCAAGATGATGAAACACCTTCAAAAATTATCACTTATTAGAATTCAGGAATTGAAAGTTGGTGGTGCCGTATCCCGCCTGCAACAGGATGCAGATATGATGAGCGAGCTCATGGAAGTTTTAGCATCAATATTCAATGCTTGTATTTTGATAATCATTGCTATTTCTTCAATATGTATAATTAGCTGGAAAATCGCAGCACTCTGTATGATTCTTAGCTTATGTATAGGAGCTATTGGCTATTTTGTTTTTAATATCATGTTACCCTATCAAAAACTATTAAGAGAGGATAATTCGGCAATAAGTAGTTTCATCACGGAAATTTTCAATGGAATAACTATTGTAAAAAGTTTTTGCAAAGAAAGAACAATAAATCGCGAATACGTACACGGTATTGGATTACTGTGGAGAAAGACTTTATATGGGAATATTATCAGTATTTCTGTAAACCGAACCACTTGGTTTATTTATTATCTCATGCAGATTTCTATTTGGTTAGTTGGAGGGTATAGCATTATTAAAGGAAATATGACAATAGGCGACATTGTCGCTTTTATTTTTTTTATGCCATTCATTTTTAATCCGATTCTCAATATCATGTCGCTGTTTTCTCAACTTCAAAGCAGTCTGGCATGTGCAGCCAGGGCATTTGATTTGCTTGATGAGGAAACTGGTATGCTTGATAGTAAAAATACTATTGTGCTTAAACAAATCAAAAAAGGAATTGAGTTTCATAATGTTACATTTGATTATCCTGATGGGACTCTGGCATTAAAAGATGTTTCAGTAAAAATTCCAAAAGGCAAAGTCACAGCTATTGTTGGGGGTAGTGGTGGAGGGAAAACAACACTAATCAACCTTATATTGCGGTTTTATAAAGTTACTAAAGGGAAAATAACTGTTGATGATATTGATATTAATGAACAAAGTCTATATCATTACAGAAAAATGCTTAGCTTAGTTTTACAGGAAGCTTTTTTGTTCGATTACACAATAAAACAAAATATATCTTTTGGTAATCGTAAAGCAAAACAAGAAGAAATAGAAAAGGCAGCTAAAATAGCTAATTGCCATGAATTCATTCAAAACCTTGAAAAAAAATATGATACAGTTATTGGGGAAAAAGGCGTAAAGCTATCAGGAGGACAAAAACAACGTATTGCACTTGCCAGAGCTTTACTGACAAACCCACAAATTCTAATTCTTGATGAAGCAACAAGTAACCTCGATTCGGAAAGCGAAGAGCTAATCCAAATTGCTTTGAAAAATATTTCTAAAAATAGAACAACTATTGTTATTGCACATCGTCTTTCTACTGTTTTAGATGCAGATAATATTATAGTACTCGAAAAAGGAAGTATTATAGAGCAGGGAAGCTATGAAGAGCTAATGATCAAAAATGGCAGATTTGCAAAAATGTACAATAAGCAGATGAAAAAAGAAATTCAACAAAAAAATTAAATCTAAGCTTGCTTAGTTTTATGGGAGGTATTATCCACAAAAGGCTACGACGATGAATCATATTTGCTTAAAGAATCTTTTAATATATATTTATGGTGAGATTCGAAATTTAAATCGGCTTTTATATATCCAAAAAACTAAAGAGTTGTTCAAAATGCAGAAACTCCTTTTATTCTTTTTCATAGCTCTATGTGTTCTTTTTACAATTTCAGTTAGCACTATAGCATCAAGTAGAATTACTAATGATCAAAAAAAACTGTTGATCAATGAGCAGCTTCAACTTGCACACGGTTTAGCTATTCGTGGTTATTACGATCAGGCGATAAGCGAGTATAAAGATATAATAAAACGCTTTCCTAATAATGAATTGGTTCAAGAAGCTTGGGGACAGCTTGCTTATGTTCACTCAGAAGCAGGAGAGAAGGAATCTGCACTTAATACTTATAAAGCATTTTTTAAGAAATATCCCAAAAGTTCAATTTACACCGCTGTAAGAGTAAATTATGCTAAATTTCTTGGTTCTTTTGACGTTGACAAGAAAACTAAAACAGCAATAAAAATACTCAGTGAAATTATAAATTCCGAAACGGTTTCAGAACGATTAAAAGAAACAGCGTCGTTTTTTCTGGCAGAAATATACGATAAGACTAATGAAAAAGAGACTGCAAAAAGCATTTATAATATGTTGGGAGCTAAAACGCTAAATAAAAAAAACATATACCGTGTCTATGCCTTGCTGAAAATTGCACATTTATATATTGGAGAGAATCAACCTAGTAAAGCTATTGAAATATACAATAAGCTTATTGAAAACAATAAACTTAAAAAGGAGATAGCACTAGAAGCCTTTCAATCATTAGCTATGTTATACACAAAACGTAAAATGTTTGAGCAGGCAGCAGATGTGTATGGAAAGTTGTCAATACGTTTTTCTAAGACAAAATATGGTAAGGAGGCAATGTATCATAGGTTAGAATGTCTTTATCAGGCAAAAAAATACAATACAATCATAAAGGAAATAGATAGTTCATTAAATTCATCTTCATCATTAAACACAGAACAATTATTTTTTATAAAAGCATGTGCTTTGCAACAGCAGTTTTATTATGCAACAGCCTATACGTTTTTTTTGAAAGTATTAGATAAAAAAGTCAAGTCAGATTTTTATTGGCAAGCAGCTGTGCAAAGCATAATATGTCTCCTTAAAACAGAAAAAAGCACTGAAGCCAAAGTTTCTGCTTTTAAGTTTTCTGATGACAAGTTTTTGTCTCAAAATGCGAAGGAGACAATTTTAAACATTATTGCAGAAAAAACAACAAAGAACAGTGATCTGATATCTTTTTGGGAAAAGGCAATTATCTCTACCAGAGACAATAAACTAAAAGTGTGGATAGAATATAAGCTTGCATTATGTTATGAGAAAGGGGGAAATTTTTCTAAGGCATTATCCTGTTATAATAATATACTAAAACAAAGCAAAGATAAAAAATATTATCCTTACGCTCTTAACGGTATTGCGTCATGCAATATTGCTCTTGAGAACCACAAAGAAGCAGATAAATATCTTGATCAAATTATCTCAGAGCATATTCGCAGTGAGGTTTTTCCTGGAGCTGTGCTGACTAAAGCAGAAGTTTATATTAGGAATAATGAATATGATGAAGCTTTCAATATTCTAAGTAAATATAAAAACAGACTCTTAAAATCACCAGCTTGGCCCAAAGCAGTTTATTATTTCGGTTGTTTGAGTTATGCCCAGAAAGACTGGAGCAAAGCAAAGGCAAGCTTCAAAGAAATATTATCAAATGGCAACCTTTCAAGCCAAGATCTAGAAAAATCCAAGTTATACCTTGGGCTTATATATATTGAAGAAAATAATTTAGAGAAAGCCGAAAAACTATTAACCTCTCTTATTATACCCGAATTCTCCAATATTTCTAAATTGGACCAAAAGCGTAAAGCTGAAGTTAAAAATAGCAGCTTTCACAATAAGGATAGTTTTGCATATAAACAACAATCAGTGTTGGATTATTGCAATCATGAGACAGTTTTAAGGTTGGGGTATTTTTTTATTAAAGTCAAGAAATATGAAATAGCAGAATTTTGCTTCAATAAATTAATTAGTACGCAGAAATCGATCAATTTCACTAAATTGCACGTGGAGCCTCAAGAGAAAAGCTTGCAGCAGAAAATTTCTGAGACTAATCAGCTTGCCTATGATAAAGACAATAATGTCCTTCAAAAAGCTTATTTAGGCTTAGCGAAAACTTATTCAGCACAGAACAATATACAGTCTACAATTGACTACTACAAAAGAGCAGCGTTTGTTAATCCCCTTTCTTATGATACGAGCATTATATTAGCCAAATTAGGGAAGGTATTATTAAAAGATAACAGGAATGAAGAAGCAGTACTTATTTTTCAAAAGATCCTGTCAAATCATACGGATACTAACTCTGCCATAGAAGCACGTATGGGAATGGCCAGGATTCTTGCAAAACAACCAGATAGAATTCTAAGGGCAAACCGATATGCAATGTCAGTTTTTATTTTAAGTAAAAATCCACAACTATGTATAGATGCCATGTTATTAAGCATTAAATTGTCTGTTAAGGTGGGAAACTTCAAAGAAGCTAAAAATACATGGAAGGAACTAGGAATACGTTTTCCGAAAACACTGAAAACTAAAAAAGCATTAAAAGTAAAAGAACTTATCGATCAATAGATTGCTTTGGCGAAAGTTCTTCCACACAAATAAACTTATTTAGCTTTATTTGTCATTTTTTCATGCGTTTTCTTATATGCTCATCTAGGTATATTTTGCGTAATCTGATGTTTTTTGGTGTAACTTCGACTAATTCATCGTCATCAATATACTCAAGTGCTTCTTCGAGATTTAATCTTTGCGGAGGAGTTACCTTTAGAGCTTTGTCTGTGCCAGATGCTCTGACATTAGTTAACTGTTTTGTTTTCTGAAGGTTGACAATCAAATCTCCATCCTTACAGTGTTCTCCAACAATCATACCTTCATATGTTACTTCATTCGGACCAATAAGAAATGTTCCTCGCTGGTAAAGTGCATCAATAGCATAAGCAGAGGAATTACCTTTACCCATACTTATCATTACGCCATTTATCCGCTGAGGGATTTTTCCTTTAAACGGGGCATAATGAATATATCTATGAGACACAATACCTTCACCCGCAGTAGCTGTCATTATTTTACTTCTTAATCCAATTAATCCTCTAGTGGGGATGTGAAACTCAAGCAGATTTCTATTTCCTCTTTGTTCCATAAGGATCATTTCGCCTTTTCTAATACCAGCGAGTTTAATTACTCTACCTGCTGCTTCTGTTGGAACATCGATGGATAAAATTTCGATAGGTTCTTCTCTGCCACCATTTTTGTGTTTAAAAATCACTTGAGGTTGTGAAACACTCATTTCATAACCTTCGCGTCGCATTGTTTCAATTAAAATTGACAAGTGCAGCACACCACGTCCACTAACATTAAAAGAGTCTCCAGCAGTTTCTGTTACATGTAAAGCTACATCTTTCTCTGTTTCTTTATAAAGTCTCGCCCTCAAGTGTCTACTGCTGACAAACTTACCTTCCTTGCCAAAGAGCGGAGAATCATTAACTCGAAAAGTCATTGATATAGTGGGCTCATCGACAGAAATATTTGGAAGTTGTTCTGGAGCCTCAGCTGCGGCAATTGTATCGCTAATGTCGATATCCTGAATGCCAACAACCGCGCATAAATCTCCGCAGTTAACAGTTTTAACTTCTTGCCTTGTAAGTCCGTTAAACACAAAAAGCTGTTTTATTTGAGTGTTAATTTTTTCGCCATCTCGTTTAATAATAACAAGTGGTTTTCGAATGTCTAAAACACCTCTATACACTCTGCCTATACCTATGCGGCCAACATAATCTGAGTAGTCAAGGCTGGCAATTTGCATTTGCACAAAACCATCCCTAATTTTAGGCTTGGGAATATATTCTATAATAGCATCCATCAAAGGTAGGATTGATTGTATGTCCTCGGGTTTTTCTTCTAAACTGGCCCACCCTTCTTTTCCGCTAGCGTATATTACAGGGAAATCAAGCTGTTCATCCGAGGCATTCAATTCAATAAAAAGATCAAAAACTTTATCCAAAACTTCTTCTGTTCTTGAATCCGGCTTATCTACTTTATTGATAACTACAATGGGTTTCAAGTTTAATCGTAGCGCCTTATCCAAAACGAAACGTGTTTGAGGCATAGGGCCTTCAGCTGCATCTACCAATAACAAAACTCCATCTGCAAGATTTAATACTCTTTCGACTTGTCCGCCAAAGTCACAGTGCCCTGGTGTATCAATAATATTGATTTTAGTATTCTTATATCTTACACTAATATTTTTTGATAATATTGTTATGCCTCTTTCACGTTCAATATCATTGCTATCCAGAAAACATTCTTGCATTTCCTGGCGAGGACTAAATATTTTTGCCTGTTTTAATATTTCATCCACCATGGTTGTTTTTCCATGATCAACATGGGCAATAATAGCAATATTTCGTAAGTCATCCATATTTTATTCCTGTTTGCAGCATTCGTTTTGTCAAAACTATCTACGTTTTTGTGTTGATTTAGTTGTCTCTCAAAAAATTTAAAAACAAAGTCCTCTTCCTATAAAGCTAAATTATAATTATCTGGATTAACACCTACAGTGCATTGTTATAATGCAAATGCGTAAGATCTCACAAGATTAATATGTGTACTATTAAACCATAAATAATATATGATATGGCGGAGAGAGTGGGATTTGAACCCACGGTAGAGTTTCCCCTACACAGCATTTCCAATGCTGCGCCTTCGACCACTCGGCCATCTCTCCATAGTTAAATAAGGAACAGAGTTGTGTAACTTATATCCATGTACATATTTAGCAAATAGACTACTTTTAAAAAACTATTTTTTTTACAGAAGTTCTACGTTTTCTATAAATAACATTTAGGATAATTTAAGGACTAACAATTAGTTGCTTTTATCATACAGATATTGCAACGTCTGCTGTAACAGTAAGGTAATTTTGTCCGCATATTATAATGCCCCAAGCAGTTCCTTGTTCTTGTCTTATATTAACAAGTTGATATTTATCTCTTTCAGAATCAAGGATGCCAGCATTCTTCCATAGATTATTGACGGCCTCATTATATTCAGGCCTAGATATTTTTATAACTAGAAGCAACTTCCAGCCATAACTGCTGCCAGATACATTGCTTTTGTAAATTTTTACATTTTTGTTAGTTTCGAAAGAAACAGGGTTTATAACTTGTGGTACAACGGGAGTCCTCCTCGCATATGCTGTTGACGGTAGCGTAACAATGCTAAACAATGAGAGACAAAGAGCTGAAATAACAACTTTTCTACAAATTGAATTAATTTTCATGCAAACATTTTCCTTGATAATTAATTTAGAGATAACTATTATATTGTTAATATTTCATTTCTTTATGAAAAAGTCTATTGCTAAAAAACATTTTATAGTTCTTTTTGCCTCCTTTAACATCAACTCTTCTAGTTGTAAATAAAATTTTATTATATAGATTTTTACGTTACTTGGGCTATATTATTGTAGAATGATGGGCAAGCTTACTTTTGTTTCAAAAGGGATTATGCTCAGATTGAAGCTGATACTTTCGCTTCAATTTCGCAAAACTGAGTGATTCTAGTACATGTAAAAATAATTACTATAACATGAATATCATAATTTTGATTATCACAGGAGTCTTTTTTTAATGAGTGATGCAGACAAAGAATTAAACTTACCAGAAGAAGTATCAAATATCACAGGATACGATGCAGATCAAATAACAGTTTTGGAAGGCCTAGAAGCTGTTCGCATGCGGCCCAGTATGTATATTGGAGATACCAGCTCGCGTGGCCTCCATCATCTCGTATACGAAGTTGTAGATAATAGCATAGATGAAGCCCTTGCTGGCTTTGCATCAAATATTAGTGCAACAATTCACATTGACAATTCTATTACTGTAAAGGATGATGGACGTGGCATACCGATTGATATCCATGAAGGTGAAGGAAAACCTGCGTTAGAAGTTGTGATGACAGTTCTTCACGCAGGAGGTAAGTTTGATCATGATGCATATAAAGTATCAGGAGGACTGCATGGCGTAGGTGTTTCATGCGTAAATGCTTTAAGCGAATGGCTTGAAGTTGAAGTTCATAGAGCTGGTTCAGTATATCATATGAGGTTTGAACGCGGAAATACCGTTTCTCCATTAACCAAGATACGTTCAACCTCCAAAACGGGCACCAATATTACATTTAAAGCTGATAAAGAAATATTTTCTTCATCCATATATGTTTGGGATATCTTAGCTAGTAGACTCAGGGAATTGGCATTTCTAAATAAAGGGGTTGCAATTTCTCTTATTGATGAAAGAGAAGAAGAAGAGAGAAAAGAAGTATTTTGCTATGAAGGCGGTATACAGGAATTTATTTCTCACTTGAATACTAATAAACAGCCACTTCATCCAGAAGTTATTTGTCTGCATAAGAATAAAGAAAATGTAGATGTAGAAATTGCCTTACAATATAATAACTCCTATTCTGAAACCATTTTTAGTTATGTTAATAATATAAATACTATTGAAGGGGGAACTCACCTTTCTGGATTTCAAACAGGTCTTACAAGAACATTAAATAGCTATGGCAAGAACAAAAATCTTCTCAAAAATGAGAAGAACATGAACGGTGGTGATGTCAGAGAAGGACTTACTGCTGTTGTGAGTGTAAAGGTTTTAGAACCCCAGTTTGAAGGGCAGACTAAAACAAAACTTGGGAATAGCGATGTGCGAGGCATAGTAGAATCTGTTGTTAACGAAGCTTTTGGTGCATTCCTGGAGGAAAACCCCACGTCAGGCAGAGAAATTGTTAATAAAGCCCTAGTTGCTGCTCGTGCAAGAGAAGCCGCTAGAAAGGCTAGAGAATTAGTGCAGAGAAAGGGAGCACTTGAAGGTTTTTCGTTACCAGGTAAACTATCTGATTGCTCAGAAAAAGATCCTGTAAAGTGCGAATTGTATATTGTAGAAGGAGACTCTGCAGGTGGTTCCGCAAAACAAGGCAGAGATAGTTCATTTCAGGCGATTTTACCGTTAAGAGGAAAGGTGCTTAACGTTGAAAAATCCAGAATAGACAAAATTCTTGAAAATAAGGAAATTCAATCTTTAATAGCTGCAGTGGGATGTGGTATTGGGCAGGATGAATTTAATATTGACAAGGCCCGCTATCATAGAATTGTGATTATGACTGATGCGGACGTAGACGGTTCTCACATTAGAACATTAATCCTCACGTTTTTGTTTAGACAGATGAAGCCTTTAATTGATGCCGGGTACGTATACATAGCAAAACCACCCCTATTTAAAGTAAAAAAACGTTCGAAGGAAAGGTATATTGACACTGAAGAGCAGCTTGACAAATATTTAATAGAACTCGGATGTGACGATATTGAAGTTACTCGTCTTTATGGTTCAACTCTTGAAAAAAATACTCTTCATGAATTGATAGAGTTTGTTAATATTTCCAATCAAATTGGAGCTGGACTGCGGAGGCATGGGATTGATCCATTAAGCTATTTTGCAAAAGAAAAGGACGGTAAATTTCCTTTTGTCAGAATTTCTTATCGCGAAGATGATGGTTCTGTAACCGAACTTTATCCTTTTTCTGACAAAGAAGAGGCACAACTTGTAGCTGACATAGAAAAACATCTTGGCTTCGAAAATATAACAGATGAAAATCTTATCGTAGCAGGATCAAAAAAAGAAAATAATGGGGCTTCTACTTCGCCGATAGAAGTTACTAGTATTTATGAAGCAAAAGCTTGTGAAAACCTGGCTGATGGAATGGCTAAGCATAATCTACCTACAAATCTACTTTATTCAGGGGATGAGCCTATTTTTACAATAAACAATGGAGAAAAAACAATTTCGGTTAATTCTTTGAATGAACTGTTTGAGCAAATAAAGAAAATTGGACGACAGGGCCTACAGATTCAACGCTATAAAGGTCTTGGTGAAATGAATGCAGAACAACTTTGGGAAACAACAATGCGACCAGATACTAGAAAAATGATTAAGGTTACTTTAGAAGATGCATTTCAGGCTGAGAAAATTTTTACTCTTTTGATGGGTGATCAAGTTGAGCCTCGTCGTGAATATATTGAAAAATATGCTCCGGGAGTTAAGGACCTTGACATTTGAAAGAAGCGACCAACGTAAATGAAGAAAGATGGCATCCCCAAGGGGACTCGAACCCCTGTTGCTGGGATGAAAACCCAGTGTCCTAGGCCTCTAGACGATGGGGACGTCTGAGAAAGAGCTAATAAAATACAAAGATTTTTAAAAAAATCAAGATAATAAACAAAAAACATTAATTTTTTTAGAAAAATACAAAAGCAGCAATAAGTTTTTTCATATTTACGCTTGTGTGTGCAGAGATTCGGTATAATTACGATTTTGGCCCGTAATAGATATTCATTAGCTTAATATCCGGTTCAGGTAGTATCTTGTTGTTAATGAATTTTTTCACTAAAACTGATGCTTGCCGGATGATTCCTTCAGGAATCCAGTAAATTTTATGTCCTTTTTGTTCCATCTTTCTAAACCAGATGTCCTGACTTCTGGCGAGTCTACGTATTTTAGCAAGAAGAATGTTTTTCATTTCACCTAAATTGATCTCATTTTTTAAATATTGGCTGATATAACGATATTCTAATCCAAATGCATCAAGTCGTTCCCATGATATTCCATTCTTATGCAACGACTGGACTTCTTCAATCATGCCACAACTTAATCTATCTTCAAGGCGCTTTTCTATGCGTGAATGCACCTCTTTCCTTGAGAAAAAAGTTCCTATTATCAACCACTGAAAATTTATATCGCTATTCCCCTTTGAAGCTTGTGACTGCTTTAATACACTCTTAGTAGTCATTTTTTTATTGTAAAAAGTCTTATTCTCAATTGCCCTTACAATACGGGGGCGGCTATTTTTATTATCAAGTTTTTTATATCTATCAGGGTGATAGGTTCTTAAGTAATCAGCAAGCTCTTGGATGCTTTTTGTTTTAAGCTCTGTTCTAAGATCAAGATTTGGAGCAGAAATGGGGAAGTCATAATTAGAAACTAGTGAATCTACATATAGTGCTGTTCCTCCAGCAATTATTGGCAGCTTGTTTTTTACATAGATTTCATTTATTAGTTCTTTAGCATTATTATTGAACTGTTTTAGATTATAGGTTTCTTTGGGAGAACAGATATCAATAAGATGATATTTTACAGCATTGCTTCCTGTTCCATATTCTTTAATATCTTTCCCCGTCCCAATATCCAGTCCCTTATAGACTTGTCTGGAATCTGCGCTAATGATTTCTCCGGCGAACTCTTTTGCAAGCTTTACAGCTAGTGACGTTTTACCTGTTGCAGTCGGGCCTATTATAACAACAACTTTTATATTTTTCATGATTTTCTTGGCATCATATCATTTTGAACTTTTTAACAAATTTTGTTTTTGGTTAATTGGCCGGCCTACGAAAAGCCATTGATTATGTTGATGTTTATTTCAAATACAACACACCATAGCTCAAATCTTTATTTTTTCAGGCCGTCTAACTAATTAGTACGTGTCTGAAAGGTTTTCCGAGATGCCCGACACTTTTTTTCAGACACGCTGTTGTTGGTTCTTAGTTGATGGATAACAGGTTTTTTGATATCTTGCTGGTGATGTTTTTAGTAAACGTAGTTAAACGATACCAACAACTAACAACAATCAACCGTCAACCGGGCCCGAATGACTTTTTCAGACGGGCTCTAATTAACATTGCCAAAATCTGTAAAATTTTATAAATTTAATGTAACTCATATATTTTTAATTACCGTTTTAAATACTATATTAACTTGGTAATTGTATTAAGCAATATACATCCGACAACATATTACTTTTAAACAAGGGATCTGAATAATGTCAAACAAAATATATTCTATTGGAAAAATTAAAGAATTATTACCGTATAAATATCCAATGCTACTTATAGACAGATTTTGGCAAGAAAGTGAGACAAGGTTTGTAGGCTTAAAAAATGTTACTGTCACTGAAGAATACTTCAATGGTCATTTCCCAAATCACCCAATAATGCCAGGTGTGTTACAACTTGAAGCAACTTTTCAAGCTGCAGCTTTAGCTGTCAAAGAGCAGCTTGACCCAACAGATTCACTTGATATTTACATGAAATCCATGAAGAATGCAAAATTTCGCAAACCTACTGAACCAGGAGATAGGTTGCTTATAGATATTGAAGTAATACAAATTGATGATGGAGAAGCTGTAATAAAGGCAAAGAACAAAAATAATGCTGGGTTGAGTAGTCAGGCTGAAATGGTATTAGCAACACGGCCCAGAATCTATAATGTTGAAAAGCCGGAGCTGTTTACTAAGTATGACAAATCTCCAAACAATGCAATGAGCCTTGAAGAAACAAAAAAATATATGCCTCATCGTTATCCGTTTCTCTTAATCGACTATATTGCATATATTGATGGAGAAAGAATTACTGCAATAAAAAATGTTACATATAATGATCCAATAATGCATTCTTATTCTTCCGGATATTCTGTTTTGCCTGCTTCGATTCAATCTGAAATTGTTGCTCAGGCAGGTTGTGCACACACACTGTCACGTCCTAAAAATAGAGGAAAACTGGCTTTCTTTATGACAATTCCTTTTGCAGAATTCTACCATCCAATTCACCCCGGAGATCAATTAAGAATTGAATTAAATATCCCTGATTCTGATTCTAAATTTGGTAAAGGTAGCGGAGAAATTTATGTAGAAAATAAACTTGTTTCAAAAGGTTTAGTTTCCTTTGCTGTTGTTGACACATAAGACCAACAATTGCTTATTATAAACACAAACTAAATTATTGCATGGCATAGTACGAGCTTTTATTTTTCTACGGGTCTAGGCTTGTTCGGCGGAAGGACTTCCGCCAAAAAATCTAGGAAAAAATAGCAAAAAGCATTCTTAAAGTAGGTATAGCTGTCCATTTTACTGTATGGCAATATAAAGGCATATGATTTACATTTTACTTTTTTTACATTTCGGATTTAACGTTTTCTTTACAATGTGTGTTGCTGCTTTTATATTCACTAGTACACAAGATAAATATTTCGAAAAAATATCAATATTCTACTTATCGGTCTATTCCATAGTTGAACTTGGAGGAGTTTCTTTCCTGCTGATAAATGGTTATACATCCGCGGTATGGTTTATATGGATAGCAGCTGTGTTGATTTCATTTTTTGTTTCTTTGACTTTGTACTTTTTGTGCGAGCTTGATATTACGATGTGGGGATTGTTTAGTGTAGTATTCGGTCCTTTAATTCTTGTAGCAGTTCTTGCTTTTCTGTTAGTAACAAACAAGATAAGAAAACCGTATAACAAAACCGGGGTAGGCCACTTTTAAGAAAATTCAGTGTCCTTCCCTCTTAGAAAGGGAATATTATCTGTAACAACATTGAAATTTCTTTAAAGATAAAAAGGAATTTATTTGTATAAATATTCGATATAAAATCAACAATCAAGTAAATAAGCTCAGTAAATTATGAAAATATCTGTCGGGATAATCACATCCAATGAAGAAAAAATACTTGGAAATACTTTAGATTCTGTAAAAAATATTGCTGATGAAATTATTATTGTTGATAGCCATAGTACAGACGAAACAGTTAAAATAGCAGATTCATTTGGAGCCAAAGTATTTATAGAAGACTGGAAAGGCTTTGGTGCACAAAAGAATTCAGCAATTGATAAGTGCAAAGGTGAATGGGTTTTATTGATCGACGCAGATGAAGTGATTTCTTCAGCATTGTCATCAAAAATAGAACAAATAATAAATGGTAACAATGACTCTTCTGTATACAAAATTAATAGATGTTGTGTGTGTTTTGGGAAAGAACTTAGGCATGGTGGATGGAGTAATCAGTACGCTGTAAGGCTATGGAAAAATGGTTTAGTAAGAATTGATGATAAGCTTGTACATGAAGGTTTTATAACGAATGAAAGTATTGGCAAAATAAAGGAAAAAATTTATCACTATACTTACTTAACATTTCAGGATTACTTTGAACGTTTCAATAAATACACTACATTAGCAGCGAGAGAGTATTACAAGAGAAAGAAAAAGGCTAGTTTCCTAAAAATAGTAATAAATCCTTTTTTAAAATTTATTAATATGTATCTTTTTAGAAAAGGATTTCTGGATGGTCTTGAAGGGTTTGTAATAGCATGTGCTAGTGCTCTATATACTATGACTAAATATTTTAAACTGAGAGAGATGTATAGGAATAATGCATACAAATAGGATGATACTTTGGTGGTATGAATGAAAGTAGCAGCTTTTATTGCAGGTGACAAAAATATAATTAGGAGTTCTCTCGTAGTTTTTGCATCACTACAGCAGTATGAACGAAATGTAGATTGTTTCTTGTTTCTTAGTGACTTAGATATACAAAATGTTGATAAGGAAGAATTGAAACACCATAATATAACTATTGAGAAATTGCCTAAAAACAATCTGTTTACTAAAAGTTTGTCCTGGCCCAAGGAGGTATTTTTAAATTATTTTGTCCCTAATGTTTTGTGCAAAAAAGGCTATGACATTTGTTTAAAATTAGATCATGATATTTTGGTAGTAGGAAAGTTGGATATTGAAAAAAATCGCCCTAAAAATGAAATTTTTTCTTTAATAGAACACAATTATGAAAAACTATCTAATTCTATTTTAGATGACTATGACTTTTATAAAGAAGAATTCAATATTGGTAGCTTTGATAAAAAAAGCATTATGTTTGGTAATGTTATAATAGATTTAAAAAAGTATGTGGAAATTGATTTTTGGAATAAGTATAAAGATGCCTTCAAAAAAATCATCACAAAATCTCCAAGTAAAAATGCTGATACTTTTTTTGCCGACATGGGGTTGTTTGCGATAGTATTAGAGAAGTACAAAATAAAATATCAGAAAATGGATGAAAAGTACAATACTGTAGCTTCACATAGGCATCTAAAAGACAAAAACAAAATTGAAACTGATCTCAGGCTGATACACTATGCTGGACCTAAAAAACCCTGGGGAAAAAATATATTTAAATTTATAACAAATCCATATTATTTCTTACTTAGACAATATTGGATTGATTATGTTAGCGAAAATACAAACTTAAATAAAAAACTTGAATATGTAAAACAACAAAATACTTTAAAAAGTTTAATGTTTAGATTAGTTCATTCAAAATTATATTTAGGCTATGTAAAGTTATTTCTTAAAGTGAAGGGAAATTATAATTGAACATATAGACAATAGCTGTTTTATGAATTCGATTAATTCAGCAGCTTTCTGTTTATAAATGTGTAAGAGGTGTTTGCCCTAAAGGGTAAACATTAAAACCAACTTTATATAATGCATAATGGTCGAGAATATTCCTTCCATCAAAAATAAATGCTGGCTTTCTCATGGATTTGAATATATTCTCATAATCATAATTTTTAAATTCATTCCATTCAGTCATAATCAATATTGCATGTGCGTCTTTTGCAGCTAAATAAGGGTCATTACAAAACTCTATGGTTGTTTCAAGTCCGGCAAGGTCATCTTTGGCGTTTTTAAGAGCTTTAGGGTCAAAAATGCTTAATTTAGCATGTTCTTGTGAAAGAAGCTTAGATATATAAATAGCTGGAGATTCGCGGGTATCACCGGTATCAGCTTTAAATGCAAAGCCAAAAAGGGCGATTTTTTTGTCAACCACTGTGTTAAACATACTCTTAACAACTTTATGGACAAAACGTTTTTCCTGAAATTCGTTCATTAAAACAACCTGTTCCCAATACCTGGCAACTTCGGGGAGACTATAATGTTCACATAAGTATATAAGATTCAAAATATCTTTTTTGAAACATGATCCTCCGAATCCTACGCTAGCATTTAAGAATTTTGGACCTATTCTACTGTCCATACCTACTGCTTTTGAGACTTCTTTAACATTTGCATCAGTCTTTTCACAGAGGATCGAAATACTGTTTATTGAAGAAATTCTCTGAGCAAGCATTGCATTTGCGACCAATTTACTTAATTCGCTACTCCACACATTCGTGGTAATGATTTTCTCTTTGGGAACCCAATGTTTATAGATATCTACTACTTTTTGAAGAGCTTTCTGTCCCTTCGGAGTTTTCATAGCTCCAATTAAGACTCTATCAGGATCTTCTAAGTCTCTAATCGCAGTACCTTCTGCAAGAAATTCCGGATTTGACAATACCTCAAAGTTAAGTCCTTTCGTATTTGAACACAATATTCGACTCATAGCTTCGGCTGTCCTAACTGGGAGAGTGCTTTTTTCTACTATAATTTTATCATCTTCAGCCTGATCAACGATATTTCTGGCAGTTAGTTCCCAATATTGAAGGTTTGATGCTTTACCGGCTCCCTCCCCAAAAGTTTTTGTTGGGGTGTTTACGCTGACAAATATTATGCTTGCTTCTCTAATAGCGGAATTTATATCGGTCGTAAAAAAGAGGTTTCTTCCTCTAGCGCGTTTAACTACTTCCAGCAAGCCGGGTTCATAGATTGGAAGTTCATCTGATGTCCAGTCTTTGATTCTCTGTTTGTTAATGTCTGCAACAATTATTTTATAATCAGGGCATTTATCTGCAATAATGGCCATTGTCGGTCCGCCTACATAGCCGGCACCAATACATAACACGGTTTGATTTATCTTTATCACGATCGCCTCTCCATCTATTATAAAACAATATTAAATATCTACAAAAAACTTTTAATGGAATCCAAATACCTGATTTAAAAACTGCTTAATATACCATAAAGCTTTATCTTTTTACAACTATTTTGTGTTTAAAACTAAAAGAACTTTACTCTCTTAAATGCTCCCCCCAGTTTTGAGCTTGGGAGCGGCAGGCTTGGAAGCGATAGGTCGGGGAGTGCTTGGATGGGGTGATTTCTTAAAACCAGAAGCAGGTAAATCGCTAGGGCTGGAGGTGCCTGACTCAAAGTCGCCTGAAGCTGAAGTAGCAAAATAGCTAAGACTAAGGCTATCTAAGTCAGAAGATTCTAAACTTGAAGCAGCTAAATCGCTAGGACTGAACCTGTCTAAATCAGAGAAAGGTGAACCAGGAGAAAGGGAAAAGCTAGCAGGCCTGGGAGCGTCGAGAACGCATGGACGTACTTCCCAAGCCTTCACCAAATCTAGCCCCAATAATGTAGTATAGCCTTTACACCACTCTGCGTTGCCTGCTGCAAACGTGCTTAGTCTTGTTGCACACTTGAAGTCTATTCTGCCTTTCTCTGCATCAGTTAACATTCTTAAGTCTAATTTACAATCCAAATCTCGACCTCCATGACCATTACGATGGTAACATCCGTTGCCATTTGCATAGAAAAGCTCTGTTAAGACCACAAGATCATTCTCGTCCTCCCAGGATAGATCAAGTGAACCATGATTTCCACCAGGTATTCTTATTTGCGTGTTAATTTTTGATCGTATTTCAGTACATTTCTTATGTTGTTCTTCTGTTATGGTTCCTGCAATTCTTTCTTTTATGTATTCTGGACTCTCGCTAGACGAAAAAGTACTATACTTGTCCAAACTATCCCTTAATGTCATGAGATAATTTTTTTGCTCAGGTGTATGCCTATCTCGCTTCATAATATTAACGAATGCGTCTACGCAATTTGTGTAAGGAATAATATGGTCCCAAGTATAGCCTTCAGTAAAGTTATCCCATGCTGCCCGTCTATCATGCTTGTTTATTTTTACATTGACTATTGCTTGCACAGTTAGCGATAAAAAAATTGTTGCTAGTAGGGTGACATTTTTAATAATCTTTAGCATAACCCTCCTCCTTCTTCCTAGGTCTCTAATTTAATTTTATTATATGACAGCAAAAAAACAATAGATAAATATTATTTGTTGCTAAACTCTAAAATTTGCTGTACAGTGATTTGTTTATCAATTTTCGAAGTAGAAAAATTATAGAATGGGTAGAGAGAATTGGAATCTGTAATGGAATTTCTGATCAATCGCTAATCAATCAAACAATAGAGAGGCATTAAATGAAAAAGCTTACACGTTTTGTCTGGTCATTGAGCCTAGTATTAATTCTTTCATCCTGTCATTCTAATATTTCTATTCCTGATATAGAAAATATTAAGAATGAAATGCCTAAAGATGCTAAAATTGTCGTTAATAACCTTAAACCGCCCAAAGTTAACAAGGAACATGAATTTATAGGTGGATATGAAGAAAATACGGTATTAGAATATTCATATTATAATAAATACAATGATTCATCAGGTGCAATAAGAAGGCTGTTTGGGAAATATACTGAAAAACTTCAAAACAACAAATCACACACAGTACATATTAGTCATGAGCAATTTCAAAATGAATGCGTTATCCCTTACATAAATGGCTTATGGCTTTCTACTGAAGGACTTTTGAGGATACCGAACAAAAAAAATATCGAAATGCTTGCAAAAGAACACATGATTGTTCCTGATAAAGATATTTCTCCTTATTGTTATAAAATGAAAGAAAATGGATGGCCGGTGTATTTTCCTCCACAATTTAAAGGGCTTGTTAACGAAAGGATCGGTGGAGCAGAAGGAATAAAGTTAATAGCTTTGCCTGAAAAAAAACCTGAATCAAAACCGTTATATATTAAAAACGGTAAATGGCAAAATCAAGAACACCTTTATAATCATATTGGGCTGCTTTACCTTCCCAATAGCTTCATTGTGCCAGGTGGTCTTTTTAACGAAATGTTCGGTTGGGATTCATACTTTATGATCATAGGACTTATAAATAGTGCTGAATATATTTTAAAAAATCCTAATGCTGAGATATATGACTTCTCATCTGGTTATAGAAAAGCAACACCAGAAGATGCTTTCAATATGTTCAAAATAGCAAAAGGTATGGTTGATAATCATATTTTTGAGATTTTCTTTTATGGTGGTTACATTTTGAACGCAAACAGGGTTTACACAATGCAGCGTTCACAACCTCCTTTTTTAACTAGTGAAGCTTTGGTGGTATACAATTTCTGGAAGGAACATGGTAGTTGGCTTAGGACAATGCTTGGAAGTGATAATGAAGAAATTAGATATTATGACACATTAAGCTTATTCTTAGAAGCAGATGCCTATGGGGAAAACTATAGAAAACCTGTAAATTATGATGAATGGATGACAAGAGAAGTTTTCCCCGCAGCTATGGCATTTTTTAACTACTATACAGGCCCACAAATAGTCTACTCTTCCTGGAGCCCCTTTGAAAAAGAAAACAATTTTAAAACAGATAACAAATATCAATATGTTAATGACGACCCTAATCCTAACCCGAATAAACGTGTAGTAACGGTGAAATCATCAACTGATTCATCAGCATATAATACTGCAAGATATTATACTGATGGAGAAGGTCCATGCCCAGAGGTTGTATTCAGTGCTGCTCCTGGTAACAGGGTTCTCTATAGTGAAGTTTTTGCTTCATATTTTCAGAGAAACCATGATAAAAATACTAACTCCATATATTATGACCCAAAAACAAAGGATCTAACCGGATGGTTTTATAAAAACGATAGAGCTGTAAGGGCTTCTGGCTTTGATTTGTCAGAAAGATATGGAAACGCGGGGCAGGAATGCCTTGATTATTGTTCTGTTGCCCTCAATTCCCTTCTATATCAAATGGCTGAAGATATCTTAGCAATAAGTAGTAATATAAATCCTGCAAATCCTAAATTTTACGGACTTTCAAATGATGATTTAGTGGCAAAAACTAACAGTATATATTCATGGAAAGAATCGGTAAAAACTTACATAAACAAAGAATTATGGGATACTAGTAACAGTTGTTTTGCAGATAAAAGAACGAACAATAGAAACGCGAAAGAGTCTGCTTCAGAGTTTGCATATCCATATATTACAAATTTTTGCCCATTTGTTGTCAATGCAGCAGGTAGCAATTATTTAGCAACGTCTCATCTTTATCCTTTCGCTCCAACAGATGATACGGTGTGCAAATTTCAAAAAATGCTTAAAAATGATGATGTTAAAACTATTTATGGTGTAACAACAAGTTTTCATGATACAAATGGAGCGACACAATGGGATTTTCCTATTGCATGGGCACCTAATGAGTATTTTGTTTTTAAGGCCTTGGCAAGCAGAAAAGTTAGCGATGCAAAAATTGCTCAGGGTTGGAAAGATTCTATTGACATGTATTTCGCACGGTATGGTATAATAATAGAAAAATATCTTGCATATAACCCATTGGGTGTAGTGAAAGTATCTACCGGATATGCCGAGAACAACGCTGGTTTTGGTTGGACTAATGGAATGTATATGTTCTTTGTCAATCATCCTGAGACTACCGAATAAGCTGTAAAGGGTATATGCGACAGCATGGGAACTGATTTTGAGCTCTTTTATGAAAAACCGTATATTCCAATGATCATTAATGAAGAAGCTTTGAGTAAAGGATATAGTAAATAAAATTAAAAGACCCGCTCATCAAGTGATTTAAGCGGGTTTACGTTTATGTATCTAAAGTAAGGAATCTAACGGCGTTTTGATGATTTAGCCAATCTGCGTTTTACTTCGCTTGGTTTTTCATAGTGACGCCTATTTCGAATTTCTTTAAGAGTCCCTTCTTTGTCAAGTTTTTTCTTTAAACGACGAAGGGCTCTGTCAATGGTTTCTCCTTTTTTAATTTTAATCTCGGACATGTTGTTTTTATTACTCCTTGAATTATTTTTTATTCTTTTAATTTTTCAAATTATAAAATTGGCGTGATTGCCTTTATTCCTGTGTAAAACCAGCTTCATCAAAAAGCATTTGCTTTAATCTTTGCAAAGCCTGATTTTGTATTTGTCTTACTCTTTCTCTGGTTCTGCCTATTTCTTGACTGACCTCTTCCAACGTACGGGGTTTTTCTCCGTCAAGTCCAAATCGCATTTTCAATATTTTCTTTTCTCGGTCATCAAGCCCTTTGATTAGATGTTTCAGTCTTGTAACAGATTCCATATCGCCAAGAATACGCTCGGGCGTTTGTGCTGCAAGGTCTGGGATAATGTCCTGAAACTCTCCGTCTTCACCTTGTTGAATCGGATCATGTAAAGAAAATGTTCGAAGATCTGCAAGACGTAGTCCTGACACAGTCCGTTTGCTAAACTCAAGTCTCTCCGCAATCTCAGCATCGGTTGGTTCACGACCAAATTCTTCAGTTAACTTTATGCGCATAGACTTGATTTTATTGATTTTTCCTGCAGATTGAACGGGGATACGTATTGTGCGGCTTTGATTTGCTAAGGCACGACGCATCGACTGCTTAATCCACCATGCAGCATAAGAACTGAATTTAGCACCTTTTTGCGGATCAAACTTTTCTACAGCTCTCATTAATCCAATATTTCCTTCAGATATTAAGTCAAGCAAAGGAAGCCCAAGCCCTTTAAAATCATGTGCTATCTTTACAACAAGGCGCAAATTCGCTTTAGTAAGAATCGCTGTAGCTCTCTCTCTAGCTGCCTCGCAATCACCATGAATATCGGCAGCCAGCTCGATTTCTTCCTGTTTTGTTACCAGGGAGATTTTGCCTATATCCTGCATGTATACTTTCATAGTATCATTTTTTCCTAATAACTGCAGAGTACTGGCGGAGTCCATCTTTCTAATTTTTTTCTTTACTGGTGCAGATTTTTCTATCACCTCCTGTTCAGTTTTCTTTTTTCTTCCACGTTTTTTAGGGAGAGGTTTCGATTGTGGATCGGCAAAAACTTCATTGACGATATTTATCTTTTCGTTTTTTGGTTTTCTGCCTCTTTTTTTCTTTTTTATCTCAACTGCTTCATTAACTTTTTCGGATATTTTTTCAACCATTTGTTGCATTCCAAGTTTTAGCTTGTTTTATATTCTATAGGTATAAATTTAAAACATAGAGTTCTTTTAATGAAAGTATCTTATTGTTTATTATCTATATAGCAATAAACTTGTGAATATAATTTTATTTTCAGCAATATCAAACAAAATGTGTAATAATGTTGTGAAAAATAAGTTAAAACGGTTTTTATCTACTGATACTTCAAGTCTAAAAACCTTTCTTAATATTGATGAAAATGTTGTTATCCCGACATTGCTCCAAGTTGCGTTAGGCGCCAATCAGCCTGTTGTTGTCGTCTTTCCTTCTCTCTCTGTGGCTGAAAGCGGATTTGAATCACTACAGGAATGGAACAGCTTTATAGATGCCTCGTTAGAAATAAGTTTTTTGCCTGAAAGTGGTGATTTTAAAAACTATATCCCAGAAAATGAAGCCTCAAGGGCAAAGATTTTATTTGAAGTTTTAAACAATAGTCACAGCAATAACTGGTTTATAACAAGTGTAATGTCCTGCTTTTCTTCAGTTATATCGCCTAATCTCTTTTCTAAAAAATATATTTACCTGGAAAAAGGAAAAGAATTTTGTTTTACAAAATTGAAACAAAAACTTGCAAACATGGATTATGACAATGAATTTCAGGTTAATGTCTACGGAGAATTTGCTGTACGAGGCGGCATTATAGATGTTTATTCTCCATGTTCTGAATTACCTGCCAGAATAGAATTCTGGGATAACGAAATAGATGAAATTCGTTTATTTAATCCAGCTACACAAAAATCTATATCTAAAATAGAATCCTATACGATTATAGCTCGCACAACATTCGAAGAAAACCCAAAGAAAACGTCTTTTCTTAATTACTTTAAAAGGCCTCCCATACTGTTAATTGTTAATCCTGAACAGTGCGGTATGCATTTAGAAATGTTTGGAGATGAGTTCAATAAAAAAATTTTCCTTAAAGAATCAAACAAAGATAATGTTTTTTGTTTTTTAGATCCGATAGAGTCTGCAAATTCAGAAAATGGTGTTGATACAAAATTTTTCCCTTTACCCATAGACGCAATGGGTATTCTAAATGAAGAAATAGACTATTCAAACAAACTACTGTGTACGCAATTACGAGTTCAGCAAATTCAACAATGGATTCAAGACAAATACCTGATTGTGTTAGTTGGGAATGGAGCAGGTATTCATGAACACTTGAAAAATTGGTGCCTGACTAACAATATCTCTGTAAGCAGAATTATTATCGAAAATGGAAAACTACGCAATGGAATAATAATGCCGGAAGAAAAAATAGTAATTCTTACTGAAAAAGAACTCTTTTTAATTGAAAACAAAAGGCACCTGCCAGCAACACTAAAAAATAAATCAAAAATAATTGATATTGGCTTCGAAACAGCTAATTTTGCAGATTTAGATATTGGCGATTACGTAGTACACGTAACCCACGGCATAGGAATATTTAATGGGATATCCGAAATTACCGTTTCAGGCAACGTCAGGGAAGTAATGGAAATAGAATATGACAATGAAGTTAAGTTATATGCTCCTACATGGCAGGCTGGATTAGTTAGTAAATATATCGGCTCTAAAAAATTAGCACCAAGAATAAATAAAATTGGGGGAGCAAAGTGGGAAAAAGTGAAAATTGCAGCTGTCAGAGCTGCTCAGAATATGGCATTAGATATGTTAAGAATTCAGGCTATGAGATCTACTGATAACGGTTATAAATTCTCTTATGACAATCGAGAACAGGCTATGTTTGAGGAAGCTTTCCCTTACCACGAAACACTTGACCAAATAAAAGCCGGAGAAGAATTAAAAAAAGACATGAGCTCCTCAAAACCAATGGATCGCTTGATCTGCGGCGATGTTGGCTATGGAAAAACCGAAGTTGCAATGAGAGGTGTTTTTAAAGCTGTAATGGATGAGAAACAGGTAGCTATTCTTACTCCAACCACCATTTTGGCTCAACAACACTACTATAGTTTTCTTGAGCGGTTTGCTGAATATCCGATAATTATCAAGATGCTGAGTCGTTTTAGAAGCAAATCTGAACAGAAAAAAATCCTCAATGACTTAAAAGAAGGTAAAATTGATATTATTATCGGTACGCACCGTCTAATTCAGAACGATGTTCAGTTTGCTTCATTGGGACTTATTATTATTGATGAGGAACAGCGTTTTGGTGTAATGCACAAAGAAAAATTTAAGAAGTTAAAAGCAACAGTAGATATACTGAGCATGACAGCTACTCCAATCCCGCGTACTCTATATTTGGCTATGTCTGGATTAAGAGATTTGAGTACTATAATGACTGCCCCAAATGAACGTTTACCTGTCCAAACAGTAGTTTGCCAGCTTGATGAAAAAATAATTATAAATGCTATCCTCCATGAAATACAAAGAGGAGGACAAGTATTTTATGTGCATAACAGGGTAAAAACAATTGAAAGCAAGTGTAGACAGCTTATGGAGTTAGTCCCTGAGGCTATTTTTGGAATTGGCCATGGGCAGATGCATGAACATGATCTCGAAGAAATTATGGCTAAATTTATTGAGGGAAAAATTAATGTATTAGTCTGCACAACAATAATTGAATCAGGAGTAGATATACCAAATGCTAATACTATAATTATTGAAAGAGCTGATCGTTTTGGGTTGGCTGACTTGTATCAACTTAGGGGTAGGGTTGGACGCTGGTCAAAACAGGCATATGCGTATCTTTTACTGCCCACTCACAATATTATGACAGGAAATGCCAGAGCAAGACTTTCTGCTATCAGGAAATATACTCAGCTTGGTGCTGGCTTCAGGCTGGCTTTGAAAGATCTGGAAATTCGAGGAGCTGGCAATATTCTTGGCGCAACCCAAAGTGGGCATATTAATGCTATTGGCTTTGAGTTATACTGTCAGTTGCTAAAATCTTCTATTGCAAAAATAAAAGGGGAAAAAGAAGAAGTGTTCGTGTCGGCAGTAGACCTGGCATTTGACTTTTTAGACTTTGGGCTTCATCCCAGAAATAATCGTTTAATAGCTGGTTTACCTAAAAATTATATCCCAACAGAAAGGTTAAGAATTGATTTTTATCGTCGATTCAGTGCAACTGTTACAAATGAAGAAATCAACTCATTGCAAGAAGAAATTGAAGATAGATTTGGTTTAATTCCTAATGAAACTTTGATATTTATAAGAGTAATAAGATTGCGACTAAAAGTAGCATTGGCGAGTTTTACATCTTTAAGCGTCAGTAACGGACATGTTTTTATTGAAGGTGGAGGGGGGAAAATATTTTTAAAAAACGGAAAAATCCCTAAGTTGAAAAATACAGTGGCAATAAAAATACTTAGAGAGTTAGAGATGATTGTCGCAAAATTAGACACAAAAAACTAGCGGGAAAAGTTTAACCACTATTTTTACAAATTAATACTGATTATTTTCTTGAATTTTTGTGAAGTTCAAGAAGTGTTATTGATGGCTTTTCTATATTTTATAAGTGTGTAAGGTTTTATAAAAAACCAGCTAACATCTATAACGTCAGATCAATAACATGCGCTAACCTGCTTGTAGTAAAGTAAACAGAGATCTTGGCTTTCTTTAATTTCTGTTATTTCTTCAATTTCCCAAAACTTTAGTGGGTCTTTTTGCAAATAAAAGACTATTTGTGCATTGTAATGGCATTATAATGAGGTTATAGTGCATATTTAACCTTAAAATAAGGAGAGTTACTATGATAACGAAAAATAGTCAAATGGGATGTTCAGAAAGATTCGTGAATTTTTTTAAAGACGGTTGTCCACATACAGCTAAAGAATTAGTGGAACAACTTGGATTCAGTCGTTCAAGTGTTACCCGGCATTTAAGAAAGAACAATGCTCTCACATCGGTGAATTGCAACGGTCAGTATTATGTCTTTCCGATGACAGTAAGATTCAATAAGTATGGCTTGGGGAAAGTCGAAGGGAAAGTTTTCTCCAGGCACGGCAATTTACTTGATACGATTGCAAATATAGCCAATGGCAATGTTTCCGGGATATCTCCTGGAGATATTGAAAGGCTGACGGGAACAAATGTCCAGTCACAGTGTCTGATGCTCTTCAAAGAGAAGAAGCTTTTTAGAAAGAAATACGGAAAGACGTATTATTATTTTTCAATGGATAAAAAAGAAAGAGATAAGCAGTTGCTTGTTAAAGCGCCGACTTCGGGACAGCGAGATATAAATCTTTCCTTAAATGAGGAAACGATTGTTTCATTACACGAGGTTATTAAAATTCTGGTAACTTATGTACGCAATCCGGGATTTACTCCGAAAAGTATTGCATTATCTCTGATTCGCAGAGGGAACAATATCACAACAAAAAAGGTCATTGAAGTGTTTAACAAATACGATCTGGTAAAAAAAAACTCTTGAGCATGTTGATTCTTATTGCATCAATGGGGGTGCGTTTGAAAGGCTTCCATTCGGAAGATATCCGAAATTTAGTCCCTTCGGAAATTACTCTTCCCATGTCAGTGGAGGAATTGGAGAATACGGAAAATAACCGTATTCAAAATCGGACGATAAAATCTGTGCGATTGGGTTCCATTGGTATCAGTTATCAAACAGGAATAACTGCCAATGGGACAAGGATCGCTCCGGATGAACTCAGATTGTTAGTCGCACCGGGGATGGTCTTCGCTTATGACACCATTCTTTTTGTGACAGTTCTTCGTTATGTCCATCTTATGCAGAGAGAAGAAATCCAGGCGAAAATTCTCAGAGATCATTATTTTAAAATATCCACTGGGTCAATATCTGAATTCTCATTAATGGGGTTGGCTTATTTGGAGCGATGTCATTTTGCAAAGGCAAAAAAGCTGGCGGAATTATATGAACGTGGATGTTTTATTCTTCACTTGGACGGAACAAATGAAGGGGGAATATACACTCATTTCGTGGTAAGAGAGGGAATTAGAGGTAATGTCCTTTATGCAGAAAAAATAGTTTCAGAAAGTGAAAAGGCAATAATACCGATTCTGAAAAAAGTTAAACAACATTTTGGAGTTCCAGATGCGATGATTAGCGACATGTCCGCACCAATTGGCAAAGCAGTCCAAGCAATGTTTCCGAATATTCCGCATCGGCTGTGCCATTTTCATTTTCTTAAAGCAATTGGAACAAGTCTGTTAAGTGAAAAGCATAAGCCTCTGATGATTTCAGTAAAAAGAATGAAGAATATATTGAATGCCCAAAGAAAGGGACTGGTAGCGAAACTGAACTCCTCCCGGAATAAAAAATATCATGAAGACTGTACGTGGCTGATATCTATAATTGATCAGATCAATGATTATCAGAATGATTTGAGCGGGGAGGGTTTTCCATTTGATTTGCCGGCACTTGCTTTCCATAACAGCTGTGAACAAGTGTCCTGCGTTATAGAGACCATTCTAAATGAAGTTTTGGAAAGCGAAAAAGAACTTTGCATTATTTTATGTTTTATAAAAAACCGAATACAGGAATTTTTGGATTGCAGTCAGATAAATCAACTAAAAAACCTAAATGATATTTTTATGAAATTACGGGATATTCTACATCCCAAAACAGAAAAAGAACAAACTCCACTTAACTGGGGAATGATAAACTCTGATACTCAACTGGTGGATATTGAGGAAAAACTTGAAAAATTGTATGAAAGATCGGTGAAGAAAGCGAAAAACAAACAGTCAAAGTATTTGTTAACAGCATGGGGAATTGTTCAGAACAGACTGAAAAAATACAAAGGCAAACTTAATCCTGTTATAGAATTTAATGATGAAAATTTTATCCTCCCAAGAACAAATAATTTATGCGAGACTGGATTCAGAGACTGCAAACGCAAGGGAAGAAGAATAACCGGGCTGAGACACCTTTCAAATTATATGGATAATCTTCCACCACAGTACTTTTATACTTTTAATTTAGATGACCTTGATTATATTAAAACGGTTTTCGGTAATGGAGAAATCTGCGATAGCTTTCATTTTACTGATAAAAACAGCGTCAAAGCAGATGTGGAAAAAATGAAAATTCAAAGGCTCTCTCCGAAGTCAATTGATTACAAATTAATCAGGGGTAAAGATTATTTCAAACGATTCACTGAACACTTCACCAGCCAGGAAAAAGGAGGAAACAGTTTGAGGTCAAAGGAGGTAGCATGAACATTATTTTGACGCTATAG
>Ga0233447_1000668_pt1 | contig 35522 bp, 27 predicted proteins | sample SI_124_October20_3_FD_183014 | JGI IMG/M metagenome (GOLD analysis project Ga0233447, IMG submission 183014) | Seawater microbial communities from Saanich Inlet, British Columbia, Canada - SI_124_October2016_135_MG | ecosystem: Environmental > Aquatic > Marine > Inlet | place: Canada: British...
TCTTGCCACTGCATAAGATGTTGCATCCCAATCTTCCAATGTCAGCTTTTCACCTTTCGAACCGTTAATACTGACAGTTAGAATATAAGCGACATCATTGTCAGAAATACTCAATATCTTTTCGCGTGATGGAAGTTTTATCTTTTCATGTACAAGTAATTCAGCATAATATAAAACATAACGCGTATCATGAAGGTCCTCGTCTACCTTATACCAGAGAGTATCAAGCGCTATCCCTTTATTAGGCGGAAGCTGTGAAGTTTCCCACTTAACGGTCAGACGTTCCTGTTCTTCAAGAACTGAATTTATACTACTACTAATTAGATGTCCCACGAAAAGGTATTTTCGGAAACATAATGTTGAATTTTAAGTGTTGAATTCTAAATGAAACTCGAATTTTTATAGATTTTTTGACATTTCTTGATTTTTTTTATTAATTCAACACTCAAAATCCAACATTTAACACTAGAGCCAAGCACGAAAACCTTTTCGTGCAGCTTCTAAATTATGTGCTCTCAGAAGATTGACTTCGTTCTGTGAAGGAAACAACCTCTCTGATATTAGGTGCATCCGTTAATACCATAATGAGACGATCTATCCCCAAAGCAATGCCTGTATAAGAATTCATGCCATATTTTAGAGCTTCAAAAAAATCAGAATCTTCAGGATATTTTGGCAGGTTTAATCTTTTACGGTTCTCATGCGCGATATCAAATCTTTTTCGCTGTTCGAATGGATCAATTAACTCAGAGTATGCATTAGCTATTTCTATCCCACCCAGGTATAATTCCCAACGTTCTGCTACAGAGTTATCATCCTCTTTAAACCGTGACAATGCCGCCATAGATACAGGATAATCCTTTAGAATCACAGGTCTATCTTTGGGCAGGTTTGGTTCGATTTTTTCCGTTAATAATACTTCAAAATTACCATCTCTAATAGCTTGTTCGGGTGATATTCCAGCAAATTCCTTGAAAGCACCTCTTACGGTATAAATTTCCCATTGTTTATCAAATTCAATAACATTTCCTCTAAAGTTGATAGAGGTTGTGTCTGTAGCATTTCTAATAGTATTCAATAACAATTTTTGGGTAAATGCCAGAAGATCATTGTAATTCTTTCCCGTTTCATACCATTCAAGCATTGAAAATTCAACATTGTGCAGAGCTCCCATTTCCCCTTCCCTAAAACACGGGCCTACCTGAAAAATTTTGTCATAACCTGCTGCAATAAGACGTTTCATATGAAGTTCTGGTGAGGTTCTCAAAAAAAAATCTCCTGTCTGAGGAGCATTAATGTAATCCTCAGGAGCAGGAGATTTGACCATAACAGGTGTTTCTATCTCTATAAAATCAGCTGTAAAAAAGAAATTTCTTAATTCTCTTAAGTATTTGCTTCTGAACCTCAGATTAGATTTAATTTTTTCAAGCCTTACTATATCATCAGGCTTTTTTAACCCGTTCAACATATTGTCCCGTCCGTGTGTCTATTTTTACTATGTCGCCAATATTTAGAAAAATTGGAACACTTATTTCATATCCGTTATCTAATTTTGCTGGTTTTGTCACATTTGTTGCTGTATCACCACGGGCACCTGGTTCAGTCTCGACTATCTCTTTCTCAATAAAAATAGGGAGAGTAATCTCAACTACCCTTCCCTTAAAAAGTAGAATACTGCATAATGCGTCTTCAATTAAAAAATAAGCGGAATTACCAAGTTGCTCTTTAGAAACACGGCATTCTTCATAGGTTTCAGCATCACTAAAAACAAAAAAATCACCTTCTGGATAAGAGTAATACATTTCACGCTCTTCAAGATTTGCTTTTTCAATTCCTTTATCTGAAGAACGATATGTTTTGACCATTGAAATACCAGTAAGCATATTTTTAAGTTTACAACGATAAAGCGCCTGTCCTTTGCCTGGCTTGCAAAAATCAAATTCGGAGATAACCCATGGTTCTCCATCTATTTCAAGCTTTAACCCTTTTCTCAAATCAGAAGCATTAGCCATAGTTATACCCTTTCAGTTTATACTCGCCGCGATCGATTTTTCGAAATTTAAAACCACATTCTAAATGTAAAATTATTCTATTATTTTGTTATGCAAAAAGCGAATATATTTTTTAAGATTATCAATTTTCAATAATTTGTCCAGCACCTAAATTGCCCTAGAGTTCTTTGGTGGAAGTCATTCCGCACAAATAAATCTATTAACTTTTATCAATTTTTCAAATTGATAAAAAAGATGAAGTACATTTAAAAGTAACAATAAGTTCTTATTTTTAATACAGATTATTCGTTTTTTTATTTATTTTCAAGTTTAAGTACTTTTCGCCTGTATTCAATATATTATGGCAATTTTGCCAAATTAAACAGGCCATCGCTTTATCATCAGAAGAAGCGCAAACAAAAAAAAGAGATAAGTTAAAGAGTATGTTGACATTAAATTTTCAAACTTTTAAAAAAGCAGCCTAGCTTTTTTAAAACTATATACTTAGAATGTGTCATTTATGACCTTTCTAAGTATACCCCTTTCCAGAAATGATCTAATTATTAGTCAATTCAAGGTAGATATCAAATTCCATTGCGCCTTCAGGTGGAGAAGGAAGAGAAGAAAGGGTAGATAACAGATTCTCGACAGAAGAATCCATAGATACGATACCACTTTTACTAGCAATAGAGGAATTTAAAATGGTTCCGTTTCTGTCTATTGAAACCCTAACTCTAACAACAGGAATTCCATTGTTAGTAATACTTCTTGAAGGCTGCTTCCATTCACTATACAAATATTGAGAAACTTTATCAAAATAGCTTAATACTGATTTATCTGCATTGTATGAGTTGCTAAATTTTATTTTTTTAACTTGCTGTCTAATACTACCGGCAATATCAGAGGCTTTTATAGGAGTATTCCTTTTTTTAGGGACCTTTTTGGTCACAGTTGACGTAGATTTTTTTATTTGACTTGGATCAAGAGCTTTCCAGTTTTTTTTCGAGACTACTTTTTTTTGAGGTTTTTTTATGGTTTCTGCCTGTTTTTTTCGGTGTGATGAAACAGGCTCAGCAGATTGTGGAACAGAACTAACAACATTAACCCTGATAGTATTAATATTTTTACGCGTAGAACAGCCTTTGAAACAAAAAATTAGAAAAATAAGTAAAACTGCTAGTATGTGAATTATTGACACCCAAAAAACAGTTTTTTTTTTTGAACTTTTTGGTTGACGGCATTGTTTTGAATTTAATTGTAAATACATGTACTTGATTTGTCCTATTGTCTAAATTTCATACTGAGAAGTATATCATTTCTGCATTAAAAGTCAATAGATTTCTTTGTAATGGAAAGGCTTGCTACAACAGGAATCTATACTTCCCCCCTGCTGACATCTTAACTTTCAGCTTTAAATGCGACAAAGGCGACTGCATCTGGATCGCAGCTCGTAGAGCGTAGCCTGAAACGACAATACTCTACCGTTTACGATATAGTTATTTGCTGCCTGAAGAATATGTCTCTTTAATAAAAAACATAGAAACAATAAAGCTTACAACAAAAATTAAAGGTATTACAGCCAAAGCCCACGTATATTCAGAAGTAGTGTAATCTACTACAATAGCACTATTTGTTACAGGGTGACGATAATGTAACAATATTCCAATGAAAGGCTGAAAAATAAAACCACTAGCAACCACCGCCATATTCAATATACCAAAGGCAGATCCGACTAAAGCTTCGTCAGTAACATCATTTATTACCGCAAAAATCAAGGACTGCCCACCAGCAGCAAACCCAAAGCCAAACAACACCAGATGCAAGGCATATTTTTCTGTGTGAAAGTAAATAACAATAATACTACAGATAACACCCAACAATGCACCACACCTAAGAGGAAGCGTACGGCTTTTAACCCGTTCTGACAACCAAGCAAATAAAGGACTGCCAATCGCGACCCCCACCCATATAATTGAGCAGCAAAAAGCCGCCCTAGCAGTAGATATTGAATATGCTTTTTTGAGAAACGGTACACCCCATAATGAAGCAAATCCTGTTATTGGTGACCAGATTGCAAATGCAAAAATAATAAAAGCCCAGGTCTGTTTCTTTTTAAGGGTAATAATCAATCCCTTAAATATGCTGGCAAGCTGGCTCCTACGAAATTTCTCTTTTTCGTATTTATCCTCCAATAAGACAAAAACTAATATTGCAAGAATTATACCTACGGCAGACAACAGGAGCAGTGAATGTCTCCAACCTATTTCGCGCACCATGTAGGCAAGTGGAATTGCTCCACCAATAGCACCAATGGAGGACACCAATGTAGCAATACCTGCCATTAACGCAAAATATTTATGATGAAACCATTGTGATCCAATGTATAGGACTGCAACAAAAGCAAAGGCTGATCCAAATCCTATAAGCATTCTACCTAGAGAAGCTAGAAATAAGCCTTGTGATATTGCAAAGAATATTGTTCCTAGAACACATAAAACAATACTCGTTCCAAGAATTTTTTTAGAGCTAAGACAGTCAAAAAGTATTCCACCAGGTACTTGCATACAGGTATAGGAATAGAAGTAAGAAGACCCAATAATGCCTAATCCGGCAGCAGTAATTTTTAAGTCAGTCATCAGCTCAGATGTAATCACACCAAGCGACACCTGCAATCCCATTTCAAGAAGTAAAAAGAGCCCTGCCAAAGTTATAAAAATGTAAGGCTTAAGTTTTTGATAAATTTCTGTAGTCATAAAAATCCTGTTTTGAAGTTATTGTATACTCGACGTGGCCATAATTGGCACTTTTAAAGCTTGCGTTTTAAGCCCAAAATGCGGCAAAGCGAAGCGATAATTTATTACCTCTTGAGGTATGCATAAAATCAACACTTAAACAGAAATAAAATGATGCAGCGCCCACACTAGATTTGCTCGGCGGAAGTCCTTCCGCACGATCAAATCTATATCTATTTTACTATTTTAGCAAATAGTAAAATAGAGGAACATGTGATTACTCTGCAATTTTTCTTATTTTTTTCTTCTTGCATCTTCGTAAAATCAAATGATTTTTATCTTCCAGTATCCATTCCAGTTCTTCTCCTTTTTTCAGTTCCATTGTTTCTACAAGTACAACAGGAATTGAAATAATGGTTTAGTATACTGCCACGAAAAGTACTTAAAAGTGGAAATTTTGTATCAAAAGAAGAAATGACTACACTGTATTAAAAATAAGAGAATATTACCACAGTTAACTGCACTTCAACTCTTTTCTCAATTTGAAAAATTGAGATAAGTTAATAGATTTATTTGTGCGGAAGTCCTTCCGCCAAAGAAATCTAGTTCTTTATCATAAAATTTCCAATTGAATGTAGGATTTATCAGAAAGAGTTTCTTTTTATAAACACTATTTCCAGCTCTTCACCAACTGAAGGCAGGTTATTAGCGTTAATGTTTAATTCAGATTGAGAAATAACTTCTGTTGATATTTCTATGTTTTTATTATTGTTGATGTAAACAGTATATCGTCCAGCAGGCGGAAGTATTCCATAGTTTATATCTGCTTTGATGATATTATCATCCCCAAGTTTACCAAAGCCGACAACATCCCCTGAAATACTATACTTCTTATTCAGCATATAATTTGCGGAAAAAAAATCTCCCTTACTCAACGCGTTTCTTATAGCAGTGCTGCTTACTGGATTTCCATTCCAGTAAGTTTCTTTTACTGACTTAAACACAAAACCATATTTATCAGCAAAATCATGCAATGTTTGCTCGTTACCCTTGCCTCCAGCACCAAACCTCCACTTAGTCCCCACGCAAATCCCTGCCAACTTAGTGCTATATGGATGCATAAATTTTCTTATGAACTCGTTCGGGGAAAGTGAAGCGAACTCTAAAGTAAAGGGAGCTGTTACGATAGCTTTTATGCCAAGGCTTCCCAAAAATTCGGCCTTTTTGCCAGAACTCAGGAGTAAACGCAAAGGTTTATCTGGACATAACACTCGTCTTGGGTGAGGAAAAAATGTAATAACTACAGGAGTCGCACACTGCTCTGCCGACATCTTGATCAACTCTTTAATAATGTCCTGGTGCCCCAGGTGTATTCCATCAAAAACACCGATAGCAGCAACTATTCTTGTAATATTAAATTGGCTTAATTCATCCAGACTACATACCTGAATAGGGAAATTATTTTGGGTCATTATATTTAGCACGGATATAATTAATCAAGATCATACTTGTTTTTATTTTTAGATAGTCGGTGCTGAAAAAGGGAATATGGCATATTACCTTTGCCGAAAACTTAAAAAGCAATTTTTTATGTTATATACCTTACCCATGCACTCTATGTTTACAAGTATCCAGTTTGTTTTTTGACATCTATCTAATCTGAACATTGCCTAAAAACCCAGGTTAATTTGGACTATCCAGCTCACTTGCAGTAACTTCGCCTAACACACTCAAGTCTGGAGTGCTGTCTTTTTCGGTTTGTTTGCCATGTGTCTCTTTAATAAAAAACATGGAAACAATAAAGCTTACAATGAAAATTAAAGGTATTACAGCCAATGCCGACATATATTCAGATGTGCTGTATTCTAACGTAATAACAGTATTCGTCACAGGATGACGATGATGTAACAACATTCCAATGAAAGGCTGAAAAATAAAACCACTACCAACCACCGCCGTATCTAATATGCCAAAGGAAGACCCAATTAAAGCCTCATCAGTAACATCATTTATGACAGCAAAAATCAAGGCCTGTCCACCTGCTGCAACTCCAAAGCCAAACAACATCAGATGAAGGACATACATTTCTGCATGAAAGTAAATAACAATAACACTACAGATAACCCCTAATAATGCACCACATCTAAGAGGAAGCGTACGGCTTTTGAATCGTTCTGACAACCAAGCGAATAAAGGACTGCCAACCGCAATTCCTATCCATATTATTGAACAGCAGAATGCTGCCCTAGTAGTAGACATTGAATATGCTTGCTTGAGAAACGGCACACCCCATAAGGAAGCAAACCCAGTTATTGGCGACCAAATTGCAAATGCAAAAACAATAAAAGCCCAAGTCTGCCTCTTCCTGAGAATAATAATTAGTTCTTTAAAAATAGTGGAAAGCTGGCTAGTACAACATTTTTCTTTTTTATATTTATCCTCCAATAAAACAAAAATAAATATTGCAAGGATTATCCCTACTATAGAAAGCATTAGCAATGAATATCTCCAACCCATTGCACGTACCATGTAAACAAGTGGAACTGATCCACTAACAGCACCAAGAGCTGCCATTACCATAGCAAGACCTGATATTAAGGCAAAATATCTACGATGAAACCATTGTGCTCCAATGTATAAAACTGCTATGAAGGCTAAAGCTGACCCAAATCCTATAAGCATTCTACCTAGAAAAGCTAATAATATACTCTCTGATATTGCAAACAATATCGTACCCAAAACACAGACAATAATGCTTGCTCCAATAACTTTTTTAGAACTACAACAGTCAAGAAGAATACCAACTGGTATTTGCATACAGGTATATGCATAGAAATAAGAAGAACCTATAATGCCTATTCCGGCCGCGGTAATTTTTAAATCGGCCATCAATTCCGGTATTATCACTGCAAGACTCACCTGCAAGCCCATTACAAAAAGTAAAAACAATCCTGCCAAAGATATAAAAATGTAAGGCTTAAGTTTCTGATAAATTCCCATACCCATAATAATTCACCTTTTAATTATGGATAATATCATTAATCACTATATGCATGCCGAATATCTTCCAGATACACCAAAACTATGGCGAACAGATCATCTCTGCAGCATACCGAATATTTATACAACCTATGCTTAACTGTATAATTTTCAAACAATCAGGACTTGAAATTGGGTTTTGACACCGACGGTTTATGTGCTTAAATTTAAAGATTTCTACCAAATTCAAAAGCATCAATATTTTTTAGAATTATAGCTTCGCCCCTTGCAGCAAATTTTTCATGTATTACTTCGTGCCATGTCTCGTTTGTGATAGGTAAATGTTTTGATGCAACGCCCAGTAAGATCATGTTGCCTGCGCGTTTGTTTTTTAACTCTTCTGAATATCTTTTGGTATCTACAAGCACAACATTATTAAGCTGATCAAATTGCGATAACAATTCTCTTTCATCAGGATAAGTAGACATGTTTTTTACTGTGTCAGTTGAAGAAATAATAGGTGCATTTTTGCTCATACACTTTCATTTCAATCATTCCTTGTTTCAAGATTGATAAGTTAGTACGCAAAAATATTTATGTTTATATTTTTTGTAAAGCCTCAATAAATTTACAATTTTCTTGATATGTTCCAATTGTTACTCTAATCCATTCTGGCAATTGACATCCCCCCATAGGCCTAGTAATAACACCTTCCCTTTGAAGTAGTTCAAAAACCTTTGCACCGTCACCTACATTAATTAAAATAAAGTTCGCATATGGTTCTTCATATTCCAAATGAAGCTTATCACAAGCTTCTTTTATTTGTTTTATACCTTTTTTATAAACTTCTTTCGACTTTTCTATGTATTCGTGATCGTCTAAAGCTGCAACTGCAGCGGTTTGTGCCATTCTGTTGCAGTTAAAAACTAGGCGCGCTTTATTTAGTACTTCTTTTATTTTAGGAGTTGTTACTCCATATCCAACACGCAGTCCCGCTAGTCCATATGCTTTGGAAAAGGTTCTTAATACGAGCACGTTTCTTCCGTCCCTAGTATAAGACAGTGTATCCATGATTTTTTTCTGTGCTATATCACCATATGCTTCGTCAAACACGACTAAAACATCTTCTGGCACTTTGTTCATAAAACTAATTATTTCGTCATTTTCAACCATGCTTCCAGTTGGATTATTCGGGTTGCATATATAAACAACACGAGTATTTTCTTTAATACTGTCAAGCATTCTTTTTAAATCATGAGTTAATCCTTTCATAGGAACTTCTATAACTTCACTGCCAAACATATTCGCAGCTATTTTATATATAGGAAACGTATGCATACTTGTAACAATACTTGTCTCGGGTGAAAGGAAACAATGGCTGATAAATCTAATAATTTCTTCCGCACCGTCACCGATAATAATTTGTTCCATTTGCACGTTCAAAAAAACTGAAAGCTTATTCCTCAATTTTAAGGACTCGCCATCAGGATAAATATGCATATCTCCAGCAGATTTTTTTATTGCCTCAAGAGCTAACGGAGAAACTCCCAACGGTGATTCATTAGATGCCAGTTTTACGATATCATTAAGATTCAAATTAAATTCGCGTGCAACATCCTCTGTTGGTTTGCCTGGAACATAACACTTTACTGAATTAACAGTGTCATTTATATAATCAAGTAACGACATTTTTCTACCTTCCTTTTCTTCTTTTTGTATATAAAAGATTAGGCTCTTACTTTACCGAAAGACATACCAAAAATGATTTTATTCTCGGTGTAATAGACAAACGGCAAGAAGTACAAAGCCTGCAACAAATGTAATGCCTAATAAAAGTTTTCCTCCAAAAACTTGATAACCTTTAGACATTGATTTCCTGTATCTACCATGCCAAATTATAATCACCGGAAGTATAAGCTGTTGAATAATAACCATTAATCCTGCGTACGATAATGCTGTAATAAATATCTTCGGATAAAGAAGAACAATAAATAATGGAGGAAGAAATGTTACACAACATATTTTCAGCTTCCCTATTTTGTCCCTCTGTATTTTGAGACCGTCAACAAATAGATCTGAAAGCGCCAAAGAAACACCAAGAACAGGAGTCAGAACACAAAGTGGTATAAAAATATTAGCCAATTTTATAGCCGATTTTATATTCAGAGTTTGGCTAAGAGCATTTGCTAAGTTACTCGTGACTGCTCCCGATTGATGAATGGCGTGCAAAGTGCTATGTGGTAATGCCCCTATTATAATAAACATCCACAGCCCATAGCAAAGTAAGGGTATAAGGCTACCTAGAATAATGATTAATCTAACCTTTTTTGCATCCCCTTGAAAATAGTTGAACAAGCTTGGGATAACAATAGAGAAACCAAAGGTTGTCATCGCAACACTTGCAAACAGACCAACACACCTGCTATGCCTTACTAAAAGATTAGATAGATCGACATGTGGCGTGATAAGAAATACAAGAAGGGAAAAAATAATTAGCTGAAGAACGACAAGAAATCTGTTCAATTTGTCAATTGAACTTACTCCTTTATAGATAAGAATAGTTAGTACTGTAACAAATAATATTATTGTTAGGTTCAGGGAAATGTTAATATTAAAGGTGGTTAGAATACGATAAAAAAAATCTCCACTGCCTGAAATATATGCACAAACTAAAGAATAACAAAGTATAACATAGATAACCCATACCGCAAATTCACCTTTTTTCCCCAACACACTTTTCGAAATTGAAATCATATTTGTTCCCTTTGAAAACCATTGAGTCATTTCAAGGATATAAAGAGAACCCAATATCATTACCAACCATATGCCTAGCATTACCAAAGCAGAATTAATAAAACCTGATGAACAGGCGCTGACTGGTAACGCCAATAACCCCCCACCGATGCAAGTTCCTGTAATAATTAATATACCACCAACAAATTTCAAATTTAGCATTTCCGCCTCTTTTCTTTGTTATACTCGCAATGAAATGTTTATCGATAAAGATTAAAAAAAATATGAAGTAAATTTTATTTTCAGATATCTCCTTGTCTGATTCTTTCCCTTAAAATAGCTGCAGGAAAGATAAATTTATATATCTGTATTAAAAACAAGAAACTATTGCAATTGCTAATTGTCCGTCATCTTTTTTCTCAATTTGAAAAAAAGAGAAAAATTAATAGATTTATTTGTCCAGAAAGACTTCTTCCAAAGAAACCTAGCACATATTAAACCCAAGTATTGAGAGCACATGAGCTTGCGGGATAACACAAACCAGCATAGCCGGAACCAAAAAGTTCAATTAAGTTTTTCTGATTATAATTCGTTGTTAATAAGCCATTTACAAGTCAAGTTAAAAATATTGTGCCATAAATTGATATAATTTAACTTATATTTAAGGTTTAATAGCACATAAAATTTAGCTTTACAAGGACTTTTAGAAAAAATAAACGCAAGGTAAATTTGAAATAATTCAAAGAGGGTTCAGATTGTAGACACAGCAGATAAAATAGGAAAGTTGAAATATTCTAATAACATAATACCTCAAGAGATAATAAAATAATCGCTTCGCTTTGCCGTGTTTTAAGTTTAAACCGCAAGCTTTAAAAGTGTCAATTATGGCCACGTTGGGTATGTTTAATTAAATAGTATTAAGAAAGGGGAAAGTGATATAAAAATCGATAGAAAAAGTCTTGATAACAGAGTTATGCTTGTTGATAAGCTTTTGGAAGAAACAAACCTCAGCTGTGAAGTTTTTAAGGGACAGTTAACGGAAGAACAATGTAAAGGAAATATCGAAAATTTTATTGGTTCAGTCCCTATTCCACTAGGGATTTGTGGACCGATTGATATAAAGGGAGAATTTGCAAGAGGTAAATTTGTTGTGCCAATGGCAACAGAGGAAGGAACACTCCTTGCATCGTATTCCAGAGGTTGTAAAATCATGAATGAATGCAATGGTGTCGAAACATTTATATATGGGGACTATTTTTTAAGAGCTGGTCAATTTATGGTGAATAACCTCAGTGATGCGAAAAAATTGTTTGCGTGGTGTAAAGAACATGAAGAAGAAATAGAAAAATCTATTAATGAAAGCGATCGCTTTATAAAAGTGATTGAAATAGGGTATGATATTATTGGGACATCTATCATTGTATCTTTGAAGCTCGACACTGGGGATGCCATGGGATCAAATATGAGTAGCAAAGCAGCGGATGTTCTTGCTGATTATATTTATAAACATAACAAAGACCTAATTAAACAGCATATAGCTCCTTGGCCAGAAGATAAGAAATATATTCCCAGCAGACAAAAGGGTAAAAAAGTAGTGGCAAGAGTAGTTTTAGAAAGAGAAACGTTAACCAGAATAGCAAGAGTTTCTTTAGAAATGCTTGATAATTTCATCAATAGTTATAAGAATTTAATTGCCTTGCATGGGGGATACTCGTTAAATGTCCACGTTGCCAATGGGATGGCTGCCCTTTTTCAAGCTCTGGGACAGGATATAGCTTATATTGGAGAATGTTCTCAGGCAATTGTTGATTCAAATTTTATTGATAAAAACCATCTAGAAGTGTCATTAACCCTACCCTCTTTAATTATTGGAACTGTCGGTGCAGGAACAGGATTGCCAGCATTTAGAACAACTCTTTCAATGATTGATTGTTATGGGACAGGGAAATCTAAAAAACTTGCAGAGATAATGACTGCAGTTATATTGGCAGGAGAAATTAGCTGCTGCTGTGCTCAGTGTGCGATGGAATTTGTTGCAGCTCACGAAACAATGGGAAAAAATGACCCATTAAAAATAACAAAATAATTAAGTTTGATTTTTCTCAGAAAATGAATAAATTTTGGACAGATAATTTTAAAGCAATCACTTATATTTATCAAAGAAATGAAACATTTTCAATGTGATTTTGAATTGAAAGTGAATATAGAAATATGCTAACTTAATTTCACTAATAGATAAGTGAGTTACTCATACCACGTGATATTATCATTGTCGATATAAAAGAAGGAAATAAAGTTGCAAATACGAAATAACGGTAAACGCAGTCGCACCTGGACTGATTTTTTAACTGACAGGAGTAAAAATTTCCACCTCCATGGATTGTCCAAAGCCAAAGGACTTTCGGTAGATGAGCTACAAGAAAAAATAAGGGATGACACTGACACCAAGCGACTCACGACAGAAAAAAACGTAGCGAAAATGATATTATTTTTAGCATCAGATAAGTCCAAAAATATAACAGGTAAAATAATAAACGTATCAGGGGGATTTTGATATGGAATTGACTTATGAAAATATGAAAAAGTTTATGGAAGACTATTTTAGCTGTTTTAATAAGTATTCTCAAAACTTTGATCCTTGTCAGAAAATGGGCAAATTTTGGGCAAAAGATTTCAAGCTCACTGCTTATTTTAGCCGAAACGGTAGGTCCTCTCCAATTAAAATCACAGGTGGAAATGAATTTAGAGATATGCTAACTAAAGTTCATCAAGTAGTGAGTGAAACACTTACCATTCGTGATATTGTTATTGACAAAAAGAAAAAGAAGGTTGCCGTGTTATTGCATTCTCAAAAAAAGGTGCGAGCAACTAGCAAACTGTACGAATTTACAGGTATTGGAATATACCAATTATGTTTAGATAAGGATGACATAATAAAATTTAAAAGCCTTGACTTATGCGTTGATAATCCGAAAAATCTTACTAGTTTATGGGCATATTGATATTAAATGTGATAAATATAAAATATTTAAAAAGTAAAATTGAATATCCAACATCCAGCAAGGAATGTTCAACATAGTATAGAAACAGCTAAGAATAGATAGATAGATAGATAGATAGATAGATAAGACTTGGATATTCATGACATGCGCAGATTTTACAGCATAAACCATCAAAGAGGTAAATAAACATACCTCTTTTCTTTTCTCAATTTGAAAAGACAAGAAAAATTCATAGATTTATTTGTACGGAAGGACTTTCACCAAAAAAATCTACATGGGAGAATACAGCTATGGAATTGACTTATGAAACCATAGAAGAGTTTATGCAAGGGTATTACGATTATTTTAATATGTATTCTCAAAATTTTGATCCTTATCAGAAAATGGATAAATTTTGGACAGAGGATTTTAAGCTTACCGCTTATTTCCACCGAAAAGATAAACCTTCCCCAATAAAACTCAGAAATGGAATTGAATTTAATAGAGATATTGTGACTCAAGTTCACCGAATGCCGAATGAGTCAATTATACCTCTTGATATGATCATTGATGACGAAAACAAAAAAGTTGCTGTATTATTACGTATTCAAACAGAGGAACAAGCAACTGGCAAACAACGCGAGTTTACTGGCACTGGAATATATAAATTATGTTTAGATCAGAATAACGTGATAAAACTTAAAAGTATTGATTTATGTGTTGATGACCCGGAAGGCTTTTCTGACAGCTATGTTCCCATTAAATCGTTAGAGTAATAGCCCCATCGCAAGAAAGCAAAGCTCTTTATATACAAAATTTTATCAGAAAAATTGCATAATATCCTCCGTTCTAAATTCAGCAAATGAAATTTTAATTGCTGCAGAACAAGGAGCTAAACATATCTGTCAACACTGAAAAGTTCCAGTTTATGCTGCATATGAAATTACTAGAAATGAGAAAAATGTACAAAATATTAATATTTTATGGAATTATGTTTGGAATTTTAACCCATTTCGTTACAGGTGCATGCGGAAATGTTATTGATGACAAAGCACATGGATACTTAACGATGTTCGAGAAAAGCCACGCCCATATGTTAGCAAAAATTGAAGCTTTGAATAGTGCACCGGGATTGCCCTTAAGGATGTATAGCCAGCCATGGCATCTACTTTTTTGGACACAATACACTCTCAGTGAAATGCGAGCTTTCGCAACTGAACCTGAATGTAGAGCGTTACTAGGCGATGCAGCAGCACTATTAGAAAGGATTGCTAGAGTAGAGGGAATGCTATCAGAATTGCAAACACTTAACCACAGTATGTTGTCAGAAAAAGTTTCAAAGTTAAAAGCTGATGAAGAACATACTGAATTACTTGAGTCTGAACCTGACATTTTTGGATTACCCAGAAACATTGTATTGTGCCAGCGTAGCTGGGATTCTTGTGGGCTTCATGCTTTATTTAATTGTTTACGTTGCATGCCATCACAATTGGAAAAATATTGGGTTCAACTTGTTCATGTTGCTAAGTCTCATTTGGATTTGGATTATATGGATGAGCCTGTGAAACAAGCACATCTTGAAAGAATTATTGATGTACTTATATGCCTGGTGGATCCAGAAACTCATGATAAACGTTTAAAAACTCAAGTTCAGCATGTACTGAACCTGATTGATGGCTATTTTGTGTGTGGTGATGCTGAAGATGAAGTCGGTGCTAAATCTGATGGTTCCCTTTGGGATGCAGTACTAGCTCTTGATGCGAGAGATAAAATGTGTGGATTTGTACAAATTAATACTATGAATTCTTATGATGAAATACCTGATAGTGGTCTTACTTTAAAACTAATATCACAGATAATGGCTCTTTTGGATTTAGGTCTGAAAAATGTTGATACAGGTACCGTACCAGGGTTTGTTATAATTGGAGATGAGGCCGATGCTGGCATAGCAGAACTAGATAGTTGGATGAAAGGAAATCTACAACCAGCAAGAGAAGCAAAAGAAGCAGGGGAAACAGGTTGTTACATAGTAGAGTTTTATCCTCGTAGACACTTCGCATTTTTGTTTATAGACGAAAGTGGGATCCCACGCCTTTATAATTCATCTGACATAAGAATTTTTGACGAAGAATTTGCTCCTGCATTATCCGGAGAAGTGGCATTAAAAAGAATGTTGGAATTGACAAATCGCAATGGAGATACTCCATGGAATAAGTTTAGCAGCGTTAAAGTTATGGGCGCAGAAGATGCTGGTGTTGTTGAAGAAAAAGTTATACGTTTTTACAACGTAGTAGACGAAGGCTTAGAAGAAATAAGAAGAGAACAAGAAATAGAAGAAGCGGAACTGAGAAGAGTAAAAGAAGAATAAATCTCTATAAAAATGTTCTAATTAATAAATTTTAAAAAAATATTTGCAATTTTAAAAAGTCGTGAGAAATTAAGTCGGCGAGTTATTGGAGTTTCAAAATAAAAAATTCAAAATAGCCACTACAAACACACAGTATCTAACGTCAGATTACTATCACGACAAAGATTACGATTACGATAAAAAAAGGATGCTTTGTACTCTTAGTCATTATTATATGTCATAATAAAATTCATTTTAAAAAATCATTAATAAAATTTAGAAAGGGCAATATAATTCTTTCAAGAATCGGTCAAATAAAATAAACGGTTAACCCCAAATAATACACTATTTGGGTTTACAATGGAAAAAATCTTAACAACCTCACTCAAGGAGTAAAATAAGTATGAATTTCCAAGAAGCACGTAAACTATATCCCGGTTTAAAAGACAAAGTTTTCTTAGATGCAGCTTGTGTTAGCTTGATCCCTCAAACTGCTAAGCAAGAAATAGAAAATTTCTTACAAATGGCCCTGGAATGCCCGGCCCGTGATGCCTCTTTCCATCATATCGCTATGGATACTTGGCGACAAAAAACAGTTCTCGAGACCGCCAAACTTTTTAATGTAGAGGAGGGTCGAATAGCCCTGGTAGAGAGCACCACACATGGCCTAAATATTGCAGCTAACTGTATTCCATTTGAAAAAAATGACGAGATCCTTATTATTGACACCGAATTCTTACAAGTGGCTATTCCTTTTTCAAAGAAAGAAGAGCAGCATCAATTAAAAATTATTGCAGTAGAAGGTAGGCAGGACAAGAGCGTAGATTTACCCATGCTTCTAGAGAAAGTTAGTAAAAAAACCAAGGCTATCTGTATATCTTCGGTCCAATGGTGTAGTGGTTATCGCTTTTCCATGCAAGAGCTGGGAGACTTCTGTCGCGAGCGCGGCATATGGCTTATTGTTGATGCTGTCCATGAAGCGGGAGTTCTCAACATCGACGCAAATAAGCGTTATGCCGATTTTTTGATAACTGGCGGACATAAATGGCTTAATGCTCCTTTTGGCTGTGGTATGATGATTCTCTCCTCCAAAGCATTGCAACTTTCACCTTCCAGCTACGGCTATCTAGCACTAGAAGAACCAACAGGTGGATGGGGAGCCTTTTTTCAAGACCCAACACAAACACCCTTTAGACAATACAACTACCCAAGGACAGCTAAACAATTTGAAATTGCCGGAACTAGCAATTATCCGGGAGCAATTGGTTTGCGAGAGACGATTAAGATTGTCAACCAACTTTCTGTTGCAAAGGTAGAAGAATATGTCTTGAGTTTAGGCCAATTTTTACAAAAGGAATTGACCAAGCTAAACTTTAATGTTGTATCTTCAAAAGACCCCAAACACCAGTCTGCTATTACTGTCTTTCGCGCCTTTGATACCCCAGAGAAAGATAGAATGTTGTTAGAGAAGTTATTGGATGAAAAGATATTTGCCTCTATCCGTTACACAGCTAACAGAGGAGGAATCAGGATTTCTACTCATTACTATAACAACCAAGAGGACATCCTTAAGTTGTGTCATACTATTAAGAAAATAATAGCATAGAACATGGCGCCTAACGGCAGATTACGATCACGATAGAGATTACGATTATGATAAAAAAGAGAACATCGTAATTTTTGTCATGATCGAGATCGTAATACACTTTTTGAAATTCCTATCATTTCTTTTTTGTGGATTATTATCTATTTGGATTTTACTCAAAACAGTTTCTTGATTCCAGTCAGACTGTTTAAGGTCACAATTACAGGGAAGTAGGAGACGGAACAGAAGAAAAGCTTTAGGATAAACTTTGTCAAAGTTGAAGGAGGTAGTATGGTAACTAAAAAATCTTGCAAAATCATCGCAATTGATCCAGAAAAATGTACGGGATGTCATTGCTGTGAAATGGGTTGTTCTATAGAGCATTTTGATAAATGTGGACCTAATTATTCTCGTATTCGCGTCCAAGAGTTTAGGGATATTAATACTTTCATTCCAATTATTTGTCAGCTATGTGAAGATGCGGCTTGTATTAGTCATTGTCCTGTTAATGCTCGCATAAGACTCGATAATGGTGCTGTTAAGACAGATGAAGATCGCTGTATCCGTTGTCATTCGTGTCTTTTTAGCTGTAAATTTGGCGCTATTACAATTAATCCAGAAACTAATTTCCCAATGAGTTGTGATTTATGCACAGATAATCCTGATGGCCCTTGCTGTGTTCGAGTTTGTGAAATGCAAAAGGCCTTGCGTTATGTTGATGAGAATGAATACACCACAGAAAAAAGCCGGGCGTGGGCAAAAACACTCAAAGATAACTATGGACCAGTACAAGAAAGCGAAGATGAAGAAAAATTCGACAGTACAGGTTATGGTTTTTCAGATAGCGAAGAGTTGAAATGAGAGTTGTTATTGTAGGCAATGGTATAGCAGGAGCCAACGTAGCTTTTGGATTAAGACAAAAAAACAGCAAAACTGAAATTCTGGTTTTATCTGCCGAGAATTATCCAGTATATGATCCCTGTACTTTGCCATATTTTGTTGGTGAAGAAATTTCTAAAGATGTTGTTTTTGTAAAGCAATTGAGTGATTACCAAAAACAAAATATTGAAGTCGTTTTTGATGAGAAAGTGCTTTCAATAGATTCAAAACAAAAGACGGTTAATACATCAATACATCAATATCCTTATGATGAATTGGTTTTGGCCTACGGTGGTGATCTTTTTGTGCCACCAATAGATGGCATTAATTTGTTGGGAGTTTTTGGTGGTAAAAGTTTAACACATACGGAAGAACTTGATAAACATTCTGGGCGTCGTGCTGTTGTCATTGGGTCAGGAGCTATTGGTGTTGAGTTTGCAGTTGCCCTAAAACTGAAAAAATACGAAGTGACCTTGATTGAACTTTGTGACTGGATACTTCCAACAATGTTCGACAAAAAACCTGCTGACATTTTGAAGCAGTTATTAGAGAGTAACGGTATTCGCGTTTTGACCAAAGAGAAAGTTTTAACAATTGAGGGAAAAACTAAAGTTTCTGCAGTTATAACCGATCAACGCAAAATTACATGCGATACGATTATAATGGCAACAGGCGTGGTTGTTGATAAAGCATTGGCGCAATCAGCAGACGTTGCAGTTGATCATGCGATTTTAGTTAACACACAGATGCAAACAAATGTAAGCGATATTTATGCATGTGGAGATTGTGCGGAAACCTTAGACATTTGCGCTGATCAAATGTGTGTATATCAATTGAAACACAATGCAATAGCTCAGGCAAAAATCGTAGTGCAAAATATCCTTGGTGAAAAAGATGTTTATCCCGGATCCTATCAATATGCAAGAATTCATTTTTTTGACACACATGCAGCTTCTTTTGGTACAACATTAAACCTCATTGATAATCGCGATGATATCGAAGTTATTGACAGAGGTGCAGAAGATGATTTTTTGAGAGTTATTTTAAAACGAGGAAAAATTATTGGTGCCCAAGCTATTGGAAAATCTGCTTACGGTTTGTGGATTTTGATGAATGCCATGTGGAAACAAGATGATATCCATGAAATCAGAAAAAACTGGGAAGAAATTAATAAAATTGATTCACCGTTTCCATGGGAATATCGAAAACTTGGAGAATTACTAAAACTATAGGAGATAATCATGTACGGCTGGACAGGCAAACGATTACGAATTGATTTAACCAATCATAAACATGAAATTGAAAGTTTAACTGCTGATTATTGTAAAAAATGGATTGGCGGTAGAGGTTTCAATTCCGAAGTGGTTTATCATGAATCTTGGAGCGGTATGGATCCTTTTGATCCAAATAACCCCCTATGCTTTGCTCCTGGAACGTTATCAGGAACTTTTGCACCATGTTCAGGTAGAACCGTTGTTAGCGCTCGTTCACCAATGACCTGTTCAACAATGGGAACTAACATTCATGGACATGGTGACACCAACATGGGAGGATCATTTGGTCCGATGTTGAAATATGCGGGATATGATCAGCTTATTGTTAAAGGTAAAGCTGAAAAACCAGTTTATTTATTCATTAATGATGACAAAATTGAGTTTAGGGATGCAAGCCATTTATGGGGAAAAACAACTAAGCAAACGACAAAAATGTTAATGAGCGAAATCAATGATCCCGATGTTAAGGTTGTTGTTATTGGCCCTGCAGGTGAGAATCTAGTTCGTTTTGCTTGTGTTATAAATACCTATAGTTCAGCGGGCGGTCGAACCGGCATGGGTGCTGTGATGGGATCTAAAAATTTAAAAGCTATTGTAGTTAAAGGTTCAAGCCCCATTACTATTGCAGATCCCGAAGGGTTTAAGAAGTCTGCATGGGATTTAAGAAACAAAATACATAGTTCAGAAGTAGCTGTTCGTCACGGCAAATTAGGATCATTAGAGCTTTTTGATAATGGCAATTCGATTGGAATTAATGCCCATAAGAATTGTTCAACCGGCTATATGAAAGAAATGGAAGAAGTTTATGATAGTGCTAACTGGGCAAAAAAATTTCTATTCAGACGAAAAGCTTGTTGGTCTTGCCCTGTTGCGTGTGGACGTTACACTCTTATTAGAGAAGGCAAATATACAGGATTCAATTGTGGCGGACCTGAAATGGAAAGTCTATGTAATTTGGGCCCTCGAATTGATTCGCTGGATATTGAAGGTGTCACAGTTATGTGTGGTCTGGCTAACGAACTTGGGATGGATACTGTTTCGGCTGGAGCCGCATTATCCTGGACAATGGAAGCATTTGAGAAAGGTTATTTAACAAAAGAAGATACTGGTGGATTGCAATTGGATTGGGCTGATATTGACCAATCTATAAAAGTTTTGAAGATGATAGCTAATCGCGAAGGTTTCGGAGATGTTTTGGCGCAAGGCAACATTCGTGCAGCTGAAAAGATGAAAAGCGGTGCAGATATCGTACCACATTGTAGAGGATTAGAACATATAAGTGTAGATCCGCGAATAGCTCTTGGTTTTAGCTTAGGCTATGCTATGTCGACTCGAGGATCAGATCACTTGAAAAATTATTCATGCTTGGAATTCCCAGGGTTATCCCTTCTTTTAAAAGATCGAATCAACGAAGTGCTAAGTCCCGAAGTAGCAAAAAAGTTTTGGGAAAACTTTCCTGCAGAAATGCATGAAATAGAAACTAAACCTGAACTTTGTACCTGGTCTGAAAAAAATAAATGTGTTTCAGATTTGGTAGGTTGTTGCTGTGATCCTATAGGCTCTTGGGGAACAGCAGGCTCTTGGAAAGAAGCATATGCTCCATTAGTCAGAACAGCCACAGATGTTGGCCTTACAGATGATGAAATTTTTAAAGCTGCAGAACGCACAATTTGCATCGAACGAGCACATTGGTTGCGAGAAGGTAGTGGGAAACAGGATGATACTCATATCGATCGTTACTTTGATGAAGAAGTATCTGGAGGACCTTACAAAGGATTAAAGCTTGATCGCGATAAATGGGCCTGGGCACAACAAGAATACTATAAATTACATGGTTGGGATGATGCAGGTTTTATTACTCCTGAGAAAGCAGAAGAGCTAGGCATAGAAGAAATTGTCCCAGACATGGAAAAAGGTAAAAAGGTTTTTGTAGATTGGGTGAAATCAAGGGCATAATAGCAATTAAGTCTTAACCCATATTTTGTATTTAAATTTTACAAATAGTTTAAGTTGTTGATATGGAGCAACTTCAACTGCGAAGCAGTTGAAGTTTTTTATTCTTTATTAGTTTGTAAAATTTAAACCATAAAGGGAAGCACATTATGCAGCATATGCTTGTCATTAAGGACTTTGAGTAGTCGGTACTGAAAAACTCCAGCTTATACTGGATGTGAGGCAATGAGCTGTAGTTATGGCATTCACTACAAGGCGAAATTAACGAAGCAGACGGCATGAAATGGAGAGGAATTGCTCTTTAACAATCTTTAAATATGGGCATATGCCCTTATTTTTAATAGTGTAAATTAGCGATAATTTTCTATCTTTTACACGTTGAATTAATTCAAATAATGATTTACATTCTGTTATAGTGATGTTTTTCTTGTTTTTTAAATATAATATACTGCACATCAGCATGTTATAAAAGCTTCACTATTCTTTTTTTAGTTCTTTCGTGGGATATTGCGGCCAAGCTGCTAAAAAAACTAAGAATTTGTGACCATCTTAATTTTCGTTCTATTTTGCATTTTGAACCAATGGAGTCAGGAGTTCTGAAGGTAGCTTGGTAGCTAAAAGTTGAGTTAAAAAAATGATACAGAATAACATCAAACTATTATGTTTTACTACAATTTTCTATTTTGCTTCACTTGCCATTTCACTCTCATATTCGTTTGATGAGGTTAAAATACAAAGGTTACCACCAACCGGTAGATCAAATCATTGTATTACTCAAGATAAGGATGGCTTGTTTTGGCTCTCCACCTGGGGTAAAGGATTATGTTTTTATGATGGTTTCACATTAAAAAGAGCAAAGATCATCGGTAGTAAACATCCATTTGCAATAGTATGGTCCCTTTTTGTAGACAGAGAAGGTCTTGTTTGGTTTTTTACAGAGGGACATGGATTATATTCCTACAACAAAAACACAGGAATTTGTGATGAGTATAGACCTGAACCAGGAGACCCGAATTCTTTAACAAGTAGTAGTGCTTGTTGTTTAAGTAATAATATTACTCAAGATAAAGAAGGTCTTATTTGGGTTGGAACCGATAAAGGTTTAAATTCTTTCAACAAAGAAACTGGTAAATTCACTCAATATAAACATAACCCAAATGATTCTAACAGTTTGAGTAATAATAATATTTGGACTGTTTTTGTGAGCAAGAATGGTTTGATTTGGATAGGAACAGACGATGGATTAAATTGCTATGACAAAAAAACCAACAAGTTTACGTGTTATAAAAATCAGCCAGGTAATCTTGATAGTTTGAGCAATAATCAGGTTTACGCGATAGTAGAAGATAGAGAAGGTAAACTGTGGTTAGGTACTAAAAATACGGGTATAGACAAATTTGATCCTAAAACGAACAGGTTTACGAACTACAGACATAATCATAGTAACCTCAGTAGCATATCATGTAATGAAATTCATCATATGATGTTGGACCAATTCAATAATTTATGGGTATGCTATGAAGGGAGTGTTGGAATAGATCGATATAATATTAAAACAAATTCTTTTACACACTATAAACACAATCCCAAAAATCCTAATAGTATAAGTTCAAATAATATCTTATGTTCTTTTGAAGATAAAACTGGTATAGTCTGGTTGATTAATGATTCAGGTGGTATTGATAAATGTACTTGGAAAAAAGATATTTTTAGGAAAAATCTACATAATCCTAAAGACTCTTCCAGTATAAGTTCAGATAATATAATAAAATTATATGAAGACAAAAGAGGGAATATTTGGATAGGAACATTTAGAGGTGGACTATGTAGGTATTATAGAGGCGGTAGGTTTGAGAGATTCGACATTGGCAGCGAATCATCCAGCTTGTCAGGTGCTTCTGTGCTTTCTATTTTAGATGCAACTGACAATAAACTTTGGTTAGGGATTTATGGTACAGGTTCTGTAAACTTGTTTGATACCATTAATAGAAAGGTAATAAAAAGCTATAAAAATCCATATTCTGATACAACGCCGTGTTTTTTAACAAAAGACAATAAATACTCTGATATAATATGGTTTGCATCCTTTTCTACAGGGGGTTTATTCAAATTTAATACAACTACAGGAAAATTTATTCAATATAAGCATGTCTGTGGTGATTCTAAATCTGTAAGCAATAGAGTCACTTTAAAGATATTCCAAGATGATGATAGCTTATGGCTTGCAACTGGAGGTGATGGATTAACAAAGTTTAGCAAAGCTACTGAACAATGTATACATTATAGACATGATCCAAATGATAATAATAGTATCAGTGGCAACATTGTCTTTGCAATACATGTTGATACTAAAGGGGAGTTTTGGGTTACTACTGAAGATGGAGGATTAAATAAATTTGATAAAAGCACAGAGAAATTTACTTCTTATGGTATTAATTGCGGCTTCCCAAGCAATACCACAATTCATATTTTAGAAGATGATGAAGGTTTTTTATGGATAAGCACAGATTCAGGAATAGTAAAATTCGATACAGAGAAAAAAAAAGTTGTAAGATTATTTACTAAGGCCGATGGATTACCAGATATTCCGTTGTATAGAGTAACTAGTGTACTAAAAGATACTAAGGGGGATTTTTGGTTTTCTTGGATGGGAATTTGCAAGTTCAATCCTAAAGAAGCAAGTAAAATTCAAAGGAATTCTCATATCCCCTCTATTATGCTAAAGACTTTTAGGTCTAAAGGAGAAACATATAATGAAGAAGGGGTAAAACGACTAACTGACTTAACACTTCCTTGGACAGATAATTCTTTTACATTTACCTTTACAGCGCTGGATTATACAGATCCTCCCAAAAACCAACTTGCTTTTAAGCTTGAGGGTTTTGACCAAGATTGGTATTATATTGGAACAAATAATTTTGGAGAATATGCAAATCTACCTCCTGGTAAATACATTCTTCGATTAAAGGGAGCAAATAGTGATGGTTTATGGAATGAAAAGGGTATATCTGTCAAAATAACAATAAGATCACCATATTGGGCAGCTTGGTGGTTTAGAGGCATCATTGCAATAATTTTTATTGGAATAGTTATACTCATGATACAGTATATAAGAAAAATACAAAAAAGACGTGCTATTGCAATGAAAGATCGCGCAATAGTAGAAACAAGTTCCTACGTTGCTCATGATATACGCAAGCCATTTGTCGGGCTTAAAATGATGCTTCAAGTGTTACCTAAACTTACTCCGGAACAAACAAAAAGCTATTCTGAAGATTTAGATGTTTCGATACGGAAAATTGATGCAATGCTAACGGATATCATGGAAGCATCTCGAGATATGAAGTATGTTTTGACTCCAAGCAATATTCTTATAGTCTTAGACTTAGCTATAAAAGATATTTCGCTTTATCACCCTAATAAACATGTTGATTTTTATTATGCTCTTGATACTGTAGCTTTAATAAAGCTAGATGAACAACGAATGGCTAGAGCTTTTGAAAACATAATAGAAAATGCTTTTGACTGTTTACCCGATGAAAAAGGGTTTATGTGGTTCTCTGTTAAAAAAAATAAAAATAATGCAATAATTACTATAGGTAACAGCCATTCTCATATTTCAAAAGATCAAATCAAAAAAATATTTCAAAATAAATTTACTTCTGGCAAGAAAGAAGGCACAGGCCTGGGATTAAGTATTGTAACTAAGGTTATCAACGGGCATGATGGTTCTATTGCAGTAAGAAATGTAGGAATAGCCCCAATTTTTGTTCCAGAAGGTATTCGAAATATTCAAGGAGTAGAATTTGAAATGATTCTACCTTTAACGAATAAACCCGGATATAGTGTAAAAGGTCCATTGCTCAAAAATACAGAAGGAGCAAAGGCTAAACTAGGTATCATACAAAAGAAAAGTCAATTGGCTGGGTCTTCTGAAATTGATATCTTAATAAAGAAATTAGAATCTGTGAAACAAAAACCTAATTTGCTCATTCTTGATGACGAAAGTATTTATCGTATGCGAATTAGGGATGTACTTGAGAATATAGACGATATCAATAAACTTATTCACGTATATGATGCAAGCAGTTATAAAGAAGCATTAGATATTTTCAATCATACAAAGATAGATTATTTAATTTGCGATATTGATTTGTCCGATAAAAAGAATGATGGGTTTTCTGTTTTATCTGAAGCTCTGAAAAAATACCCAAGAAGCATGGTATTAATTCACACAAATCACAAAGAATCAAAAGAAATAAATAAAGCAAAAACTATGGGAGCCTGTGGATTTTGTCCCAAGCCTATAAGTGAAGCAATATTAGTAGATTTTCTGATGGATAAAAAACTTTGGCCAGATAATTTAGAGGGAAACCACTAGATACAGCATGAAAAATGTGTCGCTAAACTTGAAAAATTAGGTTTGAAATAATAATTTTTGTTTTTTTTATAAAAAGGTATTGATATTTTGTAAAAAAGTAACACATTACGGATGGTTGATTGTAGAATCGGTTTTGGCTGTATAGGATTTTAAAAATTAGGAGGTTTATTATGAAAAAGTTAATGTGCCTTATCGCTGCAATGTTAGTTGCTGGAGCAGTAGTTGCTGAAGACCATTTGACAGTTGAGGTTTATAATAGGTCTAGAGCAGAATTAGATCTTAATGTTGGCCTTGCTTTGTTTGACGAAACAAGTCTTACTGAGGCTATGTATTATCTTCCAAGCAAAGAACATAATCCGAAAAAAGTTGGCCCAGGTGAAATATGCGAAGCAAAATTTCTCAAACCATATACACCAAAAAGTATTAATCCTAGTAATTGCAAAATGGAATTTTCAATACAGTATGGAGAATCAACTCTTGATAAATATCAATATAGTGAACAGTTTGAAGTAGAAGAGGAGGATCCTGCTCTACCTACTGAACGTAATAAAAGGTTAACAATAATCGTTCCAGAAGGTTCAGATTCTGATACTGTTAAATTTAGAATTGACGCAGGTCGTCATAGATACATATAATAATTTTTGCTAAATAAAATTTGTAATGATTTAAATACATAAAATAAAAGGAGAGACTTTGCTCAAAAAGTTGTTTTTTATACTACTATTTGTTGTTGGCATAACTTATCATGCATTAACAAATACCCTTGTTGTTGTAAGCGATGTTAATGCGGTAGACTTTATAGCGCTTGCTAAGATAGCAAAATATAAGCTGCACCATGGAGAATACGGAACACTTGTTGTAAGATCTTTTGGTGAACCTGATCTTGATGTTGATCTTGTACACCACGTTACTGAAGCAAATGCTCCAGATTTACCTCCCATTAACAAGATTATTTTTATGGGGCATGGGGATGCTGGTTTTTTTGAAAGAATTGATACTGAAACTCTTAGGCCAGAAGTAACAAGGCTTATGAATGTGTTATATAGAGTAGACAAATTAGCAATAGATCGCCTGCATATACTGTCGTGTAACAGTGCCAAAAGACCCATGAGCCGCGAAGGTGAAGAACTGCCGAGTGTAACCGATGCTATAATTGATGGACTGGCAGATGCAAATATACCTGGCCTTAAAGTGCACATTCATGGGCATAAACAAATAAGTATAACAGATGTGTTTGTCGAAGGGATACATGATACCGTTAGAACTGTAATTCCTATGCGCAGAAGGCAAGTAGGCGCAATACAAGGAGAATTATTTGATAGTTTAACATGTACAGGACTTGTAGCAGATTGCCCAGTTGCAACACAAGAATTATTTGATGGTATCTCAGCAGGTGAGAAATCAAGCCTTAGGGATTATGCAGAGTATATTAAACGAAGAATAGATCTAGACCTTATTGGGCGTGCGCGTTTAGCCTACTACAACCAAGGGGTTCGGGACTTTTACCGAGAATTGATACAACGATCAGAACATGCTGGTTTTTTATTCCATGCGGGTGAAGGATTTTTCGATACAACGTTCAATAGCAGCCACTACCTTACTTTAGCTTCAGATCCAGGTAAGCAGCTAGAATATCTTACATATGTTAAGAATGGTGATCCATCTACAGTTGATACAGCACTCCCGGTTTCTGCGGCTGCTGCTAGCAAACCGTCTATGACGAGATGTGCATACTGTGGTAAAGGGGAAGCTGATGGAGTTAAATTACTTCTATGCAGCCGCTGTCGTAATGTAAAATATTGTGATCGTGAATGTCAAAAGGCTCATTGGCCTGAACATAAACTTACCTGCACGTCCAAGCGATCTAAATAAAAATTGTTGCACACGAATAGTTTTATCTGCAGGATATGTACAGATAATTGGCAGCATAAACAGCTTCTAATACAATGATTTTGAAGATATTCCAATATAAAATACTAGCTATGAAAGAAGGTTTTATTGATGAACGGTTTTATAAAGTCGGTCTTGGTTGAATAAGATGCTAAAAACTAGGTGGATTATTATGAAAAAGTTGTTATGTCGCTGTAATATTAATTGCTGGAGCAGTAGTTGCCGATGAGTATATAACGATCAGAGTTACTAATGAGTCTAGTGTATATTTGAAGATTGATACTGGACTTACATTGCTAGATCGAGCAAATACCCCTGCGAGGGGCCTGCATTATCTTTGCGATTCAGAAAATAGTTCGAAAAAGTTGATGCTAGAAACTCATGTGACATCAAATTTCCTAAACCAACTATACCAGTTGATTTGATCTTAGTAATCTTGGTAAATACAAAATGCAAGTCGATATATTATATGGGAAATCGTGCCTTCACAGACGTCAGTTTAGTAAAAAATTTGATGTATAAAATTATTGATAAAAATTACATTAACACATTGCGTCAAACGTCAAACAAGAGACAAGTTAATTCCTGGCTATCTTGTAATTGCAAGGAAGTACAACGCTACCTCTGTATAAAATAACTTATCATCATCAAGTTAACCTAATTCTAGCATTCTAACAAAACAGTAACTGCTGTTCCTTTTTAAGATTATATCCTGTTTCTTTTTTATCCGCAACATGATTTGGAGGTGATTTATCAAAATAATCAGTAAATCCTTCATAAAATGTTCCATATTTGGGGTGCCATAACCGGAACAGTTCCATTTCTGCTCCACAATAAGGGCAAATAATTGGATCACGCTTGATAGAATCCACAAACCTTTGCCTGTAATTCATTGTTTTTATTATTTTTACAGCTCCGCTTACAATTCTTCCTATCTTTTTCAGCGCAGTAATGACTGTTGCCTTAATTTTCTCAAATTTACATGGCGCCTGAATCCCGTAATATCTAATCCTTTTGAATCCCTTTTGTACTATATGCTGAACCATTCTTTCTATAAACTCATTATACTCCAACAATTTCACGTTCTGTTTTTTCTGTTTTATGAGACTTATATACATAGTTCACACTGCTTCCATTATACTCTTTTATTCTTCTTACAGATATTGGTGGGGTAACAACATATTTGGCTAGATATGTCGCCAGTATCTCTCCGCAACTTCCTAAAGTATTCTTTGTATCTACATATGTAACAAAACCCTCTGAATATCTACGCCGGCATGTGTAAACAAAGTCGCCGGCTGAATTTCCACATTTTTCCTCTATCATACTCAGTAGATGCTTCTGCCACTTTCTTGACAGCAGCTTATATGGGTAATACCGGATTTCAAACCAATTACTGTTATTATCTATTCCTCCTCCAGTGGCTATGATATGAAGATGAACATTGTATGTACCGCTTCTGCCGTGAGTCTGAAGAATTATTATAAATCCTCCCTCTATTTCTCTTCCTGCCACCTCGCTGAAAAATTCTTTTAGACAATCTGCACCGCATTTAGGTAAAAAGTTAAGCAGATAGCCATACATCGAAAACAGACTCCACAGCAGAGACGGCATTGTTAATACTATGTGTCTGTAAATCATGCCTTCCAAAAGAGTTTTACTAACCTGACATACCCAGTTATCAGTATGAACTTTACCGCAACTCAGGCACAAATAACTTTTACAGCTCATTGGAACAACCCTGTTACCTCGACCACATCCAAAACATTGATATTCTGCAAAACCAATATGTTTTGGGTCTCCACAGGAAAGCATTTTAGAAACTAATTCATTGCAATGATCTGAATCATACCATGGATTATCTTTTTTGAAACCCTCCCCGTGATCTATAAATATCTGTTTATAAATATTTGAGTGTTTTAGATTATTTATGTTCATAGAAAACATATATCATAGATAATCAAAACATACAATTGTTCTTGACTATCAACAACTAAAAAAGCAAATTCCTATACGCTTTTAAATATACTAAAACCACTCTCAATTCGAAAATTTTAATTGTAAACGACGACTTATAGGTTCATCAAAGAATATTACACAAAAAAACTAAGCACATAAGAGCATAATGCAAGAATTCCGAGAAACATCACAATAATGTTTATCATTTTTCGATATTTTTTCAGGCTTGGAACTTTGAAGAATATATACACTGGTAGGATATAAAGGAAAAAGGCTCCAAGAGGAGTTATTAAAATACCAATGACATGGATAATAGAAATATTTGAAATAGCTATTAACCATAAGACCACTAAAAAAATCAATAAAATAATTGTATCAATTCTACTATTATTGTTTCCTACAGAATTAGCTTGGTAATCCTTTTTTAAATAATCCTGTATAAGTTCATGAGCACTTGACCTTGCGCCGAGCATCAACCCAAAAAAAGAAGTGACTAAAGCAAAAACAGAGATAAGTGGTCCTATTTGTGTTAAAATTTTTGCCTTATGTCTATAGGTAATCGCCACTAAACATGACACATTATTTTGGGATGCCAGTTGTAGGTTTTTGCTATCAAGGGCAAACATACACGAAAGCGTAAAAAAAATAAAAAATATACCAAGCAACGATATAGCCCATAAAATAACTTTATAGATCTTTTTATCAATATCGATACTATTATTATTTTTTGAGGTTCTGTACTTTATAGTCATTGAGGATATGGCAGGAAAGAAAATAAATGAGGAAACAACCAGTGGATAAACCTCTAAAAAGTTTTTCAGAAAACCCTGATCGAGAGATAAAGTTTTAAATATACTCAAATTCCAAAGAGGTATAAGATAAAATGAAACAAACAGTAAAAGCACAGAAAGAATTAAAGATAGAATACCTATAAATTTAATTAAATATTTATCTCCTAACTTAAAAAAAGCAAGAAGTACTAGTAATATCAAAAAGCTAAAATAGTATGTTTGAGATAAATTACTCTTCGTCAGTCCAAGTAATTTTAAATAACACCCTAGGTCATTGTTAAGACCTATGGTAAATATTATCAGAAGAAGAAACATAGTAATAAAAAAAAGGATATTAAGAACTGCTGTAAACCTGGAACCAAAGTAGTGTTTTACAACTCCAGTAAAATCCATTGGTGTAGACTGAGAGAGAATAACTTGAGTAAATGCTTTATGCGATAAATATGAGGCAGGAAGAATTAATACAATTGATGTAAGAAATACCCACACTCCGCCAAGCCCAGCCTGAATAGGCAAAAACAAAATACCAGCACCTATAGCAGTGCCTAGAAAAACAAACGTCCAATAGATGTCAGTTTTGTTTTTATTAGATAAACCCATTTAATACCCTTTGGGGATGTTCGACAAACCACTTGAGGCTCAGTTAGATTACCCGTAATATGCCATTTTTATATTTATTAGCAACCTTAATAGAATACTTTTATACTTTATTTAAACATTATGGACTAACTTTATATTTGCACCGATTTTGCGGAAGTCTTTTATAAAACTGGGATAGGTAACAGAAATAGCATCGGCATTTTTAATAATTGTCTCGCCTGCCGCTCCCATACCAGCGATAGCTAAAGCCATAATAACTCTATGGTCATTATATCCGTCAACCTTGGCTCCACGTAATTTGCTTCCTTTAATAACCAATCCATCTTTTAGCTCTACAATATCTGCACCCATTTTCTTTAGCTCTTTTGTCATCGCTGTAATACGATCTGTTTCCTTAAGCCTAGCATGTGGAACATTACCCAGAACAGTTTTGCCTTTTGCATAACATGATATAGCAGCCATTGCCGGAAGCGCATCTGGAGTAGAATTTAAATTGATTTCAACATCTCCATACAGTTTTCCTTTCCGATAAACAGTTACATAGGTATCATGCTTTTCTACTCTCATTCCCATACGTTCGAGATAATCAAAGACTTCTTTATCACCCTGTTCATCTGTAAAGTCCAAATTATATATTTTTAATTTGCCGCCTGTAACAGCCGCCGCCGCCAAAGCAAAAGTGGCTGTAGAAAAATCAGCTGGTATTGTCTTTTCAAAAGCTTTGTATCCTTGGTTGCCTCTAATTGTAAAATTCGATAAATCGGGATTACATGTGTATTTAATTCCAAGAAAATCCAACCATCCCAACGTCAATTCTATATATGGTTTTTCATTAATGTTAATCACATTTATCTCAGTTTTCTTTTTTGCTAAAGGTGCGGCAAATAATAAAGATGAAACAAATTGTGACGTTTTTCCATCAACCGTTGTTTCGCCTCCTAGCATAGGGCCACATACCGCTAAGGGGCATTTTCCCTCTTCAGAAGCCCCAGTTTTTGCACCAAGCTTTTCTAATGCTAACATTAATGATCCCATTGGACGACCACGCAAAGAGTTATCTCCATCAAAACAAATTTTTAAATCTCCAGTAGCAGCTAACCCCGTAAGAAGCCGCAAGGAAGTACCGGAATTTCCCAAATCTATAACTTCATCGCTCTCATTGCTCAACTTACCACCAGTTCCTTTAATTTTCCAAACTAAGATATCATTTTCATATATTTCAGAAAGTTCTGCTCCAAGCTTCTGTGCTGCATGCAAACAGGAAATGGTGTCATCTGAAACAAGTGGATTTTTTATAGTAGAAATCCCCTTTGCTGCAAGAGCAGCAACAATAGCTCTAATTGTATGAGATTTTGAGCCAGGAATAAAAATTTCACCCTGTATTCGCGATTTTGAAACTTTAATGTTCATGATACCCCCCTCTGGATTTCTTTGGCGGATGTTCTTCCACACAAATAAATCTATAAACTTTTCTCAATTTTTCAAATTAAGAAAAGAAAGGTGTTTTAAAATATCTTAAGAATTTGTTCTTATTTCTTTTCTGGTCCTTTTGAGAGTCCAACCACAATATTTTTGTTATTTGTAGACAGGACCATATGACAACCAAAAAAGTCAGTTTTCCGCCTATTTTGCTTGAAATTGTCAAGAGTTATAATACATTATCATGTTTTTTATTTGGGATAGGAAAATTACTTACACTTAGACAGTTCTTCCTTTTTAGCATCATACGAGAAAAAATTGTTAAAAAACAATCGACTATAACTTATACTGTAAACGGTAGAGTATTATCGCTTCAGGCTACGCTCTATGAGCTACGGCTCAGATACGGTTACTTTGCCGTATTTAAGGCTCATGTTGCAAACTAAAAGTTAAGGTCTTAGCTGACGAAAAGTATAGGGACTGTCTGTTAGATATAAAAAACCTATACTATTTTGTAAGTAGGGCTTGCATGAAAAGGTTTTCGTGCTTGGCTCTAGTGTTAAATGTTGGGTTTTGAGTGTTGAATTAATAAAAAAATCAAGAAACGTCAAAAAATCTATAAAAATTTGAGTTTCATTTAGAATTCAACACCTAAAATTCAACATTATGTTCCCGAAAATACCTTTTCGTGGGACATCTAAGTAACATATAAGTCAATCAACAGAGTCGGAACCAAAAAGATATTTTGAGCAAACAACAAACAAAAGGAGATAATAAAAAATGAGAAAAATTTGTAAAAAATTAATATTTTATGGGATTATGCTTGGAAGTTTAACCCATTTCGTTACTGATGCACGAGGAAATACTTATGATCAACATGCAGGGGGATACTTAGGCATGTTCAAAATAATTCATCCAAGAATGGTGGAGACTATTGAATTCTTGAGCAGTAGCCCAGAAAGTGAAAGTCTGTTGCCCCTACAAGGGCTACAAGATCTACAAAGGTATAGCTGGCCACAGCACCAATGCGCTTGGGCGAGATACACTGTCAGTGAAATAAAGAAAGCTTGCAAAAATATGAATGGACGGAAAAGCCGACTACAGCATCCAAAGAGATTGTTGCGCGCAGTTGGTGAAGCCAATATAATGCTAGAAGAAGTAGAAGAATTAAATCGCAAGTTATTGTCAGAAAGAGCCTTGCATTTAAAAGAAAAGGAGTTGGCAACTTGTTTATCTGGAGCTAAAGCTGATATTTTTGGATTACCAAACAGCATTGTATTATGCCAACGTAGCATGAGCACCTGCATACTTCACTCTTTCTTTAATTGTTTGCGTTTCAGGTTCTCAGGACGTGAGGAAGCTGAGTGGCGATTGGCTCGTGCTTCAGCTGAAATATCTGACACAAAACGACTGTATTTTAATAGAATGTTTACTACATTTAGCAAGCTGTTGCATATATCTCCCCATGGAGATTTAAATGTTCGAGTTCAACATGTACTGGATCTGATTGATGGTGGCTTTGATGCGGATGGCGCTGAAGGTGAAGCTGGAGTTGTAACTAGCGATTCCCTTTGGGATGCAGTACTAGGCTTAGATGGCACAGAAAGAATCTGTGGTTCAGTGCGTTATATGAAAGAGCCTAAAGAAACAAATCCACTTGAACTGCTATCACAAGTAATGGGGCTTTTTGGTTTAGGATTGGAAAATTTTCATGAATATAATATTTATAGCGGATCAACGTTTACTGTACCTGGAGATGAATCCGGCATGGAAGAACTACTGTCTTTTTGTGATACATCTCTACAGTCAGAAGAAGATTACATAGTACAATTTAATCGCCATTACGCATTTGTGCAAATAAACATGGAAGGCAAATTATTTCTTTATAATTCATCCGATATAAGAATTTTTGACGAGGAATTTGCTCCTGTACTATCTGGGGAAGATGCATTGGAAAGAATGTTACAATTGACAAAACCCTCTACAGATCCCCATGCCCCTTGGAGCATGCTTAAAGTAGACATAAGGGATGTCTTGGGTGGACAAGACCCCGAAGAGAAAAGTATAAGTTTTTACAAAGTAGTTGATCTAGAAAAATTAAAAGTTGAGGCTGCTGCTAAAAACGTAGAAACTGCAAAGGCAAATTTAGGTTGTCCAAGCGCAAATTTAGATTGTGCAAGCGCAAATTTAGCTTATGCAAAATCAACGGTAGAATTAGCGAAGATAGACTTAAGTATTGCACAATCTAATGCGGCAAAAAAAGCCACGGAAAAAGCAAGAATCGAGGAAACACTACAGGGATTAAGAGCAAGCCTGGTAGAGGTTAAAGCAAAACCACCAACTAGTACTCATGCAGTAGCAGAGCTTGAAGCAGAACTATCAACTGCTGAAGCAAGGCTGGAAGAGGCTGAAGCAGAACTATCAACTAGTACTCATGCAGTAGCAGAGCTTGAAGCAGAACTATCAACTGCTGAAGCAAAGCTGGAAGAGGCTGAGGCAGAACTACCAAAGGCTAAAGCAAAGCTGAAAGAAGCTGAAGCAGAACTATCAACTGCTGCAGCAAGGCTGGAAGAGGCGATTTCAAGACTGTCAGGAGCATTATAAAGCGAGAACATTATAAGATATCTTGCTGGTGATATTTTTAATAAATGTGGTTAACCCACACCAACAGCTAATAGTAATCAACCGTCAATTGAGACAGAATAACAATTTTTTCTGCTAGGTTTATGTGTTTAGGCCGATTACCTGAGAGTCGTCTTCAGCAGCAGCTTCAAGAGCAGCGAAGGTAAGAGAATTTACAAATTTTGGCATTCCTGAAGTTAAATCATGTACAAAGGTTATTGCCTTATATCCTGATGTGCTCCTGCGGTCTCAAACCGACATTTTATATATTCTTTTGTGTCACTTCTGGAGAGAGGATTGAGACGGCAGTAACAGGTTATACACTGACGCAGAGGTTAATTAATTCTTAATTTGACACTTAGAATGCAACTGTGAATTTCGAAAAATCGATCGCCCCGAGCATAAG
>Ga0233447_1000671_pt1 | contig 35407 bp, 31 predicted proteins | sample SI_124_October20_3_FD_183014 | JGI IMG/M metagenome (GOLD analysis project Ga0233447, IMG submission 183014) | Seawater microbial communities from Saanich Inlet, British Columbia, Canada - SI_124_October2016_135_MG | ecosystem: Environmental > Aquatic > Marine > Inlet | place: Canada: British...
TGGAATAGAGGTCATTTCAGATAAGCAGGTCGCCGCTTGATTTGATGCCTAAACACCAGATTTGACAATAACTCTAATTTTATCGATTGTAGCTTTATCTTTTGTGCTAAAATCATAAACCTTACTTACAGCGATATATAAACAAATTTCAGGAACTCCCGGGTTATGTTTTGTCATATTTAATATGTTAAAATAATCTGCAATATAAGATTTTTTTTCGTTTGCTGTTACATATGCTAAATAATATTTTCTTGATTTCTGTTTCATAAATTAAAAATTAGTTAACCAAATTTATTATTTCTATAAATATTCTTTTACACTAAAAGAAATGTAGTTGTGATTTTCAAAATCGAGATAAAATGATATAATTCGCGCTGTAAACAAGTGTTTCATTATATCTTTGATGTATATTTATTAAGTTTGAATCGTCATTTTATAAAAATCAGAAGTTCATAAAAATTGCCGGATTAAATATTCTTCGATGATGATTCCCCCTCAATACTTACCTCATTATTTTAGGAAGTACACATTGTTGATGGTACTGAGATCAAAATATAAATAAACTCTTTGTCACAGCCACCTTAATATGATTTAGATTTTAATATACCATATATCTGACATACTTGCTCCATAATGTTCCGTCAGCTCGAACCAGATACTCTAATTAGAGATTTCATTGTTGACCGGCGACATATGATTGTTATAAACGTGCATTTACTCACTAAATTTTAATTACATAAGAGTTAAACTCTATTTAAATATCTTAGTTTTAAGAGTCCGAAAAAATTAATATCAAAATCAAACAAATTTTATCAGCTTTCTTTATGGATTTATCACTATGAGTTTGTCTAGTTGTCTTGAATACTTACCTCAAACCTGGTGGTTGCATATTGGAGATAGACCTAAAAAAAATGTCTTAGTTTGCGGCTATCTGGACGAATTTTCTCTAAAATTTTTATCAGAGATATCACAGTCTGTATTTTTATTTAGCTGTGATTTGACAATGACGCCTAAGAACAATCTTACCCTGGTCGAGAAAGGTGAGTTAAAAAATTATGAATATGACTCCATCATTATTAACCAGTATTCAAATGAAGCACTATTGACCAAAATTGATCTTTTTTTCTTGATTAATAATTTTCTAGGTGAAAATGGTACTGTTTGTCTTTATGAGCATAGTGAGAGTTTTTATTCTTTATTTAGAAAACCATTTCATGTTCTGTTGAATATTTTTTATGATAGACGAAAGTATGAATTTGAAGTTAATACGAATATGAAATATATCAAACACTTTGAGACTATTTCTTATGGTAACAGGCCGCACGAGTCGCATATAAATGGAGTGTATTTTACAAATAAAAATACTTTTTTATTAAAGGAAAAATTTAAGTCTTATTTGTTTAACTCTCCATTCTCAAGGTTATTTACAAATACAAGTATCTGGGTAATGTGCAAGAAAAATACCTGTCCAAATATGCTAAATAAATTAGAACAATTTGTTCAGAGTACTCCTGATATCCCCTGGGAGGGTTCTAAGCCTGAAATAATTAAAATTTACTATAAATCAGGTAAAATAATATTTTCACTTACATCAAGAAGAGGAAGCCAACCTGAGTATATTGTTGTAATAGCTTTTAATGCTGCATCGATATTACAAAGAGATAATGAAAAAAAAATAATAAACTACTTACAAAAAAAACCTCAATTATCGAGTTATGTATGCGACTATTACTTTGATGCAAAGTTTGGTAATTCAAAAATATATTTAATGACAGAGTTGAGTGGTGTCACTGTAGATATTGATAATAACAATTTAATGGTAATGACTGAGAGGGCTGTTGCAGTACTAAATGTTTTTACAAAATTAACGATATTGGTTGATAGAAATGAGTTCCTAAGTGATTTACTGCAGTCATATATAGCAATACTCAAGAAAAGATTACCTGATTATTTGAGTGATATTTTATTGATAGAAGGGTATATAAAAAAGAGTAATATCCAATCAATACCTTCTGTTTTTATGCATGGGGATATGAAACTTGAAAACTTTGTACTTGATAAGACTAATCATATCACGGGTTTAATTGATTTTGAACTTTCTGAAATTGAAGGGTTTCCTCTATTAGATTTACTTTATCTGATAACTTATAATTTACAAACAAGGAAAGGGTATGATTTTTCCCATGCTTTTTGGGCTTTATTTAAAAATAAAACTCAGTTGTATGAACAAAATTTGGTAAATAATTATTGTAACCAATATATGCTATCCTCTAATCAAAAAAAATTATTACTGGTTGTTTTTTTTATGCATCATTACTCACAAAGGTCAAAGATAAATGTACACTTTGAAAAAGAACTGCTTGAAATAGAGTCAAGTTTAAAATGTGTAAAAGAAATTATTAATTTAGCTGCAGGGTAATTATGAATATTTACTTAATATTATTATTTATTTGTGTATTCCTGTTCATGTATAATTATTTTTTTTATCCTTTCCTTATAATTCTAATCTCCAAACTCAGAACTGATAAGCATCATTCTTATGCGACTAAAGATAATGCCTTACCTGTTGTCAGTCTCATAATAGCAGCTTATAATGAAGAAAAGGTTATTGAGGATAAAATTTTAAACTCTTTAAAGCTCGATTATCCAAGTGAATTATTTGAAATAATAGTTGTGAGTGATGGTTCCGATGACTCAACAAATAAAATTGTCGAAAAATTTGCGGATAAAAAAGTAGTTAGTCTCCATCAATTTGAAAGAAAAGGAAAATCCGCAGCCCTTAACCGTGCTGTTGAGAATGCTCAGGGCGTCATATTAGTCTTTTCTGATGCGAATAATGATTTTTCTGAAGATGCCATTAAGCACCTGGTAAAGCATTTTAATGATGAGAAAATAGGCGCTGTTACTGGAGCAAAAAAAATATATGAAAGCAATAGTAGGGAGGCTTCAAAAGGTGATGGATTATATTGGAAATATGAATCAGCAATAAAGAAGGCTGAAAGCCAACTAGGTTCTATTACGGCATCTGAAGGTGAAATTTTAGCGGTAAGGAAGTCCATGTTCAAACCTATCGATCCAACTTTAATCAATGATGACGCGGCAATTACCTTTGATCTTGTAAAGTCTGGATATAGAGTGCTTTATGAAATTGATGCGGTTGCCTATGAGCAAGCTTCGATAGACTTAATAGATGATATTAATGTGAAAATTCGTATGACATCAGGAGGATTTCAAACTATTTCCAGAGAGAAAAAATTTTTATTCCCACCTAAAAACTGGTTTGCTTTTTCCTTTATTTCTCATAAACTTCTTCGTTGGCTGGCACCTCATTTACTCATTTTAATATTCTTTTTATCGATTATTTCTTTAGAGAATACTCTGGTTAAAGGCTTTCTTTTATTACAAATTTTATTTTACGTAATTTCACTATATGGATGGTTTAATCGAAAAACTTCTTTGCCTGGCTGGATCTATATTCCTATGTATTTTACTGTGATGAATATTGCTTTGCTTTTAGGATTTATTAGATATTTTAATAAAGCTCAGGGAGTTAATTGGACAAAGGCTAAGCGTTGATATGGCACTGTTATATCTAATTTTCATTCTTTTAACAGTTTTAATACTTAGCACCTGGCTTTTATTAAAAATCAGACATGCTGATATTTGGTTCATTTCATATATAAAAGGATTAGTTTATATAAAGCCTAACTCAGATAAGGTTAAACATATTTATATATGCCTGGCAGATCATTATGAACCTTATTTTGGACAGGCTACACAAGATCATGCTCGAGGGTTAGTGGATGACTGGGTTAAACAGTATCGTGAAATAAGCAGTAAACATTCAGACTCTTTCGGGAATCCCCCACAGCACTCATATTTTTATCCTATTGAAGAATATGATGCCTACGTGATGGATGAGCTGTCTTCTATTTGTAAAGAGAAGCTAGGTGATGTTGATATACACCTACATCATGATGATGATAATGAAAAAAACCTTACAAAAACTCTGAATAATTTTAAAAAGCTTCTTTTTGACCGTCATCAATTACTTAGAAAAGATAATAATGGAAATATTGTTTATGGCTTTATTCATGGTAACTGGGCTTTAGATAACTCACGACCAGATGGCAAGTGGTGTGGAGTAAATAATGAAATTGATGTTTTAGTAAACACGGGTTGTGTTTTTGATATGACTATGCCTTCAGCACCTAGTGATACGCAAACTGGTAAAATAAATAGTGTCTATTTTACATCTGATGATGGAAAGCCTAAATCACATGATAAAGGTTGGGATGCGGCAGTAGGGAAGTGGGGAAATAATAGAGAGTTACTAATGATTCAGGGGCCTCTTGCATTTAACTGGGGTAAAAGAAAGTTTGGCTTAATTCCAAAAATTGAAACGGGCGAGCTTTCATTTGATGCGCCTCCAAATCTATCTAGAGTTAAATTGTGGGAAAAATTTGGTGTATCTATCAAGAGTGCAGAGGAGCATATTTTTATAAAACTCTATACTCATGGGTTGCAGAAAAAAAATATGAAAATGTTTTTTGATAACGGCGGATTTGAAAAATTATGGACATCTTTAGAAAGTGAGTATAAAGATAAACCTGGTTATAAGCTCCACTATGTCAATGCCTGGGAAATGTACCTAAAGATTAAAGATATTAGTTCTGACGAATACTAATAAAATGCATATTTTACATGTTATAGAGTCTCTAGAGTTTGGTGGTGCAGAAAAAGTAGTTGTTCACCTGGCAAACAGGCTAATTGAAAATAACCAGATTAGTATTTGCTTAACCAAAAGAGAAGGCCCACTTGTTACGGAGCTTGATCAAAATATTAAAGTTTATTTCCTTGATGCCGGTGAAGGAAATAACTGGAGTATTCCCCGACAAATAAAAAATATAGTCACTGAGAATGCTGTTGATGTCATACATTCTCATAACTGGAGTGTATATCTAGAGACATCCATAGCTGCTCTTCTGCTACCAAAAGTACGCTTGATCCATACCATTCATGGCAAATACATGAGTTATGGGTCTGGATTAGCCTCGGTGCTAAAAATTAAAATAAGACATTTTCTGGAATTCATCCTGTCTCAAAGAAGTTTTAAAATTATTAGCGTTTCTGATTCAATAAAAAAATATATTGGTAGGGAAATTGGCATCTGGGACAAAAAATGTATGACTATTCGTAATGGAATAAAGCCGATAGCATTCTTAGATAAAACAAAAGTAACACAATCAACAACTCGATTTGTTACAGTTGGTAGGCTAGCACGGGTAAAAAATCAGAAATTAATGATTTTAGCTTTTGAAAATGCATTAATTGAAAATAAGAGTATTTCTCTTACTCTTATAGGTGATGGTCCTGAACGAGAAAACCTGGAACAATTAGTTAACCAACTAAAAATTACTGATCATGTTAATTTTTTAGGCTTTAGAGATGATGCTTCACAGCTATTGGCTGATTATGATGTTTTTTTACTCTCTTCAGATTATGAAGGTGTCTCAATCGCTTTATTGGAAGCTATGAGTAGTGGAATGCCAGCCATATCAACAGATGTGGGTGGTATATCTGAGACCATAGTAGATTCCAAAACCGGTTTGTTGGTTTCACAGGGTGATTTATCTGGTTATACTTCAGCAATGGTTAAATTTATCAATGAAAAAGACATGATAGATTCAATGGGTAAGGCTGCTAATCAGTTTTTTTTGAATAATTTTCATGAAGACCTGGTGATTGAACAGTATCATTTAATTTATAGCTCAAATGAGTAATTCACATAATACTAAATCTTTGAAAATTCTTTACCATCATCGTACACAGGGACGTGGAGCTGAGGGTGTTCATATAACCAGTATAGTTAATTCTCTGACTGCTTTAGGGCATCAGGTGACGGTTTTATCACCCCCAGGGATAGATCCTTTGTCTAATGCTGGAAATGCTCCAGTAGATAAATCAATCGTCAAAACAACGGGTGTAAACTCTTTGTGGAAATTTATTAGTAAGAACATACCTAACTTTGCTTTTGAACTAATTGAAATATTTTACAATATTCCTTCGCTTTTGAGGTTAAATAAAGAGCTATCATCTTCGTCCTATGACTTGATATATGAACGATATGCTTTCTATATGATTTCGGGTGCTTTTATGGCCAAAAGATTTCAAATACCTCTGGTTCTTGAAGCTAATGAAGTGAATGGAATTAAAGACCGAGCAAGAACACAATCATTTCCTTCATTATGCTCAAAATTTGAAAGGTATTTATTCAAAAACTGTACTTCTATCCATACGGTTTCATCCTATCTTAAGGAAATGATAAAAAAACAGGCTATCGACGAACAAAAAATAGAAGTGGTACCTAATGCCATTGACCCTGAAAAATTTTCAGGTGACATAGATAATTCTGATTTAAAAGAACAGCTTAATATTGGGGAGTCTTTGGTTATAGGTTTTGCCGGATGGTTCGATGATTGGGATAGACTGGATTTATTAGTTGATGTATTTAATACGCTCTTATCAAGGAATATAGACTTAAAATTAATGTTAATAGGGGATGGTGTTGTATTAGAAACAGTCCGACAAATGGCAAAAAAATATGGGATTGAAGATAAAGTAATATTAACCGGTGCTGTGCCAAGAGATAAAATTCAACATTATCTATCAGTTTTAGATTTAGCAGTAATTACACACTCAAATGAGTTTGGCTCTCCTGTAGTAATGTTTGAATTCATGGGGTTGAAAATTCCGATTATAGCTCCTCGATTACTGCCAATTACCGATGTTCTGGAGCATAATCAAACGGCAATTATCTTTGATACTTTGCATATGACTTCATTGACTGATCATATTGAACAACTATCTATGAATCCTGAATTACAAAAAAAGTTATCAGATAATGCTTACCAATTATTGATGACTAAACATACATGGTTACAAAATGCGCAGCATATTGTAGATACCTCAGGTATTTATTAGGTTAAGGCAGTATGAGAAATATTCTAAAGTGGTTGATTTTTACAATATATAAACCGGTCTTTAAAAGATCAGGAGAGTCTGATTCAATTTATATTACTTTTGATGATGGACCTCATCCTGAAAATACACCTCTGATCATTAATATACTTGAAAAGTACCAGACGAAGGTAACTTTTTTCATGACCGGAATTGAAATGGAAAAGTACCCGAATATTGTTGATGAGGTCATTAAATCTGGGCACCAGATTGGATACCACTCTTATAATCACTCTAGTTTGAAAAAACTTACTTTGAAATCATTGGCTTGTGATCTTAAAAAGGGTAAAGCAATTGCTGCCAGGCATGGTTTTTTAATGAGTTTATATAGACCTCCTTTTGGCGATTTAACTATATTATCTTTTTTTTACTTGATCACTTCAGGTTGGAAAATAATTATGTGGTCAAAAGATAGCCGAGATTCATATGATTCTCCTGAACTAATAAAACATACTGTTTCAGCTAGAACTATTAAAGGTGGTGAAATATTATTATTTCATGATGACTATAAGAAGACAGTAAATATATTAAATGATATTTTGCTTGGGTATCAACAAGAAAATATAAAGTGTAGCCTGTTTGTAGATCAAAAATTGTTTCTATTGCAATAGATATGCAGAAAGTTTATTAATTATTCCTTTTTAGCTTAATAATGTCGGATAAAGCCCAACCTAAAGTTATTCTGATTTCTGAATACCCACCACCTGCTGCGGGTATGACTGTTCAAGCTCAGCAGTTATTAACTCGTTTGCAAGAAGAAGGCTACCCGATTCAGGAAGTGCGTACCAATCCAATATTACCCAGTAGTTTTAGTTGGATAGAGAAAATTAAAGTTATTAGGTCTTTAATCAAGTGGCTAATTTTTATAACTTCCTGTCGGAAGATTATTAAGGCGGACATTGTTCATATTTTTAGTTCATCCGGTTTAAATTATTATTTATTTACCTTAACTCCAATAGTGCTTTCAAGCTTGCTGAATAAAAAGGTAATTATTAATTATCATGGTGGTGGGGCTGAAAGCTTTTTTAATAATAATTTAAAACTGCTAGCTTGGAGTATGTCACATTGTGATAAATTGGTTGTTCCATCCCGGTTTCTTCAAGAGGTATTCGAAAAATTTGGTTATAAATCTGAAGTAATTGGTAATATTGCCAATGTTGAGCAGTTTAATTTCAAGAAAAGAAAGATAGATGTACCAGTTGTTATTTCGACAAGAAATTTGACCAGTTTATATAATATAGAGTGTGCGGTTAAATCATTTTCTATTTTACAGAGAGATTATCCTAAAGCCATCTTTTATATAGCAGGGGATGGACCGGAAAAAGAAAACCTTAAGTTGCTTGTAGCTCGCTTAAATTTAAGAAATGTACATTTTTTAGGTAACCTGCAGAATGAAGATGTAGTTTCCTATATTGATAGATCTAATATTTTTATCAATACTTCAACTGTGGATAACATGCCTGGTTCAATTTTGGAGGCATTTGCCTCTGGATTGCCTGTGGTATCAACTAATGTAGGAGGAATACCCTATATGGTTGAGCATGGGGTTACAGGTTTATTGGCTGGCAATAATGACTATAAAAAATTAGGTGAACTACTTGTTTCAGTTCTTGGTGATTCAAAGCTTACTTCCAGACTTATTGATAATGGTTATGCACAAATTCTAGGTCTGAAGGGAGAAATTATTACTGAGTTATGGACTACCACATATTCTCAGTTAATAGATAATAGATAATAGATAATTGATTTTGTTTATAAATGACCTTTGAAGAAGCTGAAATTGCTACAAATTTGGTCTATACAAAAAAATAACCGTCTATCTCTAAATTTGAGTATAACAGTTCGCTCTATTCTATAATGATTATAGATTGTTTCAGGAACTAGGAGAGACATGACTTATTACTTAAAATGCACCTGTTTATATTTCTTTATTACTCTAGTTGGATGTTCTTCTACACCAAGTAATTCAAATAACTTTGATGATGGTGGTGGAGGTAGTGTTTCTGAAGAAGAAAATGAAGCTTTACCATATATTAAAGACTTAGAGGTTAAAGCATATAATTGTTTGGATCTCTCGGTTCTTTGTGTGGATGACACAGTAAACGATAATCAAGAGTACTCTTCAATACAGGAAGCTGTGGACTTGGCTAACCCTGGAGATATTGTTCTGGTAAAAGATGGGACATACCAAGGGTTTAGAGTGGACAATTCGGGGTTACAGGGAAGTGAAATTTTGATAACGGCAAATGGAAATAAAGTTGTCATTAATTCATCAAATTCTCGCTCTGGAAATGATAATGTCTATATTTCAAATTCCCATTTTATTACCATTGAAGGCTTCACTGTTTTGAATGCTGAGGCTTATGGAATTGGTTCGCATGATGCTTCTGCAGATAATCCTATGTTAGGCTTGAAAATCAGCAATAATACAGTTAACGATTCATCATCTGCAAATATATATATTTCACAAACAGCCGACTCTTCAATCATAGCAAATACTACATATGGATCAAAAAACAGTCATGGTATTTATCTATCAAATGCTGGATCGGACAATGTTCTAATTGCAGCCAATATATCATATTTAAATGCTAAGAATGGCATACACTTTAATGGTGATAGCAGAAATGGTGGTGATGGTCTTCACAAGGGGCTTATTGTTCTAGATAATATTTTTTATAATAATACTGCAAATGGTATTGATGCCGATGGGGTGCATGACTCTAGTTTTATCAATAATTTGATTTATGATAATGGAAGGCATGGAGTTAGAGTCTTTCAGGTTGATGCTAGTGCCGGTGCAAGAAATTTATCTTTTATAAATAACACTATAGCTAATAACTCTGGAACTGCCATAAAGTTAACTAATGATATTGGTGGCCATCTTTTTTTTAATAATATCTTTATTGAAAACAATGACGGATGTATTTATACAGAAAGTTCTAATTTAATATCTGATAATAATATTTTTACTGGAAGTTGTGTATTTACACCAAATAATACTTCTTTGTTTTATGGTTCGTCATCATTGACTTCAAATGGTACTGAGCTATTTTCATCCGTTACCAGTGACGATTACTCCTTGAAATCAGGCTCTGTTGCCATAAACACAGGTATAGATGAATTAAATGGTATTTTAGCCCCTGGCTTTGATATTAGCGGTAAAATCAGGGGGCAAGATAAAGATATCGGAGCATATGAATATTAATGAACTATAATTAAGCTATGATTTGAAGGATCACTGTAAAAGATATTATTATGAATAAAGTAGAGCTCTTATTTAGGTTTGTAGCTGTGTTGGTCACAATGCTTGTTATTTCATGTGGCGGGAGCAGTGGAGGTGATACGGATGATGGTGGAGGGTCGACTGACCCAGTTCAGATTGTAGCTTCAATTATTTATCCAGCAGAAAATGCTGTTGATATTCCGGTAAATATTACATCAATACGTTTAGATTTTAATGTTGCTGTAGATGCGTCTTCAATTTCAACTGCTGATTTACTCATTAGCCCGGTACTAAGCGGCGATGTAAATGTGATCTCCAATACTGAATTTGAGTTTATCCCTTCTCACGACTTATCATCAAGTACCTTATATACATTTACATTAACAGGAGTTAATGCTTCTAATGGCACAACTTTAGCTTCTACTATTTGGAGCTTTACTACAGGCGAAGTACAAGTAGATCGTTCTACTTATTTTATATCGCCTACTGGTAGTGATTCTAATACGGGAGCTTCACGAAGTTTACCCTGGTTATCGTTTGAACATGCTTTCTCGACTATGGCAAGTGGAGATGAGCTAATTCTGCTAGATGGTGATTACTCTGTTGAGCAGGGAAATGGGATCATGAGAGATGTTGGTTTACATGGAGAAACAATTGAATATTCGAAAGCTATTCCTGGTGGTAAAAGCATAGATTGGCCAACAATAGTTCGAGCTGAAATTCCTGGTGCTGTAACAGTTCATGAATATATTTCTGCTTCAGTCCCTAAAGGTCGGGGAAAGCCAATAACCATTGGCAGATCTACCAGAAAGGATTCTTTTATTACCGTCGATGGTATTTACTTTGAAGGTGGTGGACAGCTATATAATAGTCAATATATTACAATAAAAAATTCAGGATTTCATGGTGGTTTCGGTGTTGGTACGGGAGATCATGATAATGGAAATAGTTATAATTTGATCGAGGATGTTTGGATTTGGGCAGAAAATACTCGAATAATAGCAATAAACTATAGAGCCCATAATAATGTTTGGAGACGAGTTGTTGTTAGAAGCGAGGGTTGTGATGATCCCGGGTGTGAAAGTTACCCTAAAGAGGATCCTAGTGTAGGGATAACGGTATATGATTCACATGATGTCTCTATGCAAAATATACTTGTTATTGACAGGGTGCTTCGAAATGATAAGTCTTATGCTGATTTTGCCTCTGCGCAACACACATCTGATATTCAATATCATTTTGGTCGAAATGAGTGGTTGGGATGTTTATCTATCAATTCAAGTGATGCTAGTTTAACTTTTGAAGCTGATTTGGTTCTGCCTGACAATGAAGTTGATTTTATTTGGTCTATAGATAACTTTATTTCAGTTGGAAGCTCTTTAGCTGGTATAAACCTTGGCAATACACCTTATAATTATTCAAGCGTAGGTTCTCCTGCTAGTAGTATAAAAAATTCATCTGTCATTATGTCGAATGTAGAGGTCAATAGAAGCGCAATCCGGGTTAGCCCATCTCAAATCAATGTGCTAACACAGAGTAGTTTGACTATCGGTGCTACTCGAGCTGGTTATAATCAACTTGGGTCGTCTGTAGAAAATTCAGTAGCATATAATCCATCCGCAAGTGAAGGTGATTTTGATGTTCAAAGTTGCACCCAATGTGTTTCATTAGTTTTAAATCCTCTGACTGATGGCTCAATCTTATACCCTCTCAGGATTGAAGAAGGTAGTGAGGTAGCAGCAGTAATATCTAATGTTACCCCTGGTGCTGAAGTGATAAAACAGTATGGAGAAAATGGGGCAAGATGGGGAGATGATAACTACAGATTATTGACTGATAATAACTTATGGCCATGGCCAAATGAAGATCAAATTAAAAAGGATTTATGTACAACTCCTGGTATTACCAGAGGTTTTTGTTCTACAGGTAAGCGGATAGATGGAGTTAACCCTGTTACTCTTACGTCCTATATCTGGGAATCTTTAGGTAATCAAATACCAGGAACTATTTATGGAGATTGAATAAAGTGTAAATATTTAATAACGTATCGAATAGTTATTTCTGTAGTATGGGTTCATGAAGATTATCTAAAATATAATTAAATATTCTGTTGGTATTATTAGGCGTATTACAAATTCCTTGTTTAATTTTTTTGCAAATTTCATTCAGGATTATTTTTTCATTTGGCCATGGCCATAAAAGGTTTTTGGTCAGTTTATTGTAATTTTTACCTCCAAATTTACTTCCATCAGCACCTGTTTTATGTGTAATACTCGCTCCAATATGTGTTTTAATTTCACCTAAACTTTCGATTGTACTGCGTTTATAAGGATTAATAGTAAAAGACAAAGATCCATCATTACGTGGGTTAGTGTCTATTTTAATGCAATTTTTCTCACATAACTTAACGTCAAAAGCTTTTTCTGTTGATTTTGGGTTGTAACTGACTGAGTCCCTAACTACCGACCCTTTTGCATTAAATCCCGTTCTAGTTGCACCTACAGTAATACTGTTTGAAATTTTAGTTGAAGTTACTTGTGGAGAGACACGAATAGCGCTAATATTTTTTTTAGCCTGGGGTAGCAATATTGTAGCATTTTCTATGGTGCTTACCGGGCGGGATGATTTATCATAATTGTAAGGTGTATTTCCCAGGTTGATTCCTCCACGAGGACTGTTGATAGAAAGAAAATCTTTAATTCTCCAAACATGCCCTTCATTTTTGCTGATAATATTATCTGCTTCAAAATGCATAGACATATCCTGTGAATTTATGGAAATTGACCCTAGCCATTCATTCCGACCCAGGTGATACTTAGGATCACTTGTATGCTGTGCAGAAGCAAAATCCCCATATGGAATATCATTTCGAATTAACCTGTCTATGACAATAATATTTTGCAATGAAACGTCCTGAGAGTCATATACTGTAATTCCCACGCTGGGGTCCTTTTTGGGGTAGCTTTCACACCCGGGATAATCGCACCCATCAGATTTTACTAAAACTCGACGCCAAACATTCTTATGGGCTCTGTAGTTACTAGCCGAAATTCTGGAGTTATTCGTCCAAATCCATACATCCTCTATAAGATTAAAATCGTTATTGAAGTGATGGTCGTTTGAGCCAATTCCAAATGATCCATGGAATCCAGAGTTTTTTATGGTGATATGCTGAGTATTATAAAGCTTTCCGCCACCTTCAAAAATTATTCCATTTATATAGATAAACTTATCCTTCCTTTTTTTTGTACCAATGTGGAGTGGTTTTCCATGTCCTGAAGGTAAACTTTCTATATTGTAGAGTCTGACTTTACCGAAATTAAGAGCTCTTATTCGTGTGAGTTCTTTAACGGATTTTCCTGATGGAATAGCTGCTGAATGAACAAGTTGTTGACCATATAACCCTTGACCACGAAGAATACCTGTTCCATTACTCTCTGAATAATCGCCATCTAGTAATATAAGTTCATCACCTCCCTGCAGTATTGAAAATGAATGTTTAAATGATTTAAAGGGCTGAATAATATTAGTGCCTGTACTTTTATCACTGCCATCAGGTGATATATAATATGTGGTAGCTATTACATTTGAAGTAAAAAATGTAAGAAATAGTAGATAAGGAAGAAATGTTATAGTTCGGCTAATATGTAGTATCTTATAACTCACTTAGTGATCTCCTGTAATCCTTTGATGATCTTCTTTAACTAATTTCAGAGATGATAAACCGCCTTTTTCCAGATTCTGGTGGGACAATTTCTTTTTCTTTGATTAATGTTACTTTTGTATCTTTTGGGACCATGGATTTAATAGACTCCATAATGTATTTTTCAAATTCTTTTGTATAGTCTTTATCTGGCACTATGGCTACTTCAAGTTCATTAATTATTTTCTGACGAATTTGAAATGCCTGAACTCCTTTTCTATCGCTGAATATAAGTGTGAAGTTTGGAGCTGTTAACTTTCTGTCTTTAAAAGTAACTATATCAGCTGTTCTCCCTTCTACGCTACGTAGCTTGGGTAGCCATAGTCCACATTTACACTGTTGAGGTTCCCCCATAATTGCAAGATCGCCAATTTCATATCGGATAAAAGGGAACGCATAGTTCGTTAGATCTGTTAATATGACTTTGCCTACTTCACCTGGTTTACAGCTGTTACCTTCATCATTTACTATTTCTACAACAATAATCTCTGAATGAATATGGTACCCCTCATGAAAGTCGCATTCTGAGGCTATATAAAGTTCCCTGCTTCCATATTGATCATATACTTTATTACCTCCAAAAGCCTGATTAATGATTTTTCTTTGTTTAGGCCAAAGTGTTTCAGAGCTTGTCATGATCGCTTTTAAAAAGCTAAAGTCAGTATCAGCATGATTATCAAGTATGAACTCTGCAAAAATGGATAGGCCACCTGCATACCCCCAAATACTTGTAGGTTTAAACTTTATGACTTGTTGGTAGTAATCTTCAAGAATTTCGTCATTTAATATTGCGACAGAAAGGTCTTTATATCGCTGAAGAAAATATACTATTTGGTTTTTAATATTTTGAGATTGGGTGAAATCAAAATGAGACCCTGACATTTGAACTGTCTTTTCGCCCAAAGCAGTATTAGCCCATTCAGCACTACGATATACACTAGCACGGTTCCAGTCCATTCCCTTCTTGTCCCAATAATACACCATAGGTTCCCCAGTAGACCCACCCGTTCGGCTTTGTACAAATCGAGTGGTAGGTATATTTGAACACCTTATTTCTTGTTGATTATTACGGATGTCTTTTTTAGTCAGGATTGGCAGTTCATGTAGATTATTAAGTGATTTTAATGGTAATTTTACGGAGTTTAACTTCTTGTTATAGTACGATGAGTTCTGTTTAGCTTGAATCAAAAGTTCATTTAGCTTTTGAAGCTGATAATTATGTATTTTCTCAAGAGTCCAATGTTGTGACTCACGAAGAAAATGTAATCTAGAAATTGTCTTACGACCTCTAGCAAAATCCATAGTACTGAAAAAAACATCCTGATATAAGTTCATATTTTATCTCTGAATTAGATAGCGTTTTATACTATAGGAAAAAAAAATTGAAGTTGTGACCGAGTATTAAATCTTAGTTACAAGTAGCTGTTATAAATGCAAGTATAGTAATAACTATCAATCTAATGTCATTTAAAATATCGTTATCTAGATAAAAAATATTTATAGCATTGTGATTTTAACATTTACTGCTAATAGCTGAAGTAGTAATCTGATTTAGGAAATTCAATATGTGTGGTATTGCAGGAATTATAAACTATGCAGATGGAGTACCCCCATCGGATAAGTTAGTAAGTACTATGCTTGAACTAATTCAGCATAGAGGTCCTGACACATATGGAAATTATATCTCGAAATTTAATCATTTGGGACATGCAAGGCTGAGTATTATTGACCTGGAAGGTGGTGACCAGCCAATCTACAATATCGATAAATCAGTCAGTGTCGTATTTAATGGTGAAATTTATAATTATATTGAATTAAAAAGCCAATATCTCAGCGATTACCCTTTTTACACTTTTTCTGATACTGAGGTGATCGTCGCTCTGTATGAAAAGTTCGGAATCGATTTTATTAGTTATTTAAATGGTCAGTTTGCTATTTGCCTGTATGATTCTAAGTTGGAAAAAACATATCTGATACGTGACAGGGTAGGAATTTGTCCGCTGTTTTATTTTCAAAAAGGCAACACGATTTTATTTGCTTCAGAAATGAAGAGTATTCTGGCTAGGAATCAGCTAACTCCAACAATCAACTTACCTGCTTTTTCAGATTTTATCCACCTTTGGACACCTTTATCTCCAGATACATTATTTAATGGTATAAAAGAGGTATCTCCCGGTTGCTATTTAGAAGTTCAGCTGGATTCTGTCAGGAATTTTCGTTACTGGGATTTTACATATTCAAGTAGTACTTTGGGTAGTTTGAGGGAGATTACTTGTCAACTGGATAGTTTATTAGAGGATGCGGTTAATATCCGTTTACGATCTGATGTACCAGTGGCTGCATACCTCTCTGGTGGACTGGATTCAACTATCATACTTTCATATTTGAAAAAGAATGGAGTTAATTTAAGTACCTTTTCTCTTACTTTTTCTGATGAGCAATTAAATGAAGAAAAATTTCAAAAAGAAGTTTCTAGCCACTTTTCAACCAGACATAACTCAGTTCAAGCTGAATACCAGCTTATAGCTGATAATTTTATAAGTACTATCTGGCATACGGAGACTCCGCTTTTCAGGACATCTCCTACACCAATGATGTTGCTGTCGTCGAAAGTGCATGATAAAGGTTATAAGGTTGTTTTAACGGGTGAGGGCGCAGATGAAGTATTCGGAGGGTATGATATATTTAAAGAAGCCAAAATTAGAGAGTTCTGGTCTAGAAATCCTGATTCACTTTGGCGGCCAGGTTTATTGAGAAAGCTGTATCCATATCTTGATTTTACTAAAATAAATTCTTCCGATTACCTGAAACAGGTGTTCGGTCACAATTTAAATAATACTGATGACTTATTGTATGCTTATCAGACAAGAGCAAAAACTACTTCATCCGTGGCTGATTTTTTACTAAAAGATATAGCATCAGAAATGGATAATAATATTGAAAATAAAGTGAGGAAGAAGTTTCCAGTAACAAGCGGTCAGTATGGTGTTTTTAATACGGCGCAATATATTGAGTCAAAAACGATTATGCCCGGGTACATCTTATCATCCCAGGGAGACCGTATGTTAATGGCCAACTCGGTAGAAGGTCGCTACCCTTTTCTGGATCATCGAGTCATTGAATTTGCGGGCAACTTAAGGAATAGTCTGAAAATGAATGGACTAAATGAGAAATTTATACTAAAAGAATTAGTTAAAGATAGAATACCAAAAGCAGTTTTAAAAAGGCCTAAACAACCTTATCGAGCACCGGATATTAAAGCCTTGATGTACTCTAAAAATAATCAGTTATTAGATTATCTATCTGAAAGTGAAATCAATAAAAATCATCTATTTGACCCATCCAGAGTTAATAAGCTGGTTAAAAAAGCACTTTCAGGAAGAGCAAAGAGCGTTAAGGACAATATGCTTTTTACAACTATTTTATCTACCCAGATCTGGATGGATAAATTTATAAACCATTAAAGGAAAACTGTACATGTTTAAAGATAAACTTAGATTATTTATTCTGGAGAATTTTCTTTTTACTGAAGATCAGAGTGAACTGGAAGATGATGACTCATTTATGGAAAAAGAAATCATTGATTCGACTGGAATTCTAGAAGTAATTGAATACCTGGAAGAAGAATGTGGTATAAAAATTGAAGATGAAGAAATGATTCCCGATAACCTTGACTCTATTAATAAAGTTATCAACTTTGTGAATCAAAAACAAAAAAATTAAGTTCATGAGAACTTTATTAGATTCATTTTGCTCAGTTGCTAAAAAGTATCCTGAAAAGGTAGCTATAAAATCAAAGGGTGAAAATCTAACTTATAAAAACCTCTATGCTGATATTCTGAGCGTCAGTAACTGGTTGGGTAATCGAGGTCTTAATCATGGGGACAGGGTAGGTATACATATTCCAAATTCTATTGATTATGTGACTTTATACTATGCCTGTTGGGTAGTAAATCTCGTCCCTGTAGCATTAAATACTTTTGCCAGTAAAAACGAAATTGAATATTGGGTAAAAAATAGTGGTTGTAAACTCCTGTTTAGCAGCAAGCTTAAAGAATTGAGTACTAATGATTCGGTAAAACTTATATTTCTTGACCTACAGGGAGTAGCTCTAGATTCTTATAAAGAAAGTAAAGAGCCTTTAGCAACCTCAGAAATAGTCGCTAACATAAATGATGTTGCAACAATTATCTATACCTCTGGTACTACTGGAAATCCTAAGGGGATAACGCTTACGCATAAAAATCTTGCGACTAATATTCACGCCATTATTAAGTCTCTTTCTATAGTTAGCAATGATGTATTCCTCTGTGTATTACCTTTTTTCTATTCATTTGGTAACTCTATTCTACATACACACCTTGTATCTGGATCGACACTTGTTCTGTTGAATAATGTAACGTATCCATCTGAAATTTTAAACTCAATAGAAGATCATCACTGTACCGGATTTGCCGGTGTTCCATCCCTTTATATTTCTTTATTAAAGAAAACAAATTTTGATAAATATAACCTGTCCAGCCTCCGATATATGACTCAAGCTGGTGGACCTTTATCTAAAGAGTTTATTTCTGAAATGCGAGAATTATTACCTCTTATCGATTTTGTTGTGATGTATGGACAAACAGAAGCTTCAGCACGTATTTCTTACCTTCCACCAAAATATCTGGATAGCAAGATCGGTTCAGTCGGAATTGGTGTTGAAGGCGTTAATTTAACTGTTATTAATGCCGATGGCTTTGAATGTAACCCCATGGAGCATGGGGAAATATGCGTGTCAGGCAGCAATATTATGGCCGGTTACTGGAATAATAGTGAAGCTACATCTCGGGTATTTAAAGAAGGGAAGTTGCATACTGGAGATATGGGGTACAAGGATAATGATGGTTTTCTATACATTGTTGGCAGGCAGACAGAAATTCTTAAAATATCTGAACATCGTGTTAGTCCTTATGAAATTGAAGAAGTCATCTTGCGATTGAATGAAGTTGAAGAGTGTGCCGTAATCGGTTGTGATCACCATCAAATGGGTCAGGTAGCTAAAGCCTTTATTATTTTAAATAAGCATGAATTATCAGCATTAAAGATTAAGAAATTTTGCAAGCAATCGCTTGCTAGTTATAAAATTCCAAAAGACATCGAATTTGTGACGTCTTTACCTAAAACTTCTTCCGGGAAAATTAAAAGAAGCATGTTGCAATGCTAAGGAGAAACTATGTCAATATTAGAAGATGAAATAGTAAACATTGATTACGAGAAAGACGCAAATAAAGTATGCGCTATGATGACCTCGTATTTGAGAAAAGTAGCTCATCGTCGAGGGCTTGTTGTTGCCATTTCAGGAGGAATCGATAGTTCTGTAAGTGCTGCGTTGGCAGTACGGGCAGTAGGGAAAAAAAGGGTTTTATTATTAAGACTACCTGAAGCAGACTCTTCTAGTTGTACTGGAGATCGCTCAACTGAACTTTCAGAGCACCTGGGGTGTGAAACCATTACACAAAATATAACTAGTGTACTCAATGCACTGGGTTGTTATGAGTGGCGTGATATTGCGATTAAACAATTGTTCCCTGATTATGATGATACATGGAAAAACAAAATTGTTATAGATGGTGGGCTTGAGGGACAATACAACCATTTTAATCTGGTCGTCCAGTCTCCTGATGGGAATACTACAACAAAGAAAATGGAATATTCACAGTACCTTCAAGTTGTCGCAGCAACTAATTATAAACAACGGGTCAGAAAATCTATAGAATATTTTCATGCAGACAGGATGAATTATGCGGTGATAGGGACTCCTAATTTACTCGAATATGACCAGGGTTTTTTTGTGAAAAATGGTGATGGTTCAGCCGATGTGAAGCCTATAGCTCACCTTTACAAATCTCAGGTATACGCAATGGCTAAGCATTTGGGTTTGCCTGATAGTATATATAATGTAGTTCCTACTACAGATACTTACTCCCTGGCTCAGGGGCAGGATGAATTTTACTTTGCATTACCATATGCACAGATGGATGTTGCTTTATGGTGTTATAAAAATGACAAATCAATAATGGAACTTGCTGATGATTTGAGTGTAACCTTAGAGGTAGCAGAGCATGTATATAAAGATATTGAGAACAAAAGAAAAATGACTAAATATTTAGCCTCTCAACCTGCTAAAATCTAATTTACTTTAATGCATAAGTCTACCTTTTTGTTTGGTGATTAAATATGAATACTTTTTTTAAAATTTTAACTTTTTTATTTTTTACAGTGAACATGAGTTCAATTATGGCAGAACCAACAAAAAAAATAGCAGATATTCCTAAAAGCGAATGGGATAAGGTTTTAAATCAAAAAATATTTTTTGCGCATCAATCGGTAGGTAGCAATATTATAAAGGGTATAAATGAACTTTCAGAAGAATATCCTTGGCTTAAATTTAATTTTACCCAAAGTGATAAAATTGAGAACTTTAATACTCCTTTTTTTTCGCACACTAATATTGGGGAAAATACTAAACCCGATACTAAAACAGCTGAATTTAAACAAATCTTAGAGTCTGACTTACTGGAAAAAATTGATATAGCGGCTTTAAAATTTTGTTATGTCGATTTCAATAAAGATACAGATGTTTTGAAAGTTTTTTCTAGATATAAGCATGCTGTTGAGTCGATACGCGATAAAAACCCAGAAACAATAATTATTCACTTTACTGTACCATTGACGACATTACAAACGGGAATAAAAGCCTGGATAAAAAATATTATAGGAAAGCCATTAGGCGGGTTTCAATCTAATATTGTTAGAAATCAATATAACGACTTTCTTATAAAAGAGTTTTCAGGAAAAGATAAGATTTTTGATGTAGCTAAATATGAATCGACGTTACCAAATGGTCAGAGAAGTAAGTATAAAGACGGAGACAGTACTTATTATTCTTTAGCCTATGAATATACTGATGATGGTGCCCACTTGAATAAAAAAGGTAGAAAGTATATTGCTGAAAAGTTTCTCTTATTTCTTCTTGAATATACAGTTTGAAATTTATGATTTACATCAATTTTTCTGAATTTAAAAAGCGTATATTCCTATTTCGCTTTAAATTTTAAAAAATAATTATTTACCTAAAATTATGGATATTGTTGAAAAAAAAATATATTTTCAAGAAGATTTTCTTCGGTATCGTAATTGTGAGTTTAATAAAAATAAAGCTATAAATTTTTTTCAGAAATTCTATATGGTCGTATCTAACCCCGGTCTATTTTCGATTTTGAATCATAGGTATGGGATTTGGATTAGCTTAAAATATAGCAAATCTGAGAGTGACTTTCTCAGAAATGTATTAAGTTTGATTTATAATCTGGGGAAAAAGCTATCCATTATTTGGGGGAAAATAGTAATTCAGGACTTGGTACCAATAGGTTCTGGTTTTTATATTTCTAATAAAGGCGGGGTGATTATAGGTGCAGAGAGGATAGGAAAGAATTGTACTGTTTATTCTACCGTAACTATCGGTATTGATAGAAACACCAAAAAACCAGTAATTGGTAACAGCGTAACAATTTTAGATAATTGTGTGGTTTATGGAGGAATTAATATAGGTGATTACAGTATAATAATGCAGGATAGTGTGCTCTCTAAATCGCTTCCAATAGGTGCTACAGCAAAAGGGAATCCAGCTAAAATTATAAAAAACGATGTTTAATAATATAAGGGAGGATTTTTATAGATATAGACAGTTTGGGGGAGATTCTGATTCTTCGATTATTGCTTTCTTGAAAGTATTGAATGATGAACCCGGGTTTAAATCTCTAGTAATTTACAGGTTTGGTCAATGGATTGTAAATGGTAATGAGAGTAGCTTTAAATTGTTACTATTTCCCCTTTATACTCTTCTTGAGGTATTGGTTCAAAAATTATATGGCATTCATATTTCACCTTCAGCGAAAATTGCTCCAGGCTTTTATGTAGGGCATTTTGGAGGGATATTTATCGGGAATGTTAAATTTGGAGGTCGCTGCTCAATTCATCAGCATGTGAAAATTAATTATGAAAAGAAAGGAAGTGACAGTGATCACTTGACGACAAAAATAGGTAATGATGTATGGATTGGTGCTCATTCTACTATATATGAAGGCTTGATAATCTCTGATGGAGCTACGATATCAGCTGGTTCAATTGTAGAGCACGATATATTAACACCGTCTCTTGTGATGGGACATAAAGCTAGAATAATTCTGAAAGAATATAATAATACTGATTTGCTATAGGGAAGAGTTAAAAACTTATGCTTAATAAATTAAAATTAACTTGGTATTCGTCATACAAGGTTAACGCTATTAGAAATAAAATAGCATCTATGATGAAGTCTACCCAAGACACTAGATTGATTTTTATTTTTGGGTGCCAGCGATCTGGAACAACCATAGTTCAAAAAATTATTGCTTTAAACCCTGGAGTGAAAATTTATGGAGAGGGCGATAAACCATATTTTTTTCAGGCTGGTGCTAAAGATAAAAATAGGTTGATAAAGGATAAGGATGTGTTAAATGAATTAAAACTTGAGCCTCATAATCAAATTATATTAAAACCACTTTATGATAGCCAAAGAGCAGAAAAACTTATTGATGAATTTGAAAAAAGTAAGGGTGTTTGGGTATTTAGAAATTATAAAGATGTAATAAATTCTCATTTACAATTTTATAAACAAAATGCAAAAGATTATTTAAGGCCACTATTTATATCGGATAATAGTTCATGGTTAAATGAAGTTATAACAAAAGATGTTAAAGCTATTATAGACAATTACGACATCGATGAATTATCAGCTTCAGATTTATATGCTCTGTTCTGGTTGGTTAGAAATAGTCTATATTTTCAAGTTGAACATAATTCGAATGTATTTTTACTTAATTATGATCAGTTATTAGAAAATCCAAGTTCAATTTTAATGGGAATGTGCAAGTTTGTGGATCTACCTTTTCATGATTTTTATTCTAGTTCAATCCGGGTTGGTTCAGGTGCTAAGAAATTAAATATTAAGTTGTTACCTGAAATTGAACTAGAATGTGAGCATTTATATAAAAAATTATTACAATTTGTTGAGCTAAATTGAAATGAATAAAATAAATGAAAATGTGGTTTGGCATAATGCAACTGTTACTAGGGGTCGTAGGGAATCTAAAAATAATCATAAAGGTGGCTTGTTTTGGTTTACAGGGTTATCTGGTTCTGGAAAGTCAACACTTGCACATGCGGTAGAGGAACAACTGTTCCAACTTGGATATAATACATATGTTCTGGATGGTGATAATGTGCGTCATGGATTATGTGCTGATCTAGCATTTACGGATGCTGATAGATAGGAAAATATTAGATGTATAAGTCTATGTCATATGTCTAAACTCTTTGTTGAAGCAGGTATAATAGTACTTACTGAATTCATATCACCATTTACTGCTGATAGACAAAATGCGAGAAAAATTACTGGATCAGATTTTTATGAAATATTTTGCGACTGTAATTTAGAAATTTGCGAAGAGAGAGATGTTAAAGGTTTATATAAAAAAGCTCGTGAAGGAAAAATTCCTTTTTTTACTGGAATTGACTCACCCTATGAAATACCATCTGCACCTGAACTTATAATTAAAACTGAATCAGATTTATCATTGGGTGTTGAAAAAGTTTTTGAATTTATCAAAAATGAAGTAGAGATATAAACAGTTTTGATTATAGATCAATACTGTCTTGTTAATACAAATCCTAATTCTTATTGAATATCCTAAGATTAATATAATTTTTGACCTTAGAAAGTTTATTTTAGAATTTTTAAATTGAGATCAAACTGCACTTGTTTATCAAAACTCTAAAAACTAAATCGGATACTGTTAACCTTTCTATGAGTTATAGAATTTTGGATTCATCTAATAAAATGGATGAAATATCTTTAATTTGGTGTAATTTATTAGAAACCTCTCAATATTCTTTTTTTCTATCCTGGCCATGGGTTTCCACTTGGTTAAAACTTCTCATAAATGAAAAGATTTATATTCAGCTTGTTGTTATTTATGATAATGAGCAACCTGTAGCTTGTTTTTTTATAAAGAAAAAAAAATCTATCAAGTTGATAGGAGGAGTTAACCGATCATATTATTTTAATACTACAGGGATAGAATATTATGATGAGATTTCAGTTGAATATAATTCAATTTTGATGACGGATGGTCAATATATTAAATATATTATTTCTATATTTAAAGACAATATTAATAACTGGAATAAACTATTTTTTCAAGGGTTCAATTGCGGTTTAAATAAATATCAGGATACTTTATTGAGTAGCTATAAAGTAAATGAAAAATCTAAAATTTCATGTTTTGTAGATTTGACAAAAATTAAAAATACTGATTATCTCAATTTGCTGAGCGCTAATACCCGGTATCAAATTAAAAGAAGTATAAAAGAGTATAAAAAAATAGGCTCTATTGAAGTAATTCATGCAAGTAATTTAAATGAAGCTTATGAAATGTATGAAAAGTTAAAAGTATTACATCAAAAAGCTTGGATAAAACGTGGTAAAAAAGGATCGTTTTCTAATAAGTTTTTGGATAAATTTCATATGAATCTTTTAAAGAATTATTTTTTACAAGGGTACATCCAATTGGTACATATTTTGAGTGGAGAAGAAACTATTGGAATTTTGTATAATTTTGTTTATGAAAATAAAGTTTACTGTTATCAAAGTGGTTTTCATTATAAAGAAGATAATCATTTTAGGCCGGGATTAGTTTCACATTATTATTCGATAATTAGTAATTATCGGAAAAGCAATACAACTTATGACTTTCTCGTAGGAGATGCGCGTTATAAAAAAAGCTTGTCAACAGATTATAATTTACTATATTGGAGTGAGGTTCAAAAAAAGGAATTTTATTTTTTTATTGAAAATAAAATTCGAAATTCAATATATTTGTTTATTAAGTCAGGTAGGTGTTGAATTGCATCCAATTTTGACCCACGTATCTATAGCAAGCCCTTTTAACCGCATAACTTTAGGATGTCTCTGTAAAATATAGTATGTACAGTTATTACTTATTTATTCTGTCCTTTATCGCAAAGCTTTAAAGGTTCCTGGTTCTTAAAACTCGGTCGATTGCGGCCGAAATTTTTATCAAATATGGATAAATCTTATGCCCTTTGCCTGGGTGACTAGTGCCTTTCTTTGGGTAGAGAGCCGTAATACCCATCAGTCTCATTAACCGCTGAACACAGATGGTAGGAATCAAGTGATGCTGTAGCATCGATTGCTAAGGAATTAATTGGCTTAGTTGAAATTAAATGCTGCTTTAACCTTGGTAAAAAAGGTTCACATCAAGAAAGGTGGGGGGTGAGGTTGATTATAAATTTAATCGAGGTTATCTATCGATAATATTGGTGAGTCATGGCAAAAAAGAAGCTGTGTATAGTGCTTGATGCACCCGTAGTAAATTTTTAATATTAATACTTGCTGCTTTGCATTTGATTCATGATACTTTCTGCCTGTAATTTTTCGCTTTCTACTGGTAACTAAAATAATCTATGTCATCACCAGCCTGGGGCCGTACTGAAAAGCCCCACTCAAATCGTAAGGATTGGGAAAATATCAAACAGATGTTTCCCTTCATCTGGACTTATCGTGGCCGTGTTCTATTAGCTTTAGCTAGCCTGGTTGTTTCAAAACTGGCGATGGTTGGCATTCCTGTCACCTTGAAATTTATTGTTGATGCTCTCGATAAAAACTCTGAACAGGCTGTCGTTCTACCTGTTTTAATGCTGGTTATTTATGGTCTTCTACGTTTCGTTAATTCAGGTTTTAATGAATTAAGAGATGTAATTTTTGCTCGTGTTCGATATCACGCTATGCGCGAGCTTTCTGTTACCTCACTTGAGCATCTGCATAATCTCTCCTTACGCTTTCACCTGGAGCGAAATACAGGTGCTATTTCACGAGATCTTGAACGTGGAGCACAAAGTTTTAGCTCGATTTTAAATTATTTGGTTTTTAGCATTGTGCCGACTATCGCGGAGTTTATTCTCGTTGCGAGTATTTTATTTGGTCAGTATGACATTCAATTTGCGATAACAGTTTTTGGCACTGTTATGTTTTATATCGGGTTTACTTTTCTGGTGACTGAATGGCGAATGCATCATCGTCATGAAATGAATGCCCTCGATTCCAGTGCCAATGGAAAAGCGATGGATAGCTTGATGAATTATGAAACTGTTAAATATTTCAATAATGAGAAACATGAAATAGATCGTTATAAAAGTACCATGGAAGGCTGGGAAAATGCTGCCGTAAAAAGTCAGTCGGCTATGTCTATTCTTAACTTCGGTCAGGGAGCGATTATTGCCGTTGGTGTGACTGTCGTGATGTTTTATGCGGCTAATGGAGTTGTAGAAGGCAATTTGTCGTTAGGTGATCTGGTTTTGATTAACACTATGATGTTGCAATTATTTTTACCCTTGAATTTTCTTGGCATTGTTTACCGTTCATTGAAATATGCTATGGCTGATATGGATAATGTTATAAAGCTCTTAAAGAGACCTCTTGAAATTATGGATGAGAAAGGGGCTACCGATTTAACTATTGAATCATCTACAATTGAATTTGATCATGTAAGCTTTGCCTATAATGAAAACAGGGAAATCCTGAGGGATATTAATTTTAAAATTCCAGCAGGAAAAAAAATAGCAGTGGTTGGGCCTTCAGGCGCTGGAAAATCAACACTGGCTCGCCTTATTTTCAGGTTTTATGACACAACAGGCGGCCAGGTTAAGGTCAGTAATCATGCTATTAAATCTGTTACCCAGCATAGCTTGCGTAAACAGATTGGCATTGTTCCCCAGGATACTGTGTTATTTAATGAAAGTATTTTTTATAACATTCAATATGCGAGTCCATCAGCAACTCGTGATGAAGTTATCAGGGTTTGTGAACTGGCAGATATTCATGATTTCATCGAAAGTTTGCCTGAAGGATATGACACTGTTGTCGGAGAACGTGGGTTGAAGCTTTCTGGTGGTGAAAAACAAAGAGTTTCCATCGCGCGTGTATTGTTGAAAAATCCCCCTATTCTGGTATTTGATGAAGCGACTTCCAGCCTGGATAGCAAGTCAGAAAAGAATATTCTATCTGCGCTAAATACTATTGCTGAAAATAAAACAACATTAGTAATTGCTCATCGTCTATCAACAATTGTTGATGCTGATGAGATTTTAGTGTTGGAGCATGGCGAGATAAAAGAGCAGGGTAATCATGATCAATTGCTTGAGCAAAAAGGGTTATATGCTTCTTTATGGGCTATTCAGCAGAGAAAAAGAAAGTCGACAGTTGACAGTTAGCAGTAAGAAGTCTGAAGTGATTTTGACTTCACCCTGTATTTTCTCTGTGTTATGATTTATTTATTTATTTTATCATATGATTTACTTGGTTGTTTATGAGAACTACGCTTAATATTGATGATCAGCTCTTATCTGATGTTATTCTTCTTTCGGGTAAAAAAAATAGATCAGAAGCAGTGCGCTTTGCACTTAAGGAATATGTTAAACAGTACCAAAAGAAGTTGATACTTTCTCTGAGAGGGAGTGTTGATATTGATGATAACTGGAAAGAGTTGAGATCCCTGGAAATTGATGAATAATGGCAAAAAGGATTTTAATAGATACTTGTGGGTGGATTGATTTTTTACGCTCAAGGGATGGAGTATTGGGGGATTATGTCTCACTGGCTATTGAAAGAGAGCAGGCTGTTTTATGTGGCGTTGTTATTGCCGAATTACTGCAGGGTACTAAAGGAAAAAAAGAACAGAGTCAGCTTGATTTTTTATTTTCAAATATTGAAATAGTACCCACAGATGAAAGTTGTTGGCAGACTGCGGGTATCATGCTCCAACAGCAGAGAGTCCAGGGCATAACAATTCCATTGACGGACGGTTTAATAGCTGCAATAGCAAATAATCAGGATATTCCCATTTTGACTATTGATAAGCATTTTGAATATTTACCTGTAAAGCGAGTGGAGTTGAGTTGATTGCACTACCCTTAAGACTGTCACCTCTATATGTAATATTTCAATTATGGTTATTTTTGCTGATAAAGTGGATCCGATCATCCAGACGCTCGAAGTCTATGAGCTTTATCAGGGTAAATGGGTTTTGTTAGTAACTTTAGATTAAGATAAAATGGTATCAGTAGCTCCCTTTGATGCTACAGAGTTTCCATTAGCTGATTTCTGGGAATAAAATAGTAAGCTTAGATAAAAAACTATGGAATTACTTAATGGGTTTAAGTCGTGCATGTTTAATAGTAAATTGAAAGCTTCAAGCAAAAAATATAATGCCTACCACAACTCACAACTCACGACTGATGACTTCTAACTTACTACTTATAACTAATATTGTGTATACTTTAGCAATTACTAATATTGGTTGTGATTTATGAGTGCATTTGAATATGATACTGAGATGTCCAGCTGTGGTGCCAGTGAGCCTTTCGCTCTACAGGTTCTTGGCGATGATATGTTGCCTGAATTTAAGGAAGGGAATGTAATTGTTATTGATCCGGGTGGGACTGTCAGAAATGAATGTTACGTAGTTGCTAATCCGAATGATGAATTTATATTTCGCCAATTACATATTGAAGGCGAACAGTATATTTTACGTGCTACTCAGCCAGGATTTGATGAAATCCCTCTTCCTAATGGTGTAAAGGATATTGTGGGTGTTGTTAGCCAGCGCGCTGGGCGTAGGCGCAGTGAGCATAAACGTTATGATGTTTGAGGGAAAGTTTGCAGTTATCAGTCGTAAGTCGGAAATGAGGTGTCGGAGTCGATCTAATATAAAAGATGATTTCTGAATTTAACACTTCGCTGTTTGCAACCAGCTGAGCTTAGGTTGCTATCGACTCCGACACCTGAAGTAAAAGTCTAGAATTTCCAGATTAGTGGTGTGACAATAAGCGTTACCAGACCTACTAATAGGGTCAGAGGAAATCCCACCTTGAAAAAGTCTTTAAAGCGATAGCCGCCAGCATTAAAAACCATTAGATTAGTTTGATAACCAATGGGGGTAGAGAAGCTAGCTGATGCAGCAACCATTATAGTAATAGCAAACGGCATAATACTCACTTGCAATGTGTTGGCAGCTTCAAGAGCTATTGGAAACATTAATACGGCCGCTACATTATTGGTGGCCATTGCTGTAAAACTGGCAGTCAATAGAAATACCATTGCTAGTGTTAACCAGGGGTCGCCATAAGTCAGGCTAGTCAGGGTTTCGGCTATTATTGTAGCTGCTCCTGTTTTGTGTACGGCGGCTCCAATTCCAAAGGCAGTCGCAATGACAACTAGTATTTGCCAATCAGGCGCTAGCCGAGCAGTTCTTCCATCTATACAACGAGTAATGATCATCAGTCCTGCTGCCAGTAAGGATGCCTTGAGCATACTCAACCAGGAAAAACTAACGGTCAGGACCATTAAAAAAATAATGCCTAGAGCGATTGGCGCGCGTTTGTGGTCAAGTGGGTGAGAATTCCCGATTTCACTAATTAGAAAAAAATCACGAGAGTTATGCTGCTGTTGCATAAAGGATGCACGACTCTCTAATAGTAGAGTATCACCTGGACGAAGGGTTATATCTCCGATTTTCCGCTTTAGTTGTTTACCATTACGAGCGATGGCTATAATGACGGCATTATAGTGTGAGCGAAATCGTCCTTCCCTAATTGTTTTGCCTATCATGGGGCAACTGTTCGATACTACTGCTTCGATAAAACTCCGGTCTTTGCGTTCACTATCCAGTTTAAAAATTTGATTTGTTGCAGGTGTTAAACCACGTATTTTTTGCAAATCAATCACTGAGTCAATGATTCCTGCAAAAGTTAGACGGTCATTACTATGGATAATTTCCTGTGGAGACACAGCTGGAATAATTTGTTCAGCACGTTCAATTTCAATTAAAAAGAGACCTGGTAATTGTCGTAATCCAGCGGCTTCAATGCTCTTACCGTCTAATGGACTATTCGTATCGACCTTCATTTCAACAGTAAACTGTCTAACACCTTTACAACTACTTATTAAAACTGGAGTTCGTTCAGGTAATAACCAGTGACTGAATAAAAGTAGGAAACTAAATACAACTATAACAATGGGCACTCCAACCCATAATAGTTCGAACATAGAAAGCCCATAGTTTATATTCTGTTCCTGCAACATTCCGTTGACGACCAGATTGGTGCTGGTGCCTATCAGAGTGCAAGTACCCCCGGCGATACTTGCATAACTTAACGGAATCAATAGTTTAGATATAGAGAGGCGGTGAGATTTGGCCCAGTCTTTTACTGCAGGAATAAAAATGGCTACTACGGGGGTATTATTAAGGAAAGCACTTAAAATAGAAACAGGTAGCATTAATCTGAACTGAGCCTGTGGCATTGAACGGGGCCGCCCAAGAAGAGATTGAACTATCCAGCCAACGGCCCCAGTCTCGGTCAGTCCGGCAACCACAATATATAAAACAGCAACCGTTAACATGCCTTCGTTGGCAAATCCTGCTAGAGCTTCCTGAGGCTCTAAAACACCAAAAACCAGTAATAATGTTAAACCAGCACTCATAATGATATCAGGAGAAGTACGACTTAACACCAGAGTGGAAAAGCAAAATATCATAATGGTAATACTAATCCAGGCATCCAAAGTCATTAATCTATCCTATAATTGGGGTTATGATATTTTTGCATTAAATTGTTAACTCAACAGTGTCTTATAGGTATGAAAACCGATATTAATGGGATCTTTCAGCACTTAAGACTTGTATGATTTTACCACTTTAAGATTCTGCAGAAATATCCTATTACTTTCTCAACACTCTGTCACTAAATGTGATATGAACAATTTTACTAAGGTTTTTATAATGAATAATGATACGAATGTTACCTGGCATGAACACAGAGTCTCACGTGAAATACGAGAGAAGAAAAATGCTCATAAAGGCTGCGTCATCTGGTTTACCGGTTTAAGTGGTTCAGGTAAGAGTACTGTTGCCAATACACTGGATCACAAACTTCACCAGTCAGGTATTCAAACAGTTGTGTTAGATGGGGATAATGTTCGGCATGGACTTAATGCGGGCCCAGGAATGTTGCAAGATGCACATGGAAAAGATTTTTCATCACGATTTGGTCTGGGGTTTTCAGCTATTGATAGAGAAGAAAATATTCGCCGAATAGGGGCCGTGGCAGAAATATTTACGCAAACTGGTGTTATTGCATTAACTGCATTCATCAGTCCCTATCGTATAGATCGAGATAGAGTGCGTAATACACTAAAGGATGGTGAGTTTATTGAAATCTTTGTCGATGCTCCACTTGAGGTCTGTGAACAAAGAGATCCAAAAGGTTTATATAAAAAAGCACGAGCTGGAGAATTAAAAGGTTTTACCGGTATAGATGATCCTTATGAAGAACCTGAATCACCGGAGTTGGTATTATTATCTGCAGAAAAAACACCCGATGTACTCGCTGATGAGGTGATAGCATTTTTAAAGGATAAAAAAATTATTAGTAGTTAGTTTAATAACTGAAAAGTACTTTGTTGGTGCATAAAAAAGCAGCCCGAAAGGGCTGCTTTTAATAAATTACTAAAGTGTAATTTAGTTACCTGGAGCCGGTGGTGGAGGTGGTGGTGGCGCCATGTAGCGTTCATTGCTACCGGCACCTGAATTAGGTCCTTGCCTCATACCACCGCCGTTACCAAAACGAGGTCCGGAATTTGATCCCCAGCCCATTCTAGGCATGTTCATATTATTGCCACCAGGGCCGCCGCCCCACTTAGGCATGCTCATATTATTACCACCAGGACCGCCGCCCCACTTAGGCATGCTCATACTATTACCACCAGGGCCGCCGCCCCACTTAGGCATGCTCATACTATTACCACCAGGGCCACCACCCCAGTTAGGCATGCTCATACTATTACCACCGGGACCGCCGCCCCAGTTAGGCATACTCATATTATTGCCACCTGGTCGGCCACCCCAGTTCGGTCCCCCGCCCATTCTGGGCATATTGAAATTATTACCACCCCAGTTATTAGGACCATTGCCCCAGTTCGGACCACCGCCCCAACCACGATTATTGTTGTTCCATGGCATCCAGTTGTTGTTATTGCTGTTACCGCTCCAGGAACCATTCCATGGGCCATCGCCAAAAGAAAATGCTTCTGCATCTGACTGGATAGCGACATTACTGCCTAATACCAGTGCTGCAGCTACTGCTAATTTAGAAAATGATTTCATTTGTTATACCTGATTTAAGTTGAAGTTAATCTGATTTATTGTTTTTCAACTCTATGATAATAGTCAAATACAAGATTCATGCAAAGTTTTTTTATAAAAAATATTGTTACCGGCATCAATAAAGATTCAAAATTAAATAATAATTTTATTAAGGTATATAAATTTGGATTAGAGTGTATTATTAATCTGATAAATATCAGTCGATATATGTCACTTTTAAAAATTTTGTCGTATCCATCAACAATTTAAAAATAATAAACTTTACAGGTAGTTTGTGTTTTCCTGAATCTAGCTCTATTTGCCCTGGTAAACATTGGCAAATGGCTTTATTTCACCTGTAATTTTATAACTGGAGATTATGTGTTTCATGTCTAGAAAGCTATTTAAGTTAAAGTTACTGTTAATTTTATCCAGCCTTTTGGTAGGTCAACCTGGTTTAGCCAGTGAGTATCAGTTTGCTAAAGTTATTAAAAATGAAAAGCAGCATTCTATTGTGGTAGCCGGTACGGTTACAGCAGGAAAGTCTATTACTTTAACAGCTCAATCACCTGGTAGAGTCATTCAAATAGCAGGTAAGGAGGGCAGTATTTTTAAGGCTGATAGCCTGTTAGTTGAGCTTGATGATACTGCTTTGAAAGCAAAAATTGATTCTGCCTATGCTTCTCATGATTCTGCCAGGGTAGCCATCCGAAATGCTAAAATGCAGTTGAACAAAGAATTAGAGTCTCCTGCTAATGGCACCAGTAGTGCTCCTGGTGGCATGGGCATGCCATCAATGATGGATCAGATGTTCACTAACCCTATGCAGGATGCGATGGGGTACCGTAATAAATCAGTAGAGCGTGCTTCAAATATTATTAACCGTGAAACAGACCTGATGCAGGCTCAAAGTAAACGTTTGCAGGCAGAAGCTCAAATTCGTCAATTGCAGGCCAGTCAACGTGATACCAAGAGTATTGCTCCCTTCAAAGGTGTGATTGAAAAACTCTATGTAGAAGTGGGTGATACTGTTCAGCCTGGACAGAAAATCTTAAATTTCAGTAGTTTTGAAGATTTTCAGGTAGAAGCGGATATCCCGTCCCGGGTGAAACCAGGTCTTAAAGAAGGTATGTCATTGAATATCAGGGTTGATGGAATTAATAAACCGGTTACGGCTAAATTAACCCGTATTTTTCCAGTTGCGAACCTCGAAGATCACACCATACATATTGAAATGAAGATAGCGTCATTACCCGAATTGACTGTTGGAATGTATGCTGAAATTATCATTCCTGATCGATCAATTTCAACTCAGGTAGTAGCCGTACCCAAAAGTTCTATTATTAGAAGAGGAGGTTTACCTCTGGTTTACATCGTAGACAAAGAAGGTAAGGCTAAACTTCGAATTGTAAGACTTGGCTCATATAGTTTGCATGGACTGGTCGAGATACTTTCTGGTGTTGATGAGAGGGACTCTATTATCCTAAATCCATCAGCTGACCTGAGGTCAGGCACTCAAGTGGTGGAAATGAATACATCAACTGATGCGGAGAAATAGCCGTGTCGGATGTAGAGATTAATAAACAACAGGATAATTCGTCCAATTTAGGGCTTGCCGGATTAACCGCCAAAGCATTTATTCATTCACCGCTTTCACCATTATTATTTCTTGCCATGCTGGGCATGGGTATTATCGGTTTGATTGCGACACCTCGACAGGAAGACCCTCAAATTTCTGTTCCTTTAATTGATGTTTTTATCAATTATCCTGGAGCATCTGCGGAACAGGTGGCTGAGCTAGCCATCGAGCCACTTGAGAGAATCATGAGTGAAATTCCCGGGGTTAAACATGTGTATTCTGCCAGTTTTCGGGAACAGGGTGTGGTTACAGTGCGTTTTATTGTGGGGGAGGAAACCGGCGAATCACTGGTTAAAGTGCATGATAAGCTGGCATCAAATCTGGATAGAGTGCCACCCGGTATAAGGGGCATGCCTCTGGTAAAAGCCAAGGGAATAGATGATGTGCCGGTAGTCACTGTCACGCTGTGGTCAGATGAAGTTGATGGTGGAAATTTACGTCGCTTAGGGCTTAATTTATTACAACAGTTAAAACAAATTCCGAATACAGGGCAGGGTTTCGTTGTGGGTGGGCAGCCTCAAATAATCTCAATTGAAGTTAAACCTGAAAAGCTCGCCGGTAATAATGTTACACCGCAGCAGATTGCTCAGGTTATCCAGGGAGCGAATGTAGAGTCCAGTGCCGGTTCTTCTATTTCCTCAGGTAATTTTTATAAAATCTATGCGGGCGACTACTTAAGAACTTCAGATGATGTGGAAAATCTGGTAGTGGCTGTTAATCATGGCCGTCCCGTGTATATCCGTGATGTTGCTACAGTCAAACATGAAGTTTCTGAAAGAAGTCAGTACCTGAACTATTTTACCGGTCCGGCTTTAGCAGAAGGTAAAGCCTCAACCTACGGTGCACAGGCGATTACGGTGGCCATATCAAAAAAATCAGGAAGTAATGGCGTAACTGTTGCTAATGATATTTTAGCTGCGCTGGAAATTCAGCAAGGGTTGGTCATACCGGATAATGTGCATTTAGAAGTGACTCGAAACTATGGTCAGAGTGCTCAGGAGAAAGTAAATAATCTGTTGTTTAAGCTTGTTGTAGCGACTTTAATTGTGACAGTTTTAGTGTGGTTTGCATTAGGGCTCCGTCCGGCCATTGTGGTTACCATGGTTATTCCTGTTGTTATTTTAATGACGGTATTTGCGGCTTATCTGATGGGTTTTTCGATAGACAGGGTAAGTCTGTTTGCTCTGATATTCTCGATAGGTATTTTGGTGGATGATGCCATTGTTGTGGTTGAAAATATCTATCGGCGTTGGCTGATTAAAGGTGAGATGGATACGGATACCGCTGTTGATGCGGTACGTGAAGTAGGTAATCCAACTATCATCGCTACCTTCGCAGTTGTTGCCGCTTTGATGCCTATGGCTTTTGTAAGTGGATTAATGGGGCCTTACATGGCACCGATTCCTGCACTAGGTTCGGTCGCAATGATGATTTCATTATTTGCGGCATTTGCTTTTACTTCATGGTTAACCATGCGCTTAAAACCCTCCATGAAAACACTGGTAAAAATTGAAGAA
>Ga0233447_1000674_pt1 | contig 35325 bp, 19 predicted proteins | sample SI_124_October20_3_FD_183014 | JGI IMG/M metagenome (GOLD analysis project Ga0233447, IMG submission 183014) | Seawater microbial communities from Saanich Inlet, British Columbia, Canada - SI_124_October2016_135_MG | ecosystem: Environmental > Aquatic > Marine > Inlet | place: Canada: British...
TATACATTGAAAGGGGTAAATCTGGAGGGAATACGAATAGGCCAGAATATAAGCGATTAGTTAAAGATATTGAAGCTGGCAAAATCGATGCTGTTGTTGTTAAAAAGCTAGATCGGCTTTCAAGGTCACTTTTAGATTTTGAGCAACTCATGGTTATGATGCAAAGTAATAATGTCGAATTCATTTCTCTACGAGAAAACTTTGATACAACAATGGCTATGGGAAAAGCTATGCTTCGGGTGGCTTTGGTCTTCGCTCAGTTAGAACGAGAGCAGACAGCAGAGCGAATTAAGGATGTTTTTGCGTATCGAGCTGAACAAGGTTTGTACAATGGTGGAGTTCGGCCTTTTGGCTATGATTCCATAAGTTCTGAACTTGTTCCGCATAAGTTAGAACGAAAAGTTGTTGAATTCCTATTCGATTCATTTCTAGAATTCAAATCTACAACAATAGTAGCTCAGAAATGTTTTGAAATGGGGTTTCGTGATCGTGATAGTAAGCTAATGGATAAGCGAAAAATTCATAAAATCTTGAAACGCCCAATCTACAAAGGTTATGTTAAATGGAATGATAATTTGTTCAAAGGTATTCATCAGCCATTAGTCACAGAAACCAAATGGGAAAAGGCTCAAGAAATCTTTGCTGAAAATGCGACAGTTAGTCCGAGATGTAAAATCAAAGGGCTGCTTAAAGGCTTTCTAATTTGTGGTAAGTGCAATAATTACCTTTCACCTAATTACACAAAAAAGAAAAACGGAAACATTTATGAGTATTACAGGTGCGCCAGCACCTTTAACAATAAATCAAATACAAAATGCAAAGGTCAATATATTCCACTTAAACAAGCGCATGAAACAGTATTTGAAAAGTTACTAGACTATGCCACAGAAACCAAACTAAAAATCATTCAAGAAAAAATAGCTAATCATAACCTACAGGCTCAAAAAGATGTTAATTTCAATGAAGCAGATATAAAAAAATCAAAAGCAAAACTCAAAGATATTAAGCATAAAAAAGAGCTATATTTAGATTCATTAGTAACTGGTGATTTTTCAAAATCAGAACGCAAGAAGATTAATGACAAAATAGATGAATTCTCATTAATTGAAAAACAACTAGAAACAGATATTTATCGTTTAGAGTTTCAATTAGATGAACTAAAAGACAAAATACTCGCCATTGATGAGTTTAAGCAATCTATTATCAAGCTTAAATTAAATTATGAAGCACTGTCTGAATCAGAGCTAAAAGCCTGGTTAAAAGAAAATGTTAAGCAAATTATTATTGATGAGGAGGTGATTGATATTAGCTTTAAAAAACTAGATTTTTAGTTGTAATGCTTTGGAATAATTAAAAAGGGACTTACGAACTTTGGTTGTAAAACTTGGTTGTCTGGCGGAGAGAGAGGGATTCGAACCCCCGGAGGCTTGCACCTCAATAGTTTTCAAGACTACCGCATTCGACCACTCTGCCATCTCTCCGTGCGAGATTCTATCAAATTTTTTGGGCTTAAACAAGGCTGATTTTGAAAGAGATGCTATTTTTTGTTATCTAATATCAAGGATACGATCAACCCTAAAGGTTCTTAATGCTTGTCTTTTGTAGCAATAACACTGCATAGCCTCTGCGTTTGTTTCTGAAGAGGATAAGGCCCCTACCCTTTTTGGACTAACTCTGCGTAGTGATGATTGGCGGTCTTGTGACATATAGGTGATGCTTAGCTCTGATTCAGAATCGATAGCAGCTTGGATCTTAGCGACCTTTTCAGCATGCGTTAAAATGACGTCTGAATCACAATATTTGTAGGCGTCTAGGAAGTTAATAACTGCGCTATCTAAAAGTATGTCTCGTTCCCTTAGTAGTACTTTTAGGCTAATACCTTCTAAAGTTTGGCAACGGCTAAGTGCGACATAGACCTGGCCTTTTGCAAAGGCTCCATGCCCTAGGTCGATCATTACTCGGCTAAAAGTTTTGCCTTGGCTTTTGTGGATGGTGATGGCCCAAGCTAGTTTTAGGGGGAATTGAGTGAATGAGCCAGAAGCTTCTTGGGTTAACACTTGGTTTTCTTGGTCGTATACGTATTTGTGCATTTGCCATTTGTGGGGTGAAACTGTAACAACTATACCATCTTGAATCTTGACTGTGACTTCTTGTTCGAACTCGTCTATAGCTATAACCTCGCCTAGGGTTCCATTTACCCATAGTCCACCGATATGGTTACTAACAAACATCACTTGCGCGCCTTCTTTTATTTGTAGGTTAGTTTCGGTTGGCGCCATTTTGAGGTCGAATTTTTTATTATACTCTGCCCTATTCTCATAGACATCAGATGCTAGTTTATCGAGTTGCTGGGTATTGATTCTTTTTGCAGCTGCATTGGTTGTGGTTAGGTAGATACCACCCTCATCAAAGAGATTATTTTCTGGTTCTACACGTTTATTTATGATGGCTAGCTGTGAAGCAGTAATTGATTTGGTCCTGACAGCATTTAGAATATCAATGAAACCTTTATTCTTTTGCCTATAGATCTTTTCTAGCTCAATAAAGCTCAAGGCAAAGGATGAGCGGTTAACTACCCTAGCAGAGAAAAAGTAGGGGCTATCGTAAACTTCACTAAAATAGCTTTCGTCGTCTCTGGTTACTACTGGTGGTAGTTGGTGTAGGTCACCAATCCAAATCATTTGTTTACCGCCAAAAGGTTTTGCTGTTTTTAGGATAGATCTTAGAAAATTGTCCATACAGTCAAGCAAATCAGCTCTAACCATGGATATTTCATCTATAACAATAGCGTCGAGTTCTTCGAATATTTTGGTTCTTTTTAATTTACTGCCTAACCTAAAAGCTTCATTAACTGTGATATTGGCTTTGAAACGAAAGAAAGAATGGATGGTTTCGCCTTTTACATTGAGGGCTGCGACACCGGTTGGTGCAAGTACAATCACTTTTTTTATGGTATTAGCTCTAAAATAGGTTAGCAATGTTGATTTACCAGTTCCTGCCTTGCCAGTAATGAAAATATTTTCGCAGCTGTTACGCATAGCATTTAAGGCAGCTTGGAACTGGGGTGTTATTTCTATGTCTTTGAAATTACAGTTTTTTATCAACTACTATTCCTTTTGAGATTAATATACAAAGTTTCAACTTCTTTTCTAGCCCATGGTGTCCTTCTCAAAAATTTTAAGCTCGATTTAATGCTTGGCTCATAAATAAAACACCTTATGTTTATATGGTCGCCAAGGTGATCCCAACTATAGTGTTCTACAAGATCAGTAAGCATCATTTCTAAAGTAATACCCTGTAAGGGGTTGTTCGGCTGGTGGTTTGTCATTTACTTATCCTTTCATAAGGAGCTTGTTTTTCAGGGTTTATAATACATTTAACCTTTGTGGTTTCATAGGTTGTATTTTATATTAACGGCTACCTTTTCACACAAAACATTTGACAAAACAAATGACAGTGTTTTTTTTAATTTAACCATTCTTTGCTGTTTAATAGACTAAATTTTGTAGGTTGGGATACTATCTATTTCTTATCCACCAATCAAGAGCAGCTCCTGCGCCCATGCCTAGTGAATTTTTCATAATGAAGCCAGCTAGACCTACAGGCCCTGCAGCTTTCATGCCAGCTAATAGAGCAAGCGAAGTTAATGGTGGGGCTGCCGTATTGGTTTCAAGTGACCTTTTTGCGTTCTGGGCTATTAGTGATTTTGCAGTGGTTGAAGGATATGAAGCTAGGCTACCGACTGCTGAATACAACATACAGTAAAAAGCCCTCTCAAAAGGTGTTTTATATATTTTTTCAGGCTTAACTTCAAATTGCCATCTTAGCATTTCAAAAACACTTAGGTGCCAGAGCTCTTTTGAAAGATGTCTTTTTGAAATATCTATCATAGTAGATCTTCCTGCACTTGTTCCCATAACTTTAACAACATCAATATATTTTTTATAAAATCTAAATGTGCCACAAGGTTCGGTTTTAGTTGCTCCTGGTACTTGCATGTATGTTTTTAGGCTTCCTGTAAATAGAGCCACAGGCAAGCTGCATAAATCGACACCAAAGGCTGTGAGCATATGTTTGGCAAAACTGTTTTCGCCTTTAAGATGACTTTGTACTTTATGTTGTAAAGGTAAATATACTGTTCTTGGAAAATATCTTAAAAAAGACAATAAAATCCCTGTTAATGGACTTTTTATAACTTCTACCCCTCTAACCCCGGCTAACCATCGGGCTTCTAGTGTTGATGCCGCATGCATTGGTGGTGTGAGTAGTGCCATACGTAAAAGATATTCATGTTTTATTTTGGTTGTTGGGGTTGTTATGCTTATAGTTTCAGTTGTTTCGCTGGGAGTTGTTGAGTTAGGGGTTTGGATTTGGTCTTTTAATCTACTGGCCATTTGGGAAGCAAGGTTTGGGTTTTTTGCGATTTTGTGTACAAGTACTGCGACTCCTCTAACAACATGCATATTTTGTTTGTGTCCTTTCAAAAACATATAAGCTTATTTCTTACAATATGTTTTCGTCAAAATTGATTTGAAATTTCATAAAGTTTTGTTTTTTTGATATTAGAATTAGTTTTATTTTTTATTTATGAAATTTTTACAAGTACTATCCGACAATTATCATATGATAAATATTAACTTTTTTTTAAAAATCATGGCTATTACAGAACCTGTAGTATCTGATGACAAGAAAAAATCTTTTGGATGGGAATTTGTTGAGAGTATAGGTAGCTTATTGAATTCAAACTATAATGAAATGCGCTATGGTAAAGGGGCTTGGCTACTTGGGGCTGTTAGTACTGCTGCGAGCCTTATCCTTGCACCTAGAGATTCCCTGTTTTTTTTTGCTTCTTCTGTTGTTTCTAGTTTGGCTGTTCCAGTTCTTAATGTTTTATCTGATGCAGCATGTGAAATGGGGCGATCAAAGTTTGATGGATTACCTGGCTTTTCTGATAATATGGTAAATACACATAAAAAATCACTGAGAAGAATGAATGCTTTTTTGCCTGATGTCACTCAACTACTTATTTCTCCGGTTAGAACACTTGCCATCCATGCTGGGGCTCAGGCATTGGGTTTAGCGCATCCAGAAGCTTTTGTTGTTTTTGGAAAACAGTTTGCTTCACAGGCCGTAGCAAGTGCTGCTATTGGGTTAATTGTTCCTCACCAGCGAGCTACTGATCCATTTAAGGATAAGGTTTGTTTGGCTACAGATACAGAGGTTATCTGTTGCGAGAGAGCCTCCCCTGATGTTGTGTCATGTCAGGTCTGGCCATCCGTTAATATAGCTGGGATTATTGCACCGCCTCCAGATTTATCTATTATAGACATCTCATCACCTGCACAATTCCCATTGATCCCGTTAACAGACCTAAGCACTATTCCTAAATCAGGAACTTATGATTCATTGTGTTTGGCTGGGGTTATTACAGCTGCTGCAACTAGCAACCCATTTCCATTACTAATGTGCTTACCCTGGACTGATGCGGCTACGGCAACTAAAACTGCTATTTCTAGGCGATTTCCTGATGAACGATTATTTGTTATGTGTGACCCTTCAGGGATCGAATATTGTGATTTAGAACTTAGTACTCGTGGGTTTGGCCTTGCTGGCTCCAGTGACTTAAGTATTGGACGTGCTGTTTTTTATAGAGCCTCTACACATGTTCATATTCAAGATATCTACTCCAGCGTTATAAAAGATGACTTCAATCAGTTTAGGGATTTGATTACAACTGCTGTTGATCTACTAATTGAAAAGCATGGTTCTGATTCTTATCAAGAATATATAAGATCTTTTATCAATAGTTCGATAGTTGATATAAAAGATGCCGAAGGTAGAATCAATTTTCTATATAACTTAATTCATTTTATTTCTGGAAAAATCATATCTATTAAAGATATTGAATATAATGTTAGAGTAGCTTTTAATAAATACCAACATGATCCAACCAAAGCTGTAAATACTATTCATGGTTTTATTGGTTTCTACTCTAAACTTTATTTTGATCAAATCAAATCAGAACATTGGCTTCGATCTATTTTTGATGGTTTAAAAGCGAAACCTAAACACCCCTCTGATTTGGTTACGTCTCTCAGAAAAAAGTTTAGGGATTTTGAGAGCTCCACAGACTTTATTTATGATGATCGAACTCATAAATTACAACTTGGTTATAGCGATGCGAGTTCAACAGATGTCCTTCTTTCAAATGGCGGGGATTCTAAAACCAATTTTCACTCTGGCACTGTGGTACTCGGTTTAAATAGGGATGGTACTTATAAAAGAACAGTAATTGGTCATGAGTTTCAACATGTTGCCGAAATTGGGAGCTGTATAAAAAGTTTGACTGAAACAAGCTCTCTGATTTCATTTTTAAAACCCTGCGATATAACAACTAATGAAGATCTTTCAGCAGATATACTTAAGGCTTTAAAAAAAGAAGCCAGGTTTCTTAAAGGCAAAATAACAGCCACTGCAAAACAGCAAATAATAGAGCGATTTAACCTAGGAGATCTTCAAGAACCTTATCAAGGTTTCTTAATATCCAGATTAATTGATAATCTAGAATATTTAAATAATGCATCTGATAAAGGTGGTCTTACAGAGATGGAAGTAATGCCTAAACTCATGGATATACTGCCGCCAATAACATTCCTTTATGGGTTCCCAATGCTATCTATTTTACGATCTAGAATGATTTTGGATGATGGTAGGCCAGAAACTCAGCTATATATTTATCTTTTGCAAAAAAACAAGGCTTTATATTCATTTATTAGAAAGCATCCTGGAATTATGGATCGCACTTATGATGGCCTTTCATTACGTTTGATAGCCCTAGAGCATTTACCTAAATGGGACCGTCTTTTACCTCGCCGTATGCGTGGGTTCGAAGATCAGCGAACTAAGCTTTTGAAAGAATTATCTATAGGTCCTCTTATAATAGAAGAACTCTAGATTTTTAATAGGTATTATTAACAAAAAAAAATGGATAATAACAAAAAAAGACCCTGAAAAAATCAGGGTCTTTTTTATATAAAGCTGTTTTAATTAAAAAATTAATTAAGACCAGCTATTGCAGTATTAAATGTAACACTTGGTCGCATTGCTTTTGTGGTTAAGTTAGTATCAGATTTGTAATAACCATCTACATTTACAGGCTGACCTTGTGCGTTATTAAGCTCTTCTACTATTTTTGCTTCGTTTACCGCTAGTTCTTGAGCTAGCTTTTTAAAACGCGATTGAAGTTCTGCATCTTCAGTTTGAGCTGCAAGCTCTTGTGCCCAGTATAAAGCTAGATAGAAATGGCTACCTCTGTTATCTATCTCCCCCACTTTTCTTGATGGAGACTTGTTTTCGTCTAAGAACTTACCTGTAGCTCTGTCTAATGTGTCTGCAAGTATCTGTGCTTTGCTATTGTTAGCAACTGTTGCTACATGCTCGAAAGACGCTGCAATTGCTAAGAACTCACCAAGCGAATCCCATCTCAAGTGACCCTCTTCAAGAAACTGTTGAACATGTTTTGGGGCAGAACCACCAGCACCTGTTTCGAATAGTCCACCACCGTTCATCAATGGAACAATAGATAACATTTTCGCGCTAGTGCCTACCTCAAGGATTGGAAATAAATCCGTATTATAGTCACGAAGAACATTGCCTGTAACAGAGATTGTATCTTTACCTTCCCTTATTCTCTTTAATGAGAATTTGGTAGCTTCTTCTGGTGACATTGTGTGTAGTTCAAGACCTGATATATCATGGTCTTTTAGATATGTGTTAACCTTTTCGATTAGCTGCACATCATGAGCTCTGTTTTTATCTAGCCAGAAAACAGCTGGTGTTTTGCTAGCTCTTGCTCTTTTTACTGCAAGTTTCACCCAGTCTTGGATTGGCAGGTCTTTTACTTGGCACATTCTCCAGATATCACCCTCTTCAACGCAATGCTCAAGAAGTGTATTGCCATTACCATCAACAACTTTGATAGTTCCGTTACCTGGCGCAACAAATGTTTTATCATGAGAGCCATACTCTTCAGCTTTTTGAGCCATTAGACCAACGTTTGGAACAGTACCCATTGTTGTTGGATCCAAAGCTCCGTTTTCGATACAGTCTTCAATAGTTGCTTTGTAGATTGGCGCATAGCTACTATCTGGAATAACTGCTTTAGTATCTTGAGGCTTACCTTCTTTGTTCCACATTTTACCACCGTCACGAATCATAGCTGGCATTGAAGCATCTATGATAACGTCGCTTGGGATGTGTAAGTTAGTTATTCCTTTTTCAGAATTAACCATTGCTACTGCTGGTTGATTATCATAGCAAGCTTGGATATCTGCTTCTATTTCTTTTCTTTGCGCTTCTGGAAGTGATTGGATTTTAACACATAGTTCGTTAAAACCATTGTTTACATTAACACCAAGCTTTTCGATAACATCTGCATGCTTCTCAAAAACATCTTTGAAAAACACTTTTACTGCATGACCAAAAATGATTGGGTCAGAAACCTTCATCATTGTCGCTTTCATGTGTAAAGAAAAAAGAACGCCTTGCTCTTTTGCGTCTGATATTTCTTTAGCTAAAAAAGCTTGAAGTTTGTTTTTGCTCATATAAGTTGAATCAATTACCTCTTTTGCAAGTAATGGTAAGCTCTCTTTTAGAATTTTTGAGCTACCATCAACACCTTCAAATTTGATTTGAGCTATTGTTGCTTCTTTTGTTGTTGTTGATTTTTCATTGTTACAAAAATCACCATCATCCATGCAAACAACATGTGTTTTTGAGCTATTTACCCATTCACCCATTTTGTGTGGATTCTTTTTTGCATAATTCTTAACTGCGCCAGGCGCTCTTCTATCAGAGTTACCTTCTCTTAGTACTGGGTTAACAGCACTACCAAGAACTTTGGCGTATCTAGATTTGATTACTTTATCTGCTTCGTTTTGTGGTTCATCTGGATAGTTTGGAATATCGTATCCTTTACCCTGTAACTCTTTGATTGCTGCTTTAAGCTGTGGGATAGAAGCACTGACATTTGGTAGCTTGATTATGTTTGCTTCTTTTGTTTTTGCTAGTGTACCCAGTTCTGCTAGTGCATCACCTTGTTTTTGATTTTCTGTTAATTTATCAGGGAAATTTGCAATTATTCTGCCTGCAAGAGAAATATCTCTTGTTTCGATCTCAATACCAGTACCTTTAGTATATGCCTGGATTATTGGAAGCAATGAGTGTGTTGCTAACGCTGGGGCCTCATCAACCTTTGTATAAATTATTTTTGACGTGTTTTTTGTCATGATTCTCCTCTTTACTATAAAGTTTTTATTTATTTATCATACACTATTTCCTAGGTAGCAAATCCAGAAAATAAAAAATGATAGATAACAAGATAATTGTAATATGCTGTTAACAATTTCGTCAAATAGAATAAGGCTATTAGGTTTGGATAGTATTTTTATATGAATATTTGTGTAAAAAGATGATACACATTTTATTCTAACCAAAACTTCACATTGTTCTAAAAAACAGAGTTTCCATAATGCAAGTTGCCATATATACCCAAACCAAAATAGAAACCAGAACTCAAATTTTCATTTTGGTTTGGGCATAGAGCAGGACATATTTTACCCACAACCTCTAAATTTAGATTTTAAGAGCAAAATATGTTATAAATAGTAATATGTTTAAATCCAAATCAAATATAAATGTATGAATATGAACAGCTCCCAATTAACCCAACTTAATGAAGTTAGAAATAGTTTATTAGAATGTCAAAAAGGTGAAACAAGCTCTGGCTGTGCAGTTGAGAACTTTGTAAAAGCAGGAACTGAAGATATAACTGCATTTTCTGATTTTCAAATTATTGATGATACACATCTTTGGTTTGTTGTTGGTCAGCTTGAACTAGAAAATGACGCTATTATAGAAAACGCAACAGCTGCATTACTTTATATCACAACATTAATTAATACTTTTAGGGCATTATCTGAACATAGCGATAGTGTCTCTAACATCGCAACCCTACTTAACAATAAAATCAATAAAAGCTCCCAACTTAAATCTTTATTAACTATAGGCTTATTAAACATAAAAACTGGTGAGCTAACCTACTTTAGTAATGGCTTAACGCCAGCCATTCTTTCTAATGAAAATATTGTTTTTTCGCAGACATCAGATATTGTTTTTGGTAAAGATAAAACAAACATGCTAGCAACAAACAGCCTACAGCTTAGCACTGACGCTATATTTTGTTTTTATACGATGACTTTACCTAAAACCATTGCTCCAAACAATGTAAATGACTTTCTTGCTAATGAAGAAAAAGTCAACTTAGAAAATATTAGAAATAATATTATCGACAAAATTTATAAGACCAAGACAGAGCTTAAGATAGATATAGCTTTTTTGTTGGTTCAGTGGAAACCTCAAACTATAGAAATAACTAATAGATTAAGTGTGCACTTTAAAAATGATATATCAGAAATCAATAAACTACACAAAGTAGTGGAAATTTTTGCAGGTGCAAATAGCTTAACTGAAAAGATACAAATGAATATCAACTTGGTACTTGAAGAGCTTATATCTAATATTATTTTTTATGGCTATGAAGATCATGAAGATCACTTAATTTATGTACACTTCATGGTTGAGGACGAAAAATTGACAGCCTTAATTGAAGATGATGCAAAAGCTTTTAACCCTTTAGAAGCACCTGAAGTTGATGTGGATACTCTATTAGATGATAAGCCAGTTGGTGGCTTGGGAATTCATTTCGTTAAAACATTAATGGACGAACTCAGCTATGAACGAATAGATAATAAAAACACCTTAAAACTAGTTTGTAAGATATAAGGTCAAAACTTAATATGGAACAAAAATCTATTGATATCAACCAGATACTTACTCAAGGCCTTTATAAAGAACATACTGGTAGACAGCTAGAAGAAGAAACTATACCCACTAATAAAAAGACCATAAAGATCCCTGATACAAACCCTTTTTCTGAATATATAAACAGCGATAAAAAGAGCCTTATCATTACTAACGCAGAGACACAGAAAGAGAGGCTCTGCTTTGTTTTGAATTCAGAGCAAAATACCTTGCAACTAATCCAAAGAAAAAACAATAAGACCAGGCTATTTGAGCTTGATTTTAATAAACACTTTTTATCTGTAAATAAAAGAAAAGCCGATGATGATGATTTTCAGAAGTTTAGTGAACAAACAAAAAAGATCAGTAACTTTTTAGCGAAAAATGATTTTTATGTCTTACAGGAAGTTTCAAATGATACTGAAGATAAAAATAAAGACAGCAAAAAAAATATTGCTGAGCTAATAAAAAAAGAGTTTGGTTTCTTTAAAAATAAAAATTTAGCTAATTACAAAAACTTAGACCTAAAAACAAAAAAAGAACTAGCTTTTAAACTCTTTAAATTGGCGTCAAACCTATTTTCTGTTACTGAAGAGAAAATAAAGAGTGATGAAAAATCTAAGTATCAAGAACAGATTAACTATATTAAGGAAATATATTTGGATATGCTAGGTCCAGATATCGAACAGTTGATAGTAACAAACTTAAATAAAACTGAATCAAAACCGATATATACACTTTATATAAGCAAGCAAAAATTAATTTTTACTGAAAAAGGTATTTCGAGACAACCAAAAATAGAACTAAACTTTGAAAAAGAAAAATATCTCATAAATGGCAAGCCTCTATCTAATGTTGATATGGATTGGTTTATTGAGCGAACCCAGGTTATTAACCAAAACATTATCAATAATAATGTAGAGATACTAAAGAACTAAATATTTTTTTCATAAAAAACCCTATTTAACCCTCAAAAGAGAACACTTTTTCATAATTTGCTTGGAGAAAGGCAAATGCCGCTCTTTTTTTGGCAACATCACCTTCTGACATACCAGGTCTTTGTAGCATAGATCTCTCAATTATACCCATATCCAGCTCAAGAGTTGGGATTGATTGACAATGCGCTATAAAACCGAAGACTGTTTTTAGCAATAATCTATCTCTAAAACTCAACTGCCTTACAGCTTTTAAAGCTGCGCTTAAATCTTTAGCGCTTATTGCTGCTATTAAAGAGTCTAAAAACTCGGCAGGGAAATAGTCTTCATGTGCTTTTAGGCTCACAAGTATTGGATCTAATACGGCTGAATCACCACTGGCAAGAGCTGCTGTGTCTAATTGACTAAATTGCTCTACAAGAGAGACTCTACCTCTTAAACCCTCTAAAGAGATATCAACACCTCTTCTACGCCCCCTCATAACCTGCCTGTTCCTTTCTTGGATTTTTAAATTGATATTAAAAAGTAGTTGCTGCTGCCTTTCAGCCTTATTGCCTTTATAGCTTGCAGCCATTTTTAGTACAGATGCTATACGGTCATTGTTTCTAAATGACTTTGAATGTCCTTTACGAGCACTAATTATAAAAAAATCTATAATTTGAGGAGGTTCAACAGATCTATCTACTTCCAACCTCTCTATATCACTCTCTTTTATTCTTTTATCTTCTGGTAGTTGATCATTAACTTCTTTTAGAAGCATAAACACCATTCTTTTAAGACGAGGCTCAGAATAAAGCTCTATAGAACTTTTTTTCAAACTAGCCTCTAGAATCTCTGTTTCTTCCTCTAAATCATCAGTTAAAACTGCAAGACGTGCTGTAGCTTGTTCTTTTATTCTTGCAGGATCTGTATATGTGCGCAGCTCTTGTATTTCTGTTCTGGTAGCAATAGCCTTTTCTGACTCTGTTATAGTTGTGCCTAGCTCCCTTTTGAAGTTATCAGCAACATTTGCCATAAAAACAACTACCCCTCTTGATGCATCAAGCTTGAATAACCTGCCATATATTTCCTTAAGACTCTCTGGAACCGCTCCTAGATTAGACATAGCCTCATCTATTGAAGACTGCATAAAGCTTCTCTCTAACTCTATTACCCTATTTTGCCAAAGACTATTAAGCTCTTTGAGCATAGCAGCCTCCTGTTCTGTACCTGGTCTTTCACCTGAAAAATTAATACCTATGACCTTATCACCATAACGATCCATCATAAGGCTATATACAGAGGCTTCAGAACCCAGATATTTATCAAAGATGGCTTTAATTTCTGGATTCCAGGCTTTAGGATATTCTTCACCCTCAAGCTCGACAACTCTTCTTAAAACTGCTGGATTGGCTGATAAAGAAATACTTTCATAGCTACCATCAGATCTTTTTATGTCTACAGTATCTATTTGTCCTTCAGTATCATTATTAACAGACACAACCTCAAAATCTGTACCTGTCACAAGCCTACTTGATGATAGTAGCTGCTTAACACCTCTATGGTATTTAGATAAATCCATGAAATGAGCTTCTTGAAATGTAAGCATCAAATCCATATTACAGGAAATCTCTGGCCCTGAAGGGGTTTGGGTCACAATTATAGAGCTGGATAGCCCCGCTTCTTCCAGACCAAACAACAAACATTTATGGGCAACAGAAAGACCTTCTATTGTTAATGGAGCTGGATAGAAATGGCCATCAGCTGCTTTTTGGCGAACAGTTACGGTTTGAGCCATAAAACATTTGGAGTCTATTCCGCTTTTTTGAATAGCTGTGCCAACATGTAATGTTGAAATACCCGTAAATAAATCGTCAGGCAATGACAAAGCTTTGGCTCTTTGTTCAAGTGCCATTAAATTTGTCTGTAAAACCAGTATTTCTTGATGGAACTCTGTAAAAACAGCATCTCTTTCTGCGGGTTCAAGCGTTGCAAAATCAATATCAGGGATTTTTGGGGTTGGGCTTGTTGATATACTTCTTATAAAGTTTGTGGCTAGTTCGTTAATAACAGCTTCTTTTAATTGACCTATTGCACTTTGCAACACCTCTTCAAGCACAGCTGGATTTTGGTAATAAGCTGTTGTATTTTCGTCTTCATAGAGATTGGCTGTTGCACCTTCAGCTTCTATCAGTGTTTGCAATTCTCTTAATGTTGCAGTATTCCCGCTAATAGAAATCACTGCGCTACCAGCTTCGTCATCGCCTCTTTCAACTCTGACATCAGATAAGCCAGAGAAATGAGACTCTAAACTAGCTAGCTGTTCGCTATTTAGGTGAAAATCCAAAACAGACCCAAATTTAACCCCTAATTCTAAGTCTGATAATCTAGAATCTACATGGGCTGCATATCTTTCAAATTGATCCGCAAAAGAAATGTCTGGATCAACAGAAACTCTAGACTCTGGAATTGAGACGTAACTTTTTGACCTTGCTACAAACCCTTCCAAAACAGCCCTACTTCTTAAAGTTAATATCTCTGTTCTATTAGAAAAACGTGCTGCCAAAGCTGTTTCTATTTCGCTTAGCTCAGCTCTGTTATTTACTGCATTATCAAGAATGGTTCTCATACCTAAAAAACTAGGGATATCTAGACCAATAGCCTTGAATAGCTGGGTGCTACCTTCGTCTTCAACAGCCACCATTTTATCTGCAAACTCAAAAAACGCTTCTGGAAGATCTTCGGCTGCTAAAGTTTCTGGAATAAATGTAAGTTGTATTTTTGTTTGAGAGCTACCACTGCTTTTAGTAATAACTATGCTTTGCATACCTCCCTCTTGATCTGTAGCAACTGTAATTTCATAAGTAACACCATCTTTTGACACTGTTTTTGGTAGCTCTGACATATCAAAATCCGCCAAAGTTTTATCAGTTAAGAATATATGTTCTGGAAGCCTCTCTGCATATGCAAACAAACTATCACAGTTATCAGAATCAACAAATGGGAAGCCTGTATTAGCACATAGAAAATCGTCTAAACTCATTACACTAAAACCGTCAGAATCTTCTACTCCTGGGCTTAGAACACCTTCAGGTCTAAGTACAGGAGACTCTCCTTTTTTGAGGCTTGGCACTGTTTTTAGGAGTGCTTCATAAGCATTGACATAAGAAGTTGGGTCAGATAAGCCTCGTTTAGCTAGAAATCTGGCAACCATAGCCCTTTGGTCAGGAGCAAGGCTATGCTCTGCAAAATCTAAAGTGTCTAATTTTTTAGCTTCTTCACCGTCTGAGCCACGGATAAAACATCGTTCACCTGCCTCAAATTCAGCACTATGTTCTGCATAGTATTTAGGATCCATGGTTTTAACTATAGCTGGGCTAACTTTTACTCTTAAAGATTCTGGGTATGGCATCCTCATAACAACAACATCTCCATCTATAATTGTTGTTAAACGAAAAGCACCTATTGCTTGATTAAAACTCCAATCAAGTATTTTTAGGTCTGTTAAGCCCACTTCCGAAACCTCTTGATCTAGCCTTTCTAATTGAGCAGCCTTACTTGATTTTCTTCCTATAAATAAAGATTTAATTATTTGAAAGTCGTCTCTAATGCCAAGTACTCTTTTAAAAGCGCCATGATTGCTTTTACCCCATTCTTTGTTTATTAATAGCTCTAACTCTTCTAAAACATCTACCCTTTCTGAAAGGATAGTAGCTCGTAATAAGTTATGAGCTTTGGTCAATATAGCTTTTCTTGTTTTGCTACTACTTGTTTTTATATCAGCTGTAATTGCTGAATCAAGACGTTGCGCAACTTGAAATAGCGTTACATCAGACCTGATTACCTCAGCAATTTCTTGAGGCGCAGCAGCTGGCACACCAACCTCTGTTGCTTCAAAGCGGTCACTACAAATATCTAACAACTTATTGAGTTTATCATGAAATTCAGGATCAGCTTTAAATAGGCTATGCTCAGCACCTTCTCTAAATATATTATCTACAGCTCTACGCATACTCCTCAATGCAGATGTATCACCAGTTGCTACACTATCTCTTAAGTTATTTTGAAATTCGATCAAACCATCTCTTCGTTGATGACTACCTGAAACCTCAATCCCTTGAGTTAAAGACTCGTCTACAGCTCTATAAGCTATTTGAAAATCATCTTCTGTAAACAACAAATCTTCTACAGGTCTTGTAGGTGCTGCAATTTTAAAAGTTTGTGGCCTTGAAACAGGGTCTTCAACAGCGGCTGAAGAAACCACACCTAAGTCCTGTGAATCTATAGTTAACTCTGGCGTTTCGATTGTTTCTTGTAATGCTGCTCTTAAGTTTATTACTGTTTCACTCATATCTATATCTTCACGACCAAAAGATTTTGGTAGACTTAAAAAATGCAAATACACACTTGATAAAGCAGTATCTGCTAATTTGAGAAGAGCAATCCCTTGTTTTTTTGCCTCAATAAAGGCAGCTTCATCCACACCTTTTGGGGTAGGTAGTGCATGTAATTGCATGATTTGTGAAAATATAGCTCTTTTTGAATCTCTCAACCTTGGCATTACACTTAGCCACGCTGTCTCATCAAATAAACCCATACCATTTCCATCCATGCTATTAGCAAGCTGAAACATATCTTTAACAATAAATGAAACATCACGGTTTATTGCATCACCATCAAACCCTTCAATTCGTAATCTAGGCAAATCAAGTAACAAGGCTTCCACACTCTCATACCGACTAATCAAGCCCTCTTGAAACTCTATGTTTTGGGTCATACCGGAAAAGCGAGCCTGTTTTTTTGCTAAGACTTCCTTTTCAGATTGCAAGCAAGCTTTATAGTCGCCTAATACTACTTTTAGTTTTGCAGCCAAACTTTCGTGGCCTTTATAAAGGCTGCTCTCACCTTCAGGGGGATTATCTAACTCAGCTATTTTTTCTAGCATACTAGTTATTCTAGTATTTATTTTCGTTATTAGTTGAACCCTCTCTTCAGCACTTAATGTGGGTCTATTATTTTCCAGGTTTCTGATATCTTCAAATACAGCATTAATATCAAACCTTATAAATACATCCCTAATATTGTCTTCATCTAATCGCTGATATTCAGGGTCACTTGATACCATGCTCAACATATCTAGCATAAATTCTGAACGAATATCAAATGCCGCGTCTTGGTTTTCTACATAGAGTTGGGTCAAAGCATTAATTTTTGATCGTGAAGTTTGGAGTGCCTCTCGATACTTAGCAGTGCTTAATGATTTTGCTAAGGGGATTAGTGTTTCTTTAGCTTGAACAATAGCTCGGCCTAAAGCTTTGTCTTGCAGGCCTCTTCTTACTGAAAGAGCATCAGACACTGACATATACATATCAACTGCTGATGAACGATGTTTTTGTGTTAGTTCACGTAGCCTTGCAATATCATCTTCAACTTCACCTAAAGGTTGACCTAGCTCATCAGCTGCTGCCTGAACATGTTGATCAAACTTGGCTTGTGCTCTTCGCATTTTTGTTGCCAGTCCTTCAAAACGTCGCATTTCAAATACTGCTGTTCTTAATGTAGACTTAGATTCTTCAGCTTGATGGGTTACTGCTTCAACTACTGTTTTAGGAGTTTGTGCACGGACACCCGCACCCAACTTATTTCTGAGCTCTTCGAAGTGACTAATAACCTGACTTGATTTCAGCCTAACACCAGTTGCTTTAGAAGCGTTTGTAGCTCTAGATACACCAGCAAACACAGCACAGCCAACCAAAGTAACGGGAAGAGCTAACCATCTAGCAACAGTGCCAACAACACCTGTTGGCCCGTCTGTTGTAAATAAAGCTTGTTTTGTAGCAGCTGCTAAATGACCACCAAAACCTTTACCTGCATTTCTTGCACAAAATTTAAAGAACCTACTACCCACGCTAGTTCCGTTATCAGCTAATAGACCATTAAAAACATCCTCAGGAAGAGCTCTTAACAAGGTTTGGACATCTCTTAAAACAAAGTCGTTCTTCATCTGTGTATTCCCAGCCCTATCTGAAATACTACCTATCTCTAAACGCACTGTTTTTGGTGGTATGCTTTTCTTTCTACGCCAAAATCTTAGGCCTTTTTTTCCATCTGTTTCACCAATTATGTAGAGCTTGCCCTTTTCAGATGAGAACTGATAGCGACCATCAACTACTTTTGGTGTAAAACGGGCAGAGCTTTCAGGCCTATACTTTTCAAGGTCTTTTACACTTGCTGATGTAACCTCGTATCTAAAAGTTCTATCACCAGATAATGTAAATTCACTTTTAGATACAATAACTTCTGGTACAGCATTTTCGTCTATTGCTTTTACTAAGCTTGCCAAAAACCTATCATACACTTTCTTGAATGTAGTCAGCTTTATACTGGCTTGTCTTTCTTTTGGTAAAGCAGATAACCCTTTAGCATAAGGTTTCATTTCTGCTTCGGTTAAAGACATTAAACGACTAAATAATCTACCAGAACCTCTAAGCTCGGGTGGCTCTGATGCTGTATCACTTTGACCATTGGCAATAATAGCCCTTGCTTGGTCTAGTGACTTAAATGTTGATCTTGGTGGTAAATCAACAACCTTTTCCCTTCTGCCATCCACACTCTGGAACCGAAAGCTAACAACACCGCTCTCCTGATCATGAGTGGCTTGGGTAACAGACATTAAATGAGTTTCTCTTGATCCACCTAGACCTGATAACAACTCATTAATGGCTGAACTAACCATATGTAAATCAGCAGCCTCTATGACAGGCCTTGCTTTTGGTAAAACAGCTAGGTCTGGGCTTTCTGCTGGAGATGATATTATCTCTGGTCTTGCAACTGCTGGCTTGATTGTCACTATGTCTCTGGGACGTATTACAGGTTGAGGTACTTCTGAAGAAATAGGCGCTGGTTTTGGCCTTGATGCAACTGTTTTAACTTGGGCTCTTAACCCGGTAAGCTGTTGTTTTAGTGCTTGGTAAAAGTCTGCTTTTTCGCCTGTATAGCTTGAGATCAAGCCAATGAACTTGTTTAAGGCTAAACTTACCTGATCAGTTTTTAAGCCATACTCAAGCTCGGCAAAACCTCTTTGTAGGATTTTTCTTGTTTTTAGATTCAAGCCTTTACTTAATGCTTTTGATAATTGTTGCTTATAACTAGTCAATTCTTTCAAGGCTGTTTCTGAATCGCCAGATACAATAGCTTCTAAAAGCGCTTCTGGCATTTTCACTGCTGCATTAATATTGGCATGTAAAACGGTTTGGATATCATGAACATCGCTAGCCGACAGATCTGGCGCTGCTTTTTTCACAGTACTAACAAAAGTTTGTACACTTTTCACTGAAATGCTTGGTTTTTGCTGTGATAACATGCCAGAAAGCTTTCTAGCATGTTTACTACTAGCCTTACTTAAACGTTCAGCCAAATTACAAGTGATTAGGCTCATTTCTGCTGGCGATAAAGGTTGAAAGCCTTTAAGCTCTATTCCAGGCAAAGCCTCCTGAAGAACCCTTAGGTGAACCCCATCTTGAGATTCTAATGATTTTGTAGGGACTCTGGAAACTGTTGATGGGTCAAACCCAACAGACACAGGACTAATTGGCACTGACATATTTTTACTCCTTACTTAAATAATCCGTATTTTTTCAACTACACTGTATTATTTACTTTCCCCCTAAATCATCTTACTAAACATTAATTATATATAAATATCATGATCTAAGGGCATCTAATAAAATCATGCATCAGCTTAATTATTTCTTTTTATTATGTAATTGAAGTATATAGTTGCTAAAAATCAAGGATGAGGCGAGCATTACAAGCGCTAATACAATAAATAGGATCACATTGTATAAAGCAACTTGACTTTCGTATTCTGCGAACATGTACTCTGTAGTATAAATTTGGGCTGTAAGTAGATGTCTTAATTTCTCAAGCTTAAGTGTCATAGTGTTTGTGAGCTCTTCAAGCTCAATAGCAAAAAGAGCTGACCTATCACTATTATTAACTTCCTTTGGAGGAATTCTTATCAAACCCTGGGTAGCAATTTTCAGTTGTTTATAAAGCTCTGATATCTCTTTACCTACCTCTTGAATATCTTTTGGATTGTTGCCCTTGCCATCTAATTCAGAAATTTTTGAATTTAGGTTTGTTGAGAGTTTTATATAGCTAGCTTTAGCGCTTGATTGTGAAAAATAGGTTAGATATTCATAGGCAATGATTTGGTAGTCTGGCAAGGAGTCGCTTATATTATTTACGATATTGATTTGGGTCATAGTACTATTTATTTGGTCTGTTACATAAAGAGCTTTTATTAATTGTTTATGGTTAACACCTCCAAGTAGGGTGAGAATTGCGATGTTTATTAGAAAAAGAACCCAAATCTTGATGCGAGTTTTTGTTTTTTTCAATAGAATAACTCCTTTATTTGATATCTTTATTATATATTAATCTATCTAAATTTATTACTATTTATTAATTAAAAGTTTTTTTGAGCTCAGCCCCCTATACAGTATAATCTACTCTATGTTCGAACGATTTGTGACACAAAAAAAACAAGCAACACTATTAAAACAGATGCTGGAAATAGGCATTAATGAATCTGATTTAGAAGAAAAGTTCATATGTGGTTCTGGCAGTGGTGGGCAAAAACTCAATAAAACGGCTTCCTGTGTCTACCTAAAACACATACCAACAGGTACAGAAATCAAGTGTCAGCAAACAAGAACAAGAGCTCTTAATAGATACTATGCCAGAAAAAGGCTTTGTGAAGTTCTGGATGAAAAAATTAATGGAAAAAAGAGTAAAGCACAGTTAAAAATCGATAAGATAAGGAAGCAAAAAAAGAAAAGTACTCAGAGATGTATGCATAAGTTGTTGCAGAGCGACTAAAGCTAGAACATCTCAGAGCAGTATGCGTGCGTTGTTGCAGAGTAGCACGAAAACAAGTTTTTTTTATCCTGAGCATTTAATCTGTTTTGGTTTGTGATTTATCATTACTGCATAAGCACAGTAAACTCTGGGGAAAAGTAAAAGAATAATTAATGACATAATGGTTGGCACTAGGTGTGTGTATCCTTTACTTTGCTATGACCTCAGTACTTCATGCTATTTAAACTCTGAATTTTGTTAGATTTTTGTGTGGTTTTATTTATTTTTAAGCTTCCAAACAAGGCAAACTGCTTCCCAAACTATAGCCTTGCTCATTTTGGTTTTGCCGTGTTGTCTGTCTTCGAAAGTTATGGGTATTTCTGCAAACCTAGCTCTGCTTTTCCATAATTTATAAGCTGATTCTATTTGGAAGGAATACCCTGATGACTTTATGTTTTTAAAGTCTGTTTTTTTTAGCACTTCCACCCTAATACATTTAAAACCGCTGGTTGGATCTTTTAGTGGCAAGCCTGTAATTAGACGCACATATATACTTGCTGAAAAACTTAGTAAAATGCGCCAAAAACTCCAATTCCTTACTGAACCGCCTTTCATATAGCGAGTCCCGACCACTACATCATAATTTTTTATCTTATCTAAAAACATAGGTATTATTGCTGGGTTATGCGAAAAGTCAGCATCCATCTGAATTATGTTTTCATACTTATTATCTTGAGCAAACTGAAAGCCAAGCACATATGCTTTTCCTAGACCTTCTTTCTTTTCTTTTTTGATTAGATGAAGATTTTTGTTGATCTTTTTTAAGGATTCTACTTTTTTTGCTGTTTCATCTGGTGAGTTGCCATCAACAACTAAAATATCAAGGTCTGTAGCTTCATTTATAGCAGCTATTATGTTTTCTATATTTTCTATTTCGTTATAGGTTGGAATGATTACCAATGTTTTGTTCATACCTAAAATATTAATCGGTTTTTAATGGTTTTACCAACAAGAAAATGTTATATTTTATGCTAATTGGTTAATCTAGAAGAAACAATATCTATACCCAAACCAATTATATTTTTTGGAGGGTTTTAATATGCAAAATACAGCTAAAAATAAAGCACTTGGTTTTTGTCTTGGTGCTTCAACCATATCTGCCGTTGAACTAACAAATGATGGCTCAAAAACAACAATTACAAATAAAGTGTTGCTTACACATGAAGGTAACCCAAGAGATGCTTTTGAAAAGGTTATAAAACAGCTTGAAGTTGTAGATACACCTATTATTGTTACAGGTAGAAAGTTTCGTAATTATGTAAACTTACCGTCAATTACAGAGCCAGAAGCAATAGAGCATGCGCTTGAATTTGTTAATAAAGGCCAAAAACAATACAACTCGCTAGTTTCTGCTGGCGGCGAAACTTTTATCGTTTATAGATTGGATAAAAACCAGAAAGTCGTTGATATATCCACAGGCAATAAATGTGCTTCTGGTACTGGGGAGTTCTTTTTACAGCAAATTCGTAGGATGGACTTAAATGTAACCGAAGCAATCGCTGTGGCTTCAAAAGGAACACCATACCCTGTGAGTGGCAGATGCAGCGTTTTTTGTAAATCTGACTGTACACACGCCCTTAATAAAGGGGAGACAATAGCTAATGTTACTAGCGGTCTTTGCAAAATGATCGCCCAAAAAGTTGTAGAGTTGCTAGCTAAATTTCCAAACAAAAAAACCATAGTTGTTGGTGGTGTTGCCCAAAATAAAGTTGTTATTAATTTTCTAAAAAAAGAGATCCCAGAAATTGATGTGCCAGAAGAAGCCCCCTATTTCGAAGCACTTGGTGCAGCCCTAACAGCTTTTGATAAAGGAACACCACTTCCAAAAAATTTATTTTCTGAAGAGCACTCACACTTTAGTTTCTTACCACCCCTAAAAGACGCAGAAAAACTTGTAACGTTTAGAACTGTCGATATTGGCACGGCAAATAAAGGTGATAAGTGCATAATAGGCCTTGATGTTGGTTCTACAACAACAAAAGCTGTTTTGTTAAGAGCTGATGACAATAAAGTTTTAGGGTCGATTTATTTAAGAACAAATGGCAACCCAGTAGAAGCAACAAGAGCTTGTTATAAAAGTTTACTAGAGCAACTCAAAGGCACTAATGTAAATATTGTTGGAATAGGTGTAACTGGCTCTGGAAGACAGATAGCTGGCTTATATTCTTTAACTGATGGCATTATTAACGAAATAATTGCCCATGCAACAGCTGCAATTTATTATGATCCAGAAGTTGATACAATTTTTGAAATTGGTGGCCAAGACGCAAAGTATACATACATCACAAACTCCGTAGCTTCTGATTATGCGATGAATGAAGCTTGCTCTGCTGGTACTGGTTCATTTTTAGAGGAATCTGCATATGAATCGCTTAATATCAAAGTAGAAGATATTGCAGACTATGCACTTAAAGCTGATGCCCCACCAAATTTTAATGACCAATGCGCTGCTTTTATCTCTTCAGATATTAAGAACGCGTCACACGAAAATATATCTACAGAAAACATTGTTGGGGGTTTGGTTTACTCAATTTGTTTGAACTATGTAAATAGGGTTAAAGGACACAGACAAGTAGGTAAAAAAGTATTTATGCAAGGCGGGGTTTGCTATAACAAAGCAGTTCCTTTAGCAATGGCTAGTATCCTGCAAAAACCAATAATTGTACCGCCAGACCCAGGATTGATGGGTGCTTTTGGTGTGGCTTTAGAAATCAAAAAAAGAATAGAACTAGGTTTGTTTTCTGAATCTAGTTTCAACCTTGAATCAATGATCCAAAGACAGATTAACTATGATGAACCGTTTGTTTGTAACGGTGGTAAAGAAAAATGCGATATCAAATGTTCAATCAACAGAATAAGAATAGACGGCAAAATCTATCCATTTGGTGGATCTTGTAACAAATACACTAATTTACGCCAAAACAAAGATTTTGATGAAGCAAACACAGACTATGTAAATGTTAGAACTGATTTAATGTTTGATAAATACGCGCCTGTAAAAGAAATTAAAGAAGATGCCTTAACTATTGGTGTTAATAGAACCTTTGTTACGCACTGGCTGTTTCCTCTTTATTACAATTTCTTTACTAGCCTAGGCTGTAAAGTTATTACCTCACATGAAGTTAATGAAGAAGCTTTTAACCGACAATTCACATCGTTATGCTTCCCTGCTCAATTAGCACTTGGGCTTTTTGATACTTTAATTGAAAAGGATCCTGATTATTACTTTATGCCACATGTTGAAGAATTGCATGTTCCAAACGCTCCAAACAGAAAAGAATTTTCTTCTACTTGTATTTTCGTGCAAGGCGAGGCTTTTTGGCTAAGACGTGCTTTTATGGAAAAGGACCTTGATAACAAGATACTTGCTCCCACAATCAACTTTGTTGGTGGTTGGGAAAAAGGTCGTGACGCTTTTGTTGGTGTAGCCAAAGAAATAGGTTTCAGTCAAAAAGAAGCATCTTTGGCCTTTGATACTGGATTGAAAATGCAACATGGTTATGAAAAAGAGTATAGAGAAATAGGTAGAAAAGTACTTGCAGATTTACATGCAAACCCAGAAAAAACAGCCACTGTACTTTTTGGCAGGCCTTATAATTCTTTCACAGACGAAGCAAATAAAGGTATCCCTAAGAAAATTACTTCAAGAGGTCACATTGTTATTCCTTTTGATATGCTGGACTATGATAATGAGCCTCTAGGTGATGATTACAACGAATATATGCACTGGGAGCTTGGCCATAAAATACTAAGAGCTTCTCAAATAGTAAAAAGAGATGAACAGCTTTTTGGTGTGTATATAACTAATTTTTTATGTGCAATTGACTCGTTTTTAGTTACTTACTTTAGAAACATAATGCAAACCAAGCCATCACTTACATTAGAGCTTGATGGCCACACAGCTGACGCTGGTGTGAATACCAGGATCGAGGCTTTTTATGATATTGTTGCCAACTATTTAGAAATCCAGCAAACCATAAAAGATAAAGAAGTTGATAAAACATTTAAGCAAGCGAAAATATTAATAGAAACTAAAGGTATCTATTATTTAGATTCTAAAGACGAGAAAATGAAGTTAACTGACCCAAGAGTTAAACTGATCATCCCCTCAATGACAGACTTGGGAAATAGAGGCTTGGCTGCTGTATGTGAAGGCTTGGGTATTCGTTCTGAAGCTTTGAATGTGTCTAATGCAGAAACATTGCAGCTTGGACGTGGGGTTACCACCTGTAAAGAATGTCTACCTATGATCCTCTGTGTTGGGTCTATGCTTCAGTATATAAAGCACAGAAAAGACCCTGATGAAAAGCTAGTTGTGTTCCAACCACGAGCTGCTGGGTATTGTAGAATGGGTCAGTACCATAGCTTCATGAACATGCTTATCCGTGAACGAAAACTAAAAGATATTGCATTAATTGCACTTTCAAATGAAGAGCGTTACGCTGGTCTTGGCACAGCTTTTGCACTTAATGCTTGGAAAGCAACTCTTATCTCTGATGTTATGGACGATATCAGAGGTGCTATCTGGACATTGGCAAAAGATGTAGACCCTGCAATTGAACTATTTAATAAAGAATACCAAAAAATCTTAGATATCTTTTTAAAGAAAAGCAAAACATCTCTTTATAAACAGCTAGAAGAAACAGCTGCAAAACTCAAAACAATAGAACTAAAACAAAAATATGAAGATACCCCAGAAATAGTGATTATGGGCGAGATATTTGTTAGAAAAGACGCCTTTTCAAACATGAGTATTGCAAAAAAAATAGCAGCGCGTGGATTTCTACCTAAAGTATCTCCTGTTTCAGAATGGATCTGGTACCTAAACTACATGATCAAAAACGGACTACAAAAACCCGAGTACGATACAATCATGGGCTGGATTGAGTTCTTTATTTCAGATCTAACCCAAAAACATATAGAAAAGAAGATAAAGAAAATCCTTGCAAAATCAGGCTTATACGAGCTTGAGATGATTGATGTGGACTCCATGATTGAACACTCTAAACATTTGTTACCAAAAGAACTTAAAGGTGAACCGGGCATGATTATTGGGGTAATGATGAAAGATGCTCTTTCTAAATATGCAGGCATTGTTAATATAGGGCCTTTTGGTTGTATGCCGGTTAGGTTTATTGAGTCGATTATGCTTCCTTTAGCTGATGTCAAGAATAAAAAAGAAACCTATAAAAAACTTAAAAGAGAAAATGACTTTCTCCAATTTGAAGATGGGGATAGGATTCCATTCTTAACAATCGAGGCAGATGGCAACCCCTACCCTCAACTTTTGGAAGCAAGGTTTGAGAGCTTTTGCCTTCAATCGGAAAGAATTGGTGTGAAGCAAAATAAAAAGACTCCACCAAATCATTAGAGTTGGTAAAGGTTGGTAAGTATTACTATAATAGTAGAATGCGACTCAAAATATTTTTTATTTTTATATTTATGGCTTTTATATGTTTTACTAGTCAGGTTTTTGCTGTTCAATCGAGCTTATCTGCTGATGAGTTGCGAGTTAGTGATAATACGCTGGTCTTCACAAATGAAAAGCTGGGTATTCTAAATGCAAACCCAAATGCAAGCCTAGATGTAGGTGGGTCAACAATTTTTAGAAAAATAGCAATGCTTCAAGATGAAGCGCGTGTTACTGGCAATGGTGGTGGCGCTATTGTTATTGACTGGAACAACTCCAACAAATATTACTTAAATATATCTGATGCAAACTCTTATACTGTTACGTTTACAGACCCCATACTTTCTGACGGGTCTAAAAATTTTAGTGCGAATTTGATTTTACTTATTGAGCATTCTGACACTGGGGATGTGTCCTTACCAGCTAGCCTCAAATGGCAAAGTGGTATTGTGCCTATTTTAACAAATACTGCTGATAGATTTGATATTCTTTATATTTATTATTATAACGGAGCATATTATGCCACTATCAATAAAAACCTATATTAGTTTTTTTGCTCTTATTATATTTAACACTGCTATTTTTGCAGTGCCTTCTAGTATTACCAGCACCAATATGACAGTTAATAATGGTGGTTTAGTCTTTCAAAATAGTCAGTTAGGAATAGGCACATCAGATCCGGTATCAGATATAAGCCTGGATATAAATGGTAACTCTAGCTACAAGTTTGTTTGCTATGAACCAAAAACTCAACTCATAACAGATACGGGTGGCTTAAGTGCAGATTGGTCTTTAAGTAACCACTATAGCGTAACTGTTAACAGCACCTTGACAGGGGTGCTGGAGTTTATTGATGCACCAAAACCTTGTTCTTTAATTCTATTTATCACTTATACAGTTGCTGCCCCAAATTTCTCGATTGATCCTGACATAATATGGGTAGGTAACAACACTATATCTCTAACAAAAACGAATGGTGCTGTAGATATTATTGGGATGTTTTTTGATGGCACAAACTATTACGGAGCTGCTAACCTTGATTTCCGTTAAAAAGCTTCTACTATTGTTCATATTGGCTTTTATGTCTACAGCTCAAGCTGCAAGTTTATTAAATAATACAGTGCTTAGCGTTAATGATAATAAGCTTTATTATGATGGCACAAATTTAGGGATCAACAAATCATCACCTGTAACAAAATTGGATGTAGATGGTACTGCTATATTTAGAAAAAATGCGAGTTATTACACCATGAATACTACTACGGTTTCTTCTGGTGAATATTTGATTAGCTGGGACAACTCAAATATCCAAAAAATAGAGTTGGATACCACAGCTACTGTAACCCTAAAGTTAAAAGCTTTGAGTATAAATAACAAATATACAAATCTGCTTTTAGTTATTGATCATAAAATAGACGGCACAAATGCCAGTATTGTTGGTGATGATGGTATTTCAGTTAAATGGCCTGGGGGTATTTCAGACCCAGTTCTAACAGCCTCTATTGGGGTAATTGATATTATCAGTTTTTATTATAGTAATGGCTCTTATTTTGGGTTACCTATGAGTAATTTTCATTATGGAATCTAAATTAAAATTAATCACAATATTTATTATTCTGCTTTTTTGTAATGGTCTTTGGGCTTTTTCTTTGATAGAGCCACAAACGTCTAATCTGGTCTTGTGGCTGGATGCAAACGACACAAACTCTATTGTTAAAGACGGATCTAATTTAGTTAGTACAATTAATGATAAAAACGGAAAAGGAAATCATGTTTCTCAAACTTTAGCAGACTCTAAACCTGTTTATATAGCTTCCATTTTAAACAGTAAAGGTGTTATTGATTTTGATGGCAATGATTATTTATCAGCCCTAGATGATAGTACCCTTAATTTTGGAACTGGTGGTTTTTCTGTGATAGCTGTTTTTGAAAGTGATTATGATGGTTTAAAGGAGAAATGGTAGCTACCATTTTATGGGCATATGAATAAAAGAAAAATATTAATATTACTACCAATATTGATTATTATAACCTGTTTCAATAATGTTGAAGCTGTTATTTCAGATCCTACCAACATTTCAGGCTGTCAAATATGGTTAGACGCTAGTGATCTTTCATCAATAACCAAAGATGCATCTGATTATGTTAGTCAATGGAGTGATAAAACTTCAAATGCTTATCAGTCGAATCAGATAACAGCTTCAAAAAAACCTATGTATGTTGAAAATGTACTTAATAGCAAAGGGGCTCTTTATTTTGATGGTGACGATTCTTTGGTTGTAAGTGATTTTCAACTCGGTTCTAATATGACTATTTTTGCTGTAATTCAGCATTCTGTTTTAGGGATTATTATAGAACATTCTATTGACAGCAATGATTACAATGGCTTTTATTTTCATGGCCCAGGCGGAAGACCATATAAAATTAGAAATAGCGATGTTCCTATTTTGCCTCCAGGTAATACAGATTGGCAGGGAACTTCATCGGTTCTTGTGGGTTTATGGTATGACGGTAGTTCGGGTAAATATTATAAAAATGGAAGCTGTTTGAATGTAACCTCAACCGCGCTAAGCAATAATTTGGTAACTCAAGGTCTTTTTATAGGAAGCCGTAACCAGTCTACTTATTTTGTTACTGGATACTATATGGAAATTATTATTTATAATAGAGCTTTATCAGATGCTGAACTTAAAGAAGTTAATTTTTATCTAGCTGAAAAATGGGGGCTGCTTGAAAGCGTTGATAGTGATGCTGATGGAACTATTGATTCTGAAGATTATGCGCCTACAGATAACACAAAGAAACTTTTATCTGATATCGAGTTTCAAGATATTTGGTCTCCAGAACAATTAGACCAAGCTGAATGTGTGTTATGGCTTGATGCTGATGATGAAAATTATATAGAATTATCTGGTAATGAAGTCACAACTTGGACAAGCAAAGTTGGGTCAACAGTCCTAACTAACTACGCAACAAATGATAGAGAACCAATCCTTGTTCCTAATGCTCAAAAAAACCGAAGTGTTGTTAGTATGCGAGGTGATGACTCTAATCATAGCTATTTAATTCAAGAGGATTACAATTTTCCAGCAACAAACAACTCTACACTAATCCTTGTATACAACACATCAGATAGTGACGAAGGTATTTTTTCTTATGCTTCTAGCAGTGATGACAATGCATATCTAATATTTGATTCTAGTAATTTGAATCCACACATAGATAACAACGCTTTTTATTCAGGAAAAAATGCTCATGGATCATATAAAAATATTATGTTTACTAGACAAAGCTATACAGGAAACCATTCGCTATATATGAATGGTGATATGCCATATACAAATCAAAATATTAAAGCAGGCTTTGCAATTAATAATGTTGGCTGTTTAGTTTTAGGTGGTGATCAGGACTCTGTTGGCGGTGATTTTGATAAAAGTCAAGCTCTTGACGGTGATATTGCTGAAATAATCATGTTTAATAAAGCTTTAAACATGCATCCTTTGGACAGAATCTTGTTAGAACGCTACTTAGTAGCAAAATGGGGTTACGAACACAATAACCCTGCTTTTGTTGATGCAGATGAAGATGGCATTATGGATGATAAAGATGCTGATATTGTTAATGAATACAATGGTTTTTCTAATTTAACATCTTCTACCATCGCATCAAAACTAGTGTGTTGGTATGATGGAAATGACCCGTTTGGTTCTGGAGATTTAGTTGTTGACTCTAACAAAACAGTTCAAACATGGTTTGATAAGAGCGGCAATGCAAATCATGCTATTGGTTATGACAACAAAACAGTTGAGGCTGTTATATTTCCAGGGTCGTCTAATAAATATGCTTTAGACTTTGATAATGATGCTGCCAATACCCAGAAAAAAAGATTTGTTGCGCCTAATGTAATAGATGCTAGTTTAACAGCTTGTACTGTATATGCTGTTTTTAGGCCAGATACATACAATGAAATAGCTGGCGTAAATAGTTGGTCAGGGATATTGACTATGATAAATACAACTACAAGAAAAGGACTTAATATTCAGTTTGGCAAAACAAATGGAGTTGGATCCTATATGGGTAATGGAACAGTTAGTGGCTATATAAATGACTTATCTGAAAATGAATATACTAAAAACTACCTATATGGCGTGATGTGTAATGATGAAACCTCTACCGCAAGCATAAGAATTAATGGTGTATTTAGACAAGAAACAACAATGGCTCTTGCTTTTGATAGCTCTGCTAAAGATTTGCAAATTGGCTTATTTTATCAAAATGGGGGATCCCTATATTTTGATGGAAAAATAGCAGAGATCCTTATTTTTAATGATGATTTATCTTTTGCTGAGCAAAAAGAAGTTGAAACCTATTTAGGAACTAAATGGGGTATTGATGTTACTGACACAGATAATGACGGGATTTTAGACTCTGCTGAGCCTACATCTACAGAAAACGATCCACAAAACGGCGCAACTGCTATTGGGCTCCCAACAACAGATTTAGTATTATGGTTAGATGGAAAAGACCCGCTTGGGACTGGCACATCACCTGATAATAGCGAAGTTATTTCAACATGGGTAGATAAAAGTGGTAATAGCAATCATGCAAGACAAGGCGTAAATACAGATGAGTTATCTCTTGATGGCTTGGTTACAAATGCAGATAGATATAGACCAACATATCTAAACACTGACGGTCTTCAATCTGTAAAATTTGAGGGTGGCAGTGGCGATAATGAACATTGGTTAAGAACTTATTTAACAACACCTCAAAATGCAACATATTTTATGGTCGCAGAATATAATGGGTCAGACCCAAATACTGAGTCTTATTCTCCAATTATTGGTGGGACATCCAGCTTTTTTATTGGGAAAAACATAAACAGCTCTGATGTAAGGATTAAAGCTGGTCTTGAGGGTATCGATAGCACTATTACTTTCAAACCTTTTGATAAGATTACTTATTTATGGACTATCAAGAAAAATGGCACTGATATAACTTTTTATCTAAACGGCACCCAAGAGTATTATGCGGATTTTTTTACTGAGAATATATCTGAGTTTATTAATATTTGTAGAGGTGAAAGTACTTCTTACCTAGGTAGGTATAATATATCTGAAATAATTGCATATGATAGTGTATTGAGCGATGGAGACAGAACAACTGTTGAAAAGTATCTGGCTAATAAATGGTCTGAAATTAAATATAGCGATACTCTGGAATTTTCAAACACAGATGAATCTATTAGTTATACAAAAAAAAATATAAGTTTTAATATTGATAGTGATATCTCTATATCTGGGTCATACATAAGTGCGGCCGCAGTATTTATTAAAGCGGGATATAAAGAAGGTTCCGATATTCTAGAATGGGACACCACTTTGGCAAGTGAATATGGAATTACGGCTAGCTTTGATACGGCTAATGGGGCATTAACTTTTTCAGGTTGGAATATGAATTCACGATATCAGGAGCTACTTCGAACTGTTACATATAAAAACACATCAAATGATACTGCTGAAGCTAATAGAGAAATTGTTATTCAATTAGGAAGCGCACGCCTGAATTTTAATGGCCATTATTATGAATGCATTGATAATGAACTAGACTGGGATGCTGCTAAAGCTGATGCTAATACCAAGTATTTACTTGGTCAAAAAGGATACTTAGTAAATATCTATAGTGATAATGAAAATGATATTTCAGTATCAAAAGCAAGAGCTGTGGGGCACTCATGGATAGGTGGCTCTGAAAATCCAAGTTCAACAGATTGGTATTGGCAGGATGGCCCAGAAACTGGTACTAAATTTTGGGATGGAGATGTTGTTGGAGGGCTATTCAATAATTGGAAGTCTGGAGAGCCAAATAGTGATGGTGACACAAATAAGGATGCTGCAGAACTTTATGCAAATACGGGCAATGATGACGAGCAGTTATGGAATGATCTTGAGGCTACGGTAACAAGAGTTGGCTATATCATGGAATATGGTGGTATGACACCAAGCTTTAACCCAACATCTGTTATAGAAACACTGCCCTACTCAAAAACTATAACTATTATTTATAGTAATAATGGAAATGCAACTGCATTAGGCACTAACTTCTAGTAAGTTTTAATAGAAAATACGCATAAAACCAGCTTTATTGGACTAATAAAAAGATATATTTTATACTATTAAAGTTTTCAAAAAAATAAATATAAAACTGGATAGGCCTAAAAGCCCTATTTTATTTTTGTCAAAAAAAAGGAGAAAAAAAACATGGTAATGGAAATTGTAAAGTATATAAATAGTTTTATGTGGGATAAGTTCCTCATATTCTTTTTAGCAGGAACAGGTATTTACTTCACATTTAAATTAGGATTTGTTCAGGTTGTTTACTTCAAACGTAGTATTCTCAATGTTTTCACTAAAAGAGCAATGCCAAAAACTGATGATGGGACAGAAGGTATGTCTGCATTTCAATCACTTTCAACTGCGGTTGCTGCTCAAATTGGTACTGGTAACTTGGCTGGTGCTGCTACTGCGATTGTTTCTGGTGGGCCTGGCGCTATTTTCTGGATGTGGCTTTGTTCGTTCTTTGGTATGAGCACCTCTTTTGCAGAAGCGGTTTTGGGTCAAAAATATAGACAAGAAATCGGTGGTGAATATGCTGGCGGCCCTGCTTACTATATTAAGCATGGTCTTAAAATGCCAATATTAGCAGGCTTCACATCAGCAATGTTAATCATCACCATGGGCTTTATTGGCACTATGGTTCAATCAAATTCATTAGCACTTGCTTTTAACTCTGCCTTTAATATACCTCTTATTGTTGCAGCTGTTGTAATTGCTGCTTTAGTTGGTTTTGTTATTTGTGGTGGGATGTCTAGAGTAGCTCAAGTTACAGAAAAAATTGTTCCCTTTATGGCTCTTGGTTATATTATTGGTAGTACTATCATTGTTATTATTAATTACCAAAATATTATCCCAGCTTTACAAATGATTTTTGTTGGTGCTTTTAACCCGCAAGCAGTCATGGGTGGCGCATTAGGGGTTAGTGTTAAACAAGCTGTTCGTTACGGTGTTGCTAGAGGTCTTTTCTCTAATGAAGCTGGCCTTGGCTCTACACCACACGCTCACGCTGTTGCAAAAGTAAAACACCCTGCAGACCAAGGTTTTGTTGCTTTCTTTGGTGTTTTTGTTGATACGTTTATTGTTCTTACACTTACAGCTCTTGTTATTTTAACATCAGGTGCATATGGCAACGGGCAAACAGGGATAGAACTTACTCAGTCTGCTTTTTTAGCTGGGTTTGGTTCGTTTGGTGGCACTTTTATCGCTGTCTCGCTTTTCTTCTTTGCCTTTTCAACAATTATTAGCTGGGCATTTTTTGCTGAAGAGAATGTTAAATATCTACTAGTTAAAAAGTTTGGTAAAAAATCAATTCTTTTATTTAGAGGCTTAGTTCTAGTTTTCGTTATTGTTGGTTCGATTCTTAAAGTAGATCTAATTTGGGAAATGGCAGATACATTCTATGGTTTAATTGCAATCCCTAACTTAATAGCTTTAGTCCTTCTATCTAAAGTGATTTCTAAAGAACTTAAAGACTATAAAGAAAAGTATAACTAAGGAGGACTCACTTAAATGGCAATGTTAATAGTTAAGTATATAAATAGTTTTTTATGGGATAAGTTTCTAATCTTTTTTCTGGCGTCAACAGGAATCTATTTCACATTCAAGTTAAAGTTTGTTCAGGTACGCTATTTTTGGAGAAGTATTCTTAATGTTTTTACAAAAAGAGCTCAGCAAGAATCTGAAGATGGAACTGAGGGTATGTCTGCGTTCCAATCATTATCAACGGCTGTTGCTGCTCAAATTGGGACAGGCAATCTAGCAGGGGCTGCCACTGCAATTGTATCTGGTGGACCTGGTGCGATTTTTTGGATGTGGGTTTGTTCTTTCTTTGGCATGAGCACAGCTTTTGCAGAGGCTGTTTTGGGTCAAAAGTACAGACAAAACATAGAGGGTGAATATGCTGGCGGGCCTGCTTACTATATTAAACATGGACTTAAAATGCCTATCTTGGCAGGAATAACATCTATCGCGCTAATCATCACCATGGGCTTTATTTGTCCTATGATTCAGTCAAACTCACTAGCTCTTTCATTTAGTACAGCTTTTAATATTCCTGTATATGTAATTGCTCTTGTAAGTGCTTTACTAGTTGGGTTTGTGCTTTGTGGTGGTATGGCACGTATTGCAAGAGTTACAGAAATGATTGTACCTTTTATGGCACTTGGTTATTTTATTGGTGGCATGATCATTATTTTAATTAACTACCAAAACATAATACCTGCTTTTGAAATGATCTTTGTTGGCGCTTTTAACCCACAGGCTATTATGGGTGGCGCTTTGGGTGTCACTGTTCGACAAGCTGTTCGTTATGGTGTTGCAAGAGGTCTTTTCTCTAATGAAGCAGGACTTGGGTCTACACCACACGCTCATGCAGTTGCTAAAGTTAAACACCCTGCAGATCAAGGATTTGTAGCTTTCTTTGGTGTGTTTGTTGATACGTTCATTGTACTTACCATTACAGCGCTGGTTATTTTAACCTCTGGCGTATATGGCAACGGACAAACAGGGATAGAGCTTACTCAGTCAGCATTTTTGGCTGGTCTTGGCGGATTTGGTAGTGTTTTCATTGCTATTGCCCTATTCTTTTTTGTGTTTTCTACGATTATAGGCTGGGCATTTTTTGCTGAGGAAAATATTAAATTTTTGTTAGTAAAAAAGTTTGGTCATAAATCGATTTATGTGTTTAGAGCTTTGGTGCTTGTGTGTGTAGTAGTTGGTGCATATATGAAAGTAGATTTGATGTGGGAAATGGCAGATACTTTTTATGGATTGATTGCTATCCCTAACCTTTTTGCACTTTTGATGTTATCTAAGGTAATTAAAAAAGAATTATCTGATTATGACGAAAAGTACGGCAAAGACTAACATCTTCCAAACATACAATCTCACCACATCGGGGTAATCAATAATAGCCCAGGATCATCGATCCTGGGCTATTTTTATTTAGGCATAATGTAATTATGCCCTATTTGTTTTAATACTTTATTACTGCGCCTATGCAGGATTTCACTGGTGTCCGGTAAAAATAAAATAACCCAAGAATAAAACAGGCACAAAAAAACACGTCATAGACGTGTTTTTAATATTTAAGATAGGCTATCCT